>QGNH01001533.1_pt2 | contig 18365 bp, 22 predicted proteins | sample 1735481 | NCBI WGS metagenome assembly QGNH01 (sample SAMN09239004, study PRJNA386568) | Viral metagenome, whole genome shotgun sequencing project.
GGCAGTTCCGCCGGAATCTACATCAACAACCGGCCTCGCATCGCGTCGCTCTTTCGCGGAGTGCCCAAAGACCTTTTCGAGACTCGCGTAGGAAACCTCTTTCTGGACATGAAGACTGCCTGGGGCGATATCCCGTTCGAAGTGGTCAACGACGGCGAGGTGACGGCGCTGGCCGGCTCCATGTCGCTTCAGGATAACGCTGTCCTGGGAATCGCTCTGGGTTCGAGCGAAGCCGGAGGGTACGTCAGCGAGACGGGCGAGTTGACAACCTGGTTGAACGAACTGGCGTTCTGTCCTGTGGACTATGACCCCGAGGCTCCCATCGACGAGTGGTCCGGCGATCCCGGCTGCGGCGCGCAGTACTTTTCCCAGCAAGCGGTCTTTCGGCTGGCCCCCGAGGCCGGCATCAAGCTGGACCCGCGGCTTGGCCCCGCGCAGCAACTCAAGGTGGTCCAGGAAATGGCCGACTCCGGCGAGGAGCGCGCCAGGCAGATCTTCGAGACCATCGGCTGCTACGTCGGGTACGGCGTCGCGCACTATGCGGATTTCTACGTGCTGCGTAATGTCCTCATCCTGGGCCGCGTGACCTCGGGCGAAGGCGGGAACATCATCCTGAACCGGGCGCAGGACGTGCTGCGGACGGAATTCCCCGAACTGGCGAAGACCCTCAGAGTGCGGCTGCCGGATGAAGCCACGCGCAGGGTCGGCCAGGCCGTGGCGGCGGCCAGCCTGCCGGCGGCGGGGAAGTAGGCAGGTCGGCAGTGGGCAGATCGGCAGGTGGGCAGGTCGGCAGATGGCCAGGTGGGAAGGCATGCTATTGAAAAGAATTACCAAATAAGGAAATAATATATACGGTATACACAACTTATAATATAGAAGAGGACTGGGAATCGGCTGGCGGACGTGGGTATTACTTCCCTAATCCCTAATTCCTGTTCCCTAATCCCTGTACTTAAGGAGGAAAGCGGATGGAGTTACATAATTCTGGAGCGGAAATCTACGTCGCGGACGGTTCCCCCGTGGACACGGCGCTCGCGCGGACCACGCATTTGGGCGTGTCGGCCCATCAGGACGACCTGGAAATCATGGCCTATCATGGCATCCTGGAATGCTTCGGCCAACCGGACAAAGGATTTGCCGGTGTGACCGTCACGAACGGAGCCGGCAGCCCGCGCGACGGGCTCTACGCGCACTATACCGATGAAGTCATGCAGGTCGTGAGGCGGAAGGAGCAGAAGAAGGCGGCGTATGTGGGCGAGTATTGCGCCCATGTTTTCCTGGACTACTCCAGCGGCGCCGTCAAGGATCCCAAGGACAGCCCTGTCGTGGCCGACCTCAAGCGCATTATCGCCGCGACGAAGCCCCAGGTGATTTATACCCACAACCTGGCCGACAAGCACGACACCCACGTCGCCGTTACGCTGCGGGTGATTCAGGCCTTGCGGGAACTGCCGGCCGATTCGCGGCCCCAGCACCTCTACGGCTGTGAAGTGTGGCGCAATCTCGACTGGCTGAACGACGACGACAAGGTTATCTTCAACGTGGACGGCCACGAGAACCTCGCCACCGCACTGGTGGGTTTGTTCGATTCGCAAGTGGCCGGCGGAAAGCGCTACGATCTCGCCACCATGGGCCGCCGGCGAGCCAATGCCACTTATCTGGCCTCGCACGGCGTCGATGAGTCGACCTCGCTGATCTTTGCCATCGACTTGACCCCGGCGATGGATCCCAAGGTCGATGTGAAGGAGTACACCCTGGGCTACATCGATCGCTTTGCCAAGGAAGTCTCGGGCCGACTCGGAAAGTTACTCTGACCGGTTTCGAGGGGGCGAGTGTCCTGCAGCCACTGTCACCGCGGAGGCGCCGAGACGCAGAGGTAACGACTTTCTTTCAATTCTCTGCATCCCCGCGTCTCTGCGGTTCGATCAGAAGATCCGTTCTGAGTCGAGCAGCAGCGTAACCGGCCCGTCGTTCACAAGCTCCACATCCATCCTGGCTTGGAACTGTCCGGTTTGGACGGTGACGCCACCGGCTCGCGCCGCCGCCACGAAAGCATCGTAAAGCCCGCCAGCCACTTCCGGACGGGCCGCCTGGTCGTAGCTCGGCCGGCGGCCCTTACGGCAATCGCCGTAAAGGGTGAACTGGGAAACGCAGAGCACTTGGCCCTTCGTTTCCAACAGGGACAGGTTCATACGCCCCGCAGAATCGTCAAAGATGCGCAGGTTGAGGATCTTGTCGGCCAGCGATTGCGCATCTTCCGGAGTGTCGTCCTTTCCGACGGCCAGTAGCACCAGCATCCCTTTGCCGACCGCCCCCACGGGGCGGCCATCGACGCGCACCTCAGCCTTTTTAACTCTTTGGACGACAGCCCTCATGGCAGTAACCTCCCCGTTCTAGAAGCAGCCTCACATCGCCGTTAGCGCAGTGGTTATTCTAGACGCACCGCGCTCCATGCGGCGAGGAACCTGCGAAATAATTCGCGAAAGACCAAAACGGTTTCGCGCCAGGACGCAACGCTCGCCAAGGCCGCAAAGGAAAGCCGCGGCTTCGATTTTGCGGGCCCCCGCGCCTTTGCGCCTGGGCATGAACTGCCTCGGTTTGAATTCGTAGCGGCGAGTTTACCTCGCCAAGTGGCGGCGTAAAGCCGCCGCCACTTCGAACTGGCGCGAGGTGTTGCGATTTTCACCTTCTCGCCCAGCTTTTCTGCGACAAAAGGGCCGAAACGGGGGCGTTTTGGCCAGGAATAGAGGCCAGCGTTAGAGGCGTGCAAACATGCAGACTTCTGCATATATGTGTCAAAAAGGGACACTTGAAGGTCGAGTTTTCACATTGTGAAAATGTGTTTTAACTAAATAGACTTTAAATACAATCAGATACGAAAATTCTTATCTGTTTTTGCACTGTTTCCCATTCTTCCATTTCCACATGGTAGGCTACTGACATGGAGCAAGAAATGAGAGTTACGCCGGGGCAGGCCGCGAACACCAGAGGAGCCTACCCATTGACAATGCCACAGGCAGCGGCGTCGCCGTGGCTTTCGCTCCAGCTGATCTCTCCTGCCGGACGCTTTCATTCAGCCGGCGTCACCCGCATCGACGCCGAAGGCAGGTTCAAAGGTGTTTCCCCCTCCATGACGGAGAGAGGCAGGGGTGGCGAACCATTCTCGTGGACCCGCTGCCCCCGCCCCTTCCCGACCGACAAGGGGGGGGCGAAGGGAAGGAAGGTAACAGAAACGCGACATGACGAAATTCTTTCAGCAGCTTTTTTCCGAATCCGGTGAAGCAAGTTTCAGCCGCTTAGGAGCGTTTATCGCCCTGGCCTTTGCCTGCGGTTGGATTACCTATCTTGTGCTTCACACTCACATCCTTCCCAGCCTGGAGGGCCTGACGCTGTTCATCGCGGCCCTCTACGGGTTGGGCAAGGCCAACGAGACACTGCAACGCCTGTTTGGGAGCAAGTAATGGGAACCACTAACCCTCCATCGCCGACGACCGACTTGAACGCGATTCGCGCCGCGGCCAGCAAACTGGGGAGCCTCGGCCTGGTGCAGGGACTTTTGCGGATCGCGCCGGGCCTGCCCGCGGCTGCACTGGCCGGTGTGGTCATCCTGTTTTTTGCCTGGTCGTGCGAGCACCGGGAGCGACAGCGCGAGGCGGTGGAGGCCCAGCAGGCCAAGAAGCAAGCCGCAGAGCAGATTTCACAGCTCGAGAAGCAGGCGACAAGCGCGGTTCGGGACGCCCAGCAGAGCACCCAGGCCGCCAAGGAGCTCGAGGGCCAGCGGCAACAGCTTGCTCATGACGCCGATGGGCTGCGTCAAAGTCTCGACTCGCTCCGCAATCAGGAGCTTGTGCACGCGAGCGAGTTGGCCAGCCTGACCACCGAGGAAGTGGTGAAACGGGTAACGGCTCGGCTGCAAGTACAGGGAACAGGGAATAGGGAACAGGGAACGGCGCAGCAGAACCTCAACCCCCTCACCCGTCCCGCGGCGGCTGATGAAAACGCCCCCGCGGGCCACCCTCTCCCCCAAGGGGGCGAGGGGACAGGACAAGACCCATCTGCCCATCTGCCCACCTCACCATCTGCCGCGCTCGTGCTGTCGGACCAGGGTGTGCGGAAGGTGGAAAGCGCCTTCGTGGAGCTCGATTCCTGCCGCCAGCAGAGCCAGGTGATCGCGCAGCAGGTATCAAACTGCGACCAGCGGGCAAAGCTCGACTCGGCCATCGAGGAACAACAGGCAGGGACGATCTCGAAGTTGAACGCCGCGCTGGCCGACAAGGACCAGATTCTGGCCCGCAGCGAAGCGGCGCATCGCGCGGAGCTTAAGGCGGTTCGCGGCACCTGGCGGACGCGCTTCTACCACGCCGTGGAAGTCTTTGCCGGCGGATTCATAGCGGGGGTGGTGGTCCGATGAACCCTTTAGATGTTCAGCACGTGGCGCTCTGGTGGGGCCCTGGCGTTCTGGTTCTGATCAGCTTCGGCTGGGGATTCTTCCGCTTGGCGCAGTACTGGATCGAGAAGACGATGGACATGAAGCGGCAGCAGATGGACGGAGCTTACGGCCTGGTGCGGCAGTACATCGAGAAGTTCCTGGGGACGCAGAACGGACAGGCCGATGCGCTGGCCAGGCTCGCCAGTTGCCTCGAGCATCATGAGTCGCAGGAGAGCTTCGAGCACCAGGAAATTCTGATTGCCTTGAAAGCCCTGCACCACGACATGAACAGCTTGCGCTGTCGCAACACCGATGATTTGTGCGCCTTACGCCCTAAGGCGGGATTGGCGGGACGATGCAGTTCGTCGCCCGACATAAGGCGGGAATTCCATTCGCCGGCATTCAATTCGTTGTGTGGCCCGTCCGGGGAGCCGGCGCCGGATGCAGCAGAAGTGAAATAGGAAATAAGGAGCTAATCAACATGGCTGCTAGTGTTCGTCAAAAGGAAATGATCCGGGGCAAGATCCTCTATTACCTGGGACTCATCTACCCGCAAGCGGCTACTTTGCCGCTGTTGCAAGGTGAGCTGGACATTATCGGGTATCCCGTACCCTTGGAAGACCTGAATTTTGACATCGCCTACCTCGTCGAAAAAGGCCTGCTCGCTGTTGAGCATGTGCGCGGACCGCGTTTGCGCCGCGAAATCCCCCTGGTGAAGATTACCGCGCAGGGCATCGACTATTTCGACGGCCGGCTTCCGGCCGACGAAGGAATCTACGTGGAGCCCCGGCAATGAGCAAAAGCGCCAAAGTCGGACAGCCCGTGAAAAATGAAGATCCGAAGCCGGTCAGCCAGGCGGCAACGCCGCCCGAGGCGCCGGAGGACACGAACCCGGCGGATTCGGCGGAGTCGAAGCAGAAAGAAAAGATGCCGGACTTCAAGGCCGCCATCGAGGCGGCCGCCGCCGGCAAGCTGCTGATCAGGGGGAAGGCGGCCGATGCCGACCTGCAGAAGCTCGTTGACAAGCTCCTGACCGAGGGTTCGACCTTTGAAGACGTCCTGGAGTCGGCCCGCGAATGCGGCGCCAAGGGGCTCACCATCAACGCCGTCAGGAGCTACTTTCTGGGAAGCGGAAAAATCCAGGCGTTGCGCGTGCGCTACATGGCTGAAACTTCGGAATCCTTGATGAAAGGCCTGGGGGATGACGCCGACACCGCGGAAGCGCGCTTGGCGAAAGCCACGATGCTGACCGGATTGATGAACCTTCACGAAGGTGTCGCGCCGGTCACGCCCAAAGATGCCGAGCACGACCGCATGGAGCGCGTCAATCAGAAGCTCAAGCGGCAACTTTTCATCGTGCAGAGAGACAAGGCCCGGCAAGCCCTGAGATATACGGAAGAGAGAATACGAGTGCTCAGAGTGTCACAGCAGAAAGTGAAGGAAGAGATCGCCACGCTGCAGAAGGACGCCGAGAGACACCAGGCCGGCGAACCGCTGGGCCCAGCGATGCTGCAAAGAATTCAGCAGATCTACGGATTGACGTGCCAGATGTCCGAGGGGGGACGTGGTGATGCCGCGAAAGCGTAACAAACCGGAGAGCAGTCGACAGTCGACAGTTGACAATCAACAGTTGACGGGCGCCTTGGAGTGCGGCAGCGGAGCTGCCGCCGTCGTTACCGGAATCCAAGGTGTGCCAAAGAGCAGTCGACAGTCGACAGTTGACACTCGACAGAGCCTCAGCGCTGGTCGTCAGAAGAGAAATGCCAATGCTGTCATCCTGAGCGGAGCGAAGGATCTCTGCAGTTGTTCGTCTAACGTCGGGCATAAGAAAACTGCGGAGATCCTTCGCTCCGCTCAGGATGACAACGGCTCTTTTACGGATGACAACGGCGTTTTTGCGGATGACAGCGGTCCCCTCACGGTTGACAGCGGTGCCCTCACGGATGACAACGGCTCTTGTACGAATGACAGCGGCGTTTTCACGGATGACACTCGCGGTTTGCGGGACGGCGCTCGCGCTTCGAGAGATAAGAGCAAACGTGTGACCGTCCAGACGACTTTAGCTCCGATTCTGCAATTGCTGCCTTATCAGCGCCGCTGGGTTGAAGACGATTCACAACTTAAGATCGTGGTGAAGGCCCGCCAGATCGGTTATTCCTTTGCGGCCTCCATTCGCGCTCTGCTCGAGTGCCTGAAGAGAAAGACGACCTGGATATTCCTCTCCAAAGGCGAGCGGCAATCCCGGCTGCTGATGGAAAAGGTGCAGGAACACATCAAGTCTTGCGGAATCCTGGCGCGCGCTTGCGAGTCGAGCTTTTTCGAAGGCACGCTGATCAAGCAGTTGGAAGTACGGTTCGCCAACGGATCTGTCATCTACGGCCTTCCCGCTAACCCTGACACGGCGCGCGGCTACTCGGGCAATGTCACCCTGGATGAATTCGCATTCCATGCCGACGCAGACAAGATTTATGCCGCACTCTTCCCTACCATCACCCGCGGGTATTGTCTGGAGGTGATCTCGACTCCCAACGGACAGCAAGGGAAGTTTTATGAGCTGGCGAAGGCGGCAGGACTGATAGAGCAGGAGTCAGGAGTCAGGCGTCAGGAGTCAGGAGAAAGCGGTTCTTCACTCGTCACTCGTCACTCGTCACTATCCTGGTCCGGCCATCGCGTGGACATTTACGAAGCCATCCGCCAGGGGCTCAACATTGACTTGCAGCTCCTCCGCACGGGTTGCGACGACGAAACTTCGTGGCAACAGGAATACTGCTGCCAATTCGTCTCCACCGCGGAGAATTTTATCCCGCCCGCACTCATCGCCCAGTGCGCAAGCGCCGAGGCCACAACGGACTGCCCTCCTCAGTTCCTGGCCTCGGCGCCCCACCTCAGCGTGGAAGCGGGGAGCTCGCAGGCAGGGGCGCATGGTCCCGTTCCTCCAGGGACGTGGGATAAGCATGCGTTTGTGGGGTCGCATGATGGTGCGCCCCTCCCTGCGGACTTTTACCTGGGCATCGACATCGGACGGCGGCACGACCGGACAGTCATTTGGGTTGACGAAGTAGGGGCGGCCCTTGTGGCCGCCCAGGGCGCCCACGAGAGGCGCCCCTACGCAAAACCCGGCAGAATTGCCCTGACTCGCTTGGTTCGGACGTTCTCGAATACACCGTTTGCCGAGCAACTCGCCTACGCCCGGGAATTGCTGTCCCTTCAGGGACCGGACGGCCGCTCGCTGATCCGGCGCGCCTGCCTCGACGCGACAGGTATGGGCGCACCGTTGGCGGAATCGTTGCAGCAGGAATTCGGGCCGCGCGTCGAGCCGGTGATGTTTACGGCGGCGGTGAAAGAAGATATGGCGTATCGCGTGCGGCGGCGCATGGAACAGCGCATGGATCTCCTTCCCGATGCGCCGCAGATCGCTCGCGCCTTCAGCGCAGTGAAAAAGCTGGTGACGCTGGCGGGAAACACCCGCTTCGATGCCGAGCGCACGGACCTCGGACACGCCGATGAGTTCTGGGCCAAGGCCCTCGCCGACCTCGCGGCTGAACAGCCCGTCGCTGCCGCTTTGGGCGACGGGGCCATCGTGGGGACGCCCCGCGCGGCGGTGTGGATGCCCGCTGCGCTGCCGACGGAATTTTGAATTTGCGATTTGTGATTTGTGATTTGTGATTTCTGATTAGTCCATCGGGAATCGCCAATTGCCAATGATCGGAGGTTATCTATTATGGCAACACTAGTACCGCCGCAATTTGGGGGAGTTACCACCGATACGACCGCGCAGACCTTGGCGAGTCTGAATCCGGTGGTCGACCCACCGGCGCCCATAGCGCCGCCTGCGCTTACCGGTCCTTATCCGAGCGCGGGAGCTGCGCAAGCAGCGGCTTCCCCGATCAACCCTGTGAAGCTTGACTACGTATCCTGGGCCGTCGCCACGATCCAGTCTTATCCCGGTACGTCCCTGGCCGAGTTGGCTGCGGAAGCCTCGCAGACCGCCTATAAAGGCTACATGCAGGTCTGGACGATCATGCAGCAGATGCGCCAACAGCCCGGCGTGGCCGCCCAGTACGATGCCATGCTGGCCGCAATGGCGGCATCGTAAGGCAGGGCAGACCGGGGGGACCGCAGAGGTTACCGACTATGGCACTCTTTGAAACAATTCGCCAAGTATTGACGCCGCCCATCAGCTATCCGATGGTGACTTTGTTCCCCGGGGGGCCGATCGGCAATGACGTTGGATTGAACCCCAGCGCGCAGCCTGACGGAGGAGCAGTCCCTGAACCGCGTCCGCAGATTTCGCAGATGACGCAGATTCAGAAATCTGAGAAATCCGTACAATCTGCGGATACTTCGCTTCGCGGCGCCGTGGGAACTGCGAACTTCGCCGGCTTCATCCGAGACCTGGGCGAGTACAACGCCACCTTGGAAGGCCGCAACGCTTTTCTGGTCTATGAAAAGATGCGGCGCTCGGACGCGGATGTGAAAGCTGCGTTGCTCGCCTGCAAGCTGCCCATCCTGGCGGCAGACTACCAGATCGTGCCGGGCCTCAAGCAAAACGAACCGGGCTTCGCCCTGGCAAAACAGATTGCGGATGAGGTCCGGGAAAACCTTTTTGTGGGGCTCGAATCGCCCACCAGCACGGGGTGCTGGGTAACTCAAAACTTCGAAACGGTGAAAGAAAATGCGCTTCTCTGTTTGGATTTCGGCTGCGCCGCGCACGAGGACTTATGGCATATCGACGGTGACAAGGTCCGGTTACGAAAGCTTGCGCCGCGCCTGCCCAACACTTTCTATCGGTACCACGTCGATGAGGACGGGGAGTCGCTGCTGTTCCTCGAACAGTACGGCTACCGCGGCAACAACTTCGTCAATGTACTCGTGCCGGCCGAGAAGCTTGCCTACTTCGTGAACGACATGGAAGGGGCGTACTTCTACGGGCGCTCCGTGCTGCGCGCGGCTTATCAGCACTGGTACATGAAAAGCCAGATCTACCGCATCGACGCGATTTCAATCGAGCGCAACGGTTTGGGCGTGCCGACCATCAAGCAGGGCGCCAACGTTTCCGCCGAAGATCGCAAGGCGGCGCAGAGCTGGGTCCAGATGCTGGCCGCGCACGAGAGCACCGGGCTCTCCTTGCCGAACGGGTGGGAGTTCGCGTTGACGGGAGTCTCCGGGCACGTCCGCGATCCGCAAGCCTCGATCCAGCACCACAGCGAGATGATTATGCGTTCCGTGCTGGCAAACTTCCTCACCCTGGGCACCACGCAAACCGGCTCGCGCGCCCTGGGCGGGTCAATGCGCGACTTCTTCTATCTCTCGTTGGAAGCGATTTCGCGCAGGATCGACGAGACCATTTCCAACACCAGCATCCGGCGCCTGGTGAATTACAACTACACACCGCAGCCGGGCCAGCGGCTTCCCTACCCTCGCCTCATCACCTCGAACATCCTGGTGGTCAACCCGCTCGAACTTCTCGAAGTGGCCAAGGACGTGGGGAAGTTCGATGTGGACCTGCTGCAACCGGATGACGACACGGAGAATTGGATCCGTAAGAAGTGCGGCCTGCCGCTGAAGTCGACAACGCCGCGCGCCCGCTACGCGCCGGTGCAAGAGCGGATTGAAGAAATGGCGCAAAGCGATGCGACGATTCAGCCGGAGAAGGCTGGGGAGTCATGAGCCTTCAACGGACTGCCTGGCCGGCGCAAAGCGAAGCTCTGCGCTTGAGGGAAATAGAACGGGGCTCCGCAGAGCTACGCGCTGCGCCAGCCCGAGAAAATGCGGAGGGAAGTGACACCGTGGAAAAGCGAATCGCCATCCTGCATTACGTGCTGCTGGTTCTTAGCCTGGTAATGGTGGTCACGTCGGTTATTGCCTTCCATGAGCTTTCCCAGATCACGGCAGATGGCGACGCGATTTACGCGCAGACCGTCCCGGCCGGACCCGGAGATCGGGCGACGGGGCGATCGGGCCAGCCAAAGGACACCGCCCATCGAAGTGCCGGGCTTGCCTCTCGGCCCCAGGTTCTAATTTCCAACTTTGCTTCTGAGGTTTCGACTATGACGATCTATAAGTCTCCGTACGAACAATTCGGGGTTTCGCTGGACTTCAGCTCGGACATTGGCGCGGGGAACACCGTCACCAGCATCAGCGCGGTGACAGCGATAAATAACCTTACGCAGGCGAATTCGACAGCGGAGGTCATTGCTGCCGCGCCCGTGCCGTCGATTTCTTCTTCCGGTACCGCAGTGGCATTCCAGGTGACCGGAGGAGTGGTTGGGGAATCGCACCTGATCTCAGTGCAAATCGTTACCTCCGTCGGGGAGAAGCACCAGGAAGATGTGACGCTGCGGGTAGTGGAGTAGAAAAACAAATCCAGGATTGGTGATTTGTGATTGCTGATTTGCGATTCAAGGAGATGGATGAAATGAACAATACGATTCAGGATTCGGGATTGAGCGCGCGGCAGTGGTCGAGGATTGCATTTCCGCTCATGGGAACGCCGATTTTGCTTCTGGCTGCGTATTGCGTATTGCCGACCGCCTACTTTGTGAAAGCGGCGCCCGTGGCAAACGTGCAGTCGCGGCCGGTGGGCGCCGTGACGGATACACCGGCGATCGCGATCACGAACTCGACGGCTACTGCCAGCGCTACGCCCACCACGAGTGCGCACGAGGCCCAGGTTTTGTGGACCTTTGGCACGGTCAGCGGCACTTATTCGACCTGTACGGTGCAAGCCAAAACCAGCTACGACGGCATGAACTACCTCACGTTAGGTTCTCCTGTTACGGTGACGGCAACGACCGGCGCCGTCAACGCTTGGACCCTCGTTGAACAACTGGGAACAAACTCCGTAACGACTTCAGCCGTCAGTTCGACGGCTGCGCTGGGGTTTGGACAAGCAACGGCGTTCAGCTTCTCGTGCTCGAGTTACGGAACGGCCGCGCCGGTGAACATCAGCGTGATTTATAGATAGCGACCAGCTTTCAGATATCAGCCGTCAGCAAACGGCTTGGGACTGAAAGCTGAGAGCGGAAGGCTGAAGGCTTAAACATGACAGGAAGTGCCAGCGTGAAGCAATACTTGATCGTCGATGATAACGGCAAACAGTTCGCGCAATCGACCAGCGGCAATCGACGATCGCCAATCCTGCTGGGCCGCGATTCGTGATGATGCTTTCTGAGCCGCCGGGCGCGGGCTTGATTCGGATTCCGATCGCCGTGACTGGCCAATGGAAAGGTGCGGAGAAGGAATTCTCGATTGGGCTCGACGATCTGAAGGACATTCGTGAGAACTTTGCGAACAAGCCGACGCGCGAAATCAACGTTGATTACGAACACGCCTCGGAAGTGCCCTTCGGAACCGGCGGCCCGGTCCTGTCCGCAGGGCGAATCGTGAAACTGGATGAGCCGGAGCCATTCGGCGGGCAGATCGGCAGATCGGCAGATGGGCAGATCGGGAAAACCCGAACTGCCGAACTGCCGGCCTCACCAGTTGCCGCTTCGGCCACCTTACCATCTGCCCGTTTCATCCTGTGGGGCTGGTACGAGCCTACGGACAGGGCGCGGCAGCTTATCGCGTCCAAGGAATACCGGTACATATCGCCGGCCATTCGTTGGGGCGCCAAAAACAAGGTGACGGGGAAGACCGCGGGAACCGTACTCACCAGCGTGGCGCTAGTCAATAAGCCTTTCCTGGAAGAGATGCCCGAGATCCACTTGTGTGAGGTCGACGGCACGAGGGCCTTTGTGAGTCTGGGCCAGCTTCACGTTCCCGGGCCCAGCAATCAGATTTCGGTTGGTTACCAGAATTCAGGAGTCAGGAGTCAGGAGTCGAAAAGAGGCGCAGACCCGAAAAGCGGGACTGCGCTACCCGGCTCGAAACTCGCCACTGGTCACTCGTCACAGTTAGAAAAGGAGAAGGAAATGGCAAAAACTCTGAAATTGAAGTGCCTCACCGACGAACATATCGAGAAGCATGGCCTGGAGCCGGAAATGAAGGGCAAGATTGGAGTCTTCGACGGCGAGGAATTGATCGGCGTTGCGGACGGCGCCGAGGGTTGGGAAGCCAAGCACGGCGACGGCGAAGACGTCAAGAAGCTGGCGGAGGTTTTCGCCTCCGAAATCGGGCTGCCCGGGATGTCGTTCGTGGACATCGCGGCCCTGGTAAAGCGCGGGATCGAAGCCCCGCTGGATCAATTCGCCGCCCTCTCCGAAAGCATCCACGACGGCCGGATCAACTTGCTGGAAGCCGGCAAGCTGGCGGATGCGGGGCGCGTCAGTTTTTCCGCCGTCCTGCTAGCTCAGGAAGCGGAACGCAGAGTGGACGCGGCCGTGAAGGCAGGCAAGGTGCTGCCCAAGAACCGCGCTCACGCGCTGAGGTTGGCGCTCTCCGATGCCGCTGTATTCAACGCGCTGGTGGACCAGGGTCGTCCGGTGGTCGACCTGCGCAGCCACGGGCATGCGGGCGGCGGCGAACAACCCACCGCACAACAGGCGCTGATGGCGGAAGTGAACGCGTACGCCAAGGACAACAAGTGTCCGCTGAGCGTAGCGCTCTCTGATATCACCAAGCGCAACCCGGATCTCTGGCGGCAGTACTCGGAAGAAATCGTTACCGCCGTCGAGGCAGCAGAAGAGGAAGAAGAATAACCAGATCGGGGGATCGGGAGATCCGGCAGCCAGCTCGCAGCTATCAGCCGTAAGCTTTCCGCGAGCGGCTTGCTGAGAGCCACCGATCTCCTGATTACCCGAGCCGAAGATGTAGCGCTGACCTTCAGGTCAGCAGCATTTGAGATGCCGACCTAGAGGTCGGCGCTACGGAGGAAAACCGAATGAGTGATATCACAGCGATCGACCAAAGCTACCATTTGAATTACAACATCGAAATCGGCAAGTTCACTTGCCTGGCGCCGGATTCCACGGCGTCTGCCGACGGGTGCAACGTGCCGAGCGGGGCCAACGGGGCGTTCCTGGGCGTGGCGCAGGAGTCCATCCTGCCGGACGCCATGTCCGACTATTCCGGCGGCCTGTACACGCTCACCAGCGGCACCGCCTGGCCCGCCAACTCCGTTCCGTCGAGCGGGCTGGGGCGCAACATCCGCACTCGCATCTTCGGGATCTCGCGGGTGGCGGCGTCGGGCGCGATTTCGCGCGGCGCCTATGTGAACATCGCCAACGCGCAAGGCCAGGTGAAAGCGGTCAGCGAAGCCGTCGGCACGTACATCAACGTGGTCGGCATCGCCATCGACGCCGCTGTCAATGCGGGCGACGTGATCCGCGTGCTGGTGATGCCGTTTACGTACAAAATGTAGGGAACAGGGAACAGGCTACAGGGAACACGTTCCGTTCGCTCTTCCCTACTCCTTATTCCCTCTTCCCTTCCTTCGGGCGTCCGGCGCGGCGTTCGCCCGACATAGAGCCTCGTGGTGTTGCCGCGCATAACTCCGAGGCGAGTGTGGATTCATGGCGGGGATTCGGCCGTTGCCTGAATCCCGAATCCTGAATCCTGAAACCTTTGGAGGAACATTACATGCCAAGTCTCAACCAGATACACGTTGACGAGGCGCTAACCCAGATCAGCATTGCCTATCGCAACCAGGCGTTTGTTGCGGAGGAAGTGCTGCCGGTCGTGCCCGTCATGAAGAAGAACGATGTGTTCTTCAAGTTTTCCAAGCAGCACTTCCGCGCGTACAAAGATGCCTACGCGGCCGGCCAGCGGGCGCAGCAGATCGAAGTCGATCTCGACGCGCGTGGATTCTACATGTCCGACGGACACGCCCTCGAAGACTCCATCACCGACGACGAACGCGAACAAGCGGACCCGAGCGCACAGATCGAAATCGAGAAGACCGAGAAGCTCACCAACATCATCGCGCTCAACCAGGAAATCAATCTCTTCAACAACATTCTTACCACGGCCAACATCACGCAGAACCTCACGCTTTCCGGAACCTCAAAGTGGTCGGATTACGTCAATTCGGACCCGGTCAGCGTGGTCCTGGCAGCGCGGCGCACCGTGCAGCAGCAGATCGGCGACTTCCCGAACTACCTCCTGGTCTCGCAGCCGGTGCTCGACACGCTCGCCAATCACCCCCGCATTCTGGACCGCGTGAAGTATACCGCCAACGGGGCGCGCAACCAGCTTGACGAGCAGGATCTGGCGCGGGTCTTCAAGGTCGACAAAGTGCTGGTTTCGGCCGCGATCTACCAGACCTCGAACGAAGGCGAGGCAGATAGCCTGGGCTACCTCATGGCCAACAATGCCCTGCTGTTCTATCGCCCGCCCCGGCCCGGCCTGCGCGTGCCCAGCCTTGGCTATACCTTCTTCTGGGCAAAGCGCAGCGGAGTTCTGAGGTGGCGCGAGCTCTCGCTGGAATCGGATTTCCTGCGGGTGAAGAAGTACTACGCACAACAGCTCGTGGCGCCTGCAGCGGCGTACATGTGGCTGAGCTGCATTTAATCGAGGGATCTGGTGATCGGGTGATCGGATGAACAATTTGTGATTGGCGGTTGGTGATTGGGAAACCCAATCAGAAATCAGAAATCACAAATCATGAATAATTCATCCGATCATCCGATCTACCGATCTCCCGATCTATCGGAAAAGGGGAAAGCATGAAAATCGAGATACTGAATCCCATCGAGCACGACGGAAAGCGGTTTGAACGCGGAGTTGTGGAGCTGGCGGACGAACTGGCCAAGATCTTTCTGAAGTTCAAGCATGCCGCGCGGGCGGTCCTCAGCGCGGTGGAGAAGCCCGCACCGGCAGCCGGCTCGCCAGGGCTTCCCGCAACTCCGGCGACCGCGCCGGCTAAACCGAAGTAGCAGGCAGTCGACAGTTTCGAATGTAGGGGCCCTTAGCACAGCTCCTGCACCAGTTCAAAGACCCGCGGAAACCCCCAAGGGAGCTCCGCGCGACCGGAGGTTCTATGGCAGTCAGCGTTTCACTGACAGAGCAGTTCATCGAAGAGAGTTTGGCCGGTCCGTTCATCAAAAACACCAAGCTCACCGTAACCGGACTCACGACCGGCGCCAACAACAGCGTGCCCCACGGCCTGAACGACGGCAAAGGCAACGCCGTCACCCCGATCACCGTATCGCTCGAGCCCAGTTCGAACAACAACTTTTATGAGTATCAGGCTGCCGACAGCACGAACATCTATGTCGGCGTCGGGACGGGGTCGGGAACGTCGTGCAGCATCTATGTTGAATACTGAAAGGCAGGTGGGCAGATAGGCAGTTGGGCAGCCGGCGTCTTCACCGCCTGCCCAGCTCACCCTCTGCCAGCTTCTTATGAGTTACTGCACCGTTGATGATGTCTGTACAGTGTTTCCACGATTCGTGCGAAATGCCGCCAATTCGATTCAGGACACCCAGATCCGGGACTGGATCGATGACCGAAAGGCGCGTATCCGCTCCGCGCTTTACGCGCGGGGCATCGATCCCGACGTGATGGCCCTGACGCCCGACCAGGCGAACTTCCTTCGCGCGCTTAATCGTGATGGAGCCATAGCGGACCTGGCCGACGCGCTGCAAGGAAACGTCTCGCTGCAAGCCGGCGAGGACGCCCACGCCGCGCAGCGGCGGCAATCTTTCGAGGGCAAGTCGCAGAGATCAAGCAAGGTCTCTACGACAAGTTCTTTAGCCAGCTTGCCCGAACGGTTGAAATCGAGCCGACGCTTGGCGGCACAGCCGGCGGTGAGACGGACCGCTCCACGGCCCGGGATCGTTGTGAGAATAAAGCCTTCAGCAAGGATCAAGTGTTTTGAGAATCGGGAGATCCGGTGATCGAAAGATGGAGTGAATTATTTGTGATTTGTGATTTGTGATTTCTGATTTGTGATTGGGCGTTTCAATCACCAGTCACCCATCGCCAATCACAAATAGTTCGCACGATCACCCGATCTCCCGATCACCGGATTCGAGAATAAGAACTCCAATGTGGATCTCATACTACAACGCGGGCTTATCGAAGCAAGTGGTCAGGCAACTCCTTGCGGTGGTCAAACGGGACATTCAGGCGGCGCTGGATTTTGTTTCGGGCGCGCCTGGGACTTACGCACCCTTCGCGGAATACGACCTGGCGCTGCTTCCTGTGCAGCAGTTCCCAGCGCTTCTGCTGACTCCCGATACGGTGGCCGTCGAAGAACAAGCGAACTTTACCTTACACCAGAGCATGCGGCTGACGTGCATGATCACCGTCACGCATCAGGACCGCAATGCCTTGGCGGAACTCATTCAGGATTACGTGCGCGCCGTGCGTGCAGTGCTCGATTCACTTTGGGAACTGACGCCGGGCGACTTTCTGCTGACCAGCCTTCCCTTGCCTTCGCCGCCTTTTCCGCAGGGCGCACTTTCGCCCGGCCTGGCAAACGGACAGCTTACGGGGCTCTTTGCAGAGCGCCACACGTTTGAGGAAATTCGCCGTGTTCCCCAAAGCGGGTTGGTGATGGCGGCAACGATGTCGATTGTTGCGGAGATCGAAGAGACGTAGGAAATCAGAAAGCAGAAAGTAGAAAGCAGAAAAGGCATCTTCTGATTTCTAGTTTCGGAGGAAACATGGCTCCAAGTTTAACGCCGACAGCAATTCATCAAGGCCCGGGCCGGCTTTGGCTTTATGTGCCCGAGCCTGCACACGGAAACCGGCTGGTTGTCGGGACGGACGGTTCGCCGACGCAGCCGAACGGGCTGGGGTCCTGGGCGGCGACAACTTCCTACATGGTCGGCCAGATGATCAAAGACGCCAACAACAACACGGAGCTTTGCCTGGCGGCGGGCGCCTCCGGCTCCTCCGCGCCATCCTGGCCGACTTCTGTCGGCCCAGCCATCAGCGATGGCGGAGCTGCGTGGCTGTTCGTCGGACCCTACGGAGCTTACTTTGCAGGAGCGACGGAGGGGGCGATCACCTCCACCTTGACACCCAAGTATCAAGAGATCGGAGCTGACCAGGTAGCCTCTCCCATCGACGTAGTGATGACTGCCGATGCCTACGAGATCGACGTCACTATCAAGCAGTCGAACTTGGCCAACTTGATTAGCTTCTTTGCTCCGGGTACCTTCTCGACCGGCACGGACAGCAACCAGCCTTCCGGCGCGCAGGCCTATGAGCAGATCACGTTCGGAGGCATTGTCCCTGTCCTAAAGCTGGGAGTCGCACTTATCTCCCCGCGCCGTGACGTGACGGGGAAGTTTGTGGTCTCGCATCTCTACCAGGCCTACCAGGCAGAGGCGGTCAAACTCCCCTTCCAGCGCGGGAAGGAAACTACTTTTGGGGTGAAATTCAAGGGTGTCGCAGATTCCAGCCGGCCAGCCGGGGACCAGGTGGGCATGGTTTGGAGACAAGTCTGACCGGAGAGCGGTTGACCTGGTGATCGGGTGATCTGGTGAACGGTACTCGGCCTCGACTGTCCCCGATGCGATCGGGGTGACCAAGTTATTCGCCCGACCTCGCCGTGGCGCCGGAGAGTGGATCAGAAGGATGGAGACAATGAAAGTCCCGGTAGAGGAACTGAGTATTTTCGTTGGCCTCGATGGGTTGGCGATGTTGCAGCACGAGAGGGCCGACGTGGTGGAAGAACTTACGACGGTGGGGACAGCGGAAGCCATCTTGCGTGCGCTCGAGGCCCAGCGGTTGGAGAAAGAGCTGAAGTTGCATCGACTGCCAGATTGATTGTCTGAACGGGCAGCCAAGAGCCAGAGCGAAATTCCTCGCCCGGATTGGCGCGGCAGAAGTTTTCTTGATCACGAGTTTGTCCACGGTAGGTTGCTATGACAACTGGAAACGAAATCGCGACGGCCACTGACTTCCGTAAGCTGGCCCAAGAGAGTGCCTTCGAGGAAGCAAGGCGCGTGGTGCTGCCCGTGAGTGGTTATGCAGTAATGCTTCGACGGCCTACGAAATTCTATTGGGCGTTGCGCCGCAGCGGGTGGCCAGCGGAGCTACG
>QGNH01001393.1_pt4 | contig 18338 bp, 25 predicted proteins | sample 1735481 | NCBI WGS metagenome assembly QGNH01 (sample SAMN09239004, study PRJNA386568) | Viral metagenome, whole genome shotgun sequencing project.
CCACCACCACCACCACCACCGCTGTTCGCCGCGGCCGAGACTCCTGCGGTGCCTGCGGAGCCAGTAGCCGCTGTGCCCGCGCCACCCGCGCCACCCGCTCCCCCGCTGCCATATCCGCCACCGCCACCGCCACCACCGCCGCATCCCCCGAAGTCGGTAGCGGTCGCGCCGAGCGCTCCGCCATTGCCGCCCTGGCCGAATCCGGCATCAGAGTCGTTGCCGATCAGCCCAGCGAGCCCGCTCGCGCCATTGCTCGGGAAATAGGACGCGCCGCCTCGGCCGGGCTCCCCCGGCGCGATCGGATTCGCGCTCGTATTGCCGACGATCGCCCCGACGTCGACGACGTTCGCGCCCTGCCTCGACGTGGGCGCGCCTCCGGCTGATACGGCAGTTGTGGCCGCGACGCCGAGCACACCCGGCGCGCCGCCAGAGCCGGGCGCCCACGTGCCACGCGTGCCAGACGTCGACCCGCTTAGGTTCGACGCGGTGCCGACGGTGCCGACGGTAGCGACCGCGCCGCCCGCGCCGCCGCCCCCCACCGTGGCCGTGATAACTTCTCCCGGCACGACGGTGAATTTGATTCTACGCCGTTGCGGCGCACCGCCCCCACCACCGCCCGTCGAGGCGAACGTGGTGCCTGCAGTGGGCCCTGCAGCGCCGCCTCCGCCGCCTCCGCCGCCTCCGCAACCCTCGGCCTCCATCAGGACGACGCCAGCCGGCACGGTGAGTGTGCCGCCGGCCAAAAAAACCTTACTCGCCGGTCGGGCCATCACTGCACCTCGCGCGCCGTTGGGTGGTTCATGCGCCGCCCCCAAACCAGTCCGTGCCATTCGACTTCAGCGAAAAAACGCCCCACGGAGCGGACAATACTTTGCTGGTCGACAGCCCAGCTATCTTCGCCCCGCCGACGCCTTGCACGGTCAAATTCGCCGTCCCGAAATTCCCCTTGGCGTCGATGATCGCGAGCTGACGACCAACGGTCGCAGTCGGCAGCGTAACGGTGAACGCCCCGCCTGTGGTGTCGCAGTAGAGATCGTAATCGGGCGTGATCGAGTCGACCGTATACGTCGTAGTGACGGCGCGGGTCGTGCCGACCACTGGCCCGGTGAGAGCTGACGCGCTCTTGACCGTGTGATTGGCCGTGAGCTGGATCTGCGCGCCGCTCGAGTCGTTGTACCACAGGTCGCCGGTAGGCCCCTCGTAGATGCATCCGATATCGGTACCGAGCGACGGGTTCGCGGCCTGCAGGACGAGACGGACGGTGCGGAGCAGCGTCGCGTTGTTGGTCGAGCCGAAGGGTAGATCGGCATTGATGTTGAGGCCGCTCGGAGTGATCGCGATCCCCTTGCCACTCGCGTGCGTGTGTTGATCGATCGTCGTGTACAGCGCCGTCTGAAGCTCAGACGCCCACGCCGGCCCGAGCTCGCTCGACGCGATCGGGACGACGATATTCATGTTCGGCGAGGTTTGCGTGGCCATGATGATCAGAGCACCAAAAAATCGCAGGTACATGGCGCCGTCGCGCTGACTACGAGCAACTTCGTTGCGTCTGGCGACGCCGCTTCGGTGACCGTGCACGCGGCGGAAAATCGCCCAGTAAAAAAGCTCTGGTACGCGTGACCGAGGCCATGGGAGATCGTGTTCGTCCCGACCACGAGAGCGATGCGCGGCAACAGCTTCGCTCCCACGATCGGCTGCGCGGCGATACTCGTGATCGCCTTCGACACCCCAGACTGGATGCGATTGATCGTCTCATCCTTGTGGTAGATCGGCTTGTATGTATTGACGACGGGCATCACCAGCACCCGCCCGAATCGCTGCCCCATCCTCCGCCGGCGATACCGCCAGCGCCCCATCCGCCCCACGGGTTGCGCACGCGGGCCATATCGGTGATCGCGCGCGGCTGCGAGATGTCGCGCGGTACGCCCTCAGCGAGGATGCGCGCCTTGATCTCCTTTTTTTGCGAAAGCAAAATCTGTGCAGTGTCCAGCGATTCCTCTTTGATGCAGGCCTTGGCCGCGACGTCGAGCACCACGTATTCGTCCCAGCCATTGATCGTCAGCCAGAAGGCATCGATCGTGTCGGTCGGATTGACCAGCGTGGGCAACCGCGGCACGTACCACAGAACGTAGCTCGACCCCGCAACGCTCGGCGGAAGCACCTCGATGATGTTGCCCATCAGGTTCCATCGCGACGGGATTGCGCCGTAGACGGGTACGACCGTCGGGAAAGTGTAGAGATTCCGCTCGGCGAACGATTCGAGCCGGGGAATCGTGACGTACGGGGTCGGCGACCCGCCGATCTGCAACCAGAACGCGCGTGGGAAAAGGAAATCCGGCACGGCCGTGTTCGGGCCGACCGAAAATTGATTTTGTCCCTGCGCGCCGCCCACCAGCGTGACCGGATAGGACTTGACGTTATAGTCCTCGTTCGTCGCGCAGATGGCACCATAGAGCTCCTGGGCGCTCGCGTTGGCGTACTGGTACCACTCGGCCGTTGTGATCGTGGTCGCATTGACCCGATCGCAGCGCTGCTGCGCGGAGAGCACGAGGTCGGAGAGCGACGTCATGACCAGATGAGCTCGATCGTTTCGATCGCGGCGGAGGTGATCCCAATCGAGGCGACCGCGCCGGCCGCGTTGAACGGCAAGACCGTGCTGCCCGATTGGGCCAGGGGAAACCCGGTGTCGCCGGTCACACCCTTGAGGATCTTGCTGTTCACGCTGCCGGGCGGCGGAACAATCGTTACGCCCAGCGCCGCGGCGGGCACCGGAATCGTGTTGAACCCAACGGCCAGCCCGAAGCTGCCCGGGGGCGCTCCGCCGGTGTTGACCGTCGCCACGGTGTAAAACGGCGCGCCGGCAAACCCGTCACCCGACAGCGTGACGGCCACGGTCGTGGTGACGGTTTTGCTCATTTGCGGTGGTGGTCCTTCGGCACTGCGATCGCCAAGATCCCGTGGCCCTCGTCGCCGTCTGGCTCCTCGTGTTCGCCCCCCATCGAGTCGCAGTGCTCGATCGCCGCCGATAGGTGCTCTGCGGCGGCGGCGAAATCGCCTGCGGCCCCGGCCTCGAAAAATGCCTTGACCGAGGCCTCTGCCATCTCGTGCGGCTCGGCGTCGGGCATGTCGCCGTGCTCGCCCTCGTCCTCGCCACCTCGCGCGGCGAGTATGTCTGCCAGGCCAGCCATTACGGCGTACCTGTGCGCTTGAGCTTCAAGCCAAACCAGAACCCGGTATTCGCGACCGGATCCGTGAGCGCGCCAGCGTTATTCCGGAATCGGATCCGCACTGTCTGCGCGGCGATCGCCGGGTTTGTGCCAGGCAATGCTCCTCCGAGAGTGTTCGCCGATACGTTGCAGTCGATCCCATAATTAAGTTGTGCGACTGCGCCTTGATCTACGAGCTGTACCCACGCCTCCAGTCCAGCGTACCAGGGGTCGTCTAGCGAGAACGTGTACGTGCCCGTGGAGCCGTGCGGCTGCGTGATGACGCCGCCTGCGGGGCCGATGGATTTTTGCGCGCCGCGGATCCTCGTGTACGGGCCCACGGCGCTTGGTGGGGTTGCGGTCGGCTGGTAGCCAATGACGTTGCTGGAGCCGTCTAGGGCCGCGTAGCCCGAGATCATGATCGACTCGTTTTCCAGCGATCCGTCTGCCCTGTTCGCTAGGGGGTTGCCCATGGATCATCTCCCTCAGAGCGGCAGGGTGCAGTTGCAATTGTCCCGCGGTGAGAGCGGGACGAAGTTCGCGTACGAGTACCAGTAGGCACTCACGCCGTCGGACACTCCGGTACGGAGCGTCTCGTTGCCGTCCGTGTCCATGATGTGGATCGTGTCGCCCACGCTCACGAGCTGCCACTTCTCCAAATACATCAGCGCCGAGAGGTTGGCCGGGCAAGCGTAGTCGGGGATGACATCGATCGCCCCGGAATTGGCGCCGATAATGTGGACACCCTCGAATCCGATTTCGGGCTCCTCGCGCGCCATCGCCTCGATAAAATTCACGGTGCCGCGCGAGCTGATCGCCGACACCAGGTCGGAGAAATGCTTGTGGGTCACGAATGCCGTATTGATTTTGCCCTGCTTTTTAGCGACGGTGTTCGCGCTGCGAACAAGCGCTTCCTCGATGCCGTAATTCGATCCGTCAAAACGGGATCCGGCAAGCAGATCGGGCGCAACCGAGCGGTTGACGCCGTATTGATTGTCGGCGCCAGAGACGCCCGTGGCGAGCGACGGGATCCAGGACTGGAACCCGTCGAGCACCGTACCGCCGAGCGTCCCAGCAACCTGGTGATCGCCTCGGTGGATGATGAAATCCCCGTTCGCGATCAGCGGGATTCCGTCGGCCGCGTCGTTGAGGTTGCAGGCGACGCCGGCGGCTGTGCCCACCGTGATCGCCCCTGTATCCATGTTCACGCCAATCACGTACAGACCGTGATTGTTGGTTCCGTACGCGCGATTCACCGTCGAGGATCGGGTCGCCGACACGTCGAGCTCATCGCCATACGCGAATTTCGGAGCGTCCTCTAGAAAATTGAGCACGAGTACCGACGTCGCGAAACTCGGCTGCTGCGCAGCGGTGCCGACCACGCCGACTACGCCCGTGCCGTCGCCGTACAAAAAATGTTGCAATCGATTCGCGAGATTTTCGACCGCGCCGTCGAACTCAAATCCCTTGATCTCGAGAAACGCGTTTTCGTTGCCGATCGATCGCTTCAGTGACTCGTTGTCGATGTTAATAAATGAGTACTGATGCATCGTGTACAGCTCCCACGCGGTGACGCGCGAGGAGATGGCCGACGAGCGATTGCTTGCCTGGGTGAAGCTGCCGCTTACGGCGGCGGGGAAGGCGTAGCGAAATGGGATGTGGTAGCCGCGCGTGGTCGACTGCGCGCCGCCGAGATCGGTCTTTTTTGTGACCAGCGCGTAGAGCGCGCGGTCGCGGAAGGTCAGATCTTCGATCCCCTTCGGGTATCGTTGCTTATTTAGTGCATCGAGTGTCGTATAGGTAGAGGCCATCGTTGTCCCGCGCTTGGGACCGACGGCTTACCTACCGCTTCGATCGGATCGTGAACGATCGCTGAGGTGGCTCATATCCGCCGGTCGATTGCGTCTGGGACCCTGCCTTGGCCTTCGCTGGGTCGATGCGTGTGCTCGCTGCGGGCTTCCCGGGGGCGACGTTTGCCCCGGTCAGCAGGTCTCGCTGGGACCTATAGTGATGCTCGATCATGTCAGCCGCCTGACTGGGCGTCAAGAGGACCGGCTTGTCGCGCCGTCCCGCGGCCACCTCGGCTTGCGTGACCTTGTATCTCGCCTCCTGCAGCGCAAAGACTTCGTTGACGGCATTCGCTCCGAGCGCGCGCATGGTGAGCGGGTATTTGTCGGCCTGGGCGAGGGTAGGGGCGATCGCGTACCGCTTGTATTCGTCGGTTTCGCGGGCGGCTTTCTGTTGTGCATTTTCGCGCGCGCTCCGCTGCATTTCGGCCTGCAGCTCGTCGAATTTTTTTTGCAACGCCGCGGCCTGCTGGGCTCCGGCCTCCTGCGCGCGCGTCGCCTCCGGCTTCGCCCCCTCGGCGATGATCCGATCCAACACCGCCTGCGGCGCGACGCCGAACGTCGACTGCAGAAATCCGAGCGGGTCAGCCTTCGCCGCAGCACCGGCGCTGCGGAAATGCCCTTCGAGCACGGCGATACGCGCGGTCGCCTGCGCGGCCGCCGCTCGCTCCGCGGCAAACGCCCGGCGATCGCCCTCCAGTTTTTGCGCTGCGCGATTGATGCGCGCGATGCGCCGCGATTCCTCGCTCGCTGTGATTTTTTCAGGTTCCGGCTCCGCTGCTGCGGCGTCGGGCACCTCGGTCGCGGCCGATGGGGCCGGCTCGGTAATACCCACCGCGGCCGTGGGCTCGGGGGGACGTAGTCCCGCGGCCGTGGTGGGTGCGGGCACCGTAGCAGATGCGGCAGATGTTGGCAATGGCGATGCGGCTACCGTGGGCACCGGCGCGTTTGCGCGCGACGGCGCGCGCTGGATCATCCGCTGTGGCACACCGAGCGTGCGGCGCTGCACATGCGTGGGCGGCATCGCATTGGCGGGAGTGTTCGTGGACGGCGCAGGCGCGGGGGGGGCAGGCGCGGCGGATATCGGTGCGGGGTCGGGCGGCATGTGGCCTCAGGATGGGGGAGCGACTTGGCCGCTCCCGGAGGGGACGAGCGGCGCGGGTGGCGGCGCAGGCGCTTGGCCTATGGCTGCAGGCGCGCCCGGATGCGGCGGGGTTGGCGGTCCGGGCGGTCCGCCCGGCGGCGCGGCCTGTGGTGGCGCGGGGGGTGGCTGCGCAGCCTGGATCAGCGACAGAACCTCCTGCAGGTACCGCTCGAGCAGATCCATTTTGTGCGGCTCGAGCTCGTCCTCTGGCCCGCGGAGCAGCGCGTTTTGGCATTGCGTGCGGGCATCAGCCAGATCGGAGATCGCGCTGGGCGCCGTGTAGACGCCGTCGTCGATGATCCGCGAGATCTGCCACGCGATCGCCTCCGTCGACGACGTCTCGCTAGAGACCCAGTCGTACAGGATCGGGATGTCTAGTTGCTGTAGCGCATACGCCTTCGACATGAACCCGCTCTGCACATACTCCTGCGCGCTCTGCAGGCGGCCCTCCGGATCGTCCGCGAGCGGATTCGTGGGGTAGATCGCCATATCGTACTCGTCGTCGCTGAGGTCAGCGTCTGCCCAGTCGATCGTCTCAAGAAATCCTCGACCCGGCACCTTGACCGCGATCGATTTCTTCCCTTGGAACGCGTCGCGCAGCATATCGAGCGTGATGCGTGCGCATTGCATGTAATGTCGATTCCACCGCTGGCCAACAACGGCGAACCGCTGCGTCTCCACGTCCTGATACGTCCGTAGCGCAACGGCCGCGTTGAGCCCGGCTGGCTTTTCGCTCTGCGAGCTCAGTTGCGACAGGCCTATTTGCTTGTAGCACCAGTCGATTATCCATTGTACGAAAGCGTAGATGTCGGGAGCGGCGGCTGGCGGCGTGTCGAATATCGGCTTTTCTCCGGCGTACGTATTGACGCCCATCTCGTTTGTGATCGTCTGCTGCGCGACGTTCGCCATTTTTGACACCCAGACGCGCGGTACGGCGAACATCCGGATGCTCTTCACGATGCCCCGCAAAATATCGGTGAGCGTTTTTTGCGCGCCGAACAGCTCCTTTGCGATGCCGTCGCCGAATGGCCCATACGTTGGCGGGGTCCACTGCCACGGGACGATGGGCAGGTAGTCTTTCGTGTACTCCTCGCTCTCGAGCGTCGCGGTGCAGATGCACACGGCCCTGCGCCCATCGCCGGAGTCCTCGGAGCTCGGCATGCGCCACGCGTAGATCACCTCGACCATATCGGCCTGACCCATATAGGACATCTCGCCGCGCCACGCGGAGCGCGCCTCTTCGATCTCCTTCGCCTTGTCCGGATACAGCTTGAGTAGTTTGTGGCGCGGCTCGGGATGCGTGTAAAACACCTCCTGCGGGGCGTTGTACATTCCGTCGACCTCGTCAATCACAACCTCGTCGACCTTCGCGACGTCCCATTTCATTCTGCCAGAGACGATGTGGCCATAGTGGTATCCGTCGCCGTAAATCCCGGCGTCGCGAAACACGTCTTCGCCGTTCGCGTAGAGGCCGCTCGCGCCCATCGATCCGTCCAGAATCTTTGTCAGGTTGCGAGCCTTCTTGCGCAGCCTGTAGTCGCCCTTGCGCGGCAGCACGAAGGCCCGCGGCTTTTCTTTTGCGATCCGCGCGGTCGCTGTGTCAATGCAGCTCTTGATCACGTTGCAGTTGATTGCCATCGCGCCGTACGTTTGATTTCTTGAGCCCGGGGTAAACAGCGACGTCATTGCGCTCGGCCCGTACCGAGCGTTGTACGCCTGCTGATACAAAAACCGCTCGTATCGCCGCGTAATCTGCATGTTCTTGATGTGCCGGACGCGGCCGAAAACGTGCTCCCACATCACGCTCTCGTCCTTCGAGTACCACTCCAGATTTGCGAGCGCGGCCGAGTGCGAGACTGTGTCGTACGACTTTTTCGTCTTCGTGTAATTCGTCGTCGTGATGCGGGCGGAGCGCTTTTTCATCTCGATTTACCAAGACGGAGTGCGCGGTCCTGCTGCTCAGGCGTCATCCGCAGAATTTCCTCGAGCCGATCGGGCTCCGCTTCGGGCTCCTCGTCCTCTGCGGAGGTCTCCCCGGGCTCCCCCTTCGCTCCCACGGCTCCCACGGAAAACGCCGGTCGCTCGAGCTCTACGTCGCCGACGCGGACGCGCGACAACCCAAACTCAGCCATCAGCTCGGCGAGCTCGCGCGGCGTCACGACGTCTGCCATATCAGCCCGAGCTTCGCCAGGCGGGCCCTCGCCTCGCGGGCGCGGAGCTCGTCGCCGGGCACCCCTGCGCGCGTCAGCGTCTCGGCGCAGCCGTCGGGCCCCGCGTCGCAGCAGAGCAGGTAATTGCCCTGCTGCAGTCGCACGCCGCCGATCGGGCGCCCCGCAGTCGCTGGGACGATGCGCCACGCGCGGCATCGCGTCTGGCAAACGTCGCAGATCTTCTCGCGCCCTCGATTCGTCAGCTCGATTTTCTCGAGCGATTTGTCTAGCCGCCTGAACCCCTCGTAATTGGAGATGCGGCGCCTGACGTAGTTTTTCGGATCGTCACTTCTGGCGGGCACGCTTGCCTCCGGCTTTCTTTGGGTCCTTCGGGCCGTGCGCGACACCGCGCGCGTACGCGCGTAGCTGCGAGCGGATATCCGCGGCGAGCCGATCGAGCGCAAGCCCCTGCGTCTCGGCTGCGGCTGCGATGCCGCTCGTAACGCGGCTGGTGACCTCAGCCAGCACGGCGCTCGTCACTTGGGCGGCGAGCGTCTCGAAATGTTCTTTGAGATACGCATCGACATGCCTGCGGATTTCCAGCTGCGATCGGCGCGCGGCGGCAACGACGTCTGCCTCCGCAGCGGCGCGCGCGAGCCTTTCGGCTTCCCCCTGCGGGTGCTCAACGCCGACAAACTCGACGCCAAACGACTCGCCACCGTGCGGGACGACGGCGACCTTCCGTTGCGCCCGGTGATTGAGTCGCTCTTCGAGTCGCGCCAGAGCGTCTGCGGTGTGGATGGGCCGGGTGATCATGATTCCCGCCCGAGCAGTACTTTGAGCTGTGTTACTGCGCCGGTGCGGCGCTCGACGTCCCGCATGATGTTGCTGAGTGCGAGCCGATCGATGTTCGCAGCATCGTGCAGGCGCACAATTGCTCGCTCTGTTTTGGAGAGGCGCGCCAGGACCTCATCGCCGCGGGTCAGCTGGTCGGCGATTATCTTCTCGTGTTCGTGCAGATGCGTCTCGAGGTCAGAATTGCCCATGGTCGACCCACCTATCTACCCACTCTGGCAATTCGTCCACCGTCACGCCGTCGCCGCCGCGCGCCTTGTCGATCTGCGCCATTCGCCGCTCGTGCGCAGCGCGCTCGTACTCCTCGCCCAGCAGCTTCGGTGCGCGGGCAGGAGCAGGGAGCGCGTCATACGCTCGCGCCTTGCGCCATGCGTACAGGGCCGCGTCCGCGAGGTGATTTTCGATCCTCGGTGCCTCAACCCATACGGGCGAAGGTTGCGCGAGCTTGCGCTCATCCCAGATGAGCGACTCCCACTCGGCTGCGATGCCGTCGGCGTCGGGCAGCAGTTTGATCCGCGACGTCTGCAGGTCGGCATTCATCACCTCGATCACCCCGCGCTTGCCGGGCTTGACTGCCGCCTCGAGCGGTAGCGCGTGGTGCTGGCGCATCTCCTCGACGGCCTGTAGCGCAGCGGCGTCAGCGACCATCGCGCTGAGGGGATAGGGGCCCTGGCATCCCATGGTCGGCGCGTACCAGAGCGCCCGGATCAGATGCGCCAGATCGGTGATCGTGAGACCCTGGTATTTGCGCGCATGAACGAAATATAGGCACTTGTCGTGCTCGTGCTGGGCGGCAACAACGAGGGCCGATGGGTCGGTAAATCCCAGGTCGACGCCGAGCAGGTACGTGTACTCGGTCGATGGGCGGGGCAGCGCGGCGATCGAGTTTATGTCCTCGCGGTACCGGTACACGAGCGCCGACGTATCGATCACCCACTCGCCGAGCCACTCCTGGCGATACAGCGGCGTGCGCCGGTACTCCTCGCCGCGCATCGCGATGAGCTCGTCGTGCAGCTGCTGGATGTTGTGGACGCGGTACGTGTTGTCCCGCCACGTCCAGCGATGCACGTCCCATCCAGCGACGGCGCCCGTCGTCGCGCGGTGGAATAGGCCTCCGGTGATATTGCTCGGCGTGCCAGCCATGACGATCGTACCGAGATCGTCACCCATAGCGGGCACGAGCGCGCCGTATACCATCCAGTCGATATCGTATCGGTATTTGCTTGCCTCATCGAGTACGGCAAGGCGGTACTTTTGTCCGACGACCTTTTGAATTTCATACCGATTCGCGTCCGCGCCGCGCATGTAGATGTAGCTGCCATTGGGCAGCTCCCATCGCGACGCGCTCTCCTTCCACACGGCGCCGAGGCGGAACCGGGTGTTTAGGACGTCGATCACGTCCTTGTTCATCGTGTTGGTCGCTGACGCCTTCGTCAGGCCCAAATACAGCGAGCTCGAGCCGGCGTAGACGATCGCGGTCATCAGCAGGTACACGCCGATCGCGAACGATTTCCCGCTGCGGCGCGGGCAAAAAAACGCCTTGAATCGAGACGAGCCGGCGATCGCCGCGCGCTGCTGCGGCAAGCAGCACGACAGCATGCGCGCGATGACCGACTTACGCCGCGACAGCTCCTGCGCTGCCTCGATTTGCGTCACCGCACTCATGCGACGATCGTGGCCTGCATCGCGAGCGGCCGGGCATACTGCACATACCGCACGTTGCTCGCGTGGACTCGCCCCCAGCCGTTGCCGCGATAGCGCATCCAGAGAAATTCGCCGTCCTCGATCAGCTCCCACCCCTCTTTGACCGATGCCGGCCCGTTCGGTGTGACCGATTTGCCGGAGATGAACATGTCTGTATGGAATCGCGCAAACTCGATCGGCCCGTGGTCGGGCGCCTCGCTACGCGACCTGTGCTCTGCCATTGTCTCGCTCCGTGGTGTGGGTGCCAAGCAGTACGTACGGGCTGGGCACGACGCCATGCTTGGCCAGCAGCGCCTGATGCCGCGACGTCCAGTCGCTCGGTTGGGTCAGATAGATCGGCCGCGAACCTCCAAACGCCGCGAGCAGCAGCGCGGACGCGATGCCTAGCTGGCGGTATTCCGCCTTGACCTCGACCCAATGCAGGACGCTCTCCCCTGCGATCGGGACCCCAAACGTGCAGCTCGCATACAGATGATCCGTATCGTGCGGGTTGACCGCCACGATCGTCGACGCCTGCGCCAGTATCTGGCTAATCGTCAGGTACTGCGACGGCCAGTAGATCTCATCCGGGATACCGCGGCTCCATGGCGAGTGCCTCATCGCGCCCGCCCAGCTGCGCTTGACCCACCCCTCGTCCGCGTGACGCATCTCCCTCAGCACGATCGGCAGCGCGGTGTCGATCATCAGCGCCCCATGTTCCCTTTCGCGAGCCACCTGCATACCGGCGTAATCGTCCCGCTGGTGTACGTGATTGCGGCGCGCATCCAGCCGTAATTGCACCTGTTTTCGTCGAGCACGATGATGCCGCCGCCTGCCGTAATCGCGTAATTTTGCGAAAATGCCCCGCCGTTCACGGAGAAAAATAGGGGCGCCCAGTTCGCCGCGGGAAGGTTGCCCGAATTTGGGACTGCATATCCGCCGGGATCGTCTATCGTCGACTGGAGCTGCAGCGTCCCGACAGGTGCGCCGGTCGCCGGAAAAGTAAATTGAAACCGATACGAGTCGATGAGGCGGACCTTCACCGGCACCGAGTAAAAATTGGCGGTCGCCGAGTACGTACCGTCCAGTTTTTGCGGCGCGGCGCTCGCGCCGGTGCCCACGATGATCGGCGTGTAGCCGTCGGTGCAGGCCTGCAGCCAGTCGTTGACGGCGAGCGCGCTCACCGCGTCGCCTCGAGCCGTTCTAGCGCCTGCCCGCGCGTCGCGCCGTACGCGCGGTACTGCGCGTGATGCTCCGCGGGCTCGCCCGGCTCCCCCTCGTAGCACGCCACCCATCGGTGGCCCGCGACGTAGTCAGGCTCGTGGATGTCCAGCTCCCTCGCGACAGCTTGCAGCATGGGCCAATCTTGACACCACATTGGGCGTATTGTCGAGAGGCTCACTGCGCCGTGCCATACCATCGGCACACGCCGGCGACGGGATGGGCGACGCCGCCGGGAGGGACAAACTCATCCTCGCCGCATGCCGCGCCAATCGGGCAGCAGCGGCCGTGCGCGACCTGGCACCCGTGCATCCACGGCACGACGCGCCCGTCGTCTACGCACGGTCGATCGTCGCCCTGCTCCAGGTCGCCCGACGCGCGAAACACCGGCCACGCCCCGCACGCGAGCAATCATGGCACCACGATCCCGCCCAGCGCGCCCAGGTACCGGCTGACCTGCAGGAGCTGGGCGGCGCTCGGCGCGTAACCAAAGACCAGCAGCGCGCCCAGGTTGCCCTTCCATCGCCGGGCCGGCACCCCGTCGTTGCGCCAGCCGACGCTCGCTGTCGCCGCCCCAGTGAGCACCGCGACGCCAGCCCCCGCGTACAGCGTCTGCGCCACGCCATTCTGATAAAATTGGGTGCCACTCGTCGAGCTGCCGCTCGCGTAGGTGACCTGGACGACCTGCCATGTGGAGATCGACGCGCCGGTAATCGCCGTGTTACCCGGGCCTGTTCCACTTCCGTCCGCGTAGTACTGGGCACCGGCCGCCGAATAGATCCCAGCGTCTCCGGCAGCCCCGAACATCCCCCCGATCATGTTCGTCGTCCCGGTGTCCTGCGCCAGCGCCGCGATCCATTGCGCGGTGCCCGGCCACGCGCCGGTCGCGCTGAGCAAATAGGCGTTGACCCCGTCGAACTGGACGGTCGGGATACCGCCGTTCACGCCCAGCGAGCCCGCGACCAGCAGCGGCTGATTCGCTCCGGTGCCCTGCGAAAAATTAGTGCCGTTGCCGCTCTGGTCGGCCCAACCAGCGACGCTGCTCCCTGTTCCGAGCGTGATGCCGAATCGCGCGTCGAGCCACAGCAGCGGGGAGAGTTGGGTCGGCGAAAACGCCGGGCCATTGGCGCTCGCGCGCGAGTCGAGCGGCTGCGGGTTGACGGCCCATTGCAGTGTCACGCCGAGCAATATTCCATCACTCGGGCTTGCGTACCAGCGCCTCGAGCTCCGCGTCGGTCATCTGCGTGATGGCGGATGACTGCTCAATCGCACGCAGTCGCTCGCGCTCCTCTGCCGCGACGCCAAGCACCAGCAGCTCACGCGCGGCAACGACGCGCACGCGAGAGTCCTCTCGCTCGTCGGTGGCCAGTTCGAGCAGCACGGCGCGACCGATTTTGCCCAGGTCCAGGTCGGGCGGCAGCTGCAACTTAGAACGTGCGATGATCCTCGCGCAGGGGTCACGAGACTCCGCCACGATCGCCCCCGCCACGCGCTTCCGGGCCCGCGTCACTCCCTGTCCCGCCATGCCTACACACCCTTACCTTACAGTTGGCACAATCTTTTCCCGCGTGGGAAGCATGGAGTGCGGTGGATCTGTATACGCTTATATCTATTAAGATCACTTCTCTAATCGATAGAACTCTAAGCCAGATCACCCGCTTATCCCGCCACCCCCGCCAAAACTATCTCACCTCTACCCACCATTCTAAGACCTTGGTGTGCGGGTTCATTTGGCATTTCATGCATCGATCGCCGAACCACCGCCCCATGAATTTGTTCAGCTTTTTGCTGAGCGCTATCGGGTCTGGGCCGCTCGGTGCACGCACCACCACGAGCGACTCGATGGCATCACGCACATCCTGTTTGCCATCGGGGGGTTCGTTTCGACCCGGGGCGGGGTAAATCTGACCCAGGAACCTCCGTACAGTGGTCCTTTCGGTGGTAATTCCGCTCCAAGCGTCAATTAGCGCCGACACTGCACCAGCGTCGTCCAGCGCGGCTCTCTCGGGAGGTGGTTGGGTGTCGGTGACGTTGTCCCCTCCGGCATACACTATGCTTCCAGCTACCACCTTTGCCCACGAGGCGTAGCTCGCCAATCGGACGCCGGTATCTGGCCTGCCTTTTGCAGCGTACGCGCGTAGGATAGTGAGCGCGGCGTGTACGAGTCTGGGCCGTTGTGAGCGCACCCACTCGATCAGATCGGGGTGCGCGAAGTCCCGCCGGCGTGTCGGGTCGGCGAGCGGCGAGACGAGCCGGCAGAGCAGCGAGCGGCGGATCATGTCATCGGTCATCGACAGATTATTTCCGCTGACGAGCACCACCGCGCGCCATGGGACGGTGTCCACGACCAGACCGCCGAGGCGCCGAAATTCGACGATCTCACTGGTCAGCGTCTGTTCGAGCGCACCGCCCCCGATCTCGCGCACGTTGTCCAACACGACTGCTGCGGGACACGCCAGCGCGTACGCCGAGAGCAACTTTTCTCGCTCCTCGTCGCGCGCCGGCCAGGTCGCATGCGCCGGCACTCGCCCCGTCGCGATGAGGCACACGACGTCGCACTGTAGCGTCTTGCCGCTCCCCATGACGCTTGCGTCAAAAATGTGGGCAGGTACCGGCCCGTCAATCGCGGCTCTTGCCAGGATGCTCAGGAGCGCGGAGATAGGGACGAGCGATGCGGCGCGACCCTGGTAGGGGAAATCCGCAAACACCTCGCGTAGCGCCTCGAGCGCGCGCCGCGCGTCGTCCTGCGTGGGATGCTCCGCGACGGGCAGATAGGCCCCGCTAGGGGCGTAGAGCAGCTGCGAGGGGGCATCGTATCCGGGCTCGTCGCAGATCGTCCCGTCGGGACGGTAGATGGGCGTCTCGGCGATGCCGCGGATAGGCTGGATATGGGTCCAGCGATGTCGAGAGAGCATCGCTGCGAGCAGCGCGGGAGGTGGCTGGATGCTGATCGTCTGCGGCTCCGGAGATGGCGCGCCCGATGCGTCTGCGAGCCTGCACGCCTTTTGGCTCGGCGCGCATGTGCGGATCAGGTCGACGTGCTTGGTCACGCGCGGTAGCAGTGCTGGGACCGTCATCGTGCGCAGGACCGGCGTACCCTCGGCCACGAGACGACCGGGCTCGGTCGAGCCGACGACAGCGACGAGCTCACCGGCGCGCTGGTACACGATCGGATCTCGCGCCAGATGCAGATCTAGCTCGTCGAGCACGCGGTGGGTGTCGACGCCGATCTGGACCTGCGGCCGCGCCGCTGGCTCCGGCGACCCATCGTCGTCGAGCCATGCGGGGGGCGTCGTATCGATCGGAGGCGGGGGATTGGCGCGCCGCGCGGCGACGGGCACGTCATAGGTGGCGATGGCCATGGGGATCAGCTCGTCGAGCGTGCCGCCAGCGGCGAGGTGGTCGGTGATGTCCTTGCCTCGCGTGCACTCGAGCACCGCTGTGACGCCGAGCACCTCGGCGAGCGCCGCCGCCATTTTTCGGCCCGGCGCGTCCGCGTCAGCGATGATGGTGAGCGGTACGCCGCGAGGCAGAGCCGCCCAGTCGCAGAGCCGCCAGCCGCCGGTGCCTCCGCTGCAGCATGTGGCCTGATGCCCCGCGCGGGCGAGCGTGAGCGCGTCCTTCTCGCCCTCGACGATCCAGATTTTTTTCGCGCCGAGAAGCTCACGCAGCCGGAAGGGCACGCGCCTCACGTCGCCGAGACGCCAGTCCCATCCTCCGGCGCCATCGGGGCGGCGCTGGCGAAACTGCTTGCCCGGCATGCGCAGGACCTCGTAGAGCAGCACGCCGAGTTCGTTCTCGTAGCGATAGATGGCCTCTGGCTCCGCCGCGCGCCGGATCGAATCGCTGCCATGCTGCTGGCCACAATGGCACCGGTCCCGCATGCGGTGGCGCCATACGGTGCCGGTCGGTCCCTCCTCGCTCGGTGCAGAGCCCGCATGCTCCTCGCGTGAGCACCGCACCCATAGGCCGTCCTCGGAGCGGTACCCGGTGCACCGCTTGCCCGCTCCGCGTGGTGCCTGGTCGTAGCCTTGGCACACCGGGCAAGGGCTAGACCGAGAAAACCTAAGGCTACGGTCGACGCTCATTCTTGATCATCTTCCATTGGCAGGCCACCAAACCCCATATCGACGTCCCATACCACCGGGCTCTGGACGTAGCCGGGCCAGATACGAGCGGCAACGCACGCGCGGTACCGCTCGCACCACGAGACGAGTAGTTTTTCGCCCTCTTGCAGGGTCCGCTCGGACAGTTCCAGGATCGTGACGTCATGGTCTTGGTTATTTTCGACGGCGATGATCGCGGCCCGGTTGATGTCGATCCCCGTGGCCCTAAGCCCGATGCGGTAGAGCGCCAGCTGCGCGTGGTACGCGCGAGCGGTAGCATCGCGCATAAATCGATCCGGCTGCGAAGATTTTGTGGTTTTAAGCTCCACGATGCGGCCGGGAGCGTACGCGTCGATCCCACGCGTTGCGAACTCGATCCCCTGCCACTCCCACGCAAGCGGCTGCTCGCACACGCATCCGGCGAGGAGCATCTGCGCCCCCTCGTGCGCTAGCACGGCATCGGCCGTCGCTTGCGCCTCGTCGGCCTCTGCGCGCGTCAGACACGTCGCGCCGTCCTGCGCGGTCTCCCACTCCGCGTACCCCTTTTTTCGCCGGTCGCCCTCCCAGACGGCAACGCGTGCACTGCCGCCCAGCACGAGATGGTGGACCGCGGTACCAATGCGCATGGCGCGCGTCTCCTCGCTGGGGTGCTCGATCGCCCATCGATATTTGGCGGCGCTTAGCGCCATCAACTTCAGATCTGAAAAATGCACTCGGCTCATTTTTGCTTCCTCCGCTTCTCGGCGTCCAATAGGTTCGCGCGCTCGCGCAAGAGCCTTGCTTCCTGCGCTCGGTACCGGTCCATCTGTGGGCTGTTAGATGCGGCGTCCCAAGGGGTCCGCTTGATCAGCTCCCGGATCTCGACGTCAATTTCCTCGAGCCGCGTCATGGGTTGTCCGGGTGGTCTGCGTCGTCGTTGCCGTCGCGCACCTGAGCCACCTGCGCTGCGCGCATCGCTTGATCGACGGGGGCGTTCAGGTCGTCCGGGCTGTCTGTTTTGCTGCGGGGGATCGTCGGTCGGATCCGGACGCAATCGACCTCGCCGCCGCGGGCCCCCTGGCACTTCGTGGCGTAGAGGGTCACGCGCTTGCCGACGAGGTCGCGCGCCGAGAAGGTCGAGTGCAGATCGAATAGAGACTTGAGCATCGTCTTATTCAGGACCAGCGGTTTGTCTTTGCCGACAAAATAGACCAGCGGCTTTTTGCTCTTCATTCCGCCCTCGCCGACGATCTCGGCGGCGACGATACGAGCGATCGTAACCGTCACGTCGCGCCCCTGCAGGGACCACGCACCGATGTATTTCGACTCGAACATCGTGCGCAGATCGTCGCCGCTCACGGGTGCACCGTGGCCAAGCAGACCCCCGTGTCCGACTGGATTCCGATCGGCCGCCCGAACGCACTCGCCAGGATTCCAGCCTCGCACCGTATGCTGGCCCGCACCTCCTGATCGCGGCCGTACCGCAGCGACGTGGGCGCGTCCAGCACCATCACTCGGCCATCTCGTATCGCGTAGCCTATGTCATCTGTGATCATTGCGTCTGTCTCCCTCGTGCAGACCATAGATAGTCCTACGCGTGAGACTCGTCAAGGGGTTGCGCGCCGCGGAGTCTCACGCTATAGACACCGATATGGCGGATGTGAGAGCAGAGCTGGCGGCGCGCCTAAACGCTGCTGGCCAGAGTACAGAGGATGCGGCGAGGGATATCCGCGTTTCCCGGGCGACGCTATTCCGGATATTGAGCGGCGGTACGCCGAGCTTGCGGACTGCGGCACTGATCGAGCGGCGGTACAAAATCCACATGGCGCGGTGGTACAAAAGGGGTGCCTCGTGAGCCAATCCGATGCCCATACAGCGCTTGTGGCGATCATCTGCCGCGAGGTCAACCGCGGCGGTCGGGCCACCCTGTGGCCAGTGCGTGGGCGCCACCCGAGCCGCTGCGACTGCATGGGGCTTGGCGCTCCCGATCTGATCGGGCTGCTGCACGGCTCGGGAGTGATGTTGGCCGGCGAGGTCAAGACGGGCTCCGGAGCGCTGAGACCGAAACAGAGATCGTGGTCTACGGCCGCAATGTCGAGAGGCGCGCTTTGTTTCGTTTGGCGCAGCCTCGATGAGGCGATGCGCGA
>QGNH01001443.1_pt1 | contig 18323 bp, 21 predicted proteins | sample 1735481 | NCBI WGS metagenome assembly QGNH01 (sample SAMN09239004, study PRJNA386568) | Viral metagenome, whole genome shotgun sequencing project.
TGCTGACATTGCCGCCGCTTGATGGCGTCGCACCCGCCCATGCCGAACCATTCCACGTCAGCACCTGATTAGTGCCCGCACCGCCTTGCGCTATATTGGCAAGTGGCAACGACCCAGTGACGCCGGTAGCAAGATTGATCTGCGGAATGATCGATGCCGTCAGCAAGCCGCCCGATGTTGTCTCTACGATCGTGGAGATGCCCGTTAGGCCGTAGGCCACGCTGGCGGGCGTGTTGGTGCCGTTCGACACCACAATCTGACCCGTCGTAGGCCACGTCACGCTACCGCCGCTGGAGCCGTTCGCAGCCGCCGTGATCTGGCCCTGAGCGTTGACGGTGATGTTAGCCGCCGTATAACTGCCAGGCGTCACCGCTGTTGGTAGAAGGTAAACCGTTCCGATGCCCGTGATCGTGCCGCCGCCCAGTCCGGTCCCGGCTGTCACGCTGGTTACGGTGCCGGTCCCGGATACGGGAGCGCCGTTGATGAGTATCTGCCCCTGAATGTTGATGTTACCCGGCCCCGGCGCACCGCCAGTCGGATTGCCCACAGTCAGGCCGGTTCCGCCGGGGATCACAGCGTTATCGCTGCTTATCGGCTGCGCAAGTGCCGTTCCGCCTAGTGCCAGAAATAGGAGCCAAAACACATACCTGATCATTTTAGGAAGCCTGTCAGTTTTGGACAACGACCGCGCCGATTTGCGAAACGGAAAGCGTCATGGACTGCGTATTAACCAATGTCACGCCATATCCAACGGACTGATTGTAATACAGATCGCCCGAATAGAGATAAACGGTGACATTGCCGCCGCTCATGTTTGTAAAAATCGGGCGCACGCCATTCCACGATGACGCCGGAACGCCAATGATAACGCCGCCGCCAGGACCGGAATTAATCAATGTGTTTGCCAGATAAGGCACAACGGCTGCTGTTCCTGGAGTTGTGCCGGTCGCGCCTACCGTGAAATCAGGGAGTGTCTGCGCCGGCCCGAATGAAGTTGTGCCGCAAGGCCACATGACAGTGATTCCATATCCGGGGTTAACGGGAGGCTCCGGCCGCTCAAACGGACCGGGAGATGTGCAAATAATACCGACAATCAGCGGCCAGACACGACCTGTAGCGCCTGTGATTGTTACCGCAACTGTATATACACGGCAAGCGACGCCGCCCGCGAGTTCGGCTATGATTTTACAGCCGTCAACGCCGAGGCGATAACATTGCATTTCCCCGCCTGGTAGAATTGCCAGCGAAACCGTAGCAATCTGGTCTACCCCATCAACAATTGCAGACACATCCATAGTGTAATCAAGATCGGATGTTGGCAGACAGTTAGGCCACCAGTTCGGACCGCCTGCTGGCGGGACAATCCACGTCCGGCTGATTGGTGTCAGAACGATACGGTTAGGCATCACGCGCCGCATCCAGAAGCTTCGCAATAGCGGCTTCAAGCGCAGCGATCCGTTGGCGGCAATCTTTTAGTTCGGCAATAACAACCGGCATCAGAACGGATTTATCAATGGACCATGCCCGAAAGTCATCATCCCCCGGCAGTCCCTTTCCTGGCACAACCGCCCAAGGGTAAACGCTATGCAATTGTTGCGCGAAAAACCCCGGCTGCTGAGTGCCATCAGGGTTTGTGCGCCAATTGAACCATAGCGCCTCGATCCCGTCGATGATTTCGCCGCTATTGGCTATCTCGCTTCGCTTGATCTTTAGGTTCGCGTCCGATGTGCCGGTGTAGAGTGTATAAGTGCCGTCCGTCTGCACTCCGCCGACGTGGGTGGTATTGTAGTAGAAACCTAAAATATCGCCCGAACTGAATGTGTAATTGACGCCAAGTTCGAGCGGGACATGGTTGGCGTTGTTACTAAATATCTCACTCGAGCCGTAGCCGGTGCCGAGGAACTCTACGCCGGGTGTCAACGTGCCTATAGGCCCGGTCCATCCGGGGGTAGCCGAACCGATCTGGATGCCATCCATAACCGAAATGCCACTATTCAAGTAATTAATGTTCGTTGTCGTGAAGGTGCCGTTCACCGTTGCCGGACCGCCGAACGTGGTTCCGGCGCCGGTTCCATCGATTGTAACCGCGCCTGTCGCGTTCGTCGTATAGAACGGGCGCAGGCTATTGTAGGTGCCGCCGCTGGAACCGGTAAGCAATAGAAACGTATAATTACCGTCGTTGCGCCATCCGGAGCAATACGTTCCGGTGCCGAACTCGACGCTAAATCCGTTTGGGTTGACAGCCGAACTGACAATACCACCTCGGAACGTCACATTTCCGGTGTCATCCATCAGCATATTATTTGCGGATGCCGCATTGTTGCCGATCGAAAACCCGGCAATCCCTCCATACATCCCGACGTAATTGCTGCTGTTGTAGTTCAGCATCGTGGTGCTGGCACCGCCCGTGCTTTTGCCGATGATGCCGATGTTATTGTTTAAGACCGGAGATATCGAATAGGTCTGCGTCGCGCTCCACGTCCACGGCTCCGACGGTTGCACTAGCAACGCGACCGTGCCAGCCGTCACAAGGTTTTGAACCAAATCTCCCGCGTTGAACGCCAATGCGGTTGTGCCCTCTCTTGCACGAGTAATGGTGATCGTATTGCCGCTTCGAATAGTGCAATAAACGATTTCAAACGTCAGAGGATTGGTCGCACTAATCAACGTGATTGGCGTAAATTGCCCCGACGCTGGCGTTGGGAATGATGCGCCATTAACAAGCGTCGCGGTAGTCGCCGAACTGCTTAGAGAAGAAGCCAGCGTTGTGCTATCATTGTTTGCCCAAATAACCGTATTAGCCATTATATGATCCTACGCGACATTAGCGACGCCTGAATTATTCCATATTTGCAGGCTTCCGACGCCGGGATTTGATGTAGGCAAATCGCCGCCTCCCGTAAAAAGCAAAGAAGACGCAGTTTCAACCCCAAAGAATAGCGCCGAGGCGTAAGGATTGGGAGTAATGCCGGAGACAATAGTCACCACACCACTATTCGACCATACCGCACCGTCAGGCAATCCGCTTGATGATGTAGGCCACGAAGGAACCGCTGATCCGGAAACATTCAAAACGCCCGCAACATTTGTCAGATACGTTGTGGCAAGATCGTTTACCAACACGACCGCCCAACTCCACTGGAATGGCAATGGCAACGCCCCAGACTGAACGCCAGCATGGAATAGTTGTGCGACGGGAAGCGTGATTTGAGATGCGTTTGTGAGAGTGATCGTGATCGTAACATTATTTGCGCCCGGAAATGAAACTCCGATCGGATAGATATCGATGATAGGCGGATCGGTTCCGGCTGTTCCCAGCAGGAACCTCATAATGCGGCGCTTTAACCAGATTATGTTGAAATACTGCCCATCGCCCTTAAAGAAATACCAGGTTATGATGCGCTTAAAAACATCATCAGACGTGACGAACTCATTAATTGCGCCGCTTACCGTAAACGAGTTTAGTATATAGGTGTTCATCCCCCATGTATTGAGCGGCCCGATTGTGGACACTACACCATACGGTAACGCGGGGCGAGATAGGCCGTATATCCCTTGTGCAACCCAGTCCAGAAGTGGACCAACAATCGGGGAGCCGGTATATATCGGCAGGTTTATCTGGTTGAACCAGTCCTGGTATTGCTGAGCAATTGCATTGAACGCAGCAAAAAACGCCTGGATATTCTGATCGTCGGCATATTCCTGGAAGGCATAAGACGGCAATATCCCGGATAAGGAAGTCTGTGCTGGTTGCGCGAATGTGGTTTGATCGGACACGGAATTACCAGAAACCGATCAGCCCGGTTGCAGTCGCAGTCGTAAGCTGGAGAATGGCAACATCATCTACAAATGTGCCAGCCGGAATTGCCGTTAGTGTCACGGTTCCGGTTCCGGGGCTGACGATAGTGATGTTTCCGGTGCCACCAACATACAGCTTCGTCAGCGGAGGATTGTAAACCGTTGTCGCAGCCGTCACCGCGACGCTATGTAGTCTCGCCCCGCCCCCGATCGGACCCAACGCGAATGTTGCATTGTTTGCCATATTCTATCCTTGCACGACGGTAATGCTAGAAGACGAGCATAAGAAATAACTTTCCGGATCGCCGAAGACCGTTCCCGTCCCTGATGATGGGGCTGTTAGAACGGTATTAATGTAAACCGCAAACACGAGGCGCGTCAGCAGAGTTGTCGGTATAAGAGAAACCACGGCCGTCTGGAAAACTGCCGTCATCTCTAGTTCGTTAATCGGCGCGCCTACAGGAATTGAATTGATGTATGCCGCCAGTGCTGGCTGCGCCAATTGGGCAACGCCTGTCGGTGCTACATAGTTTAACGATGATGTGTTCCATGTCACATCCATCGTCACATTCTGGACGGGAGGAACAACAAATGGGATTGCGTAGGTATCTGGATAGTTGCTGATTGATATGGATTGATTGCGAAAATTAGGCGTCACAACGCCTCCGCTTGTCCATGTGCCAGATGATGTGGTGTTGATCCCAATCGAGAAGCTGGTTTGCGTAACAACCGTTATTGTGAGCGGCGTTCCGTTGATGCCGCTGATGCCCACTGCGCCGGCAATGTTGATAACCTGCCCGGTTGTGTATCCATGATTAAGATCAACCGTCACAACGCCAGGATTGGCATTTGTTATGCCGGTTACAGCCAATACCGAACCGACAAGCATATTGATTCCAACGCCAAGCGCCTGGAATATTGCATTGGCGATGGCGTATGGATCGCCCGTGCCACCGACGATAACCTCCCATTGCTGGGATGCTGGCGTGCGGACGGAAATTAGATTCTGCGTAACGCCTGGAACCTGTTGCAATAGGGTTGACAGATACAATGGCATCCCTGTTGCTGCCACTAGACCGGCCTCAACGACCTGTTGTCGGAATTGTGCCGGGGTTTGTGCAGGCCCGCCCGGAGTGCCAGCAAGCGGGTTAGTGCATGTCAGGGTATAACCGACTGGCACGGACGATACGATCGTCGTAACGGAATTAGCTGGAACCTGCCACGATCCGGATTGCGTCGCTAAGCAGTAAATCGGTGCGGATGTATCGCCGGTTCCGACAATTCCGCCGTCAATGACGCCATACTGGTTTGTGCCATCTGAGACTGTAAATCCAGGCGGAATGACAAATCCGGCCGATGATCCAGTGAAAACGACATAAACGGCTGTATTATTGGCCGACGCCGCCGTTGATCCGGTTCCGAGGTAAATCTGACCCAAGAGAGTTAGAAGCCATAGGTTGGCCGTATTCGGAGAGATGGATGCAATGGTTTCCGTAACGGCCTGATCGATAATGGTTGCCGCACCTGCTGCGGTTGCGCCCATATCCTCGATTAGACCGGCAGGCAGAAATGTGACGCCGGGTGAAATTGATGTCGCGTTGGCAATTATGTTATCATAGAGCGTGGCCGGAAGCGTATTGACCCGTCCGGTTGACGATATGGTTCCGGTGATGGACGCGCTCATGTCGGGACCGGACTGACTAGGATTGCAAGCGTATTAGCGGTAACATTGATATCATAAGTCGGTTTTGGCTGATTTGGCAGTTGCGGTAATTTGCTCAACGTAAGCGCCGCGAAATATCCGGAGAATTGTGTTTGCGTCTGGTTAACGTAATAGTCCGGCTGTATCTGAGACAAAACGGATTGTTCACCCGGAATGCCATAGTTGGCAAAGAAAGGGTCTTCATTCAAATTCAGTTTCAAAACTTGCGCCAGAGTTGTCAACCATATCGCATCGTTGTAACCATTAGCGTCTGTCGTCACCTCAGTCCACGTTCCGCCGATCCCATTGACCTGTCCGACCCGCCCCCACGTTCTCAAAGCGGACCTCCAGTAGAGCCGCCGCCCGATGGCGCAACATGGTAGTGTGTGTCCCACAAAATACCATCAAGCGTAATGCCGCTGGAGTTGATTGTGAGTGTCTTCCCGCCAGCCGTCATGGTGATCTGTCCGGGCATCAATGCAAATTTCGTGGTCTGGCCTTGATCCATAATCGTAACGCCTCCCGGTCCATACATCGTCAGAATTTGACCGTTGACCGAAAAAAATCCGACGTTGCCAAGCGGCAAGAATGCCAGCGCAGTTAAATTTCCAGGCAACGCCGTCGTCGCGACGCCGCCGCCTTGACCGCTCATTCCGCCGAGATAAGCATCCGCCGCAACCGTCATTCCCTTACATCCGGCCTGGATCGGTATCCGGATATACTCCGACCCGACAACCGGAATGGTAACGTTCGGTATCGTGATCGGCGTTGTTCCAGGAACCGACTGGACCTGAAAAGAGACCTGGACAATGCTACCTTTTACCGAAACAACCTGACATGGCAACGCCCGTCCGCTGAGCGCGATCTGATCGGCCGCTTTGATCCTGGCAAACCGATTGAGGCTAAGACCAAATGGCGTCGTCTGAACATTCGACGCCATCTAAGCCTGCGTTGCCTGATATGTTGTATTCCACGAGGAGGCATCGCCTTGACGGCTATGACCATAGTGATGAACCTTCTGCACAAGAAAGTTTCCGCTAAACGTCAGGCTTGTTTGCGGCTTATTGGCAAACTGTGCATTTTGTGCCGATGTTTGTGTAAATAGCGTTCTTGGTAGCGTCACGGTATCGCCCTGATGAATGTCTGATCTGAGAACACACTTAAACGATATAGTGTTCTGATCTATCCATGTCGGTTGACCAATCAAATCTTGAAACTGAATTGTTTTCATCGCGGGCGCGGCGGTTCCCTCGCCATCGAATGCCGTTACCGACGCGCCAGACGATACGATTTGAACTCCAGAATATCCCGATGTCTCACCGATAATGCTAGTCGAAAGCGTGTTGCAGAACTGCGAAAACGCATTCCTCGATGTGAAGTGTGCGGCTACATTATACCCCAAAACCAGTTTTGGGGAGATGCTGATAGAAACCGGAATATTCGGCATCCCGATTGAAAGCGTGTTGGTAATAGCGGTTGATAGCGGCATCCCGGCAGTCATGTTGAATGGGAAATTACCCGGCGTGTCAGCCGCTCCAGGGATGCCGTCAATTCCAGCGCTAGTGTCCCCGACTGCGAAAATCATATCAAGCGTCTGATCCGTGCCCTGCCAGTTCCCGAACGCTTGCAGAATGGTCCCTTTCATCAGTAACCCGGCTTGCGTCGGATTAGCAAGCGGAAGTCCCTTTGCCATTCCACCGGAGATTGATATCTGCAAGTTGTTTAGGTCCGCAGCGGCGCCTAGGTCTTGCAATCCCAAGCCCCAAATCCGCAGCCATGCCGCCTGCCCGTCCGGATCGGTGAAGTTTGCCTGCGGGATATCGAACTCGATTTGCAACGCGGATGGATTTGTCAAACCGGCCAGCGGGGATTGCGGACCATTCGGCAATAGAGACGTTAACGTGATGCCAGCAGAAAAGGAATTGCCAGTGCTTTTGAATTGATATGTCTGACCATTAGATCGGGTTATCTGGATACTGTAGTATCTCACGGCGACACGATGAACTGCTGTGATTGCTCCAGGAATACAAGAGACGAGCCGGAAAAATATCCCCCCACCAGATTAAACGAATATCCGGGCGGAGAAGGTATCAATGGCGCCGCTAGAACCAGAGCGCCGCTTTGATCTGTGATCTGGATATAATACCGTTGCCCAAACGTATTCCACGGCACCGTAATCGTAAACAATGTGTCCGTGCTACTCACATCCGATGTTGGACCAGTGAGAACTGCCTGAAATAGGAACGGCCCATTCACATTTGGCGCAAATTGAGTGACGGTCACGTCGTCAGTGTCTCACCGCCACTTGGCGGAATGGGCGGTGTTGGCAATGGCGCGGTGTTGGCCCCCAACGTGCCGCTACCGGCAGGTATCGGGGTTCCCGACACTGAGGACTGACCCGTTGTGGTTTGCGGCCCTGACCATGCCGGTTGCCCTTGGATAACCGATCCGCTGGATAGTTTCGACATTAAAGAGTTTTGCGCGGCCTGCGCTTCCTCCAGCGTCAACAAGGGGCGGATAAAATCCCATTGATAAGTGTTCTGGGCTTGGTGACTTTCTCCCGATGCTACATCGACAAGCCGGACGTGAATCATATTCGTGTAGGGGAATTTTGGCGTCACCACGGTATAGGTGCCGCCCAAAGCTGAGTGCTGCTCGATCGCAGCCTCCAGCGCCATCATTTTGGCTTGCGCTGCCGCAAAACCGTCGGCACGAGCGGGACACACCATAATCATGGAAAGCGATAACGATTTGCGGATAATGGCATTCCCCGCAACCGCTTGATTGGCAAACGGATAACTGCCCATCTCCGCTTCAAAAAGCGTTCCCCCCGGAACGGGAACAAAGTTTGCGAAATAATCATCAAGCGAATACGGACCGCCGCTTGATAAGATTCCAGAAACGCTTCCGGCCTCCGTTATCGAAATAATCGGCAGTTTGCCGTTGGGCAGGTTCGCAGCGATACCATTGCAGAATATGATCGGCGATAACTGATAAGACAGTATCCATTGCGGCGATCCTGGCGACATGATTTAGGCGCCAAGCGTAGCAACGGTGACATTAGAGTTGCCGCCGGTCTGGTTGTTTATTTGGACCTGCACGGAACGGTCTTTGTATTGTTGCATGTATGTGTTAGCGCCCTGGACACGATTTGCGCCAGTGGTCCCGGAACGTTCGTATCCCTCATTCACGGCGCGCGCCGCATCGGCTGCGGTTTGAGATGCTCGCAACCGATTTGCGGCTTTTTTTTCCGTGTTCATCAATTCCCACTGGATGAATATAAGCTGCTCTTCGTATGTCCCGATTACAGGATCATGTCCAAACATTTTCCGGAATTGGGCCGCTCTGGTTCGATCCCATTGTGCAATACCCTGATGTCCGCTGGCATTTTGAGCATCTGGCCGAAAACCAGATTCCGCGCCGATGTTGCCAAGTATTCCTGCCGTTTGAGCTTCGGTCCATCCCGCCGTGCGGAAGAAATCATGCGCCTCAGCGACGCGATCGCCGGTTGCAACCGGAGACGGACCGACGGACGGCCGAAATGCTGCATTCCGAAGATCAGGCGACCCTTCCGGACCGAATGGAACGCGAAAATTCATCGGCGCATAAAGCGATCCGCCGCCAGGCATAAAATCAGGCGGCGACTGCGGCTGCGGATCAGATGGAACGGGAGAATCCTGCGGCACATGCGGATCGGATTTATCCACCGGATTGTCACTTTTTCCGCGCGATCCAAACGGCCAATGACTATGAATCCATTTCGTGGCACTGATGACCGCTTCGGCCATATCCTTTACGCCAGCCGCAAAGCTCTTTACATCGGCCTGAAAGTCTGGCGTCCCGATGTATTTTGCAAGATTGTCAAAAGCATCCGAAACCTGCCCTATCCATCGCGCGGTGTCGGGGCTTTCTACAAAGACTTTGACGAGTTTAGTAAACTCCTCAGAAAGATGGCCTAGGGATGGCGCTAGGTTTACAAGCCCCCTTACAAAAGTATTTTCTATTTCGAACCCAGCTAGTTGTAATTTGGTTTTGAAATCTTCCCATAGTCGCTGCGTTTCTGGATCAATGTTTAGCGTCTGCGCGTCTTTTTGGCTTTTCTGTATGTAGTTTTCAAACTCTTGTGCCGGACGGTCCATAATGCGTTTGAAATCTTCAATGGACAATCCCAGCAATCCGAGTTGACGAGACTGAAAATAGTTCGCCAAGCCCGCGTCTTCCGGCCGTCCAGCGGCTAGGTTCTGAGACTTGAAGTTATCCGCCGACCGCTTCAAAGCCCGCAGCACATCAATTGATGCAGCATCCGGTCCGCGCGATCGTTCCGTTTGGTAATTCAGACCCAGCGCGCCATACGGCGCTGCCTTCGTTACATCGGACAGGCTTTCGAAAATTCCGGTCAAGACGCCTTGCGGGTTATCCAGAACACGGCCGAAATTCAATCCAAACGATCGTAACGCGCCTGGCGAAACGCCAATGCCGGAGGCTTCCTTGCGCTGCGTCGCAACCGATTGCGCCAGGCGGTCCAAGCCCCAAATCCCGCCGGCGCCTAGCAGTCCAGACACCAGTCCGGTTAATTCGGACCACCGCAGCAGGGAAAGAGTTGCGCCTTTTATATTGCCGGCGAAATCCTTTGCGCTCTTGGCGATCGAACTCCATGCGCGGGATTGTTTTGTGGCGCCCTCAGTCGCGCGTTCAGTTTCGTGGGCGACCTGTCTTTCGGCCTCGGCGCGCTCGACAGATGCCGCTACAAGCGACGTTGATGCCACAACTAGCCCTGCAAGCGTTTTGTGGGACTTGCTGATATCTCCTTCGATCGCATCCCATTCCTTTGCGCTTTCCGCAAGCGCCGCCTTATAGGCATCGAAATTTGCCTTGAATTTCTGAAATGCCGCGTCATTCAGATCGATATCAATGACTGTTTTGGTTGCCACTGGGTTATCCTTTCAGTAACCGGGCGATCCCGTTAATCAGATGCCGCGAGCGAAATTCAGATGCCGATACCCAAGACCAGTCCAAGGCATCGGCCAAATCGCCAAACCCCGGCCCCGCAAGCCACTCTAAGATGGCCGCGATAATGTGTGGCTCTAGACTGTAAGGCTGACCGTTCCCGGCGTCGGAGCCGGTCCCGGCGCGTCCATGGGCGATGGTGCCGATACTGCCGTCGCGCCAGAACTCACGGTTGCGATCGATGTCGGCAACGAAGTTATCCAGTCCGTAAAGCTCAAGGGCGACAAGACCGCACCGGATTGATTGGTGCCGTATTCGATTATTTGCATCTTTCTGTTTTTCGGCGGAACATGCCAAGCGACCGTAAAAAAAACAGATGAATTAACCGCCGCCGTTGCGTCTTCGTCATCGAGAAGATTGCCGCTAATCGCCTGAGCAAGCGGCACCGTATCCCATCCATGCGGTGTGGATACAATCGCGACGGATAACCTTTCGATCTCGTTAAGAAGCGGCATGTAAGTAGCCTCCGGACGAGATCCGGATGGCGTCATGCTTTCCGCAGCGGCCTTTAGAAAGCGGTGCGCGGACATCAGCGCGGAAGCGCCCTCAGCAATCATTGCCTCATAGGTTCGGATCATAAGACGGAAATTCACGTCAAAGACCGAAACAGAAACCGGCATCGAATGAACATAGGCGTAAGGCGACGCATCGCTTTCATCATGGTAAAGCGGCAGAACGAGGTTAAGCGCCTTGGATATTTTCACGCAACCTCACTTACGGGTATAGAGAGGCGTTGATCGGATACACACCGCCAATTCGAATTGGATAATCTGGCGACGTTCCGTTAAGCGCCTGATCGCCGATGGAAATAATCGAGCAATTCGTGAAAAAGTAGGGAGCTTGTGTAACGCTATCTGTGCGCGCAATTGCTGGACCCAGAAGCGAACTCAGCTCCAGTTGCGTCCGCCAGATTTGGGAAAACCCTTGCGACCTAAGAACATGGGCCGTGAGCGTAACCCCGAGATACGGTTCCGGCGCAGTGACCACGCTCGCCATGACATCGAGCTGCGTCGTTGCATCACCACGAAAGGCAAGCTGAATACCCTCCTTTGTCAGATACGATTGCGTAATCGTCAGCAAGGGAAAGTTTGGAAAGATAAGCGACGTTAAAAGCCGATTTAGGTTCCCGACAGGGATGTTTGGATTGGTTCCAATGAAGCCAGACATTTACGCGACCCCCTTATACAAAGCTTGTCGCTTGAATGTTGAAGACAATGTTCTGGAAACCTTGTTGCGGCGCCATACTGACCGCCAGACCGGAATATGTCCCGGTCTTATATTGCCCAGGGTTCGCAGTATAGTAGGTTTGGAACGGAACCGCGTTGATAACGCAATATCCGTTATAAAGCCCCGCATTCGAGTTTTGTGCGAATGTGAGCGCCGGAAGCGTCGTCTGCAAAAGCGTCCCGAAAATAACCCCGTTGCCTATCAGCGCCGATAGTGCATTTGCCGCAACGCCTTGAACTGTGTGGATACCAATCGGATTGTCATACAACGGTGCTACATTCGTATTTGATCCGTTGATGACGGCGTTCGAAATTGCAAGGTTGCAATTAATGTTCGCCGCATCGATCGCATACCACCAGTTGAATGTGTTGCCATCGAGAGTGTGCCCGGATTGCAGCATCGCATTGGGCAATCCGCCCTGTGCAGCCGTTGCTGCAACGCTGATATTTGCGTTCGAGAGTGTTGTCAGCAACGCGCTTGTTCCAAGCACCGGCCACGGGGTAACGCCATACAGGAAGGAATAAGCAAACGGCGGGATCAGCGTGGACTGGTTATATGATGCTGCGACATTCGCGGCGGCAGCAATTGTGAACTCGGTTGATGGGATACTGGCGTTTGCGTATTGATTGGCTACCAGTGTCCCTAGAACAGTTTCAGATCCAGGGTTTGTCGTCAAAGCATAAACCAGTGTGGACCCGGTTGTGCCGGTAGTTGCCAGGAACCAGCCGTTATAGGCCGTTGGCGTGGTCCCTGTAAGCTGAAACCATGTTCCCGGCGTGATACCATGCGCCGCAGCTGTGGTTGCTGTCACAAGCCCACCAGACCACGAAATTGCTGTCAGCGCGTTGGCGGGATACACGCCAAAGACTGGGGATTCAATCAATGCAATGACGCACTTATCCGTGGCAGGATAAAGGCTATAAGTGGCCAGCGTCGTCGTGACCCAAAAGTAGGTCTTCGCCGTCGTGCTTTGGAACGTCAACAACAAGGCAAGGAAGTTTGAATTACCATCCCATGTGCGGGGAACAATAATCCCATAAAACCCATAGAATGTTGCCGAATAGGCAATTCCGTTGGGATTTGCGGTCAACCATGCAGAAAGTGTGGCGATGCCATCATTCGGGCTACCGGCGCCGAGTTCCAGCACATAGAGCGCCGTTGTGCTGTTGTTCGCGAACCACGTCGTGACCATCGCTACCAGTTCGGTCACATCCTCCGGCGTATAGACAATCGTCCCGGTTGACGTTCCAGGCGCCGCCGATGGTATGACATATGTAAATGCCGTCGTTGATGTGATTGTGCAAAGAAATGTGCCGTTGTAATATTGCGCCGATGTTGAGGTTGCGCCCGCGATCGTCAGATAGATCGTATCACCAACGGTAAACCCGTGCGGGCTTGTGCAGGTTGCCGTGGCAAGCCCGGTGGTTTGGGTTAAACTGGTGATCGCCTTCGCGCCTGTCAGGTATGGCGTCAAACTGGATTGCTGTGTCAGCAAAATGAACGCGCCGGACGAGTTCGTGGTAGCGCCCTGCGATATCGCTGCGTATGTGGTTTGCAACGTATTTGGCGTTGGCGCCTGCTGAATGCCAACGTTGACGGAGACGATAGGTATAGTCATCTGGGAGTTATACTCCGGGGTTCGGCATTACTATTGCACTGGCGGACAGGATCAGTTGGCGGGCGATATCCCGCACACCCCACTGATTGTAACTTACGGTCATTTCGATCGTCTTTTTCATTGCGAGAATACCCATTTCAGGCTGCGTCCGCTTTGCGTCTCGAACAATAAAGACATCCATCATTCCGAACCCTCCGGTATTCTCGGAGTAGTCATTTATGATGTTAACGAATTGCATCGCTTGGTCGTTCGTCAAACCATAGAGGGTTATTCTGACGCGATCCGATGCAAGTTGCGACTGACTAGACCGCGGCGAAAATGCGGGAGATGCCTGCAAACCAAGCGTCTGACTTGGTTCGATATGGACCGAACCATAGGGCGGAGACAGGTTCGGCGGGACGGCATACGACGGGTAAAGCGTAATACCAGGATTGCCGATGCCACACGATATCCAAATCGGATCGTAATGGACTAGCTGTAACCATGCGGGCAAGCTGTTCGAAACAACCAAAGTTGACTGATTGAGTTGCGATCCGACATCAACCAGTTGCGACGTTAGCGCGGGATAGACCGCCGTTCCAAAATAGTTCCAAATCCCGGACTGCTTGTATCGCGGTCCAGACCTGGAAAATGAAAACCGAACGCCGGCGACTTCACCTACGAGGATTTGCTCCGGACCGACTTCGTTAAAGAACCCGACATCATCTTTCGTCGTGAACACCACGCGATTGACGGACGGGCTTTCATCTTCGTTTTGTTGCTTTTCGGCTGTGACATGCACGCTTCCCATAATCGTGAAAGTCTGCGTCCGCAGCCAATACACATACCCATCGAGCGGCAGAACGTATCGAATATAACAACCGAATGGAATAACCGCTTCTTCGGAAAGCGTTCGAAGACCGGCAGTAAGGGCGGGGGATAAACTCGGCCCTTGTTCCGCGCCTTCGAATACCGTTGTCACGTCAGCGGAACATAACAGTCAAATCGCAGGTTGCGCTGGTCACGATTGTCAGCGCCGTCTTGAAGGTAACGGCATAACCGAAATCACTGTAAATAACGGCGGTTGGCACGGTGATGGGCGTGCTGATCGTAATCACTCCGATCACGGTTCCCGATGCAGCCGTATTGTCGTATAGCGTAATCGTGCCGTCGCTGGCGGAATTGATGAGAACCCGGCCAAGAACGCCAGAAGTTGCTTTAACCGCTGTCGTGGTGGCACTGGAAATATGGGCGTAAGAAAACCCTACCGGCGCGGCATATGGCGTCTGAGGCATAGAAAACTCCTATTAGAACTCGATTTCCGCCCAGAAGGCGTCGTAGGTTTGGCCGGTGTCTTTGAACGATGGCCGAACCGGATTGTCCTTTGCATACGGATGCAAAAAGCGATGATTGATGCCTTTCAGCGAGGCTAGTGTTGGCACTCCGGGTTGAACGCCGTCCATTTCCTTGCGGTCAATAAATCGTTTGAACAAGTCACCGATTTGACCAGTGGCGGAAACCATGCTGTTGCCGGTAGGCGGGGCACCGCTGAGAATGTCTTCGAAAACAACGCCCATCTGTTCGCCGATAATATCGGCTATTTCGGTAGCGTGGTCCTCAAAGAAGACTTCCATTACGTGATAGTGGTCTTCCAGGATCGTTGCTATTTCCCCGGTTGATATCGTTTCCGACTTTCCAAGTGCGGCACGAACATCGGCGCGGCGCTGTTTTCGGGCTTCTTTCGCAGTGCGGGCGGGCGGGCGTTCCAAATTCTGATGGGGGATATCAATTACCCCGAGATGCAGAACCGGCATCAACTCAATCCACAAATCCCGCCGAAATCCTGTTGAAAGGATAGATAAGCCCGCCCCCATGGCGTTTGCATAAACCGGAGATCGCCGATGGTTAACTGCTTGATCGCATCCGGGACAGCCAGATTAGTCGATGTTCCTTCATTGGATGTGGACTGAACAACCCCGACTGATGGCTTATTCAGCCCAAACCTTTCGCGCATCCACGTGAAACTTCCCGTCTCGCCTTGCCGCCCAGTTTGATCCGGTGCGGTTGCGACAAGGATTGCACCGCCGCAGTTGTAAACTGCGAGTGTGTAATCTATTCCGCTTGGCGAACATGGAACCCGGATGACAAGTGCCAATGCCTGATTGAAGGCGTATCCGAGAAAGGGTGAACCAGTCGGGATGAATAGCGGGCTGATATCCATCGAGTTCTGCACGAACAAGGTAAAATCCGGCAGATTGGGGTATGTCGGATTTGACCAGGACATCAGACGGGGAGCTTAATATCCGATCGGCCTTCCGGGTCAACCGCAAGGCTGAAATCAACCTCGTTGCCGCGTGGTTTCTGGCCAGGGATCACGTCTTGCCTCACCGCCGTTTCGGTGATCTTGGCCGGTGGACGATCGCGACGTGATGCCCTCACGGCCCTGTCAAAACCCAGCGCGCTTTTGGTTGCCGCGGAAACAGAACGTTCTTCACGGGTTTGAATATCCGCTGCATTTGCCATTTCAATTTCGTCCGTGGCGATTTCACCCATATCCCGCCAGAGAAGACCATTAAATCGACCCAATCGGCCATGCGATTCGGCCGCGTTTCGGGCGCCATAGCGTTCGAGTTGGGCAATGACCTTGGCGGTTTGTTCAGTGGTCCACCCATGGCCGATGATCGTCTGTGTGCCGCTTTCCAGCTCGATCCGATTATCAACCGTATTGTTGACCGGTTCGCGGAAAGGAAAGCGGACTTTTTGGGTTGATGGGTTTGCGATGTAGAGCATGGACATCCTCAATACGGCATGGACAAAATATATATACCCTGCGGGCGGATGCCCCATCCGGAGGTAATCCGCTGTTCATAAATCTGCGTGATCGCACCATCCGGCGTTGGCGTCGGTATTTTCATCGGCGCGGCCATGTCTGAATACATCAGATTGACCGCTTTCAGTTGCGGTTGCATATCCGATCCGAAGATATTCGTATTGATGCCGGGCAGATCGGGCGCTTCGATTTCCGGCATCGTCAACAGAACGGCATCATTGCCGCCGCTCGCCTGTCCGATCAAGGTATCATCGAAATACCATTCAAAGGCATCGCCCGTCTCAGCCATCGTCACCTTGACGACATCCGCAACCGTTGACGTTCCGGCGCCGGGACGCTGATAGGACGTAGTCTGAACAATTCCGGCAATAGCGAATTGCAGGAATACACGCTGCGGCGAAATGACAACGATCTTGTTCCGGATGGTGCCACCGGACTGATACATGCCAGATTTCAGCGCAACGATTTCACCAAGCAGCCAGAGTGCCATCTGGCCGTTGTCGTAAGTGCGGACGGTGGAATTGCCATAGGAATCCGCTGGCAAAACGACCGTTGTTGCGCCGGAGACATTCAAAAGCCCTTCGCCGTTTCCGGGATTATACCCGTAGAGCAGGGCCGTCCGCATCTGCTGGAAGATGCCCTGAAATGCTGCGAGATCAAGCGCGGACGGCACGGACAGGTTGTAATCCCCGCCGCGCGCAACGTCGTGATGATCCCAGATTGCGCGCGTGCGGATCAGATACGTCGGTGTCGTGTCGTAATTGACAACGAGGGATGCGGACGGCAACAGATTTGACGGAGATTGCCCCGCTACGGCATCCGACCGAAGGTCAAGGCGATTGATATAAACCGCCATATCTTCACTGCCGATTTTAACGCGCGGCTTTCCGCCGGGAAGCGCCGCGAATGCTCCGGATGCTTGCGCATAGGTAACGACGAAATCGGGTTCGGAGAAGGACGGAGTGACCTTCGCCTGCGTGGGGAACAATACTGGCATGAGGGGAAGGCTCCATCAGAAAGAAAATCAAGCGCCCTGTTTTCAGGGCGCCGGTTAAATCAAATGGCGATTACAGCCGCGTCGCCGGTTGACCACGTGACGGATGATGCCGATGTGTAGGTAACAATCTTGCTGTTTGTATTGACACTCAGCAATTGAATGCTTGTCGGCAGCGCCCAGTTCCCGCCAGTCGTGGTGAGCGTGATCTGGTAATTGGTCACATCCCAATAGAGGACAGGGGCGTTAATCAACTCGGTGGAGGTTAGCGCGGCAACGAGAGCCGCATCACACCGGACAGGAATGCGGACCTGGCCCGATCCCGACCGATAAAACGACACGTAGTTTCCCGTTCCGGCGAGCGGCACCGTATTGCCGGGCGTGATAACCATGCTGGACGCTTGGTTGAAAACGCTCCAACCAGTCGTGTTGCTCGACGCCGTGGCGCGCTTGATCAGTGGACCAAGGCCCTCGGACGATGTTCCGAGTTGGTTAATTTCCTGCGAAATCGGTATGCCACCCCACATCGTGACCGTTTCTGTGGAAGCTAGTTGACCGCCAACCAGCCACATCCGCGACGATGGATCATCAAGGGCAAGCCCTTGAACGTATCCCTGCGTTGGCGAAAGAAACGAATTGGCCGGAGACGTAGTGGCATATGGGTTGAACGAAATTGAACCGGACATTTATCGCACTCCATTCGGGTTGCGGTTGATCCGGCCGACCTCGCCGGTTGAATAGAAGTGCTGCATCCAGGCCAGATTATCGCCGTTGTAAGTCGTGATCGTCCGGCCTGCCGCGTCACGGTGTTGACGCGCAATCAGGATGCCAGCGCGTGCCTTTTCGGGAGCGTTCGCGACGCCGGCGGCATCACGGTAAATGATTTCCTCGATCGGATGCAGCATCGCACTGTCCAGGCTATCAAAGCGCGATGTTGCAAAAGTATCGGAATGGCGCTGGTATTTGCTCAGTAGCCGCTTCCGATAATCAACGGGAGACTCGCCTGGAATAGGCGTCGGTGCGCGCTCGCCGAACATCGCGGCAATGCTATCAGCGCGCGATTGTGCCGCCGCCAGTTCGTCGCGTTCGGATGCGGACGTTTCCTGCGTCAGTCCTTTGATCATCGTCTGAAGCGCCGCTAGTTGCGCCCGCAGATCGGCATTATCCT
>QGNH01001543.1_pt1 | contig 18320 bp, 19 predicted proteins | sample 1735481 | NCBI WGS metagenome assembly QGNH01 (sample SAMN09239004, study PRJNA386568) | Viral metagenome, whole genome shotgun sequencing project.
CGGTGACCGGGGCGGCCGCGACCGCCCCATTATTCAACCCGGGGACAGGTCGTAGAAAGATACTCCCGGTGTTCGCCTCGAGGTAGACGTCCGTGCCGTCGCTGTGTAAGTCCGGGCCGCCGCCGGGGAAACCAGCGCCCAACACTACGCCGTACTCAGCTCCGACAGGGCCGAAGAACGTGGAACTGAAGGCCATCTGGTCGTAGCTGATGTTGCCGAACACCACATCGCCATAGGAGGAGTAGGACAACCCCGAGCCATTGACGGCAATGTTCGTGAGCACGTTGTTGGCGACTAGGTTGTTGGAACGGTTGACAGTCCCGGAGTCATAGCCGATTCCGGAAACGGGGCTGCTGTTGCCAAGGCAGTTCCCACAGATGACCGAGCCGACGCCACAGGCATAGATCCCGCCGATCCCGTGGTTGTATGATCGACATCCGATCATCGTCAGTCGGCTTGGCTGGCCGCTGTCGAAGTCAGCGTAGTTGCCGCTCGAATCATGCCAGTCGCATCCGATCACGATTGCATCGGACCAATCGCCGCTGCCGAGGTTGTCATAATGGACGACGCTCGACGGAGGCTGGCCAACCGAGTCGAACTCGCAACCGAGCAGCCTCACACCACGCGTGGGCTGGAACGTGTACCCGGTGGGTCGGTAAAACCTAACGTCCTCAAAGGTGTGGAACAGGTCCGGTGCCGAAGGACTGCTGGCAGACTGGTTAGGCGGGCAGATAGACACGAGGGCGCCAGCCGGGCCGCCGGCCGGCTGGGCGAGGGCTCCTCCGCCAATGCCCGAGTAGTTCCCGTCGAGAGTCAAGTCCTCCACGATCATCTGAGCGAGGATTGGGTTGTTGCCTGAGGCGCCGTAACCGAAAAGGCCTGCATAAATAAACTGTTGCCCGGCTAGAAGGGTCGTAGTCCTAGTCCCGGCCCCCTGGATCACGACCGTCAGGCCCGCTCCACTGGTGAACCCTGACGCGGCAGAGCCTGGGGCGGGAACGAGGGAGTAGGCGTTGACCAGATAAGTCCCTGGTGGCAGGTAGACCGTACCGCCCGCCGTCAACGCCGCATTGATCGCTGCCTGAATAGCCACACAATCGTCGGTGATGCCGTCGCCCTTGGCGCCAAAAGGGGCAGCCTTGACGTTAAAGACGTGGGCTGCCAGCAGCCACGTCTCTATCGCATTGACCTCGCCATTGATCGCGGCCATCTGTTCGGCCGGGCCAACCGCGCCGGTCGCGCGATACGTAGATGGCGTCGGGTTGGACTGGCTGAAGATGCTGCCGGGGAATACTGGCATCAGTCGTTCCTCATCTCTAGGCCACGAAAACCGAGTTCTCGGAGTACCGCTCAATGAGCAGCTCGGCCGTCGGGTGCAATGCCGTCTTGAGGCGCACGATGCCGGACTCGGCGAACGGTGTCGCTCCGAACGGCACGTCGTCGCTGCGGAAGATCGAGATGGCCTGGACGATGGCCGCCTTCTGCACCATCGTCGGGATGGCGTTCCAGCCCCAGCGCGCGGTCACTCGCACGAGCGCCTGTGTGTACGGCTTCGGGTAGGCGATGCCGCCCCACACCGGGAAGTACAGCGACCGGACGGCGCGGATCTGCGTGGTCGGCCAGGACTCGCCCTGCCATAATCCATTGACCGGCTCCAGTTGCATGTCGGCCGCCGCCCACGTCGTGCCGAACGTGCCGTCGCCGGCGTAGTCCGATTGGACGGTCAGGCCCCAGTTGGCGTAGAAGTCGTCGGTCTGTACGAGCCACGGGTCACTCGAGACGTACTGGCGCGGGGCGAGCCCGATTGTCAGGGTTTCCACGCCGCCACCAGTGGCCGGCAGCGCCGTGCCCTCGAAGTTCACGAGCTGGAAGCTCACCCCGGCGACGACGTTGCCGACGAGGGACTGAGGCGTACCGAGAGCACCCGTGTCATTCGGCACGTAGCCGAGAGGGTCGGTCACGATGCGTCCCGCGTCGGTGAGCTGGATCGCCGCGTCGAGCACGAGGGCACTGCCGTTGACGAGCGTGCAGCCTGCGTCAGTCCGTGGCGCCGGATCCTGCCAGAAGCGACGGTTGCACTTCTCCTCTATAAGCCTGCTGGCCGAGTCGATGGCAAGCGAGATACGGTCGTCGTCGCGCGTGTCGGTGATCTGGAGCGCGGACTTGACGTCAGTGAGCGCGCAGAGGCCACTGGTGATGGAGAATGACATTGGACCTCGGCTCTCTCAGTGTGGCAGGTTGGCCTTCACCCGGCGCTCGAACTCTGCCTTGTCTTCGGCGGCGTGCTTCTCGCCTGCCTTGTAGACCTCGTCCATCTCGCCACCACCGAAGTATGGGTGGAGATGTTCGACCTCTGACGCCATCGCTGACTGGAAGACGCCACGTTGCTTGGCGACTGTGACTATTTCGTCGTCAACGCACCAGTGAAAATACGATTCGTGGCAAACGACGCCCGGTCCATCCCAGCTCGCCCCGAGCTCGTCTATGTACGAGCGGCGGATCATCGAGTGCGTCGAGTGCTCACCGCGCATGACGCGAGGATTCGCCAGGTCGTTGGTCCCTACCACCTGGGCGCCGTAGCGTCGGGCGACGTCCTGGGCGTGATCCAACCACGCCGGGCGGAAACGCACGTCGTCGCCGACTAGCAGAATCCAGGGCGCGAGCTCGTGCTCACCCCTGAGGTCGTCGGCAATGAAATCGTAGGCCAGGTTCACCTTCTGCGGAAAGCTATGACACTCAGGCGAGGTGATGACTTCGCCACCGCAGCGGATGACCTCGGCAATCTCCTCCTCGTCGCCCGCCTCGCAGACGAACCAGGCTGTCGCCAGCCCCGTCGAAGCGATGAGCGATGTCATGAGCGGCTCGACGTTCTGCGGCCGGTGGAGCACGGGGATGATGACGTCGACGCGCTCGGTAGCCGGCGGCGGCACGAACGAGGTCCAGAAGTCCGGCTCGGACAGCCATAGGTGCTTGAAGTGCGATGTGCGGATGCCCGTGTGGATGTGGAGCGGGATCTCGTTCACGCGGAGGCGCTCGCAGAAGCTGACGTCCTCGCCCATCAGGTCTTTGCCGGCGGGGTCCATGATCCGATCAAACCAGTGTTCGCCGATTGCCTCGAGGGCCGAGCGGTGGATGAGTAGGCAGGCGGCACCGGTCCCGCTGCACTTCACGAGGGCATTGACGGGATAGTGACTGCGGCCGGTGTGGCGCCAGTGCCCGTCGGGGTGCTCGACGAAGTCCATAATGGTCGGGTTCGGACGGCAGCGGAAACCGTTCATTCCATCCGGCCCTGTCTCGCGTTGAGCGAAAGCCAGCGCACCGACGACGGGGCGAACCTTCGGGTCGGCAACGGACAGCAGCATCTCCAGCACCCATGGCTCAAAACCCATATCGGCGTCGATGAAGAACAGCCACTCGCAGTCGGTGAGCAACATCTTCCGGCACGCATCGTTGCGGCCTTCGGGGATGCCCATCGCCCCGCACTGGACCTGGCACCACGAGTGGAGGCGGCGGGGACCGGACAGGTCGTGACCGATGAGGTCAATGAGGGACTTGTGAAAGCTCGACGTGACCTCGTGCGGGTGGAGGTAGGCAAGGAAGACGTTATTTTGGTCGGCGGCGGCGTGCTCCACTGTCGTGGTCTTGCCGGCGGCTTGGCCCCTCACTGGATGGCGCGGAGTTTCTCAGCAACATCGCTGGCGGTTCCCGGTCGAATCGTGATGAGGCGCTGACCGAACCCAGCCACGCCTAGGTGAAATGGAAAGTCATAACTACGTTCGAGAGCACTTGTTGGCACCACGAGCGGTCGTGACAGATCGTCGTTCCGCGCTGCAAGATTGCCGACTATGCCACGTAGGACGGCGTTCTCTCGCCGAAGGGCGCTGCGCTCGCGTTGTTTAAGAAGCGCGCCAATCTCGGGTGTAATGATTGTGTCCATCACCGGTTGCGGCGCTGGCCAGGGTTCCGGGTGGCCTGCTCGACCTCGCCGCGAAGCTCACCGATGGTGATCGGAGCGGTTGTGCGACACACAGTCGTCGGCTCGGGGCTGAACAGGTCAGGTCTTTCTGTACAAATGGGATCATCCGCTGCCCACACGGCTCCTTGCGTTAAATGCACCGTAAGACCGGCCTTGGTCCCCGTGCTGAGCGTGTCTCTGGCATAAACGACTGCAGTCATGATGGCGGCTCCTTTAGTGCTTCGGTGATCCCCTGGTCGAGGGTGATGGTTGGGAGGTAGAAGTTCTTCATGAGGCTGATGTCGGCGAAGCGGTGGTCCGGGCCCGCCGACTTGCCGAGGCTCTTGATGCTCGGGTCATACCCTGCGATGTCGGCCGCGAGCCGGGCGAGTGCGCTCATGCGTGTCGGGATGCCGGTCCCGATGTTGACCGGGCCGGGGATGTAGGCAACAGCGATCATCGCCATGCAGGCGCCCACAACGTCATCGACGTGGATGAAGTCGCGCTCGGTGTCGCTCCAGATGACGAGCGGGTCCTCACGCTGGCGGACACGCTCGATAATGGCCGGGAAGGGGTAATCGGCACTCTGGTCCGTCCCATAGCCCGAGAACGGCCTCACGACGTACACGGGCACTCCCGCGGCCTTCAGCTCCCGGCACTGACGCTCCCCCACGAGTTTGATGAACCCGTAAGCCGCGTCCGGGCGGATGATGTTCTCGGCCACGTCCACGTCTGTCTCGCGGAACGGTCCCCTCATGTTGGTCGGGTACGTGGCCGATGACGAGAAGTAGAGCAGCGGGGTCCGGGTTCGGAGGCACCAGGCAATCGCCATCTGGTCGAGCGCGAGGTTCTCGTAGACGGCCATCGGGTTGTCGTCGCGCTCCTGTCTGCTCCCGATGACGGCGGCGCAGTGGACTAGGAGGTCGTAGCCGTTGTCGTCGCGGGCGAAGATGCGCCGACAGTCCCCGCACCAGGTGAGGTGAGGCAGGTGCGCCGGGTCGCATCCGACAACATGGTGTCCATCTTGTACAAGACGGGCGGCGAAGTGCCGTCCGATGAAGCCCGCGCTGCCGGTGACTAGGGCTCTCATATACGACCGCCTGCCCAGTTCATCGGCCATGCTGAGTGGGTGTGGAGAAAGAGCCAAGGATTCTCGACCGGGTGCCGGCACCCGTCGTTGCCTGGGGGATAGTGCGGCCACTCGTGTGGCGTAAACCCGTGCTGCCACAGGACGAACGGAAGGCTGATCTGGTCCTGCAGCGACCAGCGCTCGATCTCTCCCATCCAGTCGGACATCAGCGCATCGACGCGGGTGGACTTGGCTCGTCCTATCACGGCACAGGGCCACAGACCCGCGTGGTCTGGGTAGCCGAGACTGCGGTAGTACTCGACCTGCTCGCGGATCGGTTGCCCGTCGTACTTGTCCCACCCGATGCTGCGCCTAGCCTCCTCGTGGATGCAGTCGCCGTGCTCAGCACGAAAGAGCGCAAGGTCATCGGGACCAAGGTCGGCGAATGCCTCTCCGAAGGCAGGGGTCAGGATCTCCATCGATCCATCGATCCAGATGGTCGCCTCGTAACTGTCCAGTGGCGGCGACTGCGGCCCGACGATCTTCGGATACTTGGCGGTGAGCCGAGGATTATTGGATGGCGGCACTGTGATGACGCGCCAGTCCTCGCGGGCCGTCAGGGACTCGTCGTCGGTAAACGCGACGAAGTCGACGCCGGGGATGTCCGGGTGCGTCTTCAACCAGTCGAAGCTGCCGAAAATGGCGGTGTAAATGGCGACGGTGTTCATGTCTTGCCCCTGTAGCGGCCGCTCGTGTCGACGTTCACCATTGGCGGCGGCGCTGTGAAGTTCTTCGGCTCCGGCCAACCGGGCGTGAGATCGAACGCGTCGACGGGGCCGTTGAGGCTGAACCAGAGCTCAGCGTCGTAACGGGTGTCGGCGCGCGGGGGCTTCAGGCGCTTCAAGAGACTCGACTGTGCCCACCAGAAGTTGCCGCCGTAGAAGTAGGTGCCCGGGTCGTTGCAGTAGCGATTGACCTCGGAGTGGCAGACCCAGTGGCACCCAACCGCTTCGTGCTCATCGAGCAGGGCAACGCACTTCTGCCACCCGGTAATCAGTTCGGCCGTCATCGACCAGCGCCAGATGTTCTCGTAGTGCTCGTCGGAGCCCTCCGGGTTACTGACGCCTTTGGTGTGGGCGTAGAGCACGACGTCGAACGTGCCAGCCTTCTTGCGGAGCGCCTCGAGGGTGACCTGTTCCCAACCGGTATCGGCTTGCGCCTCTATCTCGACGGGTAGGTGCTTCGCACACAGCGCAGCCAGGGCCAGCCGTTCGGCTTGTGGACCGATGATCCCGAGGTGGAGCGTTCCGACCTCGGCGGCCAACCCGCTCGATTCGAGCGCTTCAAGGTGACTGGTAACGATCTTCTGCCAGTTGCCGAAGGCGTAGGCGTGATACCAGTGCGCGATCTTTAGCGCATGGGTGGCGGGCATCCGTCGGAACTCCTCACCCAGTCGCCGTTGCCATATAGCCATGTCGGCTCGGGGATGCAACGGAACCGGGCGCCAGCGTGTGCTAGGGCGATGAAGCAGCCCCAGTCCTCGGCCACGCAGTTGGAGGCGACGAACCGACCAGAGCCGTCCGTGTGACTGCCACCTACCCAGTCAGTCGGCCATCCGCCGACTTGCTTGAGTATGACCGTACGGATGGCGACGGCGGACCCGTCTATCCAGTTCCGTCGGTCGAGTTCGGCACAGAGGCGGCCCGTGTCCCACCCGTTACAGTCGACGCGCGGGCGATCACCGTTGGCGTCCCACGAGTAGATGACGTCGGCGTCGGCCAGGTGCGGCAGATAGGTCTCGATGTGATGCGGCAGGAGCTGGTCGTCATCAGCTAGGCGCATGCAGAATGTGGAGCGGACGGCGGGGAGTAAGGCGTTCTGCTGCATCGCTACGTGGACCGGTGGGATCAGACCCTCGGTGCATGACTGCGCCATCACCAAATGTGCGTCGACCTCTACCGTCTGGTTGTAAACGCTGGCGAGGGTGAGACCTAGTAGGGCCTCGCGACCCGGGATGGACGCGGTAATTACCGTGATCGGTGCTCCCACGATTCCCCCTTGAGAAAGGCTGAACGTCCTACACGCGCCGTCGTTAGTGGGCGGCACACCCTTCGGCTGCCAAAGCCAGCATCGATGCCCTGTCCCTATCAGTCCTGTTGTTCCTGGCCGCGACGATGGCGCGCCGACCGACACCAGGCAGTTTCTAGGGCACTTTCCCTCGGACGTTCAGTCTGGTGGCGCCGGTGGGATTCGCACCCACGACCTCTGGCTTATGGGGCCAGCGAGCTGCTACTGCTCCACGGCGCTACGCGACGGTGATGGCGGTTGGTCCAGGGCCGGTCGCACCGCCGAACGGCCGACCCCGGGGGCTGGTCCTTGGTTTATACGGCCGGCACGTTCACGGCTGGGCCGACACGGCTCGGGTGGCCTGCGTACAGGGTGCCCTCGGCTGGCAGACCCTCGGCGACGACGGAACATTGAACTTTTGTGGAAGTATCCTTTGGTGTCGTTGTCATGCTCACACTATATCACAAGTGAGTGCAACTATCCACCACGCCGTGGGCGACTGTCTAGCGAGGATGGGCCGAAAGAACGACTCGACCATGTCCCCGCTAGACAATCAAAAGCCCAGGTCAGCTATTACTTATCAGGCGGAAACCGTTGGGGTTGACGGCATCGAAACCGATACGCGCGAAGGCGAACCAGCCGCGCTGGCCGACGGGGCGTCCTGTGGTGGTGTCGAACAAGTGATTCACCAATTCCACGGTCATCCCTGCACGCTGGACAACGAGGAAATTGCTGAAATCGCCTATGACAGCGATGTTCGCTGCGCCCGTGGTGCCCGTAAACTGCGGCGCGTAGTCGGTGACCACGACGGGTCGGCCCATGAGGACATCGACGCCGTTCTTGGTCAGGTCAACGGTGAAGTCAGCGAGCGCGAGGCCGCTGGCCGCGTTAGCGAAGGCACGGATCGTGCCATCGACAGACGGGCTGTAGACCCACGTTGCACGCGGACGGTAACGCTCAGGGAGCGTCATCCATGCCTTGCGGACATCGACAGCACCCAGCGTCCCGACTGTCGTCACGGTGATGTGTGCGGGGCTGACCGTCTGGTTCGCCAGGGTGGTGAAGATACCCGTAGGCTCACCGGAACCGGAACCGACACACGTCTTCTTCGCGAGCAGGTCGACGTATCCCTGGTTGAGCAGGGTCGACATCTCGTCCGCGAATCCAGGATAGTCCTGGCCTACCTCAATGCTGTAGGGAATGAAGCCGCGGGCTGCATACACCGGGATGCTGGGCTGTACCAGCGTCGGGGTGTCATCAGCGACTACCGCGGACTCAGCCTGGAACGCCCACGAGACACCGGACGATGCAACGCCTTTCCACGCGTCGGTCGTGATGGTAACCATCCTGCTGATTTGCAGGATAGGAGCATCGGCCGCAGCAGACGTCAGGATGATGGACGGGTCGATGAGGACCGGGATACCGAAGCCACCAGCAGAGCCGGTGCCTTCAGACGCGACACGGAACTCCTGGAACGCGTTGATCGCTCGCGCCTCTTCTGGTGTAAAGGCTGGCTTGTCTTGCGTTACAGCCTTCATGAAGCCGCTGCGGTAGTCGTCGTTCTCAGTCACCAAAAGACGCTTGGCGACAATCGAGCCCTCGAAGTCCGCACTGTGCGAGCGGAGTTGCCTCTCGAAGTGCTCACGTTGAGCGGAGTTGAGGTGTCCGCCTTCGGACTCTGTGACCTTCAGAGCGGCGTCGCGCAATTCCTTGCGGCTCGCCGTACGGGGGTCGATGGACGACGGGTCGACCTTGCGTTGAAACGTAAAGTCGTCGTGGCCGGCGGTGAAGTCGGCGCCGCGAATCTCGGCGACCTTCTTGGCCCGTGCCTCAGCGGAGGCGTACTCCACCTTTAGGGGCTCGTACTCGGCCAGGGCGGCTTCGAAGCGCACCTCTTCAGCCTCGTCGAGTGTGTCTTTGTCACTGAGTGCTGTGATCTCGTCACGCAGCTCGGTGACCTTGGTGCGAAGCTCGTCGAGCTTCATTAGGGTCTCCTTAGGGTCAGTCGAGCAAGGCCACTCTGGCCCTGCGTCGCAGTTGCTTGACCCGCGCTGCACGGTCGTCAACCGGTGCCTCGTCGGTGTTGGCGGTGGGGTCAGTGTCCGGCGTCACCGGGGCACTGTCGAGCAGGCGTTCCACGACCTTGTACGACGTCCGCTCTGTGAATCGGGCGAGCGCCAATGGGTCTGTTCGGAGCTTGTTGATGAAGTCGTCGCTCCCTGAGCGCACGCCGGCGGTTGCCGTAGGCGCGGCGGGGAATGTCACTGGGCCGAACTCGAGGACTTGCGCCTCGGTAATGGTGCGCTGGTCGAGCCCGTTTGGGTTGGTCCTGGACTTCTTGCCCGAGCGGTCCCAGGTCTCGCCAGTAACGATGAACCGGAACGAAGCCCCCAATTGCGAGCCGACTTGTTCACCATTCATGAGCTGGCCGCGGAGGCACGGAAGCAGGAAGTTCCTGTTGTAGTCGGTGTCGAGGAGCGGCACCTCGTAGTAGGCGCCGTTGGCATCCTCGCGCAGCGTCTGGATCGGTCCCAACGGCTTGTTCCCCAACTGCGGGTCGAAGCCGTGGTCGTAGAGGACGCGCATGCCCGTGGCGTCGTTCTTTATTGTTTTCTTGAACGCACCAGGGGCGACGGTCTCGATGAAGTGGCCTTCCCAGAGGCTGTCGATCTCGTAGGGCGAGTCGAACGTGCTGAAATATCCAAACATGGTCGAGCCGCCCTGGCCGTCGACCGGGGCTACCGTGTCGCGGAGCAGCACGGCAGGACAGCCCGCATCGGAACGGCGGGCACGGATCAGGTTCTCCGTGGGGTATTCCTTCGACATCGCGCCCATCGGCATGTAGTCCTCCGCCGGGTTCGAGCCCGACACCGCGAGGTCGGACGCCTCGCCGGCGTTCAATGCGGTCTCGTCGGCCGATCCCAGGTCGTCGTCGGCCGCGTCGTAGGGGTAGGCGCCCACCTGGTCACCCGTGGCGGCGGGATCCAACGGGGGACTGTGAGGGTTGTCACCGACGATCGAGGCAGGGTCGCCATCCTCAGCGGCAGGGAGCAGGATGGGGACGCCGTTCTCGTCGATGGGGACCGAGCCGGTGCCGGCGCACGACGGGCAGACGATGGTCGTGCCGGGTCCGGCGCTCCCGGCCTCCACGGTGACGTCGCCATCGCTCAGCAGCGCGGCGACGGCGTCGGTGTCACGCTTCTCCGGCTTGGGGCGCAGGAGCAGGAACCTGTGGCCATGGCACAGGCGGCACTGGCCCCACAGCGCCACCGAGTTGGCCTCGAGGTCGGGGATGTCCGCTGCCTTCGTCCCGCCGTCCTTGTAGTGGGCTGCAAGGTGGTCCCAGACGGCCTGGCGGTCTCCGGCCGGGATGACGGTCTTACCGCCGTGTGCACCATTCAGGGCGGCCATGGCGGCCTGGTAGCCCTTAGTGTTGGCGGCACCAGGGACGCCGGTATCACTCACGTCGTGATGCGGTCCCCACCCGTCCTCCTTGTCGGTGCCGTCGGCGGACGAATCGCTCTCGCCTTCGTCCACCCACGCGTACAGCTTCGGGAAGTCACCCTTCCGCTTGTCGAACGCCTTCTCGACTGCAGCACCATCCCAAGAGCCGGTCGAGTCAATGGGCGTGTGGTGCACGGGGCATGCTGGGCACATTAGATGTCGCCTCCTTCGAGGTCGTCGCCGAGGTCGGCACCTGATGTCGGCTCGGGTGGAAGTTCCGGCACGGTCTGTGCCGTGCCTCCTAGTGGGATTGGCGGACCTGCCGGCTGCATGCTCTTCGGCACGAGGCCGGTGTGCACGAGCTTGCTGAGGTCGCCTGTCTCGACGGCCACGACGGCGGAGTCCGGGAAGAAGCCGGATTCCACGAGGAAGAAGATTGTGCGCGCCGCCGTCATCTTGTAGTTCGCGACGTCGGCGATGTCCTCCTGCAGGAAGGGGACGTCACGGGGGTCGTACCAGAGCCGTGCGCCATCGGGTGGCGGCGCGAGCGTCTGCAACGCGCCACACGCTGAACGCCAGAGCGGGCGCATGGTGGCGTCGGCAAATCGACGCCGGGAGGCCTGGTAGTTGCCGGCGTTGAGGGCGGAGCCGCCGAGGGACTCGGACAGGGACAGCAACGTGGGCGGGACGCCGGCCGCTGCGGCGATGCGCGTCTCGCCAGCCTGTTGCACCCCGTTGATGTTGAGCTCCTGGAAGTTGGAGCCGACGACCTTCACGTCTGCGCCGGCACCGAGGTACAACGTTTTGAACCCCGACTGCGCGCCGGTGTGGCCCGCCTCCAACTTCTCCCGGAACTTGGTGGCAGCCTCGGGCGAGACGCCGGGGTCGAACTTGACGACCAGGCTCGGCGTCGCGGCGTTCATCATGAAGCTGTGCTTGAAGTCGGACATGTCGAGGTCGGCGATGATGTCAGGCAGGAGGCTCGACATCCATGAGATGCCGCGGAACTCGTGCTCCGGGTCGGGAAGCGGCCGGTAGTGGCACACCTCCTCGGGGGTGAACACTGAGGTGACGTGGCCGCGGTCGTCGTTGACTGCGTAACCGACCAGGCGCTTGCCGAAGGGTTCCTCAGTCTCGGGGTCGAGGACATCGACGGTCGCGATCGTGACCTTCGTCGGGCGCAGGCGGACGAGCTGGTTACCGGTGCGGACCCAGTAGGAGTTGCCGTAGAGGCTGGCGTCGACTTCCATGCGTGCGAGAAGGTCGCCGGTCGATGCCTGCGCCCACGGGTTGTTCAGTATCGACAGGTTGGGGTTGCCGAACACCTTTCCGGGGCGGCCGGCATCGAAGGACTGGTACGCGAAGCGGACTTCAGAGAACACTGAGGCGCGAATGTTGATGCACGCCCAGACGATGGGGTTGCGTTGCGCCTGTAGGGCTGTTAGTTCGCCGATGCCTCCACCGGGAACTACATATTGGACGCCGTTAAAGCCGAACTGTTCCCAGAGCCTAAGCTAAGTCAATAGTCCGGCCAAGAGATGGCGCCCGCCGAACGCTCTTCTTCTAGTGTTCGACGTCTGCGCCTACCGAGGTCAGACAACATTTGCATCACCTCCTGGGAACGTGCTACAGTATTCCCATGACCAGAGTCATAAGTGGGATCTATCGGATTGTGCACCGTGAGAGTGGCCGCTGCTACGTCGGCCAAACGTCAAATGTCGGGAGGCGGTGGGCTGAACATCGGTCGCTACTGAAGCTGGGCAAGCACAAGTCCCGCAGGTTTCAGAACATCTGGGACAAGTATGGTCGTGAGGCTTTTGAGTGGGAACTACTTGAGGAATGTCCGCCCGAGAAGTTGACCGAGGCCGAGCAGTTCTGGATGGACCTGTTGCGACCCGTGTTGAATCATGCGCCAGCGGCGGGTAGCACGCTCGGGATGAAGCGGCCGGACGTGAGCCTCGCCAAGAAGGGCGTGCCGCGATCGGCCGAGACTAGGGCCAAGATCGCCGCGACCTGGACACCCGAGCGGCGCGCCGCGTGGGCTGAGCATAAACGGGGGTCTGTGCAAAGCGCCGAAGCCAGGGCCAAGATCAGCGCCGCCCACACGGGGATGCGTAAGCCATGGATGGATGGCAATGAACTCGGCAAACTCACCACTGGCTACCGTCGAACGGCAGAGCAGCGAGAACGAGTCAGTAAGTCGCGCTTCGGCAACAAGAACTGCGTCGGGCGTGTGCTTTCGGACGAGACGAAGGCTAAGATCGCGGCGGCACCCCGCACTGAAGAGATGAAGGCCAAGATGCGGGCCGCTTGGACGCCTGAGCGCCGCGCCGCTATGGCTGCGCGCAATAAGGCCAACCCGCCTCAGTGGTCGGAGGCATCGCGAGCAAAGGCAAGCGCCTCGCACACGGGAGTGGCTAAGCCGCTCACGCCAGAGGGACACGCGAGGGTCGCAGCGGCCAACCGTAGGCGGTTTGCGCGAACCCGGCCGCTCACCGGATCGGGTGAGACAGCCGGGTCCACTTCCCAGGGCTAGTGCCCCGGGCTAGTAACTAGGCCCGTACGGCTGTCCTGGATAGCGAGGCGGCGGTGGAGGCGGTGACTTGGCCCCGAGCTCAACCGAGAGGCCGAACAGGACGAGCCCCGCACCGAGAACGACGACACCGGCCCACGGGACGATCCAGTAGACGCCGGCGGCGACGCCGAGGATGCCGAGGGCTTGCAGGATCGTGGCGATTAGGGTACGCAATTGACACTCCCCCTTCTCAGCCGACCATAACCCAGGCGTCCTCGTCTGCCGAGGACTTGCGGGCAAGGTCGTAGGCCATCGTCATGGCGACGATAGGGCTCACGTCGACGCCGGAACCTCGTCGGCCCCATACCCAGGCGTCCGCGACCTGTCTGCGGGTAACTGCGGCGGCAGCCGCATCGAGCGCCGGGTCCGGGCGGATGGCAACTCGACTGTCCATGATCGCATCGAAGACGGCGGCGCACGCGTAGGTCATCTCCTGCCCCGAGTAGGGGACGACGACGATGTACGCGGCCACCAGGTCGGCGGCGAACAGTCCGGCGGGCCCGCGGGTGTCAAGCGCTACCGACATGTTCCAGCGCTGCGCTAGTTCTATGGCCCGCGTGACAACCCAGGCGATCCCCTCACGCGGCGGGTCACCTTGGCCGGTGTGCTCGACCAGCTCGATCTTGCCTTCACGGTCTGCGACGACGATGGAGGCGTGTGTCCGCTCCGGGTTGACGTCGATCCCCATTGCCAGGGTGCCGTAAGGCTTCGTGTCAGGGGCGCGGACCGCGGTCCATTGAGCGGCGGGGATGACGCGCTCGTCACTGACGGTCCACTGATTGAGATAGGCGCGGCGGAACTCGCCCTCGGGCATCCCGCTCGCGTGGCGGATCACAGGTTCGCTGATTGTGCGACCAAGTGCTGGCATGCAGCCATACCAGGTCGCCGGGTCGTAGGGGTCTGCATCCGCCTCAGCCGACCACTCAAAATAGGCGATGCCCTCGGTCACCCCATTGGCGGCCGCGTCCCGTCCGGCATCGACCTTGCGCTTCAGGTAGGCAGACTTCTCGGTGCCAGCCGTCGAGATGACAAGCAGCTGTGCTGATGGGCGTGTCGACATCGCGGGGATGATCGCCTGCTCGCGACGGCTGTCTTCGTCGTCGAATGCCTCGTCGATGATGCCGAGATCGATTATGCGGCCGTGACCTGACCCTTCAAGCGATGCGAGCACGTCAATGCGGCTGCCGTTCTTGAAGATGATGGACTCATGGCCAGCCGCTCGGTAAACGTTTTTAACCGTGGGCCAGAGTGGAGACCCGCGCAGTATGGGTTCTTGGTCGTCAAGCAACTTGCGGCGAGCCTCGACGCCGTTTTGCGCCGAATAGGCGATCCGCTGCGGTTCGGGCCAGCCAACTGCGCGCTGGACCTCGACTACCAAAGCGAGCGTCGTCTTCGCTGACTGCCGCGGCACCGTGATGATGATTTCCCTGTAAGCCGGAATCAACCGCGGACCGGGCAACAGTTCCAACCCGATCTCGGTCGCCTCCAGCCCCCACGGCATAAGCGGCACGCCGAGCAGTTCAGCTACTTCGGCGACCTTTGGCCCGAGGGTTCGGCGCCCCGGCGTCCGTTTCGTCGCCCAGCGGGGTCGACAGTCGTCCAAGGATCTGGGTGAGTTCATCGTCAGGGACATCGGGCACCTCGCGCAGGGTTGCATCGGCCGCGCGGTACTCACGCCAAAGACTAGCGTTGCCCGTATCGGCATCCACGGCATCGGCAAGTGCCTGAAGCGTGACGATTCGGACAGAATCTATTGGCTCAAGCCTACCAGTAGATCGCATGGCGGCGATCGTTTCCTCGGCGGCCTGGCGGTTACGGCCGTGGTCTGACTGTGCTGGCGTGACGGCAATAAAACGGCCTGCTGGTCCTCGTTGTTTGGTCATGCTGCGACCTTCTCGTGACGCTTGGTGCGTTCTTGCCACGCCGCATAGGCGAGCCGACAGGTATTGGAGGCACAAGTCCGTCGCGACCGGCCAGACGAAGAGAATGCCCGCGCCCGACCCCGGCCCATTGGCACCGGGTTACCACATATTCGGCAGGTTGTCGGCTTAGGCATCTGATACCAGTCTAGTCGGCCGCTGTATCGCTGACCGGGGGTTTGCCGCCCGCCGTCCGTGTTTTTGATCGGGAGAGAAAAGCCATACAGCGAAGTCATAAACGATCGCGCCAGCCCGTAAATTGTTCAAAACGTGGCCGGTTTCGCTCGCTCGCTAGCTACCATGCTCGACTCGGCGCGCTAGCTGTCGACTCACCCCGCTCAGCATACCACCGCTCAGCTAGCCCGCGCATCGCAGGATCGCAGGCATCGATGCCGGGGTCCACGACGTGCACCTGGTGGTAGGGGAACAGATCCTCGGCCTTCGGATTTGAGGAGGTGATCCAGACGGCGGGAACTCCCAGCTGCCCCCCCCTTATTTTCTGGAGCAAAATATTCCTGGCCGCGTTCACTGCCTCGTGGTTCCCACCCACACTGTGGGCGATGGTCTCGTAGTCCACGACAAGGTCGCCGGGTCTCGCCTTGTCTGCGACCCAGGCACCTAGACCGGCACCGGGTGGACCGACGACCAGGTGCACGTTGGTCGGTGCCAGTCGCCAGGTCTCGCCGCGTCCGACCAAGCGACCGGCATTGCAGTGATGGCAAGCGGCGCGGAGATTCGCCCAGTCATACCACGATCCGCCAAGACTCGGTGGCACGATGTGGTCGACATCGGTCGCTTGACCTTGGCAACCCTTCGCACGGATCTGGCACACGTACCCGTCACGCGCAAGGATCTTCTTGCGAACGGTTTGCCACTTGCCGCCGTACTTAGACACAGCCGTGTGAAACCCCCTGGTGTAGGTGACCAAGCACCGTGGGGTGATAGCAACGAGTCACAGTTTCCTGGTGCTCACCCCACGGATGCCGGGTGTCCGGCACTGTGACATGGCAACGCGGCAGCACGGTTTGCAGGTGAGCATCGAGCGTGCACCAGTGCTTCGGTGGATGACCAGCGTTCGCCATCTGAGCCACGTCGTGCATCACATTGGGATTGTCTCTGAGCAACTCGGCGCGGAATCGTACGCAGCCCATGCCGTAGTAACCAGCGTCGCCGCCACACACATAGCGATGTGGGAACGCGCACCAGACGCGCGGGCAGTCGTCGAACTCATCGAACACTGATGGGTGAACGACGACGTCGTGCTCAATTACAGCGAACGACCTCCCCGCACTCCAGAGGTCTGACAGAACTTGCCAGTATGCCGAGTCTGAGCCTGACACGTCGACCAGCTCGTACTCGCGCCCTGTGGCGTTGAGAGCGACGGTTACTGCTCGCTCAAGGTGAGTGAACGGGACGACGATTCTCATCGCCAGACCTGAACCCTCCCATCCACTCCGTCATGTACGGTGATTCGGCGCTGTGAAGCTGCTTGCCACCGTTGGGTTCCGAGGCGAGCTCGGCGACGAGATACCAGTCGCCAACGATCGGCGTGCCGGCGACCTCGCGCATGTACTCCACGATCGCCGCGTCGAGCTTGTTGACGGGCGTGTCGTCCTGGGCGGCTTCTACCAGTGTGGGCGGGTTCATGCGTCCCCTAGTCATTCCACAGGTGCGGTAACGCGACGTCGATCGTGTCAAGAGCCTTAGCGAGGTCATCGATCACGTCCGACAGGTACGATGCGCGATTGCCGTCCATTTCGGCGTGCATCTTCATCAGGAGGCTCAGGCTTCGGTCGCACTCGTCTCGCACTTCGGTGAGGACGGTGTTGACGGAGGTTTCCAGCATGATCCCCCTGTTCGATCAAGCGCCAGGAGTGAGCCAGGTCACCGGATGCCGAACCCGTGCCGGCCGTGTGTGGGCGAGATGAGGCGCGGACCCTTGGCGCGAAGTAGCCGCCTCGTGTGAACACAAGACGGCTAACTATCACGACAGTACCACACGCGTGTAGTTCGTGTCAAGCATGCTGGAGTTTTTGTCCCCGTCGCTTAGCCGCGCCGAGCGCCCGCTTATAGCACGAGTCACACTTGGCGTCGGCAACAACCCAGCCGCGTGGGTTCTTGCCGTAGCGCGTCGCAATTTGCTTCGCGATGCCGCAACTCTGGCACTGCTCGCGGCTGGGATCGGGCGGCGCTTCTGGAATCGCCTTGTACATTGTCTGGACTGCCTCGCGAAGGCGTTTCACTGCGTCGTCGACGCGGGTGAGCATGTAATTCACGTGTATCGCGGCTTCGTCTCGAACACCAGTGCCCATCGCCCGTGACACGGCCGCCAACCCCGTTGGATCGCCGACGCGACCGGATGCAACCGACGATTCGGGCAGCGACGAGCGCGGATAGCCATCGTCGCCAGCGGCTAAGCCCTTCGTGCGCGTAATCGCCTCAGATCCGTGCTTGCGAAGCTCGCCGACGTTCCACTCGATCTCATCAAGACAGGAATCCCACTGCCGCTCATTCGGACGGTTCATAATGGCCTTTCTCCCAATGCACTTTGTACTCCTGCACTTTGTACTCCTCCTGCGTCGCCGGCACGCATGCCTCGCCACACGCGCCACACCTGCCGCCGCGCGCCACAACGTAGAACGGCAGCGTCTTGTGAACCCGGCAGGCGCAGCGGAGGTAACGGAAGTCACGTCGGGCGATTGCGGCGCGGACGTCGGCTTCGTAGGTCATGACGCCTCATCAAAGAGCGACGCTTGTGTGACTAAGCACGCTGGCGAACACCAGAGCACCTCGCCGTGTCGGTTGTCCTTGTTGCCGCCACTACTTGTGCTCGTCTGGTAGGCGGCAGACGCCGACCAGCGGATGCGACGCCAAGACTTCGGGATCGCGTCGTCGTGCTCTGTGGAGTAGCCCGCCAGCACGATTCGATAGCGCTGGTTGTCGCCGTTAGTTATCGCCCAGTCCCTGCAAGCGATGGCGACATCGACCGTCTCGCTCGCATACAGACCAGCGGTTCGCACATCCTCTGCGTAAGGCGGGTCGAGGAACACTCCAACCGACGCCCCGAAGCTCAGCGCGCCTTTCGTGACGACCCGTGACCAGTCACCCGTGCAAACCCTGACGTCGCGCAACCTCTCGGCGAGTTGGCTCATGTAGGCGGCAATACCCGCGCTGCGGTAGCTCAGGTTGTTATAGCCAGCCCGACCCGCGTTGCCGAGGTGAGGGAGCTGGCTCGTATCGTCTTCGTCCGCTGCTGAGGTGAGGGAGCTGGCGGTTGACGCCCTGGCCCGC
>QGNH01000819.1_pt1 | contig 18316 bp, 22 predicted proteins | sample 1735481 | NCBI WGS metagenome assembly QGNH01 (sample SAMN09239004, study PRJNA386568) | Viral metagenome, whole genome shotgun sequencing project.
TCGGGCTTTGAGCCGTAGACGGTATCTAAAACATTTTGCGGTACGTTCATCGCGGTTTCCTTTCGTGGTTATCGTGCTGCTTTGAGTTGGCGAGCGCCGTACACTTCGAGGTCGCGCTGCTTGCGGCGGGGTTGCCGTTTGTAGTCGGGGTGCCGTCCACCGCTCAGGCGATTGATTTCAGACTTCGGGACGCGGTAGCCTAAACGCTCTACCCAGATCCAATCGTCCATGCGGTAGGTGCCTGCGTCGAGTTGCTTCATGGCGAGGGCCATCCATGCGGCCTGATCGATCTGGACCCGGCCCTCGGTCATCTCAACGATTCCATCGGCCATTTCGAGGATGTTCATGGTCTTTAGCTCCTGTTTAGCTGTTTGGTTTAGTGCGATATTGCACTGATTACACGAGACGGGTTACGAGCTTGCTGTTATAGGGGACAATCCTGCACATCCCCCATATTTCCGTGTACTCGCCGTCTTCAATCTGGACAAAGTAGGAGTCATACTCGAATCCTACCCATGATGGACCGAAGTCATAGCGAATACTCGCAGTGTCTTGAGAGTCAGAGACGAACTGATAAGGGCCGCGTAAACCGCTCACGGTAGAGACATGATTCTGAATGACTTTCATGGGGTTTAGCTCCTTTGCTTCTGTGCTTCGACGATCAGAGCGGCTAGCCGATTGATCTCCAGTGAGGCATTCTGCCACTGCTCAGAAGACGGGGGATTGACCATCTGGACTTGCTGATGTTCCCCGATGATCCTCTTGATTGAGGCGATATACTTTGAGGTCGTCATGGTTTTGCTCCTGTTTTTAGCCTTTAGCCGATAACCAAAACACTCTGAAGGGTATTAACTAAGGCGGTGTTCTTTGTGTTCTTAGAGATCATACGCCTATGCTTATAGATTGTCAAGCATTATTTCACATCAATACATATTATTTTCTATCACTATACATATATATAGATAGGCTCAGTCATCCCTACGTTATCCACAAGCACCCGGCTGGCGACTCCGAGGAGATGGCATCCTCTCCCCTCTCTCCTCTCGTCGACTTGTTCCTGTTTTGTTTTGGCTGCTTTGTTTTAGTGGGCTTTGTTTTGTGTGTGTTGGGAATCGGCGGTTGTTTGGTGGGGAATTGGCGGATGACTTGATTTGTGCTCTGGACGGCTGCTCGACGGGGCCAGGCGACTTGTCCGGGCAGTGGCGTGGTGATGGCATTGACTTGCCTGAGCGGCCATTTAAAACGACCAGAAATTTTCCTCTTGACAGGTGATGATGATATAGGTGATGATGATGACATGGCGTTGGAATGTAAGAAGTGCGGACACCTCTGGGAGCCGATGGTACAGACTCCTTTGAAGTGTCCTGCGTGTAATCAGCCGAAGTGGTGGAGGCCGAAGGTACGGAACGTACTCAGCGGAGAAAGGGTGAGGGATGGAAAATTACAAAATGATGACGCTGGAAGAGCAGGAAGCGGCACGGCAGGAGCGGTTAAACGAAAAGGGAACGGAGCCTCCCTGCCCATGGTGCGAAAGGCCAAGAGTCCGGCGGTCGGATTACATCCGGTGCAACCCGTGCGCAACGAACTGGATCAACGGGGAGGACATCTCGAAGGACCCAAGGGCGGAGCGCCGGGTGGCGATGTTACGCACGCAGGGCATCGAACCTACAAAAACGGGGATGAGTGGTGGTGCTCGACCTGTGGATGTGCCTACGGAGTGAAGCCATGAGCAAAGATGAAGAGTACGTGCGAAGCAAGTGGGAAGCGGTGCAGGCACAGTACATAAACTGCGGAATGGGAAGTAGCTACTGGGTGATCCTATCAGGCGACCGGGAATTGACCCGTACATACTGCGGGGCTTTGGATGGTGGGCGCGCTGCATGGACCGCCGCCGCCGAGTTCACGCGCAACAGGCTGGAGGAGATGAGGTAGCCCATGTTAATCATTCGTCCTGACGCCAGAGAACGCTTCGCTGAACTGAAGACCCTCGTGGTCATGGTCCGTGATGCCAAAGCCACGGAGATCCGAGAACAGCACCTCCAGCGCATGGAACGCATTCTCGACATGATGGAAACCTCGCTGGAGGAGCCGATAGACCGTAACGCCGACGAGTAAGGCTAGGTTTGGGATTCGGTGATAGACTGCTCCCAGCATGCTAAACGCCTATCCGGGTCATAAACTGAGGAATCTGAGGAAGAGGGCGCTGCTTACCCAGATGCAGGTCGTCGAGCTCACCGGGGTATCGGAGACGACGATTCACTACCTCGAACACGGCATCAGGAAGCCTCAGACCCAGACCCTCGAAAAACTGCTCAACCTCTACGCGATCCGCATAGCCCGGCTGGAGAAAATGGAGCGCATCTGGGGTGAGGACGGATTACAGAACCGACAAGGAGAACCATGCCAAGTGAAGTCAGTATCGCCAAGCCGCTGAGTGGAACTGAATGCCTCGACGCCTGTATGTCGTCCCTGCGTACCGCGCTCGGGAAAGATGACCGCTTCTCTACCCACATGGCCTACTCGGGATTCCGAGCCGTCATCGACTTCAAGTTCATGCCGTCCATGACCTTCGTTCCCGACGTCGAGCGGACCGTGGAGGTCGTAGATGGAGACATGGTGGGCGCGGAGCTAACCGCCGATATGGTGAATAGCCCGACTTTCGGAATGATTGTCGAGATTCCCGTCCGCCCCCCGAATCAGGTGCGCGAAGAAGCGAAGATGCCTCAGCCGGTCCTCGTGACTGACTCCAAGGGCCAAGCCCACGAGGAGTGGAAGACGGTCGGCAAGGCTCCTAAGAACGCCGCGGTGCCCAAGAACAAGATGAAGGGACTCTGATGATTACCTCGATGGTTGAAGCTCGCAGGGTCGTCGCGGACAGATGCCTTGTGGCGTTTCACAGAAGGATGCCTGAATGTGATCTTCTGCTTGCTAATCACGAAGTTAGGATGCTTGAAGATCAGGCTGATGGATTAGTGTTAGGGCTGAGTGCTTGGCTCTTGGACGGTCACAAGTTAGACAAGATGCCGCAAGTCGATCATATTGAATTCCCTTCGACTCCTTGGCAGTTTTTCAAGCAGGAATACGCCCCAAAGTGGTTCCTTAGCAGGTTCCCCGTCAAGACGCAGGAGCGCGAGGTAATCACGGCGATCCATCACCACTATCTATGCCCACACGTAAACGTCCCCGACAAAAACATTCACTTCGTATGGATGGGCGAGATGAGCGGACAATTGCCGACAAAGGAATAATGCCTCCCAAGAAGCCCATCCCGATACGCAAGAGCCGCAAGGGCAGAGACTTCCGCAAGGAAGCCCTTCAGCGCCTCAAGCAGCGGTACGAGAACGAGCATGAAGACGAGTCCTTCGACCCTGAAGGCGAACCCTTCATCACGCCCATCCTGAAGTCGGCCGAAGGAGGCATCCCGCGCATTCTGGAAGCCCTCAGAGCCCACGACGACGACGATGCACGGTCATTCATGGACCTCTACGACTCCCTGACCGCCTCAGACCGCAACCACCTGAAGCTGGAGGAAGTCGCCGTAGCTGCCGGCATCGGGTCGCTCAGGCTCGCTGAAGTGTCGCTGTCGGCCTCCATCCTCCACGGCCAGATGCAGTCCAAGCTGATCCTAGCATCGGCTATCCCATCGATCGTCCAGACCTCGGTGCGCATGGCAAAGACTCGGAAAGGCCTTGCTGACCGCGAGATGATGCTGAAGGCCGGCGGGGTCTTGCCGGTGCCCAAGGGCGCTCAGATTGCCATCCAGAACAACGTGGCAGGGGAAGCCAAGGACGATGCCCCTCAGAACGAGCCCGTGTACCTCGACCCCGGCCAGCGCCTCAGGGCCATCCATGACGCCGTAGAGCAGCGTAGACTCCCAGCCCCACCGTCTATCCCAATCGACATCGGCGGCCGGCTGGACCACATGCAGGCTCAAGTCGCTGAGATTATCGTCGAGAGGGAAGACTGATGTTCTCTGAGCGGAAGATCATTGACAGGCTAGAGGCCATCTCCAAGGTCACAAACTGGATTCCCGAATACCACTCCATCGCCGAAATCGACTCCTTCAACTCCCACTTCATCGAACTCGGGAACAAGTGCGAGCGCGAAGGGCGCGACATTGAAACGGCGCTCAGTTACGACGAACTGGCATGGATAAACAACGAATTTTCGATCTCAGCCTGCGATTATCGCTATTGGTCCACGCGGTACGCGTACATCAACGCTTCCGGGGAAATCAAGCGCTTCGAGCGGCGGGCCTCTCAGGAGATGCTGTTGAGCCTCTGGGCAGAGCGGCAGGACTTAGGCTACGGGATTGAGCAGATCATCCTTAAGGGCCGGCAGCAGGGCATCTCGACAGAGGTTGAGATGGCGATCACCCATCAGGTCAACTTCGGGATGGGCGTCAATGCTGCCGTGGCGAGTTATGACTCAGACGCATGCGAACGTATGGCAGGCATGATGCAGTTGGCCTACAACGAGATGCCAGCGTGGATGAAGGCGAACCCCACATCAGACCGTGCCGGAAGTCTAATGGCGTTTGGCGGTAACTCGACTCGATTAAATCTCTACTCCGGAAGAAAGGCGACAGGCATAGCCCGTGGCGACACCCCATCCGTACTGCATATCTCAGAAGTCAGCAGTTTCCCCAACGCAAAAGGAATTATTGAAAATAGTCTTTTCCAATCCGTCCACCCAAGCCCTCGAATATTCATGGTCCTCGAATCGACTGGTAACGGAAACACTGACTGGTGGGCGCAGACTTGGTACTCAAGTCGCGACTACTGGGCCAGCGGAGGAGCAAGGCTTCAGCCTGTATTCTTCCCGTGGTTCATTGCCATAGATCTGTTCCCCGGCGAGACATGGCGCCGTGAGCATCCGGTTCCGCCGAACTGGTATCCGATGGTTGAGACGGAGCGGATGATGACGAAAGCCGCGGCCTACGTCCACCAGACGCCGCTGATGCGCCAGTTCCTCGGCGACGAATGGAGAATGCCGACCTATCAGGCTTACTTCTGGGAATGCCGGTATCTGGAGTACAAGCGGAAAGGCAATGCGAAGGGTTGGTTGCAGGAGATGGCAACTGACGAGATAGACGCATTGCAGCCCAAAAAAGACCTCGTATTCGATATGTCGGAGACGGAGAAGCAATACCAGAACCGCGCCGGGTACTCGGTCTGGGCAATCACCGGAGAGCAGATTCAGGAAAAATTCCATCCCCCAACTCAGGAAATCGATTACACGACTGACCGGTTCCGCGTCACCTATCACGGGGTGATGCACGACGTTCATGGGCGGCAGGCTAAAGAACTGATATGGGAGTTTGTGCCGCTGAAGCAGCCGGAAGAGAAGGGTGGAGGAATCTTCGATGCTGATTGTAAGCTCATTGTCTTCAAGTGGCCTGAGCCTGGCTACGACTACTCGATTGGCGTTGACACAGCCGGAGGGTCCGGAGGAGATAACACCGTTATCTCAGTCAACCGTCGAAGCATCGATGGCACGGAGCCTGATGAGCAGGTGGCTGAATTCGCCTCCAGCAAAGTCCCCCACGCAATGGCCCACGCATGGATCATGGCCATCGCTACGCTCTACTCGCAGGAGATGGAGCAGGAACCCCTAGTCGCCGTCGAGCAGGTATACGGCACAGGGGACGCCGCGCAGATTCAGATGAAGATGCACGGCTACAAGCGCTTCTACAAGTTTTCCAGGCTGGACGGCAAGAACCCGAAGCGCGACCAGAAGAAGTCCAAGCGCGAAGGCTGGTACACCTACGACTGGTCGAGGACGTTCATGCTCGGCATGTACAAGAACGCTGTCGAGAATCACTGGTACAAACTCAACTCCCCGTTCCTGCTGAGGAATGAGATTCCGGCGTTCCAGATCGATCAGGCGGCCGGCGGCAAGACGCGGTTCGACCATGAAAGCGGCAAGCACGATGACCGGATTTTCGCTTCGGCTATCGCGTTCATCATCTTCAACGATACCGAATCAATGAGCAAGCGGGTAGAGAGCAAGTTTGTCGGCGAGACGGTGGAACTGAAGGTGGATTATTCTTTTCCTGAAGGCTTTGGAGTGCCATACTCAGTTGTGGCGGAAGGATTTGAAGGTGCAGCATGAATGGTAAAGAAGTTTTGATATGGGCAGAGAATTCGGCTGGGCATTGCTATCTCACAACCTTTGAATCGCCGCTCAAGCCCGGATTCCAGCGGTTCTCGACGACGACGCCTTCGGAGATGGACCGCATATTCGCCAAACTCAGCAAGCAGGAGGAGGCGACCTATGCCCGGATGACGGAAGCCATGTACATCAACCGCCGGGACTGGATCGACCAGAACCGCTCCAATCTCCGGACCCGCATCGCGCAGTCGAACAATCTCAAGGAGAAGGACTTTCTCCGCGCATGGCTCAAGGCATTCGACAGCAAGATGGACAAGCTGCTCAAGAACACGGTCTACGGACTGAGCGCCATGCAGACCGCCCCTGCCCCGATCCCCGCCGAGAACCGGTTCATGACCGTCGATGACGTCCGGCTGGGCAAGTTGGAACTGATGAAGGCAAAACCGCAAACTGAGGCGATTCAATGAACAACTCGCAAGAAGTTTCATGGCAGGCTCCGGTATTCGAGCGTCCCGACACTGACAAGTTGGCATTCTGTAAGCAGTGCATCGAGACAGGGATAAAGTGGAACGAGGAGCAGTGTTCCTCCGAAGACCTCCGCAAAGCCCTCGACATCCTCTCCGGGAAGACTGGCTCAAACCTCAGCGGCAAGTGGGCCATGATTACCACGGGCGACCTGAAGCGGGCAGTCCGTGAGATTGTCGAAACCCTCGCCGACATTCGTCCGTTCTGGGGATACCAGACAGACAACGACGCTTTCCGCGACCAGGCGAACATGATGAACAAGGTGACGAAGAGTGTCTACCTTGAGTCCTTCGTCGACCGCAGCCTCCGTGACGCCCTCCAGTTCGGCGCCGTCTCCGGTGGCGGGTTCATCTACCCCTACTACTCCCGCAAGATGTTTGGCGCCGGGGACGGGGAGTTTGTGTTCAAGGCCCTTGGGCAGCCCGACGTCCTCCCTGTCCAGCTACCAAGGGACCGGAACTACCAGAACGCCTACGCGGTGACTCTCAGGGTCATCACAGGCGTGGCAGAGGCCCATGCGCGATTCCCTCTCTTCCAGTCATCCCTAAAGCCGTTCGCGCAGAAGCAGTACAGCAAGACGCGCGGAGGAAATCAGCGGCAGTCCGACAAGAACCGCTGGCGTATGCACTCCATCGAGACGCAGCTAGAGCAGTTCGTGGACATCTACTACACGTACATCCTCGACCTGCGCATCAACTACGGGGCTCTGGATGACCACGGCAAGCCTGTGCTTGATGAGGAAGGCAATCCGATAGGCGTGGAGATGTCGATGGGGCAGGAAGGAACCTCGTGGTTCTACAAAGTCCCCTACGTCGGCCAGATGATCGAGCGCTTTGAGGACGGCCGCATGGTCAAGCGAGCGGCGACGGAAGACGATTGCCGTGTCTATCCTCAGCGGCGGCTGATGATCTCCTGCGACAGCGCCCTGATGTACGACGGGCCTGCCTTCGACATGCACGGCATGGTTCCGCTGATTCCGTTCTACCTCGATGACTGGGCATGGGAAGGGACAGGATACTCTCTGTTCCGCGGCACAGCGTCGACGCAGGACTCGATTGATGACCTCGTGCGCTCTGTCTACCGCATTGCGATGGCAAGAGCGAACCCCGGCAAAACCTACAACACCGACATCACGACCGGCGAAAAGGGCGGCAAACTGACTTCCCGGCAGGCTGAGGGAATGGACCCCTTCGACCCGAACGCGACCTTTGGCATCGACGGCGATACCAAGGAGCCGGTGATGCGGCCTCCGATGCCGGAATGGTGCTACAACGTCCCCGAGTGGGTAGACAAGGTGATTGCGTTCCTTCAGGGAACCATCGGCAAGCAGTTGGGCCTCGATCAGATCCAGCAACTCCAGAAGCTCAAGGCAAACATTGACAACCCGGAGAAGCTGCTGGAGGCTGAAGGTCCGATCGTCACCGGAACGTCGCGCTCGATGGAGATGGGCCTCCGTGACTTGGGAGAAATGCAGAAGTACAACATCCTCCAGTACATGACCACGGCGAGGGTGATGCAGTACGTGGGCGCGAACGGCGTGGCCCCGGAAGTCTTCGACTACGACCCGACGATGGTGACTCCCTCCCACATGCCCGGAGAGCAGACCATCACGGAGACAGGGGAGCCGGTTCCGTCCAAGGTTGATTCGATGACGCGGCTAAAGAACTTCGCCAAGAATCTCCGGTTCTTCATCACGCCGCACTCTCTGCACTACATCGCGCAGAAGGAGCAGAAGTTGAACCTGCTGGCGCTGTTGGGCAAGGGCGTTCCGGTGGATCCGGAGACGATTGCCGGCCAGTTCGATCTCCCGAATTGGGGAACGATTGAAGGGTCAACCATCAAGGAGAAGGTATTCAATTGGGCCAAAGAGCAACTGACAGAGAAGGCTCAGATCGCCAAGCTAGAGCAGGCGCTGGGCCTCGGCCCTCCCCCGGACGCTGGCGGCAAGCCGGGACCGAAGCCGGGACAGCCCGGAGCCGGTAGACCGCAGACGAACGCGCACGCGCCTGCTCTCAAACAAAAAGGAATTGCAAGCGGTGGACGAGCAGTAGTGACAACTTCAAAGTGAGGGAAGAATGAGCGTCAGATGGACCGTTAAGTCGAAGGAAGTTCATACCAGCAAAGCTATCTGGATTGGCGAGAAGCCGAAGGATGGTGGCGTGTCTCTACTGCTTGAGGCGTTGGCATGGGCACGAGATAACAAGCAGTGCGGAAGAATGACTCTCGACCTGGGTACGGGGGGCTCGATCAGCAACCTAGAATTCGAGCAGAGTGAAATGGTCCCGAGTCCAGTAGCGGAGTTTGACGCGGACGACCCCATCATCCAGTAGTGCAATATCGCACAAAAGGAGAGCCCCCAACCATTGCGGAAGGGGGCTTTTTGATTAGGTGCGGGGTAACTCCCGAAGAGGTGTCTGAAGCCACGTGGGAGCCGGAGCGTTGGGCGGTCCGCCCCGCATACTTGATAGGATACACCAAACCGTGATACAGTTGCACTGTCTGAAGTCACGATATTGCAAAAACCCACGACAATTCGGAATTGCTCAAGGTTGGCGCTCACGTGTGCTCAGACATTGCAGCCGAAAGGTTGTCGGCGAGGTTGGCGGAACGTGCCGCCCGGGATCGCCGTTAATTCTGACCAGACTCTAAATACCGGGAAACCGGATAAGCTGTGGATGTTGGACGCTGAAACCTTCGGTGTGTCGGGTGGAACGTACGCAGGATTGAAACCGTCTCTGGCGCTTTAACTAGGCGAGGGGATGGTGCCCCGGGCTTAGGCGTTACGCAGGTCAATCAGCAGCATGAATCGCCCCTCCGTTTCAAGCCTCTGTTCATGGTTAAGGGTCCAAGCAGGGGTTCCGGGGAGCACGCAAAACACCGCCCGAGAGGGTATAGTTACGGTTAGGAGTTTATAGTTCCCTTCGGGGTACGTGTGCCTAAAAATAGGTAAAAACCATCACCTTGCCTAGTAAATAGAAATCTGATGTTGACGCAACGCTATGACAGTGCAAGGATTGCGTTAACAGGATTACAGACGCGGCCTTCGGGAATCGCCAATCTGCTCCTCCCAAACTGAAAATCGAAAAGGAGAAGCAAATGGCAAAGCGTCATCGTGGTGGCAAAAAGGGTTTGAAAGTGATGGGAGCACATCTCGGAAGGAAGCACAAGGGCGTCAAAAAGGGTCGGAAGCACGGCGGAAAGAAGAGCTAGTGGCGACCTTCCCCCCAGCAGTAACGAATCCCGGCAGTGGCGGTCCTCCCGCTCCTGCCGGTGGTTCACCCCCACAAAGCGGTTCGCCGCAAGGTGGTGGTTCTCCCGCGATCAAGCTGGCGATGTTGGGCCAGTTGATTCAGGGACTCGCCCAGCAATTCCCTCAAGCACAGCAAGGCATCAAGATGATGCTGGATGGACTTCGGCAGGTGCAGGCCTCTGCATCGGCACAGTCTACCCCGCCTCAACCTGCCGCGCCGCCCCGTTAATCCTGAGACATTCTACGAGGAGAACAAGATGACCGAACTCGAATGGCTCAAGCAGGAATCGGGACTCTCTGACGAAGAGATGAAGGCGATGGAAGCTGTAGCAGGTCACACCAAGTTTGTGGGCATGTTGCAGAAGATGATTGCGACGAACGAGCAATCGACACAGGCCAAGACCGCCGCAGAACAAGCGCGGATTGACCTCGAAAACCGCTACCAAAATGAATTCATCCCTGAGATGCGCAAGGTGACTACGGACGCCCTCGCCGCCAAGGGAGAGGCCGCAAGGCTTCAAGCGCAGTTGCAGCAGGCCCGCGAGTACGGCATTGTGCCGGATGCGCCCGCTCCTGTCGCCAATCCGAACCCGGCCCCTGAAGTAAGGGCTCCCGGTTCTCCCGATCCCCAAGAGCAGTTCCGGCAGTGGTCGCAGGCTCAGAGCCGCGCCATTGTCACGCTGAACGATCTTGGCGCGGAACACTTCAAACTCTTCAAAGAGCCTCTGGCGAACTCGCAGGAACTGGTCGACATGGTTCAGCGCGAGCATACGCTGGGGCACCGAGACTACTCACTGAAGCAGGCGTGGGAGTCGAAGTTCAACGTTTCGGCCAAGCGGCAGGAGATTCAAGCCGCCGAGATTCAGAAGGGCAAGGATGAGTACGCCGAGCAGAAGCTCAAGGAATTCAAGCAGAAGCAGGGCGCAAACCCTGGACTCGTAAGCGGTCAACCCTCTCGATTCTCGAACTACAAACCCTCGGATGCAAACAGCGGCAGCGAGCCGTGGAAGACTGCTCCGGGGATGAAGAAGGCAGCAAATCAACCGTGGCGCCAGAACGCAATCCAGAAGGTCGCCGCGGCGTAGCACAAGTTTTGATGTTCAAGGAGAAGTACGATGCCAGGTTTCGCGCCTCTGTTTCCTGAAATTCCAGCCACTACCCTGAACGAGCTCCTTGATGGGTATATTTGGCAGAACTCTTATATCTCGACTCCGTTGCAGCGCTATTTCCGTGCGTCGGGTGCTTACAACCCGTTCGGCGGTGGTGCAGCAATGCAGTTCCCGCACTTATACGCGGGGGCTCAGGGTGGCGCGATCTACCCCGGCCAGGATGTGAGCGTGAACCGTGTCCAGATGCTCACCGCCGGCCTGTTCCAGCCGAAGCTCTACACCAAGTTCATCCTCGTGGAAGAGTTTGGCCTGAGCGTCCTGAACAGCGGCCCTGAAGCCAAGGTGAAGATCCTCGAAGCCTACCTTGAGCAGATGATGGAGGGCATCGACTTCCAGTTGGAAGGCGACATGTTCCGTCACGGTCAAGCGGCAGGAAACGGCGTTACCGACAACCGTCTCGCGTCGATCAACGGCTTCTCTGAGGCCATGAACGACGGCGTGACCCCTTCGTGGGACGGCAACGTGTTCCCAACCTACTCGCAGCAGACCCGCAACGGAGCCATCGGCGCAAGCCTGAACTCGACTCCGATCTGGCTGGGCGATGCGAGCGGCAACCCCGCGCCTCCGAACTACCAGTCGCTCCTGAAGACCTACATGCAGCCGATTGGCCGTCCGACCTTGGGCGTGACCTCGTACATCGGCTACTCGGCCATCGCCAGCGCCTTCCAGCGCCAGCAACGGTACGAGACCTCCAGCGATCACAATATCAACTGGAGTGGCATCAAGTTTGAGGATTCGACGATCTTTCAGGACGACATCGTTCCCTCGAGCGCTCCGAAGCCGTCGATCGCCAACCTGTTCACGACCGTGGACGGCACCTCTCCGACACCGGGCGCAATTCAGACTGGTCAGTTCACTCTGACGCAGGCGATGTTGGGAAATCAGTCCATCTCTCTGCTTCCGAATCTCGGCTTCACGTCCACTGCGACGGCATCGCTTACCGGTGGGTTGAACACCATCGTCGTGGGTGAGCCGCTGTTCTGGCTGGGCGTGGATGAGTGGGAATATCGTCCCGCGAATGCTGAGGACTTCAATTACTACATGATGGACCCGATTCGCTACCCGCAGAACCCGACACTGTACACCCAGTTCCTGCGGCATTCACTGAATTTTTACACCCCGACACCGCGCCGTCACCAACAGACGTTCGGCATCAAAGGGTAAGTAAACAGTTTGTTTTGAAGGAGATACGACGTGGCTAACAACCCGACAGTTGGGGTATTCATCCCCGGTAATTACCTGAACCAGTGCCAGTCTGCATCTCAGTTTGGCGCTACCGATGCCCACGGTATGCAGTATCCTACCGGCTTGACCATCGGTAAGCAGATTGAGATTGGAACGCAACAGGCCAAGACCTTCACCAATCCCGCTGCCGCGAACCAGCTTTTTGAGGGCGCGTATCAGTGGATTCACGTGGACTCTGGCGCGATGGCGGCCTATGTGCAGCCGGGACGAGCGGCCTTCATGAAGCTCGATCCGGGCGGCACGGTTGGCACGGAGCCGATGCAGGGCTTTGTGAACTTCACCACGACCTCGCAGGATCAGGCAGACGCCGATGCTCTGTGGGCTGGCGTGTTCATCGAAGCCATCACTCCGGGCAACTACGGATTCATTTTTGTCGGCGGCGGTCGCGTGGAAGTGAACTATGCGGCAGCACTCACGGCAGGGCAGGCAATTGGCGATCAGATCGGCGTCAAGAACGGGAACAACGGCCTGTTTGACGACATTCAGGCGACGACCACCAACGCTTTGACGGTCGGTATTGCGGTGACGGCCCCGGTTGTCAATGGAACCTCGGCGATCTACATGCCGCTAATTCGTGAGCGCATCCCCGCCGTTTAAGGAGTAAGGCATGTCGTTTTCAGTAGGTTCTGGCAAGCAGACGAATGGGTTCGCTGACGTATTCGGTGGGAAGTTGTTCAACACCATCGACTACACCGGACCCAAGAGTTACACCAATACGGCGACTCCGGCGACAAGCGGCGACGTGCTCGATCCCAAGATGTTCGGGTTCGGCAACACGATTGAGGCTCTGATTGGCACCAGCACCGATCAGACGGGCGTGTACGTGGTCGTGGGTATGCCGGTCAACAATGGCGTGACGAAGTGGATTCTCCGGTGGTTCACGCTGTCTGGCATGACCGAAGTGGCGAACGCCACGGACTTGTCGGCAAAGACAGTGAAGTTGTCAGCGGTAGGCTTCTAACGGGTGTGTGTTCTTCGCGGCTTGGGCGGCGGCTAATAGCCGTCGCCCTTTTCTTTTAGGAGACGTAAGTGGCTCTTATCGATATGGTTTCGGAGTTGACGGAAGCGGCACCAGCCATGTCGAGGGTCTACGCCCGTACCCTGGTTCGCCGTGCGTGGCGCGTGGTGCGCGATGCGAACCTGTGGTCATTCCAGTTGGAGCAGGGCGGCTTCTCGACGCCTGCCGTGACCACTGCTGGCTCGATGTCTATTCCGGGGGGCATCGGGTCGAACCAGATTGTCGGAGACGCTACAGCCTCGGCCGCGTGGCTCGCGCTGCCTTTCCTTTTCCGGCCGGCGGTCCAGCAAATCAAGGCGCTCGGGTATTCCATCTACTCCATCATCGCGGTCGACGACACGAACCCCGCCGCGGTGGTGTTGACGCTTGACCGGCCATTCGTGGATCCGCTGCCGTCGTATACGGGCGTGGGCTACCAGATGTTCATGGCGTATATCGCGGCCCCTCCCGGATTCAAGCGCTGGCTGAATGTGGCAGACATGTTCAACTGCTGGCCGATGGATATCTGGACTTCGCGGCGCACGGTGAACATGATCGACCCGGCAAGGCTCTACACGTCGAACCCGATCTCTGTTCTTGGCGTGGGAACCGACCAGCGCGGGGCAGGTACGGCGACGCCCTCGGCAACGCTCGGCCAGCAACTCTACGAACTCTACCCGAACCCCTCGACGGCGATTCCGTACATGACCTACTACGTGACGGACGGCGGCGACCTCGTGAACAACTCCGACGAACTTCCGTACCCGATCACGCATGAACTTGTTCTGACGAAGGCCCGGACGTATGCCTACGACTGGGCAGAGGCGCGGAAGGATGTGATGGTCGCCAAAGGGTCGGGTGCGAACTACAACCTGCTGAAGAAGGAAGCGGACGCGGAGTTTCTGATTCGGCTGAAGACCTTGAGATTGCTCGACAAGGAAGCGGTGAACGCCTACGAGATCAGGATGCAGGGCTTCATGTCGGGGTACCGCCAACCGTATTTCAACTCACCCGCTGGCAGGGCAAACTTAGGTATCTAGGAGGAAGCGATGAAGCACAAGGAATCGAAAGAGACGCCGAAAATGGAATCCGAGGAGCACAGCAAGGGCTTCCTGAAGAAAGCCTCCAAACTCGCAGACAAGAAGCTCGGCAAGGGCAAGAAAAAGGGCAAGCGTTCTCGCTCAAAGGTTGCGCGGAAGAAGGCTTAGGATGGGACAGGAATACGGTCCAGCGCAGCCTCTCTACGACGTTGCGCGGAAGGCTTACGACAAGGTATCCGGCTTTCTCGGCGACCCGACCAAACGTGTCGCCCAGAAGGCGCAGACAATGAACTGGAAGCCTGAGCCCAACGATGAGCAGAAGGAACAGATCAAGCGGCAATCAAAGCCGTTGACGGACAAGACCCTCGGCAGCCGAAAGAGGGCAACCAAGGGCAAGGCTTCACAGAAGGCCCGCAAGAGGCAATGATTGAGCTACAACTACATTACGTTCGCGCAACTCGAAGCGGCCCTCCTCCAGCGCCTTCAGGACGTTGCCGGCTCCTACACGTCTCAGGCTGAGGCTCAAATTTGCATCATCGAAGCCTTGAGGGTCTACAACGCTCAGACCTTCTGGCAGGACATCGACTACCAGTTCGACTTTAACCCCGGCGACGGGTGGAAGTCTTTGAACGTGGCCGGATCTCCCCGTGAGCGAACCGTCACCGATACCGACCTCGTAACGCAGATGGAGTACATGCTGCTGGAACCTCCCACGGGTCAGACGTGGACGGGGACTAATCAGTTCAACATTACCAATCTGTCGCAGGCGATCCAGTATCGCCGGGACGAACTCCTGCAAATGACTGGCGCGAATGTGGTGCGATTGCTCCAGAATTCGCCTGTCAATTCGCAGGTCACTGTCCTTGTCGACTCCACCCTTGACCTACGCCGGGTCAGATGGATTCCCGACTCGACGACCTCGACTGTGGCGCCCTACGCGCTCGGCCGCGAAGACGTTATCAGCGTCAAGGCGTATGGAGACTTGCTGACGATCGAACCCGGCTCTCCGGACTCGTGGATGATTATCTCCAGCCCCCCGCTGTCGTTCCTGTGTTCGCAGCCGCCGAACGTGCCAGGTCAGTGGGACATGCTGGCGATCTACTCTGAGAACTCTCTGGTCCCGCCGACGACCTCTGTGCTGGGACTGCCGAATGACTGGTGCTGGGTGGCGATGTACGGCGCTCTGGCGGACTGTCTTTCGAACTCTCCAGAGGCAACTGACCAGCAAAGGGCGAAGTACTGCCGGATGCGCTATGAACGCGGCATGAAAGCAATGATGACCCTGCCGTGGCTCCTGACGGCTTCGGTGGCCTCGCTGCCGGTGGATACCCCTTCATTCAAGGAGATGGACGGCTTTGCTCAGAATTGGGAGAACACCTGGCCGACAGACGATCCGACCATTGTGGTTGGCGGCATGGACTTTATCGCGCTGGCTCCGTTCGTTTCGTCGGCTGCGGTATCAAGCGTACTCACTCTGGTAGGCAATGCGCCCGTGGACCCCGCGCAGCCCGTTCAACTGAATCGAGACGCCGTGGACGCGATCCTGAACTACGCGCAGCACCTTGCTTCGTTCAAGCGCGGGGGCAAAGACTTCATAGCGACCATGCCCCTGTATCAGCAGTTTGAGGCATATTGCGCCGCTCAGAACAAGCGCTATGCCGCTCTCGGCATCTTCCGCGCCGAGATGCTTCAGGAAGGCAATCGGGCAGAGGGCTTGGATCCAAGGTTCGGACCTCCTAAGACGGAGGCTCAATAATGGCTCGTATCCCGTTCAAGGGTCTCAATGTAACTGATCCGCTCAATAGAATTCGAGCAGGGTTTGCGTCTGTTGCGGTAAACATTCGCCAGTATCTAGGGCAGACGGCGATGCTCCGCAACCTTCTTTCGGGAGTGCTGTACACGCTCTCCGCCGCTGTCGTTTCAGTGTCCAGATTGAATGACTCGACGCCCTCCGGTCCGGTATCTGGGTTCGCTCTGATCTCGGTTGACTCCGCAGGGAACCTCTGGCTCAACGGAACGAAGATAGCTACAGGCCTGACGGGGAACCCGGTCAGCATATCGAACTTCCGCCCGAATACGAGTGTGAAACCGTGGGCTTACGTCTGGGATTCCGCTCCTGATGGGAATGTAACCATCACCACCAAAAAAGCGATCGACGGGACCGCTACGACCTTTGTCTGCGGTGGAAGCCTGAAGGTAAGAAGCGATGGCCTTGTCTACAAGACGGGTGTCAAGGAGCCTCAATCCGCTCCGGTTGTAGGCATTCAGACCACGACGGTGACTCAGTGGCTGACGCTTCCCGCCAACACTCCCCCGTGGACCAATATCGGGGGCGTCAATGCGAACCATAACTACACCGGAACCGATGACCAGCCGCCCTATCCAACCATCATTGCCACTCCGATAGCCGGTTCCACTGTTGTCCTGACGGTTACTGGCACGGCGACGGTAAACGGAGCGACTCATGCGCCCGGGGATGTAGGACCGGCGACCGCTGGGTATCCCGGAGACTTCATCGTTTCTCCGCTCATTGTTGTTTTCGCGTTCACCGATGCGAACGGGAATATCATTGCTCAATCGACGGCGGTGGGCGCTCCTCCTGTTGTCGGGAACGTCGGCGCGGCAGTAACTCTGACCGTCCCCTCAGGGGCTACGCAGATTCAGGTAGGCATCGACTCGCAGGGAGGACATTTCTCGTCTAACGCGGGGTCGTATCTTATCCAAGCGGTTGTATCGACAAACGCAATCACGCTCAATACGGCTATCGTCGGCGCAGTTACGGCGTATGTCTGGGGGGATTCGCCGCACTCCGGCCCTGTTGCTTCTTATATCTGGAAGAACTCGAATGATGGAGGAACTGGAACCCCGCGCAGCATATCTAACGCGCAGGCGAGCGCCACAAACAACTCCCTGATCTTTGACTCAACTCCCGAAGACCCGACCGTCCCTGTCCAGTGGACTACTCTCGATGCGGCAGGGTCGACCGTGGGAACGATTCCGCTCTTCAGCCCTGCGCTTGAGACTGAAGGGTATCAGGACTTTAATGTATGCGTGGCCGGCAGCATCTTCTTCCCTCAAGCCGGAAGTTATACGGTCCAGATACAAAACAAGGATCAGATCCTATTCGGCATGGGGGGAGGAATCACGTCTCCCAATCAGCCGACCTACGGACCTAAAGGTCAGTCGATAACGGTTGCTGACGGACTTCCGCTGGTATACGTGAGCGTTCCCAACGGGAGTGGAGGGTCAGTTACTCAATCCTTCGCGATCAATGTACCGGCGATGGGCGTCTATTCCTTCGAGGGGGATTGGGTTTACTGGTATCACACGGGAAGGTCTTTCATCATCAAGATTTCCCCGACCCCCGGCGCGGCGGTGGCGCTGGTTCCCCCTCTTCCTCAAGGGGTTCGCACGAACGTGTCGTATGGGGGAAAGTACAGGTCTTCGGTTACAGGAGCGGGGTCGAATCCCGGCCCTACATCTACGCCCCAGGTGACGCCTGTTCTCGCCAACACGATCATGATGCCGTATTCCCCGGACCCGCAAGTCGACAAGTGGGATGCGTATCGTCAAGATGCTTCGTTGGCGAACTACACGTATGTCGCCACGGGTCCGAACGATGGGCTGGGTCCGGTCGTCAACGGCATTCAGTACAACACCCCCATAGTGGACACCTTGAGCGATCTCGGGGCAGCCAACAATGCGACGATGAACTACGACGACTACGAGCCGGTCCCGTCGATCGACACTCCCAAGTCCGGGTATGTGACGATTGTCGGAGGGGTCATCACGTCCAAGTCCGGAGATCAGTTCAATACTCGATGGCTGGCGGGAACTGTGATTGAGATAGGCTCTCCTACGCAGCTTGCCTACATGCTGGTGGCCCGTCCGATCTCGACCACTCAAATCATTATCCCCGGTATCGCGGACACGATCGGAGATGCGGCTGGCGATGGAGTCCCGTACAACATCGCGG
>QGNH01001211.1_pt1 | contig 18305 bp, 21 predicted proteins | sample 1735481 | NCBI WGS metagenome assembly QGNH01 (sample SAMN09239004, study PRJNA386568) | Viral metagenome, whole genome shotgun sequencing project.
ACCACCATTTTTGAGGCTGCTGTTATCTCTCGCGCCGTTTTGGTTGCCGAAGAAATTGAAGCAGACATTATGGATGCTGCCGAAGAATCCGTTGCAGAAATCGAACAGGAAATGGAAGAGTCTGTAAGAGATTACATCGTACAGATGGTTGAAGATTGGAAGGCCGAAAACGAAGTTGCTATTGAAACTGGTTTGAAGGCTGAATTAGTAGAAGATTTCCTTGCAGGACTCAAAAATTTGTTTGAAGAACATTACATCGAAGTACCTTCGGATAAGGTTGATGTAGTTGAGTCTTTGACCGATGAAGTCGCTGAACTTACGGAAAAACTAAATAATTCTATTAATAGCAACATTGAACTTGGAAAGAAGATCAATGAAGCTAAGAAACAAGAAATTATCACAAAGGTTTGTGAAGGTCTCACCGCCACACAAACAGAAAAGATAAAGACTCTCGCAGAGGGAGTTGAGTTCGTCACAGAAGACGATTACACGAAGAGATTGAAGTTGGTTCGTGAGAGCTACTTCAACAAGGTGAAGCAGGACAGTCAGCAACCGGCAAGTGTTAATTCAATTGCTCTAGCTGAAGGTGAAGAACCTGCCCAGGACGAGATGGAAACATCGCCGCTAATGGAAGCTTATGTAAATGCGATTGCTAGGACTCAACAATAAAACTATCTGCGATAGAGGATTAAAGTAAAAATGTATCTTTCAGAAAATCTACAAAAGAAGTGGTCTCCAGTATTGGACCACCCTGGCTTGGCACCGATTGGTGACAAGTATCGTCGTGCCGTCACATCAGTTCTCTTGGAAAACCAGGAAAAGGCTGCTCGTGAAGAAGCACAAATCAACAACGGATTTGGTGGTCTATTGACCGAAACTGTTCCGGCCATGGCTGCTGGTACAGGTGGATACGGTGGTTCTGCCTCCGCATCCGGTCCTGTTGCTGGTTTCGACCCAATTTTGATCTCACTTGTTCGCCGTTCATTGCCGAACCTTATCGCATACGACGTATGTGGTGTTCAACCAATGACCGGTCCAACAGGTTTGATCTTCGCAATGCGCGCCAAGTATACGCTTGCAAATGATACTGCATTCGGTGTTGAAGCACTTTACAACGAAGCCAACACACAGGTATCCGGTAACGGTACATTCAGTCCGTTCGACGGTACCCAGAACACTAACCCTGCTAACGCAAACTTCGGTTTGGCTAACACAGGTTATGGTTTCCCAACGGGTGTTGGTGAAGATTTGGGCTATAGCACAGCATGGGGAACGATGGGTTTCTCCATTGAAAAGGTCGTCGTCGTGGCTAACACTCGTGGTTTGAAGTCTGACTACACATTGGAATTGGCACAGGACTTGAAGGCAATTCATGGTCTTGATGCTGAAACCGAATTGTCCAATATTCTTTCAACAGAAATTTTGGCCGAAATCAACCGTGAAATCATCCGTACCATCTATGCAACCAGCAACGTCGGTTGCCAGTTTGGTACAACCAACACAGCCGGTATCTATAACTTGGCTGTAACCGGTGGTGACACAGCGGGTAGATGGCAGGTTGAAACATACAAGTCTCTTATCATGCAACTCGAAAGGGAAGCAAACAAGATTGGTAAGGACACACGTCGTGGCAAGGGCAACATTTTGATTTGCTCTACTGATATTGCCTCTGCATTGGCAATGAGCGGTTTGCTCGATTATCAGTCTGCATTGACCAATAACACCAACTTGAATGTTGACGACAACGGCAACACGTTCTGTGGAACCTTGTTTGGTCGCATGAGAACATTTGCAGATCCTTATTCTGTATCCGGTGCTGACTACTTTGTGGTCGGATATAGAGGCGCAACGTCTTATGATGCGGGGCTATACTACGCACCATATGTGCCATTACAGATGGTTCGTGCTATTGATCCTAACTCCTTCCAACCGAAAATCGGTTTTAAGACAAGATATGGCATAGTAGCGAATCCTTATGCTCAAGGATTAACACAAGGTCTTGGTGGTATTGTTGCCAACAGCAACTGCTATTACCGCAAGGGCATTGTTATCAATCTCAAGTAAATAATAACTTAGGTTATTAACCTAGACGGCTCCGAAAGGGGCCGTTTTCTTTTGTGAACTATTAAAACCACTTGTGCTATAATGACTATATGATATCTGAATCAACAAAAAAGAATAGAAACTCCGCTGGATGGAAATGGTATAACAACGGCACAGAATCCATCCGAAGCAATAACCCAAACAATGTCCCTTCTGGTTATACTGAGGGACGTTTAACTGGGGATTGGTATAATAATGGGATTAAATCCATTAGAGTTACTGGTATTCCTCCCGATGGGTTTGTTAAAGGTAGATTAGATAAAAACACCACTCCACAATTACATTTAGAACATCATCTATTTGTAGATTTAATAAAACAAACATGTTTCGATGAAACAGGTCAGATTAAATCACCGAATCATTCTAAGGAAGTATTTCTTAAGAATAATGGTTTATACGACCAATTAATGGATCTGACCAAAAATTTGGATTCATCTTATGGTCTAGGGGCTAGATTAAAGCTAGTTTATTGCAATTTCCCGGAACATAAAAAGTGCGAACGTTGCGGCAATCCTACCACATGGGACCAGCAATATAGGGTCTACACCACTTATTGTGGAACTGCATGTTCCAATGCAACAAAAAACGCTGACCCTGAATTTATAAAAAAACAAAAAATTGGTATAGCACAAATAGATAATAGTGTTAAACAAGCTAATAGAAGAGCGACAACCTTGGCTAGATATGGTGTAGACCATATATCTAAAGTCGAAGATAACAAAAATAAGGTCCGATCTACCAGATTTGAAAAAGACGAACTATTACGTAGGTTTACCTTTGCCAAGTACAAATTAGATTATGAGCAAATGTCAAATTATGACACTCTAAAAGCTATTACAGATGCAGCCACATCTTATATGGATCTCAGTAAAAGATTTTTTAATGAAATGCCTATTATGACAATTTTTAGACATTTTAAACATATAAAATATGACCCAAAATTTGAGAAACAAACTTCTTCACAGGAAAAAGAAATATCTGAATTTATACAATCATTAGGCTTTGAAACCGAAATGAATGGTAGAACGTTAATTAAACCCTTAGAAATTGACATATATGTTCCGGATAAAAAATTAGCTATTGAATTTAATGGGTTCCCCTGGCATTGTGAATATTTTGGCGAGAAACATAGAGACTATCATCTTAATAAGACCACACGTTGCGATACTATCGGTGTCCAGCTATTACACATAAATGCGGAACAATGGCGAAATAAATCTGATATCGTAAAGAGCATTATACAAACAAAACTGGGTTGTAATACCCGATTATTCGCCAGAGACTTATCAATAATTAATGTCGATAGCGTTAGTGCGAAAAACTTTTTGAATGAAAATCATATTCAAGGGGCTGTCGTCGGGGCAACTGTTAAATTAGGTCTTTATTCTGAATCATTGGACCGACTTGTGGGATTGGCTATTTTTGGTAGTTCCAGATTCAAAAAGAACGAAAACGAATTATTAAGATTTTGTTCAAAAATGGGCATATCTATTGTGGGAGGATTGTCAAAATTAATTAGTGCCTACCGTAAGGCAAATCCTGGCACATTAATCTCTTATTGTGATAGGTCCATATCTAATGGAAATGCTTATATTAAAACAGGATGGAGGTTAAAACACATAACACCACCCGGTTATAGATATGTAATGAACGAATCTACTTTTAATAGGCTTAGGTTTCAAAAACATAAACTAAAGAACATGATTGGTTATGACCCAGATAGAACTGAATGGGAAATAATGCAAGATAATGGCTATGACCGATACTGGGATTGCGGGCAATTCGTATTTCAACTTGATGAAGTATGAACATCGCCGCTATTGCTCAGGTTAGAGACGAATGTGATATCATTGAGTTATTCGCTCGTATTAACTGCCGCGTCTTTGACCATCTGTACATCATAGACAATAATTCAGCCGACGCCACACCACACATTCTTAAAAAACTACAAGAACAGGGCTATCCTATCACCACCACCTTTGACGGTGATAATACATACAACCAGGACGGTCTGACCACCAAAGCCTTGTATTCGGTCAATGCTCTTGGCATCTATGACTGGATTTTCTTCCTGGATGCTGATGAATTTGTCGATGAGCCAAAAGACGACTTGATCGCTAAATTAAATGACTGTCCTAAGAACTTTATTCCCAAAGCACTTTGGCGCTCTTGGATTGTCACCGACACCACCTATGCCGAACATAAAAATCCCCTCTACACCATATTCAGACCATTAAAGCATGAAAACTTTAATACCTATAAAGCCATCATTGACCGAGCCAGAGCGCCGCACGTTAAAATCACACACGGCAATCACGGCTGGCTAGATAAGAATGGCAAAGAAGTCCCAGACAAATATACCGGCATTCGCATCAACCATTTCCCCATCCGTTCGCCGGAACAAATCACTTCAAAAGCCGTGCTGTCTCACTATCGTCAAATAGTGCGTCATGCGACTAAAAACGACCAAAATCGTCAAAAAGAACTAGGACCGGTCAGACATTTCTTTCAACTAGCCAGCATTCATAGTGAACTACAGAAGTCTAATTATCTTATCACTAAAAAAGACCTCAGACGTTGGAGTGTTCTATATAACACGGAAATCGTGGGAAATAGCCTAGCGGTCGATTCGGCCATTGAAACTGAGCATTTTGGCTTTGAGGACGACATAATAGAATGGCCAGAACTGGCGAGAATTGCCTTGGGTGCCCGTTTTGATAAGCAAATGGACATCATGCACGGTGTAATCATCAGTTTAATGCAGCGCATTCGTGGCATGAGTCCTATGCCATAAATATGCCATGGGAATTTCCTTAATATCAGCAATTAACGCCAATCCTGTCGATCAGAACTTACTACAAGCTAGTACATTTCAGGTCACTTTTAGCCGTCTGCCGTATCCGACGTTCTTTGTACAACAGGCCAATTTACCCGGCATCAGTACCGTCCCACCGGAACAAACCACCACATTCGTCACGGTGCCCAAAGCACCCGGTCACATGACCTACGAAAGATTCGTCATGACCTTTGCCGTGGACGAAGAATTATGGTCCTGGACTAGCATTCAGGATTGGTTGAAGGGCATGACGATTCCGGACAATTTTCAGGAATATCGTAATCTTTCATTACAGCAGCGATTGCAAATGCAATCGGAGTTTCCTCAATACTCGGACGCTATTCTTACTATCTTGAGTAATAAGAATAACCCAATTCTTTCTGTGCAATTTAAAGACATGTTCCCCATCAGTCTTTCCAGCATCCAATTCGACACTAAACAAGACGCCAGCAACATTATCACAGCCACGGCTGTTTTCGCCTACGCGACCTATTACGTCAATCGACAAGTTTAGTCTTAAAGCTATTTGTGCTATAATATGGCATGAATTTAATGCCATTAGACAAAATTCTGGAGGAATGGGATAAAGATGCGACCATTGACCGGTTGCATCCCCATCACGAAATCACTCAGATTCCCATTCTACACGCCAAGTATTGCAAACAATTAATTTTACATTCTGTGGCCGTAAAAACAAAAAGATTAGATTTGGATGAAATTAAAAGAACCAAATTGCTTTATTATAGAGGCAAACTGAGCAAAGAAGAATTGCAGGAGAAAAAGTGGGAACAATGGGACATGACTGTTCTCAAGCCTGACATGGATACGTTTATTGACGGTGATGCCGACGTGATTGCATTCAAAAAGAAAATTGCTCTTAATGAGGAAGCCGTCAATCTCTGTACTGCTATTTGTAAAGAATTGACTTCTCGTACCTATCAAATTAGGTCTTTTATGGATTGGGAAAAATTTAAAGAAGGAACGAAGTAATGTTTTGGATAGGCTTTTTCATAGGTTTAGTGGGATTTCCGGTTCTCCTATTCTTAGGATTGTATCTATACGATAAATTCGGCCCTAGTGCGGAGTGGTCAGGTGGTGCTGGATTATCGGAGCAAGATTTTGAGGATTTAGATGATCCAAATGCGCCGGAACAATTAGATATGTTTAAGGAGAATTACTAATGGGTTGGGCTAGTGGTTGCCATGTATTTGATAGTTTAGCAGAAGCTATTCTTGATTGTGATTTTTCTGATGCACAGAAACAATATCTCATAGAAAAAATTATCTGTGCGTTACAGGATAACGATTGGGATACAGAAACTGAAATTTCTTACCTAGATAATAAAATCGTCAGAAACGCTTACGTTGCAATGGGTTTAATAGATCTAGACGAAGATGAGGACGATGACTAATGTTATTGAACTTCATAAAGTAAATGAAGTCTACATACAGGTAACCACCGAACCGTCCATAGAAAAAGAAATATCAGACCTTTTTAAGTACAGATTGGAAGGATACCAGCACACACCAGCCGGAAGAAACGGATGGCAGGGCTGGATTTACCTTTTTAATATTAAAAAACACCTTCTTTTTGCCGGTCATCTAAAACGTCTTTTAGATTTTGCCAAAGAACATAACTATACCGTAGAATACAATGCGGATTTGTTCATTGCAAATAATTTTTCCTTAATAGAAGCCAAAGACTTCATTAAAAGTCTTAATATTCATTCTAACGGAAAGTCTTTAATAGCACGCGATAATCAAGAACTGGGGCTTGCTAAAGCCATTCGCTACAAGAAAATTACAATCATCAGTCCCACAAGGTCTGGTAAAAGTTTTGTTCTTTACTCTTACATCAGATATTTACTGGACAGTAAAACTTGCAGATTGGGTTTATTACTAGTTCCCACGAAGTCTTTGGTCGAACAAATGTTCACAGACTTCCAGGATTACTCCAGTGTCAATCAATGGCCAGTGCAGGACCGCATACAACGGCTTTATGGCGGCTTTACGTCCGACATAGCCCCTGAGACGCGGGTACTGGTTGCAACGTGGCAATCGCTCTATAAACTCGATCCAGAGTATTTTGAACAATTCGATTTCTTAATTTGTGACGAGGCGCATACAGCCAAAGCAAAAGAGATTGGAAATATCTGTACCCAATGTATTAATGCAGGTTATCGTTTAGGTGTGACCGGAACCGATCATGACAATGATTTGTCTAATATTAAAATCGAGGGATATTTTGGTCCTATCACTAAACTGACCACCACTAAGAAATTAATGGATGCCGGTCACGTTGCTTCCTTGAACATTAAGAGTATTGTTCTTAAGCATCCTCCAGGAACCAAAAAGATAGTAAAGTCCTTAATAAAAACGACTGCCATGGCAGCGAAATATCAAGCGGAAATCGACTATATAGTGGATTGTCTTGCCCGTAATCTATTCTTACGCAATCTGGTACTATCTATTGAGGGCACCAGTTTAGTCATGTTCAATTATGAAAGACATGGTGTTATAATACATGACCTTATCAGGGAGAAACTAGATGAAAGTCTTAGGAAACTCTTTTTTATTAACGGAAAAACTGAGACAGAAGTCCGTGAACAAGTACGAAGAATCGCCAATGACGCGGAAAACTCCATCATTGTCGGATCGTCCGTATTTGCCACAGGAATCACCATCCCAAATCTCCGAAATATTATCCTCGCAACGCCAACTAAGGCAAAAATCCGAACACTTCAAACTATCGGCAGAAGTCTTGGCATTGGAGATAATAAAACAACGGCTACGGTCTATGACATTGCCGACGACTTTTCGGAGACTAAATACGAACGTTCGAATTACACATTCGGACATTACTTAAAACGACTAAAGTTTTATGAAGATGAGAAATTTGATATAACCACATATGAAGTGATTCTATAATGAGCAAACTATACATACAAAACAAATCAGATAAAGAGTTCTTCCAATTATTAAACCTGGATAACGTAGGTGTTTTGGCAACTTTGGCTCCAGGTCAATATGTGGAACTTAAGAGTAATGAGGGTAAGATGGTTACACCTTTTATTGTAAGAGAAGTTAAAAATACAGAAATTAGTTGACAATTAAAATTAGATCTGTTAATATTAAATCACGGTGGTAGCCTTGAGCGTGAAGACCACAAATAAATTTGCCTAACCAGAGATGGTAGGCGTGTATTAGAAATGAAAGATGAAAAATGATTATAAGATTTGCCTAACCAGAGATGGTGGGCGTGCATTAGAAATGAGTATAAGGTGCCTCACCAGATGGTAGGCGAACATTAAAAATGAGAGTATACGTCGAAGTCTTGCTTGTGGCCAAAAACCACACTATATAGTTTCCCGGAAGGGATTGGTATAAACTTTTCCGTCATATTCAGTCTCTAGGCGCGTGGAATGTCGCCCATGGAGGCCCGCAAGGGCTGAATAGCTCCACACTTGATTGGTCGATGCAGAAATTGCGCCAGGGCCATTCGAGACAACATCCTCTACTGGAAGGTGTGCTAAAGAGGTTAAGGCGGCTTGAATGGGAAGGAGCCAACGCACTAGGTTAGAAGCAAGGCTAACTGAAACGATGTTCCCAGTCTGATTGTCACTAAAAGTGCAGCGTGGAGTGTTGCGCCATAGGGACCGAGATCAAGATCATTAGCTCACGCTAAGGTCAAATCTTGTCCCCTTGGCGTGGAATGTGAGATAGAAGAAGTAACTATTTGTAATAATAAAGTAACTCAAGAAAATTCAAAATTAGTTACAGAATTATTACCAACAGTTGATCTTTTTTTCTTCTTCTTAAGATTCTTACAGACAGCAGTTTCTCTTTTTATTATTAAAGAAGTGATTATTATGAATCCAGTGATTACAATAACAAAAGGATTCTATCATTTCGAAGTTTATTCCAGAGTTGGCGACAACAAAAACAGATACTAACGAGTACGTTAATAACAAGAAATTTCTAGCAGCTATCGTTGAATACAAAAAGGCTTGTCGAAAGGCTAAAAGAGAAAAGTTACCTAAACCTAAGATTCCTGATTTCATCGGGAAGCAATTACTCTTAATAGCTGAGAATTTATCTCATAAACCTAATTTCTCCCAGTACACCTTCGTTGAAGACATGAAGGGTGATTCGGTGGAGAATGCTATTTTGTATTTCGATAATTTTGACCCTAAAAGGACAAAGTATCCATTTACGTATTTTACGAAGATTATCTATTATGCTTTCATTCGTAGAATTAAAAAAGAGAAGCGAGCGTTGTATATTAAATATAAGGCGACTGTTCAACAGGGTACTTTGCATGAAGGTGAAATGGGTGATGAGGACAATCCTGGACAGTTTGACTTGCACAGTAATATTACCGACTTCATAGCAAAGTATGAAGATTCTGAGGAAAAGTCCAAGGCTAAGAAGAAACTACCGAAAAAGAAGAAGTAATTAAGGGTATAATAGTAGGCTATGGAAGATCAAGAATTTTACGACATTGTTGGCACGGAGTACACAGAATACGTAAAACCTTTTGCTGGTCGTTATTCACGTCACACCCTGGATGCATTATATACCCTATTATTAAAATATAGGGTAGATGCATACTATAACGGTGACTCCGACTTAGACGCAAGAGATACAGCCAGGGTTGAAATTAATGAGTTGCAGCGTGAAATTAATTTGAGGTTAGATGGTAATGAAAGTGATACGAGTGGGAGTGACTGGCGGTAGAGATTATGGAGACTCAGCTAAGGTGTGCCATGTACTTAACCGGGCACATAGTGTCCTCAAAGGCCGCATGTTTCTTGTGGTGGGTGATGCAAGAGGATTGGATACCCACGCTCGTTTGTGGGCTATTGCTACACTAGCACTCGATAAACACCAACTATTCAAAGCTGATTGGGACCAATACGGCCCTGCTGCCGGTCCTATTCGTAACAAAGCCATGATTGATTCTGGACTAAATTTGTTGATTGCTTTCCCAGGTGGTAAGGGCACGGCTAACATGAAGCAACAATGTCGTGAACGAGGAATTAAGATTTTGGAGATTGAATAATGTTGATGGCCATACTGGGTGATACGCACTTTGGTCTAAAACGTGGAAATCCTGTATTCCACGACTTGAATGAACAATTCTACACAGAATGCTTCTTTCCCACTCTTAGAGAAAGAGGTATTAATATGATCTTTCAAACAGGTGACCTTTTTGATTCAAGAAAAGCCATAGATTTTTATAGTCTGGATAGATGCCGCAAGTATTTCTTTTATTGGTTGGGTGAATACAACATTTATCTCACAACATATCTTGGCAATCACGACATTGCATATAAAAACACGCTGCGTTTGAATTCTCCCGAATTATTGGTCTATGATTACAATAATGTTGAAATTATCACAAAACCCACTCAGACTGTATATGATGGTCTGTACATGGATATTATTCCCTGGATAGTGGACGATAACAGCGCCGACATTCACTCTTTCATTAAAAACAGCCGTTCGCCAGTTTGTTTCGGTCATTTTGAATTGACCGGTTTTGAAATGGATAAAGGTAATCGTTGTCTGGCCGGTATGTCTAAGGATGCCCTGTCGGGTTATGACATGGTGATCTCCGGTCATTTTCATCACCCATCCAGTGACGGTCACATTTTCTACGTCGGTGCGCCTTGTGAATTCACATGGGCCGATCATGGGTGCCCGCGAGGATTCAATATCTTTGACACTGAAACTCGCAAATTAGAGTTTGTTGAGAACCCATACAAGATGTTTCATAAAGTGGAATATACTGACGACATCATTCACGATGGTCTTTCCCGGTATAAAAACAGATACGTTAAAATTATCGTCAAGAGTAAGACTAATCTAAAGAAATTTGACAAATTCATCAGTGACTTTCATAAAGCCGAACCGGCAGACCTTTCGATTGTTGAGGACTTCACGGATTATAGTGTGGCCGAGAATTTGATGGAAAATGGAATAGATCAAGCTGAATCTACACATGTTCTGATAGACAAATACGTAGATGCCGTGGATATTCCTCTGGATAAGACGAAAATGAAGTCGGTGATGCGTAGTATCTATAATGAGGCCGCATTGAGTGAATAATGCGGTTACTTTTAATTGGATTAGATGGCAAAATCTATTAAGTACAGGTCAATCCTGGAACCGCGTGGATTTGAATAAAGATCCCACGACCTTGATTGTTGGTTTGAACGGTCACGGCAAATCTACACTGTTGGATGCTCTGACCCTGGCTCTGTTCAACAAGCCATTCCGTAACGTTAACAAACCCGATTTGATTAATTCTATTAATGGTCGGGAATGTGTGGTCGAGTTATCGTTCAACATTGGCACCAAAAGCTATCGTGTGGTGCGCGGCATGAAACCAAATATTTTTGAAATTCATATGAACGGTGAATCATTGGATCAAACTGCTGCTGGTGGAGACTTCCAGAAGTATTTGGAAGAAAGCATTCTCAAATTCAATTACAAATCATTCACACAGATTGCTATTTTAGGTTCCAAGAGTTTCACACCGTTCATGAAGTTAAATGCCGGTGAACGTAGAGCTATCATTGAGAATTTGCTGGACTTGGAAATTTTCTCCGACATGAACAAAATTGCCAAGGAAAAGTTCAAGAAAGCAAAGGAGTCCTATGCTGCCAATAAGGTTGCCTTGGAAAACACCAAACAGAAATTAGAGTTGCAGCAAAGATATATTGCCGAAGCAAAAAAGAACAATCAGGAAATTATTGACTCCATAGAGGCTAATAAAGCACAGCAAGAACTAGAATTAAATGAGTGTAGTTCTAATGAACTTGCCCTAAAAGATGCAATAGCAAAGATCGTGGATTCTATTAAAGATAAGGGCGACATTGAATCTCAATTGCAGTCCATGGAAGGCATTCGCGTCAAAATTCAGCTTAAATTGAATAAGGCCACACAAGAAGTAAAATTCTACGGTCAAAATGACAATTGTCCCACTTGTCGTCAGGTGATTGCTCCGGAATTTAAAACTGTGGAGATTGAGAAGGCGCAAGCTGTGATTGGGTCCATGGAAGAAAACATGGTGAAGTTCAATCAACAGAAAGCCGAGCTATCGGCGCGCAATGAACAACTGAAGGCTTTGAATGATGAATACCATAGACTGAAGATGCAATTAAACACCGTGCAATCTACGTGTTCACGACTCAAAAAGTCGATTGTCGCTGCCGATGTGGAAATCGCCAGATTGAAAAGTAAGAAATCGTTGAGTGATGACCTATTGAAGGTAGCCGATCAATTGGCGCAAGAAATGACGGACTTGGAGGGTGCCAGCAACTTGTTGTTTGAGGATAAGCTTTATTACGAAGAATCTATCGCATTGCTGGATGATGGTGGAATCAAGGCGCAGTATATAAAGCAATACCTACCTATTATTAACAGTCTTATCAATAAATATTTGTCGGCAATGGATTTCTACGTGAATTTTCATCTGGACGAAGAATTTAACGAAACTATTAAGTCCAGGCATAGGGACGAATTTAAATACGAAAATTTCAGTGACGGTGAAAGACAGAAGATAGATTTGGCGCTGCTATTGGCTTGGAGGGACGTGGCCAAACTAAAAAACAGTTTGAACACGAATTTATTAATCATGGATGAAATTTTCGACAGTTCTTTGGATGGTGTGGGAGCCGATCTAGTCATGTCAATATTAAGCACAATCCCCGAGGGCAGCAACGTTTTTGTTATCTCACACAGAGAAGCATTGCAGGAACGATTTGCCCATACTATTAAATTTGAGAAAAAGAATAACTTTTCACAGGTGGTGGAAAATGATTGAAAAATTGAGTGACGGTTCAGAGCAAGAATACGAGATCTACTCGTTGGTGGATAAATTTGACCCGGCATTATCCACGGTCACACCAGAGTTTAATTTTACTAATCCTGTTATTAAACCGAGATATTTGGCGGTATCGTTATTACGCACAATGATGAAAAATCGTGGTGTTGGACTGGCTGCGCCACAGTGTGGACTATTGCACCGAGTGTTCGTGATGGGCGCTCCCGGTGGGAATGGTTATGCCTGTTTTAATCCTAAGATTCTTAAGACGGAAGGTGAAGTAGATTTTGAAGAGGGTTGCCTTACATATACTGGTCTTTTCTTAAGAATAAAGCGTCCGGAGACTATTACCGTTGAATACCAGGATATGGACGGCACTAAACACAACGAGACGTTCTCTGGGCTGACTTCTCGCACCTACCAGCATGAGTTAGACCATTTGAACGGCATCGTCTATACGAGCCTTGTAGACCGTTATACGCTGGATAAAGCCAAGGGTAAGGTTAAGAACAATCTGAAGAAATTAAAGAGACAATGGCTGGAGGCCGAAAAACAAGCGTTGATTCAGCAGGCAATGCGAAATCTTCAGGAAAAAAAGAGATTGGAGGAATTAAACAAGGCTATCAATATAGAGATACCTGACTTAGAAATTAAAATTGACAGTTAATATTATTAGAAGTATAATGTTTGTGAATAACTATAAGGATAAGTAATGCAATTACAGATTAGTGTTGAACAATTAAGAAAAAATAAACTGTTCGTGGGTACGCCTTGTTATGCCGGAATGTGTACTGGAATGTACATGAAGTCCTGCTTGGATTTACAGGGACTTTGTACTCAATATGGGATGGAAAATAGGTTTAGTTTCATATTCAACGAAAGCCTGATTACCAGGGCAAGAAATTACGTGGCCGATGAGTTTTTGCGCTCCGGATACACACATTTACTTTTTATTGATTCTGACATTCATTTTGATCCCAAAGACGTAATAGCATTAATGGCCCTCGATAAAGATATTATCGGGGCACCTTATCCGAAGAAGTCATTGAAATTAGGTTCTGCTATTACCGCTTTGAAGCGTCGTCAGGTAGCGATTGATGCTGCTAATCAACAAAATTTAGTTATTACTGCCGAGAATTCTACTCTTGAACCAGGGCAAGAACCTAAGCCGTGGGTACAAGTTCCTCCCGAATTAACACCACAAGATATAGAATCTACTTTGGGGGATTATGTATTCAATGCCGTGGCCGGAACCGGTCAATTTAATGTGGGTGTTCCGTTAGAAGTAATGGAAATTGGTACTGGTTATATGATGATTAAGCGACATGTATTCGATATGTGGGCCAAGCAATATCCACAATATTATTACAAACCTGACCATGTTGGGCAAGCACACTATGATGGGAGCAGGTACATTCACGCTTATTTTGACTGTATTATTGATAGAAAAAGAACCATAGAGATTGCTCAAGATTATGGCGAGAGGAAAAAAGGTGAGATTGTAGAAGTGGGTGGATCAGATCGTTATCTATCTGAGGATTATTTTTTCTGTCAGCAATGGAGAAACATGGGTGGTCAAGTTTGGTTGTGCCCTTGGATGAAGACCTTTCATGTTGGCACTTACGCATTTCAGGGAAATATGGCTCAGGTAGCCCAATTAGTTGGCAGTCTATGACGGCTATGCCGCCTAGCGCATTAGGTAAGAAAATTATCAATAATGGTAAGGTGGTGAAATATCATGATCCATTATTGCCTTTGCCTGATGGTTTTCAATATGGAAGGCTAAAACTAGGGTTTAAATGGATTACTGATGGTGTTAACAGTAAAACTATTAAAGTTTGGGAAGAAATACCCGATGGGTGGAGAGCGGGTAGAACTAGTTCTGAAAAAACTAGGGAAATAAAGCGTCGTCAATCTGCCGGTGAAAATAATCCGATGTATGGTACTAAAGGTGAGCTATCACCAGCATATCAGACAATTTTAATAACTGATGGTACACAACAAAAAAGAATTAAGAAAACAGACGACATTCCTTTTGGTTGGTATGCTGGAATGTCTGATGTTGCCAAAGCAAATCATAGTGCAAACACAGCAAGAGAAAAGTTAGTTTATTTTGATGAAGAACAATTAAAAATATTGAAAAATATTGATTTGGTTTATGAAGATCATATAAAAAGCAAACTATCCCTATGCCAATTAGACGAGAAGTATGGTTTTTATAAAAATTTTTTTGCTACTGAGTTTAGAAAAAGAGGATTACAACATAAAACGCATACTTTCGGCGGCTCAGCGCAAGAAAGAGATATTGGTTCTTTCTTAAAGCAAAACAATATTGATTACATATCTAATGATCGTAAATTGCTATCGAACGGTAAAGCCGGTGGTCAGCTTGAAATAGACATATTGATTCCGTCAGCTAAATTAGGGATAGAATTAAATGGTCTGTATTGGCATGAAGAACAAAGAAAAGGTAAGAAGTTACATATAACAAAACATAAGAAATGCAAGAGTCTTGGATATACGCTTTTACAGTTTTGGGATATTGAGATTTTAGAAAAAATTGATATAGTCAAGTCTATTATCGGCCATAATCTAAATTTATCTAAAAATAAAATATACGCTAGAAAGACTAAAATAGTTGAAGTTGATTCACAGACAGCTAGTGATTTCTTAAATAATAATCACATTCAGGGAGAAGTATCGGCACCGATTAGATATGGACTTACTCTGAATAATAATCTGATTGCTTTAATGACATTCTCGAAAGCCAGATTTAGCAATCATGAATGGGAAATGATAAGATTTTGTTCTTTACTTAATACGAGTATTGTGGGTGGAGCTAATAAGCTATTCCAACACTTTATTAATACACACAATCCTAATTCTGTGGTAACATACGCTGATATTCGTCTTTTTGACGGTAAAGTATATGAAAAATTAGGATTCAGTCACTCACACAATACTCCACCAGCGTACTTTTATTTTATTGAAGAAGAATATTGGTTGCATAATAGAATGAGTTTTCAGAAGAAATTGCTGTCTAAAAAACTTGAGAGATTTGACCCTAATTTAACTGAATATGAAAATATGCGAAACAATGGTTGGTATCGTGTTTGGGATTGTGGTCAAAGTGTTTGGGTTTGGAATAAGGATTAAATCATGATCATAGCATTCGTGGGTTTTGCCGGTTCCGGTAAAGATACAGCCGGTCAGATTCTTTATAACCAGGGATTTATTCGTGAAGCGTTGGCCAATCCCGTAAAAGATGCCGTGTCACTCATTTTTGGCTGGAGTCGTCACCAATTAGAGGGTGCTAATTCTGTGGATCGTCAATGGCGAGAAACACCAGATGAATACTGGTCCGAGCGATTGGGGAAACCCTTTTCGCCACGTTTGGCACTTCAATTGATGGGCACTGAGGCGGGTCGTGACGTATTTGGGCAGAGTGTTTGGTTAGATTCATTGGAACGTCGAATTTTAAAGAAACAGCAAGACAAGCCGAATTCTAATTTTGTAATTACGGACGTTCGTTTTAATAATGAACTTGATCGTTTAGCTCGTTTGGGTGCCCTCATTGTAAGAATCAAGCGCGGCCCAGAACCTGATTACTATGAAGATGCTTTAGCGTATAATAGACTCGAAATATTATCCAAACCTCATTTGCTTACTATCACGCACAAGTCGGAGTGGGATTGGATTGGTAGTCAGCACATTCAAAGAACAATAGAGAATGACGGCACTTTGGATGATCTGGAAGAAAAGATATCGGCATTGGTCAATGAATGTATCGGAGTGTGGCTATGAAACTAAGTGGAAATTTTGTGGAAGTGTTGAAGAATTTTGCAACCATTAATCCGGGATTGGTGTTTAAACCTGGAAACAAGTTGCGCACAGCCAGTGTCCTAAAGACTATTTTGGCCGAAGCCGAAGTTGATGAAATTATAGAGAAGGAATTCAGTATCTATGATTTGAACAAGCTGTTGCCCATGCTCACCCTCAATAAGAAATCTCTTGAAGTACAATTGGAAGATGATTCCATCGTGATTATGGGACTGGACGGCAAAGGTCAGATTCGTCATCGGTTGACTTCTCGGAACATGATCAAGTCCNNCCCTGGTGATGGCAACATTGTCATGAAAAATGTGGTTGCTGAATTTGAATTGAAGGAAGAAGTGTTTAAATGGTTGCAGGACGTGTCATCCATTCTAGGTTGTCCACAGACGGTGATTCAGGGGCACCCTGGTACACCTATTACTCTGAATGCGGTTGATGTGAAGGGAAAGATTGTCGATAGTGCATTGGTGGAATTGGATACGATTGCCACGACTAAGTTTAAGGTGGTTTTTAGTAATGATAATATCAAGGTCATCCCCGGCACCTATAACGTGAAGATTTCACCAATCGGTTGCGCCCTGTTCACGCATCTGGAACGTAAACTGAAGTATTGGATCACGATTGAAGCGAAGTCCAGTTCGTTTGAGGAATAATCATGGCATGTAGTAATTGTGATTGTAAAGTTGCGGAAGATATTTTTCCTTCTAAAAATGTAGATCAAAAACTTTTAGATAGGCATGAATCCAGATTAGATGCTATTGAAGATTCAATAGAGAGATTATTCAGACGAGTGAATGCTGTTGATGAATTTTTGGGAACAAAATTTTCTGAGTTGAATCATTCTGGATTTTTTGAAACCACCGAAAATTGGTCTACAGTGAGAGCCTTTCAAAAAGCTAGAGATAATCGTCTTGCTCTTTCTGTTAAAGAGTTAGAAGAAAATGGTTATGTAGTGACAAAGAAGTAACATGGAATACCAGCAATCAGATCAAGTGTATGCCGAAAAAATGAAGGATTTGTTTATAGAAACATGTTCAGGAAGAAATTTCTATTTTGATTCCTCGCCTTTTTATATTGATGATATTGCGTGTTCATTAAGTAAATTATGTCGTTTTAATGGTCATTGTAAGAGGTTTTATTCGGTAGCATCGCATTGTATTCTTGTTTGGGATATAATGGAAAATCTTAAATTGGGTGATCCTCTTGAGGGTTTGTTGCACGACGCCACAGAGGCGTATCTTGCCGATATTCCTTCGCCGTGGAAGGTTCTTTTACCAGAATATAAAGCATTAGAGCAATGTTTAGATAGTAGACTACGGAAACAGTTTGGTCTTCCGGAAAAGATATCCAACGGGGCAAAAAAGGCCGATTATCTTGCTCTGTTTATTGAAGCCAAGGAACTTATCCCAAGTAAAGGAAAAGATTGGCCAGCACAGGATGGCATAAAAGAGGAAGCCATAGAATATGAAAAAAAATTTCCGATAGATCTTTGGCGAGACAATGAGAATGTAGCAAATACGTTTATAGGTAAATATTATGATGGAATTGGGTGAATTTGTCTGGGTTGAGATTTATAGACCACATAAAATAGCAGATTGTATAATTCCGGAGAACGTAAAGAAAATATTTCAATCATTTGTTGACAATAAAGAAGTACCTTCTTTGCTTTTGACAGGCACCCCCGGTACTGGAAAGACTACCG
>QGNH01000581.1_pt4 | contig 18296 bp, 22 predicted proteins | sample 1735481 | NCBI WGS metagenome assembly QGNH01 (sample SAMN09239004, study PRJNA386568) | Viral metagenome, whole genome shotgun sequencing project.
AGTTGTAACGTCGTGAGCTTGCTGTGCGCGTTCGAGCTCTGCAGGGTCGAACATTTTATCCAGATGGTCTTGAGTAACCACTATACTATCAGTTGGCTTTGCCTTCGCAGCTTGCTTAGCCTTGTAATTCTTTGGGTTCATAATAGATTGAACCCTATCCTCCTGCTCCTTCAAGCCAGCAAGCCGTTCCTTCAAAGCCTTCTTCATTTCAGGATCAGTCATTTTATCAGCAACCTTTTCCGCGCTTGCAGGATCAGCAGCCGCAAACTTATCGAACCCTTCCTGCACAGGCTTCTTTCCACCTACAACCTTATTCCAAACACCTTTGATATGCGAACCTGCTTCATTAGCATCCATCAGCAAGACACCAGTAAACAAGCTCGCTACATCACCCGCAGCTTCAGAACCTGTTTGCTTCTGTACGAATTGCTGCTCAGCATTCAGTCCCTGTACAATGAAAGAGAATGCTTGGTTAATTGCCCAACCCCAATGAGTTTCAGGTTTTTCTGCTTGTCCATATAAAGCATCCCAAGCTTTGGTATAGGCTTCTTTCGCCTTGTGATATGTACCAGCAGGGGCCCCTGTCTTCGCAGCTGCAGCAGCTCCTGCCACCATCGAGTCCATTTGCTTGGCGAGGCCGGTAAAGGCTTGTGCAGTCGTTTCATCCAAGCCCGCTATAGCTGCAACAGGATTCAAATAGCTCCCCGGATGCTGTGCCATATCTGCGCGAACCTTGGTATACTTGCTCGCAGGTTGCCACTGGTTAGTAGCTGGATTCAGTTCAAGTAACTGCTTCGTCTTTGCGTTGTATGCAGTCTTGGGAGCTGACCATCCACTTATAGCAAGAGACCTATCCGCATCTAGCGTTGCATGTTGAGGCTCTGTGGGCTTCGTACCCCCTTTAGGCGCAGCTATCCACTGCCCACCAATGAGGTTAAGAGTCTCCCCTGTGGTTGGGTTATGTGCAGTTTGAGGTGCAATTGCATCTGGCATTATTGCTCTCCTGTGCTTCCATTCATAGCGTCATTTATACCTGCACCATCTTCAGGCAGGTTCGTTATGTCCACTTCATCAGGTGTTCCAAGCACAAAGCCTGGTGGTAATGGTGGAGTGCCCTGATCACTATTTGGTCCTGCGTTAAGCCTCTTCGCATCACCTTCATGAGCAGCCATTGATTGCTTAATAGCTTCGCTCAGTGACAGCGCTTTGTTTTTCTGCATTGCTTGGTTAGCATCATCTGCTACCTGCCACGCAAGTGCGCTTTGTCGATCTGTGTCCCAAGCTCCGTGGGCACTTTTTACTACAGCTGTAGCATCTTTGAGTACATCAGAAGGAACCAAGCGAGGGTCTTTACCCTTGCCGTTAGAACGGGCTGCATTGGATTTTTGTGTGTTGAAGTATTGAATGTGAGACTCCGCAAGACGGTTCTGTGTCTCCCGATACTTATTCAGTATCGCATCCCGCTTGTCGTTTCCCTGCACAGTCAATTGATCTTTGAGCTTCAGCAAATGTTCCTGCATAAAGCGAATACCATCTGCGCCAGGATAAGGTTGCTTCCCAACGGCATCGGAGTGTCCAGTCTCTTGTAGGTATTGCCGCCACGAAGCTTCATCCTGTACCATTCCCAGCATCTGACCTTTTTGTTCCAGTTGCTGTTGTTGTTGGTTAGCCAGCAGCGTCTGCGCCTGCAGTCCCTTTAGAAGCACAGATGATTGATGTGAACCCACTAACGAAGCCTGTTCCATAATCTTCCCACCAGTTACTGGGTCGCCCATCTCAGTATACCATTCCCCCATGCGCATGAGGTTGCTGGTTGGGTCTTGTGAATCACCAGGTTGTGCTGCGCCAGGTTGTCCTTGTTGCAACAACTTCGGAGCATCACGCATTAACTTCATGCGAAGCGCATTATCCAACTCTGTATGAGTCGCCTGTGCGTTTGTATCCCTTGCATAAGCCGAGTCCGTAACTACCTTACCAAGGTCTGCCATCCCTTGGCTAGTTACATCTGATGTTGTATAATTTCCTGCGGGCATGGTATTCCCCTTAGAAGTAACTCAGCAGCTTGTCAAAGGAACCACCAGCAGCCATCATACCAATGCCCATGCCGATGCCACCTATAGAACCAGTGGCTGTTGCAGTACCCTGTTGCGCCTGTGCTTGTAGTTGGCTCAGTGTTTGAATTTGCTGATTGTAGGCTGTGCTGCCATAGTTCAACAAGTCAACTTGTTCCTTTCCACTATGACCATAGCCGGTCGAAGCATCTGTGTTGCGAATAGTATTAAGTCCTGCTTGATACCCTGGAGCATTCTGTATTGAGTTAGGATTAGCTTCGAGTGCTGCAATCTGGCTTCCATATTGGTTAGCTTGCTGGCCAGCCTTACCCGCACTGTACAATCCATACAGCCCACCAACTATGTTAGCAGCTCCGGCGTATGGTAGGGCTCCCTTTAAAAGTCCTTGCATGCCGCCAGCCGCAGCTCCCCCACCGGCTCCCGCTGCTGGTAATCCCCCTCCAGTTGAAGTTCCCATTCCTATCCCTGCACCATATTGCCCCGACCCTTGTGCAGTTCCCTGCATAGCTTGCTGTGCAAACCAATCGTTGGTACTCAGATCTGTAGAAGCCCCGCTGTAGGGAGTCATACCTAGCGAAGCCATATCCCCACCACCATACGCACTTGAATAATCCACACTACCTCCTCCTGTAGACATACCAGTACCCCCCAGACCCAAATAAGCTTCAGCACCAGTCACTAAGGGAGAAGCTGGGATACCTGTGGTGCTGCTTCCAACCCCCGCTCCAGCGAGACCTGCACCAACTTGCCCTACTTCACCTAAAGTAGAACCTAATTGCCCCTGCGAACCTTTGCTTTGCCAACCATTACCAAGACTAGCTAAACCACCTGTGTAGTAGTCGGCAACCAGTGTTGCACCGGTTTCCGTAGCATTTCGCATTGTGGAGCTAGCTGGATCAAGATATTGCCCAACATTACTCCCACCGATGGAAGTACCCCCGAGACTGTTACCCCCAACAGACCAGTTTGCAGGATTTAACGATGAAAGAAAGCCCATGATATACTCCTATTTAATTCTTTCCATTGTTACTTGTTGGACAATCCACTGATCGCCGACTACCGCAGCCGACATTGCAAAGCACAAATCAAGTGTCTGTGCCCCTGCTGTTACTGTTTTTGATGCTGACGCTGCTCCTGCAAGTGCTAATAAAGTAGCTGAAGCTACACTGTTTAAGCATTGCCCTGCAGTCTGTAATGTTGTAGTACTAGACCCTACAATATCAAACTCACATGACCAGTTAGTTGTTTGCGCTGTAGAAGCTAATACCGCTCCAACAGTTATTACAGGAAGTGCAACAGCTCCCCAATAAGGAGTAATAAGTGCATTACGAGCAGTAATAGCTAAAGCAGCAATGAAGGTTCCCATTGCTCTAACTCTCCATACACTACCAACAGCAGCAACTTGACCTGCTAAAGTAATGCCACCTGTTGTATCCGTGATTGTAGCTGGAATTACAGTAGAAGCTACTAACCCACCAGCACTTGCGAGTAGACCCGCTACGTTTGCTGTAATTGTAATAAGCGATCCAACTTCAGTCATTGATACATTTGTTCCAGGCGCCAATGTCACATCACCAGAAACAAAGGGATCGCCCGATACCGCCAACCTCGTTACTACATTCGCATTCTGCGACTGTGCAAGCATCAAAAACCAGTCTAACCAAATTGGGTTAAACGTAGGCTTTTTGGTGTGCGGGTCGATCAGCATCAAATCCGCATAGGTAGGGGCTTGAGAAAGACTCATAATGTGCAAATATCCACTCTCATTTTAACCCCACTCATGCGGAAGTTAGTTGGTGAAGAATGCTTAAAATGAAACGCCCTTCTATTCGCTGTACCCAAGTCCTCCACAAAAGGTTCTTTTTGGCTCAGATCGAGATCTTTAAAGTCACTCCACGTTTGATAATCATCATCGGAGTAGCGCATTTGCAGTGTACTCCCTGTTTGCTGATCCGCAATAACCTTCACTTCATTAAACAGTTTACCCAGCTCCGTATCCCCGTCCCAATTTGGAGTGTACATCTCCCATACAATAAAGGAGGAACCACTCTTCCACTGATCAATGTAGGTGGCGGGATCAAGCCGATAGACCACACCATCTGCTTCCCCTTGCAATAGCACCTCGTTATTCAGCCCCACACACGAGGACACAATAGGAAACCTTCCTCCATTCACAGACCACTCAGCCCACATATGCGAGGTCAAATCATACACCAAAGTAAAGTTTGAATCCTTGAAGGTCACTCCATATAACTGATGCCCACGCACAGTCAACTGCCAAGAGTGCACATCACCTGTGATGCTTGCTGCTTGCAGTCTTCTATTCACCGCAGGGGTAGAAACTGCCTGTGCTTGTACATTCTCCATTTGCATGATGCCATAGCCAGCAGATTTGCTCGTACACATCCAAACGAGCTTTCCATCTAGGTCTTGTATACTTCCTGCATGTGCGCAACCAAAGTTGACCTTGGCCCCCTGTACAGGGCCCAGCGGGGTAGGCGAGCCAGGAACTGCTGCATCATAAAACACTTCAACACTTGTGGACTTAAACGCCACGACATAGGCTAGTTGCTTATACAATGCAACTCCAAGTCCAGGTTCTATATACGCTTGAATCTTGTTCAAAGTATTCCACGTAGTTAAGTCTTCAAGACCTGATCCCCATATGTTTGCTTGGGTATCCATTACATACATAGTCTCGTCAAGGTAAACCGCACCTGGAACTGTATTTGCAGGAAAGCCTACGATAGCTGTAACGACACTTCCATTCCAAAATACTGCATTACCATTGCCAGTTTGAATCAGCAACTGTTGTGTGGCAGCCAAGTTCCCCTGCACAGGAATCACAGGTGAATTCCAAGTCGGAGCTGTAAATGTTCCTACAGAAGCTGCAACACCAAGCGCACTTATTGTGTACAAGTTCGTGCCCACCATTGCAAGCAACGCACCTTCCCAATTATATATACCCCTACCCTGTCCAGTGTTCGTAGTATCTGAAAACTGTACCACGCCAGTCCTCTTGTACAGTTCAAATGCCTTCTCGCTTTTCTGTTCCCAAAAGCCATTAACCAACCGCGCATCTCGCAGGTTAGTTGTATCCCTGTTTTCAGGGTTAAGGTATAAGGGGAGGGGTACGGTACTCATCCTGGAGTAAACCTCACATCAGCATCTTCCACATCCCAATCTTCAAGCACAGACAAGTACTCACCAGCCTTTTGGGTGCAGCGTTGCATAATGGCTACAGGCTGCCCAACCGAAAGTTCCTCCGCCAACCCCCACCGCAGTGGCATAAACCACTCCACAGGGAACTGTGTTTGGTCTGTGAGGGATGTGTAGCCTGTCGCTTGTGTGCGAAGGAGCAAATGAAGCGTACCAAGAGCTGCATTAACATCAGGCACGTTCCACAAACTAACATTCAGTAATGCAACTTGCTTATCCACAAACACTGTATTGACTTGCCCTTGTGTTTGCTTATTGGCCAGGTTTATCCAATCCTTCCAAGCAGAAATACCAAGCGAGCGTGTGTTGCCGTTAGCATCAAGGTAATAAGCTTCTTCAACACGCCAGGGCTTTGCCATATTGACTGTGCCACCAACCCCCAAGGTATATGTTCCAACCCCTGCTGTCAGCGTTACAGGTGTATCCACCAAGAGAAATAACTTACACCCCTTCGTCTGGAACACATAAACCAAATCCTGCAACCTTTGCAGATTGGTTGCATACTGCTCACTCGAAGGAATACCCCCCCGTGCAAGGCGCCCAGAGTCTTCCATTGCCATACGGATAATCCGCTCGACACTGTTTAATGACGCTGACGGAGTGGCAGCCATATTACACTCCTTGCTTAATCAAATCCAGCAAGATTGAAAAGTGCTTCACCCCAGACCAGCCCGCAGTTGACAGTTCAATGTTGCCTGTGTAACCTGTATTCTTTGGGTTGTTCCTACCACCAAACCAGTTATAGTCTAGCTTACTGCGACCAGCAAGCGGTAGGATTAGCGTTGGTGAGTTGTCATGCCACCACAGCAAGCAAGTCAAGCCATCTTCAATTGAAAAGGAGATGGTATCAATTCGCAGTAATAGTGGCACAGGGTTGAGAGTAGAGATCGTCGTAATATCCGCAGCTGAATAATCTGCAGTATCAAGAACCCCTGTAATCTCAACCAGCACGTTTCGAGGGCCGTCGTGGACTACCGTTGTAACTACACTGTTAGCCATGATCTACTCCCTTATTGACCGCTTGGACGTTCTACCCAACCCACTTCAAAGCCAATGGTAGGAGCAGCAGCTGCCCAAGATGCCCCAGAGAGGCCCAAAATGAACCACTCTTGCGGGGCAACAATTACAGGAGCGTGATATACGCTAATACGCTTCACAAGAGTCTGTGTACCAACCATATCCCCACCAGCAGATGGTGGGCCAAAGAAGATAATGTTCTCATCGAAGGCAACGGGGATAGCACCTGTAACCTGGCCATAACCTACTTGACGCGCAAGACTTGAAGCCGCCGCCGCTACGTTGACACCTGCAATCAGTTTGGCAATGGATGAGACAGTAGAGCTTCCATTAACATTCACCGGCGCTGACATTGCTGTACCTGTAGTCGTTAGCTTAACCGGCATTGGATCAAGCTGTGTGGAATAGTTGACTGATGTATTGCTGGTTGGAACAACCGTCCATAGTATCTTGATATACCGCAGATACATATTCATGGCATTCAAGCCATTAGTTGTAGTCCACAGATTCTGGATTGCGAGTACAGGGTTCAAAAGCGCTGTGGCGCCTGTCGTAAGTGCCACTGCTGTGGAAGCTGTAGGTGCGATAAACGACGTGAAGAATGAACCTTCATCAGCAGCGGCATAATCACCTGGGAAGATGATAGACGACTTGCCAGAGGGTGTAATACCATAGCTTGGATTAGCTTGACCTTGAGACATGATAGTTCCTTTCGAGTATTAGGTTATACTGCAGATGGGTTGATCAGGGCAGATTTATCGGCAGCACCTGTGATATGGCAGAAGTTTTGGATGAACTTCAACTTCGTACCGGTGGGTGCTAGCAAACCCGTCGAGGCCAAATGGCCAGAGTAGTTATCTGAGACCAAGCCCGAGCAAGCTGTCGAAGACGAACCAAATAGTTCCCCTGCCGTTGTACCTGTATTGAGCGAGGCTGTTTTGTTGCGCGACACTTGAATGTGTGTAAGCGCATTCGCACCACCATTGAAGCCCAAGGGAATGTTGTTGTTCACTGTATTGTTTGTGATCTCATTATCACTAAACACAAAGCGATCAATGTTCGCTCCGATCACAACAGCAGTGTTAGCTGCTGGCGGAGAAGTAAGGGTACGATACACCTTGTTGCGTGTGAAGTTCAGTCCATCACTTTGGTTGGCAGTGGTGCCGCCTGTGTAACAAGCAACAAATCCGTGTGTGGCATCTGCATCTCGAAACTCACAGTTGTCGATTGTGAAGTCAGTTGCTACCACCGTATTAGCATTGTTGAAGGCTGTTGCAACAAAGGTTGAAGCTGCGTTACCCACAAACAAAAAGTTTTGTATGGATACATTAGCTGCTGCCACCAAGATTGTAGCTGCGGCTGCTGTCCAAGTAAGTGTTGGTCGAAGAGAACCAGCACCTTGTCCGATAAGCGCTACACCAGATACATTCAAAGAGATTGCACCAGCCGCTCCAATAGTTTCTGCATGACCAGACCCTACCATGATAATGTCGCCATTACCAGGCAGGCACTGTGTAAGTGCATATGCAATCGTCGCAAAAGGATAGTTAAAGGAACCTCTGTTACTAGCGGTATCTGAACCAGCACGTTGAAAGCGGGAAACTACTGCCCCGTTGTCAACCCAAAATACTTGTCCAGGATTCATTTGAAGCAGAGGCATCCCACGGACAGTAAGCCCGTTTGCAAAGCCCTGCGGAAAGTTTGTCATTGGCCCTATTGTTGGCATGTTAATTACTCCTAAAAAGGGGCGGGGCATCTCTCCCCGCCATAGTGCATTTACAGAATAGCCCGAAGGCTCCGATTTTACATCCCACAATTCACATGATGAACAATGGGCTGTTAATTACTACTAAGGCCCGTTCGACCCGAATATCCCGCGTGGATCAGTTGCACCAACCGAGAATCGCATATATGTGGCCGATTTAGCATTCTTTGTATCGAAGTCATTGTCCTGTGAAAACTCAGGACGATCTCTCCAATACATAGTCATACCGTTCGGCACGTTAGTTCTTACGAACCAAGCGTGAGGCGCTGTGAAGTAGTGATTCATCTTCACACCACCAGGGTATGCATTGGTTGCCACCAGTGCGTTGATATCGTTGTTGGCAGTACCTGTTTGCAGCACAGACTTCATGATGCGAGTCGCGTTGTAAAATTCCTGGCGCGGCACATGCAACGAAGTCGGCAAAACGCTGATGTACAGTCCCCGTCCGTTTTGAGTCCCCATGATCTGGATGCTCATATCTTCGAGGGCTGCCTCAGACAAGTCTGCCCCCGGACTGAGCGCATTGCTAAACGTTCCACCTACGGCGTTAGTGTGGGCAGTGCTAATCAAAGCCTGGCCATCCCCCATAGTGTAATACGTACTGACAAAGGCGTTGTTGTACAAGAAGGCACCTACGTTCTCAAGCGTTTGATTGATTGAGAAAGCATTTGCCTTTGCGCGGCGTGTGGAAACTTCTTTGTACATATTGTCGCGCAGTTCTTCATACGTTACGATATAACCCAGAGCATATGCGATATGCTGATAGGTTGTGATTTGACCCTGGACTTCCGAGTCGTAAGACATTGCCGCACTTTCCGTTTTGATCGGAGCAAGACCGAAGCCAGTGACTTCAATATCTTGTTCGTAGGCCTTCTCGGAGCTTTCGATTGTGTACAGATCTTCGTACTCTTTCATGTGCTCCGCATAAACCTGACCCCATATGGTGTGTATCCCAGGCCATAAGAGCTTCGGGTGCGTGCTTGTGTTAATAATTCCTGCAGGCATGTTATTCTCCTAGGTTAGACGCCAACTACAGTGGCTTTGAATTCATGATTGTTAATGGAAACCAGGAACTTGCAATAAGCTCCAGGGACGTTGTCGGCTCGTTGCACGATGCCTAAGATCTTCAGTTGGAAACCAATCGCGGTGTTTGGCGCTGTAGTAGTACCATCATCCATTGTCCAACCAGATACATAGCCATTGTTTGTTCCAGACTTCAGAACAGCATTCTTACCAACGGCTGCAGCAGCTGTAGCTGCAGTAAGCACAGCAGCAGTTGCTTGTATCTCAAAGATTACATTCGGATCGTCCACTACCTTTACGTAGTAGCCGTGAAGCTTTGTTGCAGGAATCACAGTCGTCTGCGGCGATGCAGGATCGACACCAGGGCCACCATACACATTGCCCATCGTGCCTACAATCACACCACGCAGCGCGTTAGCTGTTCCTGCGGTTGCGAGTATTACTGCGGATACACCATTTGCGTCTGCAGCTCCAGTAGCCGTCGCGACAGGATCGCCAACTGCATAGGCGTTCCCATCAGTCGACGGTATGTAGTACATTCGCGCTTGGCCGTTCCAAGGGGAGCCATTCAGGTATGCAACAGGAGCGAGACCTGAAGGCACATTAGCGTTTGCCATTTAAACCTCCGTTAAATAAACGTGCTACGATTAAAAGTCCAAACCTTCTGGGCATAAATAGCTTCAGAAAGGTCTTTACCAGTATATAAAGTGTATCTTATATTATCCAGTACTGCTCGCGCACAATACTGCTTGATGCGCTTTCCATAACTAATACCAGATATACCAGAAGCCCCAGAGGGCCATGAGCTGGATTTTACAGCGTGTTGCATATTCTCGGTTTGTGTACCTTCTATAAGATGTTTTGGGTTGCAGCATAAAAGAGTGTTACAAGTATGCATTATCACACTATCCTGACTTTGCCTTATTTTTGTGTTTTCAAAGGCAAAAACATGAGCACGATACCGCTTACAATTAATTTTAAAGTGACCATAGCCACGATCGTTAGGACAGCCTTGCCAAAGCCAGCACTCGTCTTCAGCGCCTCTTTGCACACGCATCCAAAAATCTTGTTCAGTGTTTATTCTTGACATACTATCTTCTTTTTTTCGTGAACAAGTTATTTGCTGCTTTGCTATTCTGTGGGGCCCATTCAGGAGTATGCTTATGGTCAGCGCCGTGAGGATTTGTCTCAACGTCTTTACCACCACGCAATGCCTGAGCTATTTCTTCATTTTTTGCTTCCAGTATCTTTTGGTCTTTGTCTCGCCACTCCTGTCTAATTTTCATCAGGTACAAGCGCCCTGGCTGACCCTGCCATTCCGCGCCTCGGCCAGCTTCGAGGCTGACCCTTGTTCCCAAATCTGTGCTGCCTTGTTGGTTCAAGTCATTCGCATAACCTGATCCCAACACTTCAACCTCATCGAGGTCAACGTATTCGTAGCCTGCCCGTAAGGCAGCTTCGATATTCTGGCTCAGAAACCAATGCTGTGCATATCCAGGAATGTCAGGCACAGCCAGTTTTAGCTGTGGAGTAGACATTGGAATGCGGTTGGCTTCTGTAACTCTCATATCACGCATGTTGGAGGGATTGGTCTTTGCTGCAGCCCCCTCAATCAGCTTAGGGGCTTCCACACCCTTTGCCGCCTGTGCTGCGCGTTCTCTTATAGTCTGTTCCATCTTGTTCTCCTAGTTATAACGAAAGTATTGGTCGGCGTATTGCTTCTGGTACTCGGCTTCTGTGGCATAGGCTCTGCCCTTACCCACAAGTGCCTTTACGTCCAGCTTGCATTGTGCTTTGGCGTCAGCGGGAAGGTCGGCGTAAGTCTTGCCACCACCGCCTGAATCATCTTTCGGTCCACCAAAGCTGTTTCCACCACCACCTTCAACCTTGTTCTGCTTCCGTGTTGGACTGAGATATGCTTCGATCTCAGCGCCAACTGCATCATAAAACGGACGGCCAATAAGCGTGGCATTCTTTGGGTCTTTTCGAAGCTCAACTGCAATGCCATCAGCCAGCGCCGTCTTCCTCATATCCTTTCCATACCAGTCATTGTCCACTTGCCACGCCAAGAACTCTGGTGTATAAACTGGTGCCTTAGCCGCAGGCTTTGCGGGAGGTGTATCCTTGGACTTGGCGGCTGGTAATTCCTCGAGGTCGTCGCGCAGCTCGAATTCCTTATCCACATCCCCATTCTCCCGCGCAGCCTTAATCTCTTCCAGAATGCGCTTACGCGTTAAATCAACTTGCCGTTGTACATCAGCTTCGTGGGAAGTTTTCAGAGCTTGAATAGCCTCTGCAGAAGCTCGCTGTAGTTCAAGCGACTCTTGTAACTGTGCCTGTGTCTGCCGCAGCTCCGCTTCCAACTTCTTATTATGCTCCCGTACAATGGGAAGTACCCTCTCACCTCGTTCGATGTACTCTTCAGGCTCCACAAACTTTGTGGCATCACCTTTGAATTCATCTTGTGTTGGATGCTCTGGATCAGCCGGTAAAGGCCTCCAGCCCAACTCACGAGCACGCGTTATTACTTGGTCGTCTGCCATGATCTCACTCCTCACTAGTTATTTTTAAGAAAATGTCGCGGTCATTGACTACGCGATACATCTTACCATCTGCAGGGCCTTTGCACATATACCCTGACATACGAGAAACCATTACCTTGTCGCCAGGCACTGCCCGCGCTGGTTCATCTGTCCAGCAGTTTGGCCCAACTTCCACCACGATAACTCGCTGCTCCACCATCATGTTGCGAACGTCTACAGCATCTGGCATTACAATCAGAGAATCCTTCCTCTCCGGTTCATAGTGTTCAACCAATACCGCCTTACCCAAAGGGGACAACCCACTTTCATTTTTCATATATATCCTCCAGTGTTTCATACTCTAAATTAAACATACCTTCAAGGGCCTGATACATCCCTATTGCCTTTGCATTTGCCAGTGCATCTTCATCTATCTTTCCTGAAGTGTAATTCCCACTAGCCCATGTTTCCTTGAGGAGCGCCATTGTCTGCGCCTGGTACTCCCGCACCGCTACCGTCACCGGATGTGCCAGCCATTGCAGGAACTCCTCCTCCGTGACCGCCTTGCCCAGATGCAGCTTGCTGTTGGTTTGCGTCATGTTCTATTCCTTTCAAAAGGTTCTTAGTAAAATCATCTATTGCATCATTGCGAGCTTTGATGAGTCCAATCTGCGCTTCAAACATTGCAATAGCATGGCCTTGTGCAACACCATCAGCCTGTGCCGCTTCGTGCATTGCCTTTGCTTCTAACTCATGAACCTTAGCCTCATTGAGGCGGCGTTCTTCAAGAAGGCCCAAGGTATATTCCTTGTCCGATTGTTTAAGCTTGGCCATACCAAGTTTGATCTTGGCTTCTTCCACTTGCATCTTGGGATTGGGTAATGGTGCAACTTTATCTGGCCCTGGAAATATGTCATCAATGTCAGGAACTCGCAACGCCCGCAGGAACTTCTTCTCAACCTTAACCCTATCATACCCTGGTGTAGTCATTGAAGCCTGTTTCAACTGCATTGCTTGTTGAAGCTCCTGTTCCTCGCTCAAGATATAAGGAGATGATGCAGGAGAAATCAAGTTTGGATCTCCCAAAAAGTCTGCACGATCAGGCTCAGGTAAGTTCTTTCCATTCAGTACAAACCACTTCTTTAACTCTTCTCTTGTTGAACGCCATAGACGTTTGTAGATGGCATTGTAAATCTTCATTCCTTGGTTTACCATAGAGCGGTTAGTCTCTGCGGGGGTATTCTGGCCAGGATTCTCTCCGCTAATGGTGTCCGTGGCGCCAGCAATCCTTTGCGTGTAGTTAATGAGCATTCCAAGCAAGTTGAACAGCACCTGCGAGGGCTCCCGTACCGGCAAGGGAAACAGCGCCTTCTTAATGTCATCTACCGTAGCATCAATTCGCTTCCACTCAAAGGGTGCAAATGTGTATGTACCACCTCTGAGCTTTGCCCCACGACCAAGGAATCCCCCTGCAGCTACACTCATCGTACCAGCATCCACAAGCTGGTTCACTATGGTGGAAACGCTGTCGTTCAGAGGGCCTAGGAGTATCCCAAATCCTATATCGTATATCCCACCATCAGGAGCGGGCAACAAGCCATACTTAGTGAAGTACTCATCTGCATGAATCTTAATTATATTGCCACGAGCGTTCCGCTTAATATCAAATTCTCGATCAAAGCGCGTTACAAGCCTTAAGGGAGTGCCTGATTGCTCTTCAATGGTCAAGATGTACGGCTCAGCATACCCATCCTTGTCCAAGTCAATCCAGCAATGCTGCTCCAATGCCATATATGGCGTGGTTTCATCTACACTGCCTGGAGGTGTTTGCCCAGACAGCTCTTCATCTTCAGGATACTCCTCCTCCGGCAACTGCGGGTTAGTGTACCAAGCGTCCTTCCTTACATCTTGGTACTGCCCAAGCATAATCCGTTCGTAAATATCGTTGCTGTAGAGGGGAATTCGCTGCGTCTTCCTCATACAAGCTTCAACACTCTTGGCAAAATAGTCCATCACCAAGTCTTTTGCCATCACCAAGTCAGATGCATTTTGCCGCAGGGTCTGATCAGGGTAAGACTTCTTGAAGGCACAGCCGACAATCGCCACATTATAGAGCATTCGATCATGAGTTTCTTCCCAAGTGGAACTCTCTTCCAGCATCTGGTAATTCATCTTATCCTCTACACGCCTAGCCAGTTGTGGGTTGGGGTGTTTATAGCGTACTAACTCCGGCCCTGATATCATCGCGGGGTAAGCACGAGAGTGAAACTGAATCGCAGAGATCGTTACCAAGGGAAAGGCCACGTTGGAGCAGTTTGGCCAGGGAGTATTCTTTGGCTTCGTGATTTGCATAGCCAAGCGCATAGCCTTAATCATGCGCCGTTCCCACTCCTTACGGGAGTCCTTATCCCTGCGATATCCTTCAAGTGCCCAGGTACCTAACTGTGCAAGGTCAGCTGCGCCAAACCTCGAAAGCAGGTTGGGAGACTCAATGGTCTCTTTGTTAAGAACTAACTTGCGGGTCAGGTTAAGCATTTAGTTGCCATCCGGAAAAAACAAGATCAAAAACAAGATCAAAACCCAGAGCATTGGAGCGGTCATTATACTGTTAGAGCACTTTCAACGGGCGTAAAAACCGGCTGAGCAAAAGAAATTTGAGTTACGGATGCTACAGTGGGTATCTCTGGGAGCACAGGTGCGGATACTGATGGCACTGCGGCTGCTTCAAGCGCAGCCACACGGTCTTCGAGTGCCACGACTTCTGTGTGGAAAGTATCAAGCTTAGCCGCTTGCCCCACATCACTACGCGAGCGTGGTGCTTGAATAAAGTTTTTAAAGTCTTCAAACATTTTAGTTCTCCGAAGTTAATATCCAGTGGTACTGTTGGCTCCGCTGTTGCTTGGGGGCTTGGCAAAGAACATCTCCCGCTCGTCATCTTCCATCAAGTCCTCTTCCTGCACATCAGGGGTGAGTTCAAGGCCCTTGACGAGTATGGCCGTGCTGTCAAACTGGTCGTCTGCAATCGCATCTCCTGTACCTGTAAAGCGCATGTTTTCGGCTTCGTAAGGTGCATACCAGTCAGCCTTTTTATCAAACCGCATACCTCCGGCGCGCAAGCGCTTTTGGTAGTTCCGTCCCCTCACAGCCTTATCCTTCACCGGCGTAATCGCCACGATTGCAAGCCAGACGTTTCGTAGGCGCATTTCCTTATACACCATCGCAGACACAGACTTCCAAATAACACCATCCTCGACAAACCACTGGTCAATTCCATATTTTTCCTGAATATCGAACATTATGTCGATCCAGCCCTTTTCAGATGCAGGGGCGTTTGGAGGCACAGTCGATTCCCANNCTTGTCCTGTTGGCCTTATCAGCCTTGCTCACAGCGAAGTCAGCGCCAGCGTAGAATATCTTTTCCGAATCATAGTCGTCTTCACTCATCTCCACAAAGTCGTCGCGCCGGAGATATGCATCGCTGTTATCAAACGGGTCATTGAGGTACTCTTGAGAGTAACCTGCAGCATCACCTTGGTTTACAAATTCCTGCCGAATGCTGCGCAGCCGCGCTTCAGGGAATTTCTCCGGCCACAAGATATCAGAGAAGTCGTCAAAGCTTGCGTGGGCCTTGTACAGCACAGAATCCCATGCGGCGTCTTTCATCAAACGGTTGAGGAGTGAATCTTCATGCAATATGGTTCCGTGACCCCTGATACGTCCACCATCGCGCAATGCTTGCTTTGCAGCTCTAAAGAACCACTTGCGGAACTTACGCCGACGATCAGCGTTCTCGACCATTTCGTCTTCTTCAATGTCGTCAAATACAATAAGCCCTGGGCGTCTTCCATTCCACTTTCGTCCTCGAATCCGTTGTTCAGCTCCCCGCGCAATAATCCTAAACTCGTATCCATCTTTCATCCTACAAATAATGTCAGTCTTAGCATCAGTAGGAAAGCTTGCTATCCCAAAGTGCGCTATTAACTCATCATTCTCATGCAGCTCGTTTGATATATCCTGCAAGTGCTCAATCGCCATCTCTTCTGTACTACCGATGAGCACTGTGTAGGGCTCAACACGGAACAGTACCGTAGCGAGCAAGAAGTCGTGGGTGAGGCCTGTTGACTTTGCATGGTTCCGTGGAGCTGCTGTTGCACAGGCTGGATGGTCACTGCAGTATCTTCCCCAACATTCTCTATGGAAAGGGGGTGTCGGCTGTGGGGAGTCATACCGCGGACTCAGGAACATCCCCGCGAAGGCTTCTAGCAGTTCGGGCGTGAGTTGCATATGTGTTCCTTATGCGTGCCCATAATCCAAATCAGGGCCTCCATAGCCCCTTGCATCCTGAACTTCTCACAGTCATTTGGTGCGGCGAGTTTGTGAAGCTCCAGCTCCGCAAGCTCATCCATAATGGTCTGGCGCGGGAGCTCGAGGAGGATCACTTATAACTCCCCAACACAGTCAACAGTCCATACCCCTGCAGTGTCTGCCCCGCACTCGTCACCGCCGAGCAAATCAACTGATAAATAGTCCCCACCACACCTGCTGTTATAGTTTGAGTAACCTGTGGGCTAGAGACACTAGCAGCACCGGATACAATGCCAGAGGGAGTAGGGTCGTTACCTGACCACACAGTTGCAACCACGGATGCACTGCTCACTGTTTCACCAATCGCGAGGGAAGAAGTAAAGTCAAACACAAAGGACTTCGTTTCTCCGGACAGCTTGGGTGGGAAATCTGCTTTCATTTAACCGGCTTGCCCTGCGCTGCCGAATCCTTATGCGTCCGCCAAGGTTTAGCTGGCGTCGGTGCTTTGTTCTGACCTGCTGTGCTCATACGTTTCTCCTTTCGTTTTCTGATTAAAGATAAGTGTAATGTTTTCCGCGAGCTTCTCGAGGGGCTGTGGTACAGTAGTCTGAGGGGGTGTTGCACCATACCCCAAGGCACGGGAGCTCAACTCAAACGCCTTTAACGCCGTTCCATCTGCCACCTGCGGCTGTTCCAGCTTTTTCTGCAGCACAGTCAAGCTTTGGAGCGCAAGGCCCCGAATCTTCTCTTCCACCGTCGCAAACAGCACAGGATCAACGATCTCCCCCCTGCGCAGTGCCAGTCGGGCCTGAAACGCATCTGACCCCATGACTTGGCTCAGCCACCCTTGCGTGTACCCAAAGTGCGCCGCAAGCGTGCCCTGGCTCAGTCCTGGATTCGCTATCACCAGATCTATAACTGCATCGTGTGTATATGAAACCTTAGCAATCGCATTATTATTCATGTTTTCTAAGATATGTAATTGCAGCCGCCGAGTGTGGTATCCAGTACGTCCATAAAGTCCTCCATGTTCGGCACAGTCTACCACAATCCCCCCCGCCTTGTCAAGCCCTATACTGACTTTATTAAGCTATACGGTGGTGCTTGATTTAATGGTGCTACTTTCACGTGGTGATTTGTGGGATTAAATGGGCGGTTTTATGGGAGTTAGAAAAAATACTGATGGCATAGTTGGCCGGTGCTTGCGAATGTTTTTTTGCCCCTAGGCGGGCTAGGATGTTCAAGGGAGGGGGTAGGCAGGCGAAGTTGGCTGTGTGCTGGTTGCACATGGCAGCTGGGGGCGGGATGCACCAACACGGTGCATGCTGCCGTTACATTTTGTTACAAAGTATTTGCGAGCGGATTGAACCATTGGGGTGCGGTGTGGTCAGACTCTTGTAACATGTGGTATGGGGTGCGAATCGGCTAACGGGGTGCGATGATGCAACACGAGCTGGTATGGCCAGCCACATGCCCGACCAGCATCCCATGTTACATTTAGTTACAATTTAAAGCTTGAACCTTTTGCGGGTTCATGTATCATACACATAGCAACATATTGTTGCGACCAGCGCAAGCTGGATGTTCATTAAACTTTAAGGAGAATATCATGGCAAAAGCTATTGAAGCAACCATTGACCAAGCTGCAGGTACACTCATCGTGCAGGTCGCCGGTATCGGTTCCATCACGGTAGATGCAGCAAGCGTGTCACGCGAAAACTGCGACTATGCAATGTATCACGGGTTTAAACAGCGCGTGTGCGATGCCGGAGCCCTTGGGTATAACAAGGAGCTCGGGCGTTATGCAACGAATCAAGAGAAATATGACTCGATGAAGGCTATCGCAGACCACTTGAACAGCGGCTCAGTCGAATGGAATGTTACGCGGGAAGGCGGGGTTGGCAGGGTATCGTTACTCGCACAGGCCATTGCGGAGCTGAAGGGTAAAGAGGTGGCGGAAGTCCATGCGGCGTTGAAGGACATGAGCGCGGCGGATAAAGCGAAGTTGGCGTTGCACCCCGAGGTTAAGGCAATTATTGACCGTATGCAATCGGGAAATGCCGACCAAGCGAAAGCGGACGAGTTACTCGGCAATTTGTAAACAGAGCGGGTAGGTGTAAAAGCCTACCCAATTTGTTCCACGTGAAACATTTAAGGAGAATAACATGTGCAAACAGTACTACTATACACGGGCAAGGTTTACGAGCTTTCGTGAAGCGTTTAATCATCCGGAGTATTTTCAGTAAAAGATCGCCGCTCGAAAGGGCGGCTTTTCTTTGAGCTGCGAATTGTGAAAAGCGGTGCGGGAAGGTTAAAGCTTTCCCTGAAGAAACATGAGGTCTCTGAAGAATTATCATCATCTTCTTCATCTTC
>QGNH01000821.1_pt1 | contig 18262 bp, 21 predicted proteins | sample 1735481 | NCBI WGS metagenome assembly QGNH01 (sample SAMN09239004, study PRJNA386568) | Viral metagenome, whole genome shotgun sequencing project.
GTAATCGTCGGCCTCGCCTGGATTCGTCCCGCAACTCACGACCGATGTCGGTGTCGTGAAATTGGCCGGAAAGGAGATCGTCTGCGCGCAGGTATCAGGGATGATTAGGCTCGCTGCTGGCGTGCCAGGAATGCCCAAATGTATTTCATAGGGCTGCGTGCTGGAACCCAGCACAGCAGTCCCGCATGCGGTCCCAGCATCAGTGAGCAATCCGCCCGTGCTCGTCTGCACGCACTTGCCCGAGGTCAACGAGGTCACCGTCGCATTCTTGACCTTGATGCTCTGTTGCGCTGCTGCCGGATATGCGCAAATCAGAATAAGCGCGATCGTCAGCGCTATCCACTTCCACGGCTTCATCAATAACCCTCCAGGATTACCCATCCGGTCATCGTCGCACCCATAGAGGCGGGCAGGGTCAATGTCGTCGTCGATACCGTGCACGCTGGATCGCTGTTCGCGGTGAAGACCGGCGTCTGCGCGAAGGCAACTGGGAAAGTGATCGTCTGCGGCGTTCCGGTTGTATTCTCGTAAGCGCTGAAAAAGACGATGACCTTTTTATAAGTTGGAGCCTGAAACGGCTGTGAGGATACCGCCGACCCCGTTGTCGTGCCCGATAGCGTGCTTTGAGCGCCGCCGGTCAGCCCCGTGGTCGTTGTCGTCCCACTCGAACTCGGTAAGTTGATCGCGATTACATTTGTCCCGTCGCAATAGACGATCTGAATGTTCCCGGTCGCGACTGCGATCCCCGTGCCCGTCGCGCCCTTCACCGTCGCCGTCTGTCCGCTCTGATTGTCGATTACATAGAACTTCGGATTCGCGAGAGGCACGATCAGGTTGAACCCCGCGCCTGGCGTGCCAGTCAGCTTCAGTCGCCCATGCAACCAGTTCACATATCCGTCCGCATTGGTTGCCGTGGTCGCCATCGAGCCGCCTGCCGTGCAATCGATTACGGCGGTTCCGCTGATCGCGAGGTCGAGCCCGTCCATCCCGGCGTTCCCGGTCACGTCGGGATTCGCCTGGTTCGGCGTGTAATGCGTTATTCCGAGGTCGGGCGTCGTCGGCATCTTTTACACCGTCGCGGCCGACGCGAAGCCGCGCCCGACCGTCGCATTGAGCTGGTAGGCTTTGATTGCGATCGCGCTCTGCGGCGTTCCGAAATCGGCGGTTTGCTGCGCCGCCGAATAAGCCGCCGTCGGCGAGCTCGCCGTAATTGTCCGAACCACCGTGGAACCATTCAAAATGTCGATCTCATAGGCTTCCGACGCCTCTCCCAACGCCGAACTGGTCACCAGGTTCCACGCACCTGTCAGCCGGCTGCGGCGCACCCAGGTGATCGTCAGATCGCCGCCGCTGCGGCTTCCCGCGATCGCCATCACTGCATAGGGTCGCTTGCGGTTCCCGGTATCGGTGAAATAGGTCGTGACCGGCGGCAGAGTGTCGTCGCCGATCGAAAGCGATTTGTACTCACGCGCGAGATTCAGGTCGCCATCAAGCACCGACGTCACCCCTGTTGCCGGGCCACTCAGCAGCACGAAGCGATCCCCGATCGCATGGGTCCTCATGGCATCTGAGCCGCGGCGCGCGCGCATCAGTGTGTCGAACGTCCACGTTCCGTCACCATTGTCGGTCGCGTTGACGAAGGCGATTATCTCGCTGCCGAGCAATGCGCTGTTGGCGCCGTTCAGCACCGCCAGCTCGCTCGTGCTGGCCAGGTTCGCGGCCCCATCGAATATCCGCACCGTGAGATGGTTTACCCGGTCCCAAGTGCTCCAGCGGCCTCCAGGCGCATCCGGGAGCGCCATCGTCGCTGCCCCGGCAGTCGCAGGCGTCGTCAGCGTTTCCCATGGGTCGAAGGTCGCGCCTGCATCGATTGATTTCAGTACCGCCGCACCGTCCCAGGTCATCGACGAGTCCAGCGCCGTCGCCGCCAGATAAAAGCCGGTATCGTCATCCGCGTCGCGCAGCATCACGATATCCATGAAGAACGCGATCGTTGGGCTGATCGCATCGCCCGGGCCCGGCTCCGGACTCCCCCCGCCATCGCTCACCCCAAACGGCGCGGGAGTGTAGATATCGCGATCCTCGAACTCAGCGTCGGCGTTGATTACACCGTTCACCCCGAGGTCAATCTTCGTCAGCCGGAGCAGGTAAGTCTTGCCGCTCTTCCTGACCACGGTGATCGCGTCGGCAGGGTCCAACGCGAGCCATTTCCGCGTATAGCTGAGCGGGACCGACCAGCGCTTGGTCCATTCCAGATAGAGCAGCCGATTCGCGATCGCCTTAGCCTCGTCATCGCTCAAGGCCACCGCCAACTCGACCGTCTGCTCGGTGGTCGATTCCATCAGCGTGCCTTGAATTATCCGCTGGTCGCTTTGCGCACCGTCCTGATAGAGATTGCCCTTGTTGAAATACTTGACGGTAACTCGCCGCGGCAGCTCCTGCTCAGGGATTCCCACCGGGACGAATGGGTCGGGCCGATTGTTCCCGCTGTAAGCGCCGATCTCGTCCTCGGTCAGCGTCGCCGCCGAGGCGCCCCCGCGCTTGATAAATTTGATTTTGAAATCCGACTCGACCGCATCGAAGAAGTAGGTCGTCGCGAGCGGCGCCAATCCCGCGCGCACTGGCGCTTGCCGGGTCAGTGCATAGCCGTGGACCGTATCCGCCAGCGCCGAGGCGTCGATCTGACCCGAGGTCAGGCCGCCCTGCTCGCAAAGGTCGGTCACGATGCTTGAAAGCGACACGCCGTTGGACGTCATCCGATCGAGAAATAGCTGGTACAGATTGCCGGCGTCGGCAACCCAAACTGCATTAGCATAGGGATCGTAGACGATCGGCGTGAAAAGATCGTGCATGAATCCCCAGTTGCTATATGGATCGTCTTCGACCAGCGCCCATCCACGCACATCGACTTCGTAAATTCCGTTGGTATGAGTACCAACGAAAATCCCATCGATCGCGCCCTGATCCCACGCCCAAGTCGTCCCCGCTGCAAAGGTGAGCAATGTGCCGATGACGGTGTTCGTGTCGAGACTGAATTTCAGCAAGCCATAGCTGTTATGTCCGATCACCAGCGCATGTTCTTCACTGAGATAAAAGAAATCGCTCGTATCTGTAATCAGTCCGCTGAGATCAAAGGTGTCCGCGAGCGTAATGACACCCACACCTGAGACGGTAGGATTGTCCGTCACGGTATAGCGTTTCAGCGTCGCGCCGGGCGAGATTTCCCACAGGTCAAGGGTAGTGTGCGTCGGATCCAGCGCCAACACGCTGGTTGGATCGACGAGCCCTCGGTATTCGCCAGCGCCATTGAGCGCGGCGACATATCGAAGTTTCGATTGCGGAACCCCGCCGCTGCCGATTGTCGTTTTCGAGGCGATCCACATTTGGTTCAAAAACGTCGTATAGCAATTGCCGATGATATAATCATGGTCTGGCGAAGCCCGCATCCGGTCCGGCATGTAGACCAGTTCCGGCGTCTGCTCCACCAACTGCATCAGCGTCGCATCGACCTTATAAATCGGCGAATGACCATCGACCGGGCCTTCGCCGGCGGCGCCATAGATAAAGCCGTCGTAACCAATACAGGCGGCATCATTCAGCCACCTTGGATAAAGGTTGGTGCCCTGATTAATCAGATCGCCAGTGATCGCATTGATCGCAAAAAATGAACTTCCAGATGCGCCATAGAGGATATGGTTCGCCGAATCCATCGCCAGAAGCCCCGGTGAGAAGGGCTGCGGGAAAGTCACTATCGGATAGTTCGGAGTTGCGGAGGTCATCACCTCGGCTGTGAAATTCGGTATCCGATTCCCAAACCGCGTCAGATTCATCGCGTTGAAAAGGCTGTAGGCCTGCCCGCGATAGGCCGGCGTAAATTCAACCCCTTGCCGCCCCTGCATCGCTGGGTCCGGCAGTTGCGTATCGCTCCCCAGGTGATGGCGCAGTGTCGCGAGGCCGTAATGGCGCACGCCGCCCTTGCTCAGCGGCCGATTGTCGTAGATCAGCTTGCCGTCCGCCCAGATGCGCAGGATTCCCGCGATCGGCCCCGGATGGAGCGCGCGGCCCCACGAAATCGCAAAGCTCGAATAGTAGACGTAGGTCTGCACGCTCGTACTGCCGGCGCCAGAGCCCGCGCCACCACCCCCACCGCTCACATTCTGATGGGTCAATACGCCATAGATCGGAATCGACCAGATGATGTTTCCCGACACTCGTATTGTCCCTGCAATCTGCGGAATCGGATTCCCATAGGTCGAAACCTGGACCCGTTTATCGGCGAGCTTCGGTACATTCGTCTTGGGCGATGGCGTCAGGAACGATTCGAGCGCCGCGCCCGCGACCGCGCCGATCACGGCGCCGAGCTGCGGCGCACCGAAGGCGGCGCCGATTCCAAACCCCGCCAGCGTTAGCGCGAGTTGTGCCATTCAGCGCCCTCGTAGCCTATTCGGCGAAACCGCCATACTCCCGCGACCCGGCGCGCCCATTCCTCCGTCAGATGATGTTCCACGCAGTGTCGGTCCGTCCGCGTCGTATGGATCAGCGTGCGCGCGCCATTATGCGATGCGAGTATTCCGGTGTGCGACCAGCGCGCGTCGACCAGCATCACGACGTCGCCATCGCGCGCCGCTTCGAGTCCGCCGCCCACTCGGTCCATCATGCGATTGAGCTCCGCCGCGATCTCCGCCGGCTTCGGAAACGCCGAATAATTCCGATGGTCGTAATCTGCAGCGACCCCGCCCGCTGTGACGCCCGCATGTCGAATCACGCCGGCGCAATCGAGCGCGCCATCCGGTCCCGGACGTCTCCCCTGACGGCGAAACGGCGTTCCCTTGCACTCCCGAGCCGCCGCTACTATTTCGTCGCGAATCGTCATGACCTTGAATTTGCGTAATCCAACGCCGCGTCCTGACCCGGCACGAACGGCTCTCCGCGAAAGCCTCCGTGAATCCCGTCAGGACCGAGCAAATTATTGAATTTCTTGGCGCAGGTATTGATCCGCTTGTCGTCACCCGGTGTGATCGTGAACGCATCGCCCGCCTGCACCGCGAAAGGCATCGGCAAATAGAGCGAGATCGTGTCCGGCGACCGCGTCCAGCTCCGCACCTCCATGGTCAGCCCCTTGTTGAGGCCGCTGGTCCAGGAGATCAGGCCATAGTCGTACCAGCCGGGCGTATTTACGCTCAGCGTAACCGGATTTCCCAAGCGCTCCCGCGTGAGCGTCTGATCGGATACTCGGATATCGTCGTCGGTGACATTCAGCACCGACACGGTCTTGTCGTTGAATGCGCTCCCACTGATCGTGATTGCATCGAACTTTGCGAAGCCCGCGGTAACGAGACCATTCGCTGTATCGAGGATATGGCTCGGGAAAAACCCGATCGTGCTCGCGGTATAGGCGATGCTCGATGGCCCCGGCTGCGTCAGCCCCGAGACCATAAACACGCGATTGCTCGTGACGGCGACCACAGCTCCGGCGTCCGTCAGCGGCCCCAGGTCGATCCCGCAATGTGCATCGCCCAGGTCGTTTCTGCACCCCGGCTGATAGACCTCGCCGATCTGCGTCTGCAGGGCCTGCGCTAGCCCGCGAAGCTCCGCCGTATATTGGTTCTGCCCGATCGTCACCTTGCCGATCCATCCCGCGCGCAGTTTAGTCGGCACGATCGAGAGGTCCGCCCAGTTGATCAGGATGATTTGAAAAACCGCGTTGTCCCACAGCCCCGCCTCGAGGTCGGTCTCCGTGATTTCGGTCGAGTCAAGAATTCCTGTCGCATCGAGGCTATCGACCGCCATGTCCGCAGTCGTGCGAATCGCCGTCCGCGAGTACGACAGCGCCGATTGATAGGTGTGGCCGTTCACCGTGAGCGGCCGATCGTGCTCGGTGAAGGCAAAGACCGTCCCGTCCTTGCGGGTGATCAGCCAGCCGGTGCAGACCGTCGTGACCCCACTCGCCAGATGGGTCGTCATCGCCGCATCCTGCGTTTTCATTCGATTCGTATCTCCACGATCGGCACTTTTTGCCAGTTCACAAAGGGACCGGCGCTGTCGCCCACATCGACGATCGAATAGCTGGCCTTATCGATATCGAACCGCACCGGCACGTCGAACTGGAAATCCGCCGTGAGCGCATCGCCATGCGTCGGCGCCGCCGTCCCACCGGCCAGCGTCACGATTCCGGACGTGGTATCGACCGTCCACCAGGTTGAATGAGCCACCGCTGCGAAATAGACCACCACCGTTCCCGTTACCGGCTTTTGAATCCTCCGGATGTCGCTGGTCGGGCCGCTCGTATAGGTCTTCTGGAGTTGATATGGCCCCAGCTTCAGCAGCGTCATGCTGGAACCGGAGGCCTCATCCGTGACCGTCTGACTGACGATCAGCTTGGTCGACGTCGCGGAAACGACCGTTTTCGTCCCGTTGTTTCCACCGGTCGCGTTGCCCGCGATATAAACCGAATCGCCTGGCAGCAGCGCCGCGAAGGTGAGCGCGCCGGCTGTCGTGTAGGAATGGTCGCTGGCGGCACAGGTCACGTCGGTCGCGGCAAGGTTGACCACCGTTCCCGGAGTCATCGTCTGTGCGACCGCCTTGTAGTCCGCCTTGTCGCGGAACCGGAAGCCACGCGCCTTTCCCTTCCGCGCGCGAAAGAACGCGATCAACGTGTCGGTATCGGCCTGCCTCTTAACTCCGCTCGATACGTCCCAGGAGCCTTTCGCGTCCTGCCAGTTTTGATTCCGGCTTTCCCCGCCGCCCGAGACTGTCACGATATCAGTCGAATACTCCGGGCCGCCGCTCGGACCGACCTCGATCGCAGTCGGAAACTGCACTTCATCGAACGGCGCCGCCATCTCAGGTATTCCTTCCCGCCAACCCGCTCATGTGTCGATAAGCATCGGCCATCAACTGCCCCTGGCTCGCGCCAAAACTGCCCGCATCAGGCGTCGTGATATTGTAGGTCGGCGCAAATACCATCGGCGCTTTCGAGCCGGCGCCGGGAGTCTTTCCCGCCGGCGTGACCGTCTCGCCGAGCTTCGCAATGATCGGAATCTCGTCGGGGCCCAATCCAGCCAGACGACCGCCGTTGTGCATCCGCGGCGCTCCCATAAAGGCAGCGCTCGAAACGCTCTTCATCGGCACGGAGCTTCCGACCACGCCGCCAGAATGAAACATCCCCGTGCTCGCGGCCGGTGCTGCCGCACTTCCGGCGCCGCTGAAGATCGAACTGAAGATGCTCCCGAATATGCCGCCGCCACTCCCGCCCCCGCTCATTGCGGCGGTCAGAGAATCCTCCAGCGGCTTGAAGATCAGTGCCTTCAGAATCAAATCCTCGATCGCGCGGCCGAGGTCCTCAAACGTCTTCAGCAGGTTGGCGCCCGGCTGGGTCGCATTCTTGAATGCCGTCTCGAAGGCCTGCCCGACCTGCTGCGCCGCCTGCTTGAGATTGTCGGCCTTGAGCTTCGCAGCCTCGGCGGTGGCGCTCGACTGAATATCCGCCTGCGCGAGCGCCTGCACCGCCGCGATCTGCTGAGTCGTCGCGGCCGCGCCTAGCTTCTCGACCTCGACACGAATTTTTTCCTTGTCGATTACCGCCTGGATCGCCGCCGCGCCTTTGCCGTAAGCGGCCGCCAGTTCATTCTCGAGCCGGATATGATCGTTCAGCGATTTGGAAATGCTGACGGTCTGGTCGGCCGCCGCCTTGACCGCCTTCTGATGTTCCTCGGTGGCCTTCTGTGCGGCCTTCTCGGCATCCGTCGCCGCGTATAGCGCGAGCGCCTGCTTTTCGATCGCCGCGCGCTGCTCCTCGGTCGCGCCCTTGCCGAGCCGCAACGCAGTCTCATAGGCCTTCTGCTTATCGATCAGCCCTTGGACCGCCGCGCCGCCCGCCGCCCATGCAACCGTGAGCTGGTTCTCGTAGCGGGTCTGCTCGACCATCGAGAGCGAAAGCTTCTGAAATTCCTCGGCCGCCTTCGCCGCGTCGTTCGATCCCCTGCCGCCGCCTTTCGTCGGTGCACTGAAGGTCTTCGTTCCGGCGCCTGCTTGATCTCCACCGATTATTGAGGTCTGCAAGCCGCCGATATTGTTCCGTGCGGCCTGTAGGTCCGAGATCATCTTCTGCAGCGCAGCATGAGTCTTGGCCGCCGCTTCGTCCGCCGCCGGTCCGGTCGCCTTCCATCCCGCGACGAATGCCGCTAGCCCCGCGGCGCGGCCGGCCACGGTCGGCGATTCAAACAGTGCCACACCGCCCGCGATCGCGGTGATTGAGCCCAGTATCTGATTGTGCGAGGCGACAAAGTCCGCGAGTTCGGCCAGCGATATGATCAGTCCATCGACGGCGCGCGCCGCCTCTTCCACCCATCGCTTGAACGAACCATCGCGCGCGAGATCGCCAACCTTATTGCCGAACTCTTCGATTACTGGCAGTAGCGCGCGGCCGATCTGATTCTCGAACGCAAGGAATACGAGGCTGAGGTCCGCCTGCGCCTTCTCCCACTCACGCGCTTTGGCGATACCGTTCTGATCGATGTCGAGGCCAAGCCCTGTGAGCAGGTCCCGCATCCGCTGCAGGTTCTCGGGATTCAGTGCCGGCCCGAGCCGTTCGAGATCTGGCAACAGATTCGCGAAGCCGCGGCCGAGCAGAAAAGCGGCCGCGTTGGTCCGATCGGCCCCGGCCTTAAAGTCGTCTAAACCCTTGACGGTGTTCGAAAGAATCGTTTCCAGCGGCAGGTAGGCGCCGGAAGCATCCCGGATGGAGATCCCGAGCTGCTTGAATTTATCCTGGTGCGTAGCCATCACCAGCGACACGCGCCCGAGCGCCGTCCCGATGGCATCGACCGATACGCCTTCTTCGCGTGCAACCCCTGCCAACTCGCCCGCCGCCTTCGCGGATATCCCTGTCAATGACGAGAGCTTTTGAATCGAGAACGCCCATTCTTCCGTGGCCGAGGCCGCGTCCTTCAGGAACGAGACGACCTGCTGCGTAGCGAGAAACCCGATCACCGCATCGCGGGCCTCGCGTAGCGTCCCGCTGAGTGAATTCACCGACTCCGACGCTGAGTTCATCGACGTGCGGAATTCGGCCACGTTGGCCGACAGGGTGACGATCAGGTCCGCAATTTTAGCCAAGGTAAATCCTCTTGCTTCCTGACTGGCTTTGCGCGATATGTAGGTTCATGCCGCTCCAAATCCGTGATTCTCGGATCCGCTGGGAGATCGTATGGCTATTGTGTGCTGGATCAATCAGCATCGCCGCCAACCTTTACACCGGTGAACCGGTTTACAGCGTGACCGTGGGACATCTCCTGATTGCGCTCGTTGCCGGCGCGATCCCGACAGCGCTCATATTCGGCGTGGTCGAAACCTTCGTATTCATGCGAGGTCTCCTTCACTCCACCACCTCGCCCCGATGAATATGCTTGCCACCGGTCATTAGCCGGATCATTTCGAACCGCTTGCGCATATTCTCAGCCCGCTCCGCCGCTTCCGCCTCCGCTTCGTCGGCATCGCTGCCGAGGAAGTCCGGTATGAAATCCGTCACCTTCGAGGGCGGGTCGGGCCGCCCGAATCCGGTGTTGGCGATCGTCGCCGCGATTATCCCCATGCGTAAATCAGCCCGGTATTCACCGATCGGATCCAACTCGTTGTAGGCGATCCATTCTGCGAATTCCCCACTCCCCATCTCGCGCATCATGCGCGCGCGTGGCATCCCCAGCGCGAGCGCTAGCCGGAAACTGAATCGGCGCTCGTGCTGGGTACGGAGTTTTTTGCGATTTCGTCGGTGGCGCCAGAACCGATCTTGCTCAGCTTGTATGCGACGTCATAAATCCGATCGATCGCCACGCCACTCTTGAGCGCCAGCACGGCGACCTCGTCGTCCGAGAATAACCGGGCGCCGTTCGCATCGACCACGCACATCGCGACCAGGGCTCCCTGGATGCTGAACTCGCGACCCTCTTCGGCTGCTTTGTCGCGGCGTGCATAGGTCTGCGCGAATTGCTCGCGCTCGGCCGCCGTCATTTCGCGGACGCGCACCGTGCCGCCCCACTCGGGCACAGCAACGTCCTCAAAGGCGAGTTCCGCCGCGAGTATCGCTTCCTTGCTGAGATATCCGCCGTTCGTCATAAGGCTCCTTATTGCGCCACGATTGAGAACGAACAGTTCGAGTTGTATCCCGCCTTACTTAAAACGAAATCCCACTGTCCAGGTCCGCTCGCCGTGCCGGTCTCGTTGATTTGCGATGCTACTGCCACTCCCGGCCACACCAGCATCATGGCAATCCCAATTAGCCAGCGTTTCATTAGGTGGTCACCATCGTCGGCGCGCCGCTGATCTGTAGCTCAACCGCCATCGTCACAATCGCCTTGGGCGACGCTTTTGGCGCAAAACTCTTCACGAACGCGGCGAAACTGTACTGAGTAGCCGGCGAGTCCGACCACAGAATCTCGAAATTCCGTAGTACTTTATTTTTCCAATCGTCGAGCAGACCCTTATGCTCCGCATCGCCCGGATCGAACAACAGATCGAAGGTCAGAGTGCCGGCCTTCCTCATGCCCTGGAGCAGCTCTTCGAATCCACCGGCCGAATCGAGCGTGGTCGCGTCAAGCATTTCCGAATCCATCTTCGGACCGTCGAGCGTCGAGATGGACGGGATCGCCGTGAATGCCTCGGGGCTGCCGCCATCGCCGCGTTTGAGGGTGACGCCCAACCCAATCAGTTTATTTGCCATCGCTCAAACCCCTCCGCCGCCACAGACGGCCGCTATTCTTCGTGTGAAACGTGAAAATCGACCGCCCGATGAAAACTTCGGGTCTTCTGGTCGAATTCATCGTGATCGCCGACTTCGTCGTCGCTCAGAATTCCCCTCACCGTCGTATCGCCCATCTGTCCGCGAAACCCGTCCAGCGCGAGGCGGAGCGCCTCGGCCACAGTGACCACGCTGGCTTTGGTGTTCGCCCAGCATGAAAACTGAAAGCGCGGCTGCGCAAAGCCGCTGGGCCCGCTCAGCGTATGAACCCGCATCGTACTCACCCGGAAATAGGTCACCGCGGGATAGGCCGCGAGTTCCGGCAGAAAGTCCGGATAGAGCCGCACAGGCAGGGGCGTCCCGATCAGCGCGATGAGCGAGTCCTGCGCACCGAGATATGCGACGAGCGCATCTTCGATCATGCTTGCTTTGCCGCCTCCGTCTCGATCCGCCGCCCCGCATACTCCACCACCGCCGCTACGGCGCCTTCCTTGCTCTCGTCGGCCGCAGGCCGCATAAACGGATATGGTCGGGCGTGTCTCGTCCCGAATTCCACGAAACGGCCCCACCAGACCTCTTTGCCGATCCCCACGAGCGCCCCGACCGTGTTGCGGTCGCGTGAGCGCGTGCGGCCCGCGAAGATGCCGGCGAGAAGAGCGCCGGGCTCGTGCGGACCGCCCCATTTACTGAGGTCTAGGATCGGCACCAGTTTGCGCGCGGCCGCGCGAATCACTTTCGCACCGGCATACATCGCCCCAGCCATCACGTTCACCGCGACCCGATCCGGCAGCGCCAGGAGCCGATCATGCAACTCCTTGCCGCCCTGGATTTCGATCGATCCGTCAGCCATCAGATGTTTCTCCCCGGCGGCCGTTCGATCGCCGTGATATGCGTCACGATCAGCCGCTCATCGACATCCGAAAAATTGACCAGATCGAATTGACGCTCGCGAAAGATCGCGCGCATCGTCACGTCGAGCTTCGCCGCGACCACCCCGCGCACCGTAATTTTCGTGTTCGATTCCGGGTAAACCTGCTGCGAGTTGGCCAGCTCCGCGCCGCCCAGCGACTCGAGCCGAGCCCAGGCCGTGATGACGTCGAACCAATGCGGATTCTCCGCGCCGAATTGATCGCGATCTGGAACGTTGCGCTGAAACGTCACCCGATGGCGCAATTCGCCTGGCGTAATCGATCCAAATGGGTCCCTGGCCATCTAGACTGCCACCCGATTCATCCACAACAGCATGCTTGCGCCCAGAGGAACCGTGACCGCCGCCGCGCGGACACCGGTCAGAACCTCCATCCGGTTTTCGTACCAATGCCCAATGATCAGTTGCATCGCCTGCCGGATGCCGATCCGAAATCCGGCAGGCAGCGTGGTCTTGCCCGCTCCATCGACCGACCCGGCGCCGTGCCCGCAATCAAAAACGATCTGCACCGCATTAAGCACCGGCTGTAGAGATGAAATCTGCGTCCACGGCCAAATCTGATTCACCGCGGGCGCTATCCTGGCCGGTTCACTGAGGGCATCAACCTGATAGAGCGTCGGATCGTCCGTCTGTAGCACGCCCCCACTATCGATATATTTGAGCGACTTGACCGTCAGCAGCGGCGAGCGCGGAAGCTCAAACCACATCGGATGCGAGTAGGCCCCGCTGTAATGGCTCCCGCCGCCCGAACCTGACAGACCGCTTTCATAGAGTCCGCGCCCCGGAAAATGATCGAACGTGAGCTGCCAGGTCTGCGTGAGTAACGCGCGATTCGTGAAGCTCTCGGCATAATCGCGCGACGCCGAAATCAACGCGGCGATATAGTCATCGTCATCGTTGAAATCGACCCGCAGGTGGTTTTTCGCCTCGATGACCGAGATCGGCTCGATCTCCGGAGGCGTTATCAGCGTCAGCGCCATTCATTCCCCTCGCTGCCGCCCGCTTATTCCTCGCCCAACGCGACGATCGTGTACGTGACGCCCGTTCCGCTCGAGCTATTTGCAACCTTCAGGATGTCGCCAGTCGAGGCCGTGATCGGCATTCCCACCGCGTCAGGCGCCACGAGTATGCAGCAACCGCCCGGCTTGACGTTCAGAACCGAGGTCGCGCCGAGCGCGCCGATCCAGGGATTCGAGCCGGCTCCAAGCACCACGTCATTCACATTGCCGGGATCGGCGATCACCATCAGCGCCTTGAGCTTGGTGAAGGTTACCGTTGCGCCGAAGGCGTCCGTCAGCACGCCCGAGAGGTCGAGACTTTCATTGGCCGAGGCCGCGAGAGTCCGCTTATCCGTCCAGAAGGCGTTCGCCTTGTTGGCCCCGGTCCCACTCGTGAAATTGTAGGTCTTGCGCAGGTCGAGCGGCGCCGCGCCGGTCACGACGTTGAGCGCATTGAGCATCGTCGCCAAAAAATGCAGGTCAACCGTGGCACCTTGGATTGATTCCGCCATCAGGATTCCTCCGCAAGCTTGCGCAATTTGAGGCGCAGCTCTTCCATTTCTTTCTCGCGAGGCGGTCCGCCATGAGCGCGGTCGCCCGTGATATAGGCCAGCTCAGTCCGCAGGCGCCGGATTTTCATCTCACGCGCACTCGCCGGAACCGCTGTTAGCTCTTCGATCAAACGCCCACCGCGACCCAGTCAAAACTTTCGGTCCCGGTCGAAGCGATCAGCGTGCAATCGCCCGTGGCGGTCGGCTTCCATGCGTACACATTCACCGTTCCGCTGCTGATGACCTGGGTGAGCACGGTAGTGCCTACCCCCGGCGCCGCCGAACCTTTGAGCGTGCAGGAGAAGCCCAGCACGGTCGTCAGCCCCGTCACGACCGGCGTCGGATTGCTCCCGTCGAGCGCGGTCTCGCCGCGCGCCAGAAGATAGCCCGAGGCCACACCGGCTACGGCCGCGCCCGCGACCGCCGCGGTCACATCCGCGCCCGCGATCTTTACCTTCGCGCCGCTCGGAAAATCGACGGATGCGAGGTCGCCGTCAATCTTCATGATGGCCTGAGCGCCAGCATCGAAGACGAGGACGTTACCTTCCCAATGAGAATGAAGATTTGCCATGCTCGGTCGCTCCTTGTTGGAGCGCTCCGCCGGCGGCTATCCCGGCGGAGCGACCATCGGTTCAATTAAGACGTGGTGCTGATCGGACTCGGCATCGTCGACGCGTAGTAACGGCCGCCGACCATGATCGCGAAAGCGCACCCGAGCTGCGCATTTCCGCCGACATCGGCCATGCTGAGCTGCACCCAGTGATATCCATTCTGCACGTCGAGATCCGACGCCTTGATTTCCACCACGATCACGGCTTCCGCTTCCGCCGAAACCGCATCGGTATAGCTGGTTGCCGCCGCTTGCGTGGTCAGCGTATAGTCGGCGATCGCGCCGAGCAGGTACGACCCGTCGACGAGGCCCACCTTCGAGCGCACGCGCGTAAACAGCAGGTCTTTCGGCGTGCCGCCGCTCGTGGTCGCCTGCTGCAGCTTGAAGATCGGGTCTTGCCCGGCCGTGCCGATACCCTTGAAGACCACGAAAACGCCGCGCTCGTAACCCGCAAAATCTACCCAATCGCCGTTGTTTGCCCCGGTCTGCAAATCGACCGGCGTAATCAGCGGGACGATGGTGTTCTGTTCCATGAATTCGCCGAGAGTATTCACTAGCTTTCTCCTCCTTCGTCCTTCGTCCCGATTAAGCGCGGGTCGCGAGCGTTACGAACGGCGCCCTGGTATTGCTGCCCTTGAACGGCGTCACGACGTTGTTCCAGATCGGCTGCCCGTCCACGCGATAGACAAAGCGAAATGCCGTCTCGTCGTTGACGAACCGGACATGAATCGAACTCGCTTGGTCGATTCCGCCTTTGTCGATCATGAGATACTGGGTCCAGTCGGCGAGTATGATGTCGCCCTCGGTCCCGAGCGTATTCGCATACTCGATCGGGATGACGGGCATCCCCATCAGGGTGGCGTAAGGCGCCGATTGAAGGCCGTTGGCCGGCATGTAAACCGGAACGCCGGCAGTGCCGATCGCCAAACTCATCGAATAGAGTTGCGGCAGGATGTCCTGGTTGATGAACCACGCGGCATTGCCCAGCGAGGGGATATACATTCGCGAATACATATTCACGATGTTCTGATAGACCACAGTGTTCGCGGCCTGCCCGGATTCCTTGGCCACGATCACGCGCCCGGCGGAATTCAGCACGCCTAGCGGCATACCGCCGCCGGTCCCGCGCACGAACGCGTCCTCGGTGCGGAAATTCAACTCTTCCGGCATCGCCTGGTTCATCACGGCGGTAAGCGCAGCCGCATCCGCCAGCAACTCATCGGTGACGTACATCAGCGCCGCCAATTTATGCAGCCGGAGTTCCAGCATGCGGAACTTCGGCCGGCTGGCAGTCTTGTCGCCGCCTTCAGGCAGCCAGTAGCCGAGCACGCCGCCCCAGCGAGACCCATCCACGCGACTCGTCTCATCGATCGCCGGGATGATCAGCCCGTTGGAATTTGCGCTGATCGGGATACGGCGTACGCGATTCAGGATGTTTCCCAACTCCCACATGCGTTTCAGGATTTCAGTCGAGTAGTCGGGGTGGATCAGGTAGCCACCGTCAGCGCCTACCGATTCCCCAGCGCCCGTCACAGCCGCCATCATGTCCAGTCGCGGATCGTGGCCGCGGCCAATGCTCGCTCGGTGAACCGCGAGGAGCTGATCGCCAAAGCTCTTGAATGGATTCGCGATGGCCTTAGCCTTCTCCGGGATGGTCGCGACTGCGCCACGCTCCGCGCGCTCGGCCGCAGTTTCCTCGTTCACGTCCTTAATCGGCCGCAGATTCCGCTCGCGTTCCTGCTGGCGCTCCAGCCGCGCGCGCACCTGGCGGACCTCGTCCATTTCGGCCGCGATCTTGTCGTCGCGCTCGAGTTCTTCAGCGGTGAGGTCTCGCTCCTCTTTGGCGGCCAACGCGAACAAGGCCCGCCCCTCCGCCGCCAGGTCCGCTTCGCGCTGCTGCGCTCCTTTGAGAGTCGTTACGTTCATCGCGAGGCCTCCTATGCCCCTTGAATTTGATAGCCAGCCGCCGCGCGCAAGCGCCGCTGCCTCGTTTCTGCGCTCATGCCCCGTGCGGCTGTCCGCGCCGGACCGGTAACTCCTAATCTCCCAAGCACCTGATCGAGGGTTGCAACTCGATCCACCAGACCGGCCTTGAGCGCATCCGCCGCGCCCATCACGCGGCCCTGGCCATAGCCGGTCTTCACCCGTCCCGCCGTCACTCCACGATTCCGCGCGACCGCGTCGACGAACATGCCGTAGTAGTCGTCGACCCGCGTCTGCATCGCGGCGCGCGCTTCGTCGCTCAGCGGCTCGTAGGGATTCCCCTCGGTCTTGAATTTTCCAGCCGAGATCAGCGTCGTTTTGACGCCTTCCATCTCCGCCGACTTCGATTCATCCGTGTGCGCGGCGAAAACGCCGATGGATCCGACCTCGCCGCCCGGTGTAACGTTAAATTCCTCGGCCGCACTCGCTATCCAGTAGGCCGCGCTCGCGCTCAGGCTGTTGGCGATCGCAACGATCTGCTTTTGCCCGCGTGCCTTGAAAATCTCGGTGGCGAGTTCGTCCACGCCATAAATCGTGCCACCAGGCGAGTCCACATTGAGCACCACCGCCTTGACGCTCGAGTCGGCCATCGCCGTGCGGAAAGACTGTGTGAACTTCTCGGTGGAAGTCCCACCCGAGAAGTCCGACATGACGTTCATTCGCTGCGAAATCGTGCCGAATAGCGAGAGGATCGCGACCGAGCCACCCGAGCGCGCCGGCGCCGCCATCGCTGCCATCATCGGCGGGCGATCTGCATCGGCGAAAGGAATCTCGACGCCCTGCGCCCGCAGATGGACCAGCTCGACGATTGCCGCGAGCTTTTCCCGCTGGATCGCCCAGGGCATCTCGTAAATCGCCTTCAAAATGTGCGTATAGGTATTCACGCGGCCTCCCCAGCACCGTCGACAGAGAAATCGATGCGCTCAGTGCTGGTCGGCGCCTTAACGGGCCGCTTCGGACTCTGCTTCTGTTTCTTGGAAGGCGGCTGTTGCCCTGGCTGCACCATATTCAGCGGTTGGATAGGCTCATCACCGCCCGGAATCGGATTCAGATTCTCCAGGGCGCGTACCTCGTTCGGCGTATAGACCTTGTTCTGAAGGCCGATCTGGTAGGCTTCGAAGCGGCTCAGAGTGTCGCCGCGGAGCAACCCCTGCATGACGAACTCTGCGCTGTATGTGTCCTGCTCGGATTCAAGGAACAGGTCGCGCTCCATCCGCTGCTCCCAGCAGACGCACCATGGCCTGATCGTATCGGTCGCAAATTCGATATTCTGTTGTTCGATATTGGAGAAAGTTGCGCGGTCGAGGTCGCCGATCTTGTGCGGCGGCACGCCGAATATCCGCGCAATATCGCTGACCTGAAATCGCTTTATTTCGAGTACCTGGGCATCGCGATTCGTGATCGAAATGGCGTGGAATTTCAGATCCTGCTCAAGTACGCGCACGCCGTTCTGATTTTCACCGGCATTGCGCCCCTTCCACGAGTCCTCCAGGTGCTTCCACGCCTTTTCTTCAAGTTTGGCGGGCGTCTCCAGGACTCCCGCCGGCGTGGCGTTGTTCTGCATGAACCGCGCGCCATATTCCTGCGTCGCGATGGCGGCGCCGACCGTCTGAAACGCGTAATCGTCGATCACTGAGCGCCCCACGATGCCGTCTGAGGAAAGCCCGCGCAGATGAAACATTTCATCCTGCGTCAGTTTCATAACCGGCTGGGGACTCGGCATCGCGACCTCGTACAGGAGGCGGCCGTTCTCCAGGCGCTTGACGCGGACGCGATCGGGATGAAGCGGAAGAAGCTGATCGACGAAGCCGCGCGGACCCGGCACGATCTGTGCGTAGGCGTTGCCGCGCAGCAACAGATGTGCCTGCATCATCTGGCGGAATTCAAAACTGGTCTGCCAACTATTCGGCTGGCTATGGAGAACTTTGAAAAGTGGATGATTTGGCGCGCGGTCGGCGCCACCGTCTGGCCGTTCTTTGAAAACGACCAGAGGAAGGGAGGCGATTGTCTTGGAGATTACCTGAACGCAGGCATAGACGGCGCTGAGCTGCATCGCCCGCTCGGGCGATACTCGCGTGCCGGCGGCCGACATCCCGCCGCCGATGGAGCGATACCAGCGGTCATCGATACCACCCCAAAAGGTTCCGCCGCTGTCGGCGCGAAACTTACTCCGCAGCCAACCTATTGGCCCCCGTCTTGCTTCCTGCCCTGCCACAAGGGCCAGTGGAGCACCGCGTGCAGATTAGGACAAGACTTGTGCCAAACTTTTACCGTACGGCTCTATTTGGACGGCACGAAAGTTGTCTGGAAGGAGGTGGCGATGCTAAGGGCCTAAGTCGCCAAAAAGCGGATCCCCCGGGTCTCATAGACGCTACTGTTATCGCGCGCCACCATCGCTCGGCTGAGTGCGAGCACCAGCGCCACGATCGGATCGATTTTCTCGGTGCTCTTCCCTTT
>QGNH01001355.1_pt1 | contig 18242 bp, 37 predicted proteins | sample 1735481 | NCBI WGS metagenome assembly QGNH01 (sample SAMN09239004, study PRJNA386568) | Viral metagenome, whole genome shotgun sequencing project.
AGGCTAGCATCATAACTTCCCAAAACACCTTGGATAAGACTGTCTGCACCTGTAAACGCTTGTACGATTTCCGGAGGCGCCGGGATGCGCTGTACCTCACGGATTGGGTTGCTAATAGGCATTTCTGGATTTTCTTCGTGAACCGAGTTAAATACGAATGTCGATGCATGTTGTTGGTCCTTATAGGCCTGCAAGAATTCTTCTTCTTTTGGTAGCGCTTCCTTTGCAACCATAAGTTTTGATTGCATTTGATTTTCAATTTCATTAGCTAGCGCAATACCTGCGTAGTTTTTTAAACGTTGCGCGCCCTTGGCATGGTATACATAGGGTCGTGTTACTTGTCTGATATTGCCATTCTTTGGCGTTTTAATGAGTGCGCTGTTGCCATCAACAAAGACGAGTGGCAGTTGCTCAAAGTCTGTCTCTTCGTATTTTAATACTTCATTTTCAATAAGCGTATAACGCACTATATTTTCACGAATAGCCTTTCTTGGTTTTCCAACTATTGCCGGGGGTACTGTGATGTCATTCCATTCCTCAACCATTTTATTGTACTTCTCCATTGTCATGACTTTGCCATCACGCACCTGGACTATCGTTTGCTCTTTCTTCTTCTTCTCATAGTAATCAGCAAGTAATACAATTTCAGAATTATCGTTAAGATAAGACCAGCTAAACCCAGCGAAATCGCGACGAAAGCTAACTGTATTAAGTTGTACATCAGGATATTCAACCTCGAAATCTTCTTTTGATTTTGGGAAAAGCTGGGCACAGAACCTTCCATCACCCTTGTGTGAGAACTTGGTTATTTTATCGAATACGCACAAAGTTGGCTCGCATCGTTCAATCATGATGGCCTGATTCATAGACATTGGGTTTTCGTAATCAGTGAAGACTTTAAGCACCCCAAAACCACCAGACAAGATGTCTTTATATATCTCATAGCGTGTATGCTCATTATTGATATCAAGCATCACATGGCGCAAATGCTCTTGTACTATACGTATAGTTAAAGGGTCAGCATCTTCTTGATTGTCGGCATTAACTTCGATATCAGGTTCTTGCTTGCTCATTTCGCCTAATAATCGGCTAATATAAGCTTCTAGGATATTAAACTCAAGCTGCGGTCGTCCCATACTTTGAAGCAGCGTGATTTCATCGCCCGTGAGATTCGACTCGAATACAAAGCGCCTAAACTCATTGTATCTGTCGTAGTTATGCCTGAAATAATCATGACCATTCTTAACAGCTTTTTTAATACGCGGTAAATTATCTTGATATCGCTTTGCAACATCCATTGTCGCCCCTGTCCATGTAATTTAATTACTTATAGGCTTTTTGCTTGAGATTATTAATTTTATTGTTCGTTGAATTTAATGAACGAGCCATAGAATTATAATCAGTTTGATTAAGTTTAGTGTTTATTATGGTTTTGTCAATCAGAGTTGGTTTTATGGCATCGTATAGAGTATCACAAATATCGTCATGTCTATGACTGTCATTTGCTGTTATCTTGGACATGTGATTGATACATAAATCAACATGCTTGGCGCCGTAGGTAAAGGATATTAACTTGGCTGATACGATTGGTTGCATCTCTAGGAACCGTGCCGTTTTGCTTCCTGATGCCTTAGTGCGCTTTACCTCTCTGATATTCAGACCTCGAACTCCTTCCAATGAGCTTATCAATGTTACTCCTGTTGATGCCTTCTCAATGATGGCTATCAATGGCTTAACTTTGTGCAACATGCATTCAGCATAAAAACTCATAAACTCTGATTGTAAATCCTTTGGTTCGATACGTATTTCCCAGCAATCGAGCCAGTGCAATGCATATTGACCAGTTTTTTGGCCGAACTCTACAATTTCATATAGGCCCCAAAAGCTAAATACTGTCGCGTCATTGTAGGTTTTAGAGGTCTCTGAGGTGTCAGCGGTGATAAATGTGCTTATTATTTCCGGTTCTTCTGAGAGCAAAACGAACCATTCTGGTTTAAATAATGCACCACCAGACGGGATTGGGTTTTGTTGTATTTGAGAGCTGAAGACGTAAGGCTGTTTTATTTGTAGCTCTTGCAAGTATCTTAATGACTGCATTTCGGGATAGAGCGCATTACCTGCCTTGTCTATACCTTCGAGGACAGTAAAGTCCCACTCTCTTACATCTTTACCGGATAATAAGAATGCGGCTAAATCATCCTCATGAAGTCTTTGGCCAATAAATAGTATGGGTACGTTTTCATCCCGTGGACGCTGCAAGATAGTTTCTTGATAGTTACGTATCACTGTTGCACGAGTAGTTGCAGAGTGAACTTCATCGGGCTTGTGCGCATCATCGATGATTACGCAGCCTGAGAATCTATCCAAACCAGGATTGCCTGCATTGCATCCTGTGATACCGCCAGCGGCACCAAACGCAGCTACTTCTCCACCTTGGATTGTCTTAAAATTATCCTTTGCCCTACTATCTGAGCTAATGTTGACATCAAATAAGTACCTATAATGCTTATTGGTCATTATTTGTTTGATGAATGCGGTGTGCTTAGAGGCTAAGTCATGCGAGTAAGATATGTATAAAAAGTTACAATCAGGATATTGAGCAAAGCACCAAGCTACAAACATGCAGCACATCACGCTTTTACCATAACCCGGCGGGATATTAATTCCCTTGCCGAACGCTGGGCGCTGATTATGGAATAGACTTGTTAATTCACGGCATACAGTGATTGCATGGGGCTCTCGGCCCAATGGATTGCTGATGATGTATTGTCGACCCGTAAGCAATGGATAGAATGTCTTCGTGAACTCAAGCAATGAGCCTTTCAATTGTGCTGCTAATTGCTCTTTTTCTAAATCAATTGCCATAACACCCTATAGTTACAAAATTAGTGACAAAAGGCAGGAATTGCACCTGCTAGGCCGTTAGTCAGTCGTCAACAGTTTAAAATATCAAGGATGATATTTACCTCAAGTCATGCTTTACAGGCTAGAATCATGTCGCGCCACTGTCCGCGATGCTTTTGTCGTATTTATTTATTCTTCTTAATCAACTGACAATATTCAGCGTGAATCTTAAGGCTATAATCTTTTAGCGAAAAAATTAATTAAAGTAAGCTATGCAACTATCTAAGTGCATCCGGTTATACCTGTACTGGTCTAATTAAAAGATAATAAATCTTACCCAGGCTGACGTTTCTTACTTTAATATTAAGTGGCTCCCTATGCTGGATTCGAACCAACGACAACTTGATTAACAGTCAAACGCTCTACCAACTGAGCTAATAGGGAATTTTAAGTGACAAAAGGCAGGAATTGCACCTGCTATTGATTAGTTTCGCACGGCAACTCAGTCCCAGGTCTCCGACTAATCCAAATATGGCTCAGGGATTAAAAGTACTATTGTCGCGTCACTGTCCGCGATGCTTTTGTCATTTATTCTTTCTAATCAATTGGCAATATTCACCATGAATCTTAAAACTATAATCTTTGTGCTTATAAACAGTAGGACTCACATTATCACAAGAGTATGTCTGCATAAATAATACTGTTTCATGGCCTTTTAATATACATCCGTTCCAGCAGATTATTAGTGATATTGCCCATATATTCATAATTAAACCCAATAAAGATAGGGAAGAAGGATTCGAACCTTCGCGCACTCACACATACTCTAGATATCATCTTTCCGTGCTTTCACTCTTGCCAACTGAGTTTATTCCCTGATTAAAATCCAATTTTGGCAAAGGGTGCCAGTATCTAGGCGTTGGGATAGCAAATCTGTTTTGATCAAAAAAATAATCAGTATCTTTGTCATAAGTGCCAAGATAAATATTATCTCCATCGGACAATAGTACTTCAATATCATGCGGGGCAGCTTCTATTCTTGTTTTTAACCATGTCATAAATTAATAGCCTCTATAATGCAATAATGAGTTACGCTGTATGCATGATAATTACTGCCATCTTCGCTGTATTCCCAATAATCAGGCGCAATAAACCTTGCTACTATATAACCATAATCATAATTAGATGTAGTATTTACCAAACAAATACACCCATGAGGTGGTAATGACTCATCTATTGATACCCACTTCATAAATTAGTATTCACTCTTGTTTTGTTCTGCCAATTTGGCGCGCAATTCGATTAATTCTGCTTTCAATGCTTCGTTTTCTGAGCTCTTTGATTCATCGCTTACGTGCATTCTATCGCCGTATATTTTTGGGGCTAGTTTGGATGCCGTCCATTTTCTTGAGTCAACTTTAAGGCGGGCATGGCCTAGAATTCCACTATCAAGGCGTTGCGAGCCATGTTCATCAAGGTAAATAGAGCCCAAAGTTTCGTCAATAACATCTTCTATGGATTCAGCCATTAACTCAGCCTGGAACTGCTTTGCACGGGTGTATTTATCGGAAAACCCGTCCTTTTCCCATCTCCAAACATTTATCGTATCTTGGTTTGGAAGCTCAGGGAATTTTCTGCATAAAGCAGGAAGGCCAAGAGGATTTGTGGCAACAAGCTCACAAATTCTTTGCGCCAATTCCTCGGTATATTTTGTAGGTCTACCCCCTTTTGCAGTCATATCAATCCTTTATTAACTTAGGTCTACCACGCTTTTTCGGCAACTCAGTGATAGTAGATTCATTAAATTTAGCACAAAACTTATTCAATGACTCATCTTTAACAGCAGTAACCTCATTATACTTCCAGCAGTCTCCGCAATCATAAACGCCGCCTACAAAGCCACGAGTCCAGCCCCTACCTAAGCAGGTAGGACAATTATCTGCCGCATTACTGCCAATCATATACAATCCTTTGTACTAAAAAGTTATCCCCAAAATCTGTGGATAACTCACTAAATTACACTAATAGTATATATATGCTTACATTAAATCAAATACTTTAAATAAAATTATAAATAACTCTTTACAAACAAACAAATATTTACTATAATAGCGGCATACACAAACAAANNAGAGATAGCGGCCTAACGGTCGCTTTACACAAACAAATGAGGATTAAAAAATGAAAACAATAACTGAGTTATTAAACGAGAAAATAGAAAAACAACAAAAACAAAAAGCTAGAAAATTAACTAAAAGGAAAAGTTTAATTAATAATTTTATAAATAGCGGTGAAGTAATAGCCCATTTTATAGCGAGTAAATCATGAATGAAAAAAAAGAAAAATATGAATTTGAACAAGAAATTCTTTTACAAGCCTTAAGCTCTGAGGTCTTTAGATTAAGAAAGCGTATAAAAAAAATAGAGCAAGCTATTTTCGGTGAAGATAATCAAAAGGGCTTCATTGAGTCTTATTCTGAAGCTTTAGCAAATCATATTAGAGATTCAATAAAGGATTAAAAAATGAAAGAATACAGAAAAAGACATAAATTAGGTATATACGGAATCATAGCAGCAACGGCATTAGCAAAGCTTGGGGGATTGGTTTAAATGACTATCGAAAATATAAGTTCGTGGCTGCAAGGAAAGATAGATTATTGGGAGGATATTGTAGAAAAATACAAGCAGAGGCCTTTCAGTATAGACCAACAGGTAATATATGACGAAGGAAAGGAGGCAGGGGAAGCCGTTGGTATTTTATATGGATTTTACGAAGTACGAGCATTTATTAAAAGGGAAGAAAAATGAACATAACCGACCTATCAGAAACAATTGTACATTTTGAGCTAACCCCAACCCATAGCGAATGCGAGCTATGGGATTACAATTTTTACGCATCACTACATGGAGAGCACGAATACATGCAATCCCTAAGCAGAACAGAACTCTTCGTACTTCGTGAAAACTGCAAGAATATTTTACAATTAACAAATAACCTGGAGATAAATTAAAATGGGCTCAATGGAAGGATGGACAGACGAATCAGGCTGGGAATTACAAGATTATGAAATTGATGATTTATCAACTTACAAAGAATCACGAGATGAGGATTTAGAATGAATAACGAAATTATAGATAAAATAGGCGATACAGTCCTGGATATCATGGAAGAATCAAAAAATGGAATAGATGCAATTAGCTTAATATCTGCTTTATCTTCAGCGCTAAAAATGGTTCTTAATGAGCTCGATATACCTAAAGAAGTAAAAAAAGAGATGTTAAAAGATATTATGAATACAGTTTTTAAGGATGTGGAAGCATGAACGACATGATAGAAAAAGCAATATCAACTAAACCAAGAAATATCGAAGAAGAAATGAGCTGTACTTTAGTAAGAATTTATGACTTGGAGAAAACAATAAAAGAACTTAAATTTAAAATCGATATATTGAATAAAGTAGTAGATTGCCTTAATAAGGAATCAAAATGAAAACCCTAAACAAAGTATTTCTAGTAGGCGCAGTAGGCAAAGACCCTGAAACACGATTCACATCAGGAGGCTTGGCAATAGCATCATTTTCAATAGCAACAGAGTCACCAAAAAAGAAAGATTCTCCCGAAGATGCAAAAAACACACAATGGCATCAATGCGTCAGTTTCGGCAAACTTGCAGAGATTGTGCAGCAATATGTCGTTAAAGGTACAAAACTTCATGTTGAAGGAACAATCGAATATCAGCAATATGAAAAGGACGGCGTTACAAAATACGTAACCAAAATCATAGTAAATGATTTAATTCTGTTGCCAATTAGTGAGCGCATAGCATCAAACCCAACAGTTGAAGTGCAACACAACTTCGCATTAGAGGACGGAATCCCATTCTAAATCACTCAATTCATGGTTTTTAATCCGGGCAAGAATTTGTTTGTACTTCCTGTCCGGACGTTTATAACATCTTGCACCGCATTGTTTGCATTTTTTACCCACAGTGACTTTATATTTATCACACGCAAAACACCAAACTTCACTTCTTGTTGTTCCTTTCATGATTCATGTATTCCCTTATCCAAATATTAGCCTTCTTTCGCGCAAAATTCTGCTTATTTTCAACGTTCTCGCATTCACCCATACCTTCATACCACTTTTTACTATAATTGTGTAAAACGGGTCTAATTTCGCTTAAATCGCATTTTGCTAAAATCTTCTTTAGGTATGCGATGTCGTCTCGTAGTAAATGCATGTTGTTTTCGTGACAGTATTTTACAAATCGGGTTATTGTTGTTTCTAGTGACATGATTGCATTAATCCATAATATGAAAAACATTACTCCGATTAAACTTGTTTTTTCTAACTTGAAGCCATTTTTCGTAAACATGATTAAATTCACGTGTTTTAGAAAAACAATCCACTTTCTTATAAATTTCAGGATAAGAGCTAAAGGATTTGCTTTTTATCTCATCCACCAAGTATTTCTTAAATTGATTGATTGTATAGTCCATGACTGAATCACTTAAATCCCATGGATTGACGAAGGTTCTTTAGTCCATCGGGTACCGTTCCTTTTTGTCTTAAGTTATTGCCCATCTCCCTAAAGGCTTTCCCGTCCCTGTGTATCTGCTCCTGCTCTTTTCTTTCCCTTTCAAGCGCCTGGCGGCTTAATTCCTCTTGCTTCGCCATTCTTTTGGCGTTTTCTTCTTTTTTTGCTTTTTCTTTCTCTTCATTTACTTCGTTTGCGTTAAATATGTCGCCTAGGTATTCGCCTTTGCGTAGATAAACAGCAGGGTATTTTATAAATTGCATGTCTTGCCATTGAGAATGCTTTGATTTCCTAAGCTCCAAGTCTTGTAGTATCTGTTCGAGTAATTCATCTTCATTACCAACTATCGACTTAAAAGCCTTCCATGCGTCTCTTGGGTCTACCTTCTTGGGATAGGCATTGTAGAAGCGCATAAAACGCTCGTCTTTTGCATAATTCTTAATTTTAGAAATACCCGTATTCGTAGAATCGGGAATATCTCTTAGATCTTTTTGTTTAGTAACTGGTTTAGTAACTGGTATAGGTTGAACAAATTTGTTCGATGCATCGGTGAAATTTGTTCGATCGATTGAACAAATTTGTTCAATGAGTGTAGTGGCGGGTTTTAGGCATGTTCTGTCTAAATTTAATTCAATTAGCATAGCGTCGGAAAGCGAGTACCAATTGGTTTTGTCATACCCTTTTTTGTTGAAGTTTCCCTTTAGTAAAGCCCCACAATCAGTTAGTTTTTTAAGTGAATATCTGATTTGAAAAGGAGTGAGATAGATAAAAAATTTGGTAAAATATTCAGGGGTTCCATAACACCAATAACGATCGTTATGAAAATTAGACTCTTTAGCAGCGTTTGTTTGTGTCCAATATATGAATGAACTGATTATAATTGCTTCGTAAATTCCGTATTTTTTTGCTAAAATAGGGTTAAATGAATGGTTAGACATGTTATACTTCCTCTGTGGTATGGATGCTTGAGCCGTGTATCGCCAATCTTTTGGCATCCGGTTGTTAGAGAATGTGTGGGCATCTTGGCGGATTTCAGCACACATTCGGATTTACATTTATCAGGGCAGCAAGCGAACATTAAGTAAGACTTGCTGCTTTTAACCTCTCTATCCTGCTCTTTTTTCTTAAATCAATAAAGAACTTTTACTACTCACTTTCGCCAACTCCATCCGGATTATGCACACTATCCGAATAAAACTCACTTTGATGCGCTTCTTTGCTTTCTGACATAATATCGTCAGTTAGTAATAATTTCGCAAAGTCTGAGTTCCAAACTACTGCTAAAATCCAAATAACGAGACCTAAGGCTAATAAAATAATGGCAATATCAGTTACCTTGAAACATTTTTCTTGATCCATAAGAAATCCTTGTGATACGTGACTCATACGTGACTTATTAAAAATCACGTATTTCTCTATTAACAACATCCATTATGCGCTCTAATAATTCGGTAGTAACAGCGCTAATTATTTCAGGAGTAAGAACTTTTCCACTTTGAGAGAGTAACGAGTCAAGGATAAAAGGCCTTATTTGTTCCTCTATAGTTCTGTCAGTTCTGTCAGTCATTACACATCCTTATAAATCGCGCAATTTAATTAATTCACTTAAAAAAGCATCAATTAAATCATTTTTGCATGAAAAAATCTCATCTTCATGAAATCCATAATCGTCTTCATCAAAATAATAAGTGGTAATTTTATCTTTTTTGCAAAAACGCATTGTATTAATAATTCCTTTTTTAATGGATATATCTTTCAAGCGCATAAATTCAGGGTAAATATAATAGACTTCATCTCCTAGGTTAAACTTACTCATTACACATCCTTATTTGTTTCGATTCATTAATAATCCGATAAATGCTCGATTCAGCAATGCCAACTTTACGCGAAATCCAGCTTTTTGCCAGACCTCCGTTAACGTAAGTCATAACCAGGTCTTTAAGCTCTTTAGGCAGCTGTTTACGCCCTTTAAATTTACCCTCTGCTCTGGCCTTGGCAATTCCTTCTCGCTGCCTTTCTAGCATGATTTCACGCTCAAATTGGGCAACTGCGGCGAGCATTGTTAGCATGAGTTTTCCTGTGGGGGTGCTTGTATCCATCCCTAAATTCAAAATAATAAACGTTACGTTCCTTTTATGCATATCCTCAACAAACTGCATCAAATCTGGAACGCTTCTTGCAAGCCTGTCTATTTTGGTTATAACAAAAATGTCACCTTCTCGTACAAAATTTAGTGCTAAATCGAGCTCGTTGCGCTTAGCGATGGAGGATGCTTGCTCGTAAAATATTCGGTCGCATCCTGCGCTTTCGAGTTCCTTTATTTGTGCTTCAAGTCCTGCTTCTTGGCTAACGGTCGATGTACGTGCGTACCCGACTTTCATTTTTACTCCTTGTTAGAGATTATTGGAGGTTCATTAATTGTAACCTCATCAGCATAAATTAAATAAAAAACTTTTGAACCTTCCTCATATTTTGGCTTTGGTTGTGTTAATTCTTGTAGCTTGGCAATTATTTTATCTAAGCTACATAGCTCAAGGTTCTCTATCTCATTTGTTCCAAAATACAAGGTATGTCCAAGATTAACACATCCTCCCGCATAATAATTTGCTTCAATAACAAGAGTCATATTATTTTCCTTACAATATTTATCCGCCAATTCATGCGCAATTTTCAATTTCTCATAGTCAATCATTGTTTAATATCCTAAGTTATTTTTATTCAAAAGATCTTGCGATGTTAGTCTTAATACCTTTAAAAGCTCCTCCTCGGGAACATTCATTTTCTTAGCCAAAACCTTTCCTAATGAAATTTGTTGCTTACGACAAGAAATTATCACAGCGTCTAATGCTGCTATTGCTATGCTTATACTATCTTGCTCATTCATTATCATTCCTCATCATAATTCCTAATTAAATCACTGGCATGATTATATAAGTCCAATGTTCCTTCGTTTTCGCAATCATCAAAGCCAATAACTGCTTTTCTTTGCATGCAGAGAAAAGTTATTAAGTGAAGTTCTTCTTTCGTAAAGTCATTCATTCTAAATCCTCAAAAGTTAAGCATTCAGCCTTTGTAAGCTCTTCACCATAATGCATTTGATAGTATTCAGCCTCTTTTTGACATGATTCCATAGTCGCATAGGGGATTATGGCGGTTGATAAAGTAAATGTTAAAAACAATAAGTAGGTCATTTATTCTTCCTTTTTAGTATTAATTCCGTATTTTTTTCTTAAATCTTCAAGTGCAGGGCGTGCGACGGGCTCACTGGCAGATAGAAGCGCCTGTAATTGCTCAAAAGTTAATGCTTCAATGTTATTTGAAAACGTATTGAACTTAAACTTTATGTTTTCAAGTTTCTTATAGTACAAAACAAAACCGTTTTTATCCCAAAATAGGCATTTAATTTTGTCTTTGTTCTTGTTGTAAAAGACATATATTGAGCCGTCGTGAATGTAGTTTTGGATTTCCTTTTGAACCAATGTGGATAATGAATTTATCGACATTCTGAAATCAATTGGTTGTGATGCTAAAAAAATTTGAGTCTCTTTTGATACTGTTAACATTATAGTTCCCTCATTGTTTTGATTAGTTTAAGTAATTTTTCGTCAGAAATATTGCGGGGTATATTAAATTTTATTCCTTCAACAAGAAATTCTATTTCGTTTGTTTGCGTATCAAGAGCGTGGCTTGAAAATTCGTGCGGAAAAGTGATTGTTACATTTGGTTTAACATGCCTAAACCCAATAGGAACATTAGATTCTTTTCCTTCATCTTTAACATGTGGAATATAAAGTTCATCTATAGAGGCGATCGAATCTTTTCTTATTCTTAAAAGATGAGGATTGGTGGCTATAGTTGCGCATTCTATATATTCCATTTCTTTTTTAACGCATTCATCTTGTATAATTTTGATGAAATTTATATGCGTCATGAATTCTCTTACTTTTGGTTTATTCAATCCTTTTTGTTGGCAGTATTTATAAACTGAACTATTCGATAGTTTGAGATCAATGGCTATTTTGCATAATTCGTTATAAATATCTGGACTCCTAATGGAGTAACTTAATAATCTTGCGCAAATATTTGTAAAATCCTTCTTATTAATATTATTTTCTCGTGAAAATTGTGAATAGCCCACGTTGTGTTTCACAAACTCAAGAGCTAATAAATAATATTTAAAAATTTCCTCGGTGCTTCTTGTGGGTTTTCTTCCTTGCTTTAGCATAACAAGACATTCCTCTTAATGGCTCTCTCAATAGACTCAAGAGTAACTGAGATGTTTGGTTAAAAATCCTCTCTTTTTGTTCTATGTGAGTTTATTGAGAGAGATGCCTATATTTTTACTACCCTGGTCTATTTGTGGGTTGAAATTAGTCTAGTCGACGTTTAGTGCACAAAAAAATAATTTATAAGGCTATTGACGAATCAACCGCTTCTAATTCCAAAATCATTAATCTAAGTTTATCCCTGATATCATAAGCAATATCAGCCATTTTAAAGTTCTCAATATCATCACTCATACCTTCTTCAAGCCATCGCAATTCATCTAAAGTTAAATCATTCATTATTACCTCCATTCATCAACAATCAATCTACCTTCTGTCAGCTCATGTAATTTAAACTGAATCTTAAGAGGTATTTTATTCTCGTTTTTCCATCTCGTGTAATTCTGCGGCGCCATCCCTAGTTCCTGACAAAGTTTTCTACCACTACCAAAATATAAAACTGCTTCATCTAAACTCATAACCAATCCTTAACATAAAAAATGAATGATAATAGAAATATGCATTGACGTCAATCATTATTTATGGCTTAATGTGTCTGGGAACTAATTAAGAGGATTGGAAATGAAACAAATTTTTGAAGATGGATTGCATAATATATCTAATGATGAATATCACGCGTCAGAAGGTATTTCACGAAGCATGTTGATGAGCTTTAATAGGTCTGCTCGTCACTATTGGTATGACCATGTTTCAGGATTGAAACAGAAAGAATCAGCGACGCCAGCAATGAATATTGGAAGTGCTGTGCATACTTTAGTTCTTGAGCCGCATTTATTTGATACTGAGTTCTTTATAACAACCCAGCAGACGAAGCCCAGGCGGGACACTAACCCTTATTTTAAAATGATGGATGAGGCTGCTGGGCGCATAATTCTTACTCCAGATGAATTTGAGCTGTCTCAATCGATGTCTGTATCGGTGCGTGGGGTTGATGAGGCAAATATGTTGCTGAGCGATTGCAATATTGAGGACTCCATCTATTTCACACATGAATCAACGGGGATTCAATGCAAAGTAAGACCTGATGCCTGGAGTGGCTCTTTAGTTTGCGACTTAAAAACAACGGTTGATGCAAGCCTAAGAGCATTTCAAGGATCAGCTGTTCATTATGGTTATTTCTTACAGGCAGGCATGAATTATTGTGCACTAAAATCATTAGGTATAAAGATGGAAAAATTCGCGTTCATCGTAGTTGAAAAAGCAGCACCATATGCAACAGCTATTTACATACTAACTGATGAAGCCCTAGATTATGGCATTAATCAATTTAATGCTTTAATGATCCAGGTTGCAGAATGCCACCAAAGCAATCAATGGCCTTCTTACGGAATAAGAGACTGTGATTTGCCCAAGTATTTAAAATTTGATTCAATGAAGGAGTTTGACCAATGAGTAACGAATTAGCCTTATCTGAGAAAAAAGATTTAAGTATTTTTTCACCTGAAAATTTCGACCATTGGCATTCAATAGCATCGAAGATGGCCAATAGTGAATTAGTTCCTAAAAACTACAGAACAAAACCAATGGATATGCTGATTTGCATGGAAATGGGGCGCAGTGTAGGATTATCTATGATGCAGAGTTTGCAAAACATCGCTGTAATCAACGGGAAACCTGCAATGTACGGTGATTCGCTTTTGGCTGTGGTTCAAGGTCACTCATCCTATGAATGGATAAGAGAAGAGCCACTATTTGCAGATAACGCCGCTTCTATAGTCGGATACAAGTGCACTGTAAAGCGAAGAAATCATGAAGAGCATACTTATTGCTTTACAATGGAAGATGCAAAAAAAGCATCGTTATGGGGCAAACCAGGGCCATGGTCACAGTATCCATCAAGAATGTTACAGATGCGTGCTAGAGGGTTTGCTTTAAGGAACACTTTTGCTGATGCCTTGCAAGGAATACAGATTGTAGAGGAGGTTCAAGACTCTTTTACAATCGATGCAAAACCCATGCCAAGAACCTCACAAGATGACAAAATGAACGCTTTATTATCTAAAAAAAGGACTATAACCCATGAAATGGAATCCAATAATGCAGCTGATGGTGATTATTCTGACACCAATACTATTAATACAGCTTCTCCAGTATCAAATCACAATAGCGTTTCTGAAAAACACACAGACGATGCAGAATGTCTTGACCCATTGGCTGGACATAGAGAACAAGAAAACCCGGGTAAAGGGAATGCAGACGCACCTTTGCTTGCTACTGAAGAACAGTTGGAAACTATAGACTTTCTTTTGCATGAAAAGAAGTTCGACCCAGCTAGGATTTCAAAGGCGTTTAAACATTATGGTGTCAAATCATTTTCTGAATTCAATCAAGAACAAGCTAATGAAATGATTAAGATACTTGAGCAAAGTGAGTGAATTATAACTTATTCACCAAATAATTTTTAATAAAATAGATAATTTCCTCTGCGCCATATGCAAATGTGGCGTAGTAACCTACTTCATTCATGCGAACTATGAATGATTTTTGGGGCGCTGACTCAATTCCAATTTTGGTTTTTGCTTCTATGAATAATCCATAATACTTAGAGGTAGGCCAGGCAATCATTAAATCAGATGCGCCTTTTAGCCTGCCTTGAGCATTAAGCTTTTTACCTACAAATTGCGAACATTGCTCTTCGTTTTTGATACGAATCGTATAATCAGTAAGCCATGGCTCGTTTACTCTAACCCAATCCATTGCGCATTCAATTTCTTGATTCTCTGTTGGGCCTAAAGATTTCCATCTTAAAGTCATTCATAACTTCCTGTAGCAAGACGTTTAGCCATGTTTTGTGCGCGTGTTGGGCCAATTTGTTTAGCATCTAACGAACAAAGAAAGTCTTGGGACGCTCCTGCATAATCCTTGGCTGTGAGTTTGGCAATCATATGCTTGAACTCAAGAAGCCCATCAAGCCCCATGTTAAAACACATTTCAACAAGGACGTCTTGCCTTACAGGGTCTAGTAGTTTATACCAGTCAAACGGAAGTAATTCACGCTCTGCTTGCGCTAAATCATTACGTAACAAATAAAGCATTTCGTCTGGCGATAATCCTGCATTCTTTCTGCTGTCGATTAAGCGGCCATGGCCTATAGTGAGATAGCCAAGACTATCACGATAAGCTGATTTTTCTGTTCCTTCATGGCCAATGATAATCTGTTCAAATGGTGTGGGTTGAGTCAATTTATAATTCCTTTTAATGCTTTATTGGGCAATAATTCAATTCAGTTATAGTAAATTTATCCCATAATTGCAAGAAATCTTGTTGAATCATATAGGTGGGCGTTATAAAAAGGAGTTGGTCTGTTTTTTTATCGAACACAGCGTAAATGTTAATCATAACAATACTGCTGATTAAGGAGTGCGACATTAGAAGGTATAGAAAAATCCGCTTTAATCTGTTCATAGAGCCATCCTGGGCTATGTAGCCCAAGCTGCAAGGAAACTCTAGTTTGGGAACTAAAAAATGGGCTACAAATTAATTATAGCCCAAATTTTATGGATATTATACTGGCAATGACGCAGGTGAAATCAAGCTTATATCGCTTCCAGATATACTGATTGCAAGCCAAACAGGAGTTGCTAAGTCAGATGTAGTCACTAGAGCCATTAAAGAATTACTAAATATAATGCTATAGGTTACATCACTACCATTTAAATAACCCAAACCCATTACTGTTGAAATATCATCACTGGTTTGAATCAACAATGTACTTGGAACTAATCCAACCCCATATTCGACAGATCCTGCCACATTTAATAAAGACATTTTTTTCCTTAACTATAAGCAAATACAATAATTGCGCCCTGATTTCCTGAGCCACCCGTTTCACTGGATGTAGAAGAGAATGCGCCACTTCCTCCACTTCCAAATCCTACTCCTTGAATTCCATTTCCAGCTGCAATCAGTGAATTTCCTCCAGCTCCTACATAGCTTGTTCCACCTGCCCCGGAAAATCCCTTTCCTAATGCTACCATGCCACTCCCACCATTACTTGCAATAATGTTAATAATACCAGACCCTGACGTTGTTCCAGCTGCGCCACCTAAAACAGCAAGTGAAGCAGTGTTAAGTGCAGAAGTTGCACCCCCTCCACCAGTTCCCCCAGTAGCAGTATAAACAGTAGAAAGATAGGTCAATGTCGTATTATTACCATTTGTTCCTGCGTTATTTCCCGCTGTTCCACCGCCTCCAGCACTCCCGCATGCATAAGTAAAGGTTAAAGTTGTTCCCGTAAAAGGTATTGCAAAACCAAAACAACCTCCTGAACCCCCTCCCCCTGCTGCTGCTGTAGATGAGGCTGCTCCTAATGAACCACCTCCTCCTCCACCTGCACCTGTAACAATGCAAAATAAGCTATTGGTTCCAGTTGGGGCAGTATAGGTTCCCGAACCTGTAAGTGTGGTAACTAATTGAAGACTACCACCGACACCAATTGGCCCTGAAACATTGGGAAATGTGAATGCTTGCGATGAACTTCCAGAAGGAAATGAAAATGTGGCTACGTTAGGCCCAGTACCGCTATTCACCTGGATAGGAGAATTGCTTGTAGAAATAAATGTAAATACTCCAGCTAATTGAGTTTTAAAGAAAAATCCCACATTGGTATCACTTCCAACTGCTTGCATTCCTGGTTGATTTCCTGTGGAATTATTTGCTACTTTTACATTATTAACAGCTGAAGGAACGACGCCTAAAGAGAAAATTTCATTGCCATTGCTATCTATGAGTCCATTATTTCCAGAAAATTGAACTGATGCAAATTCAACTGGGGAAGTAGTTGCGATGGATTGCGGCAATGTAAATGTTAAAGCACCTGTTTGCGCACTACCTGATGTACCATTAACTAAAACTTGGTTTACTGTGCCCTGTCCACTTGCTACTCCAGCTGCATTTAAAGCATAATCGGAAGACCACGAAGCCGCTGTTGTTCCAGTATTTAAAATACAAGTAAGAACTGCTTGTGATGACGCAACCATTGAAACAATTAAATTGCCCCCCGAAGAATTCACAGTAACAGTTTGAGTGCTTAAATTTACAATAGTAAATGATTGTGTTGTTCCACCAGCAATTGATGCTAATGTGCTTGTAACGGGCATAGTTACAGTTTGCGCTGTTGTTCCAGTAATATATTGAAGTCGAGCGCTTGCCACTGTTAAAATTATTGGTGTTGCACTGGATACTGTGGTTGTATAACCTTCAATATGATTATTAGCGCTTAGATTCTTATTAGTATCCCACCCAGCGAATTCCGTAGCTGCCGGAACAATAGTAACAGAAGTTACATCAGTTCCCCCATCCAAGAATGGTAACGGCGTAGTGCTATTGGCATTTATTGAATTATTAGTAGCCATAAAAATCCATCCTTAGACTATTGTAAAATTACCGACCGATGAAACGACTACCCATATGGTATTTGCTGTTAAGCACCGCAACCTAATGCAATCATATTCAAGAATGCTTGATACTGAACCGCCGGCGCCAAGTGTTGATGCAATATTACCAAAATGGATTTGCTGTCCTGTTGCCTGTGCAATTGTATACAGCCCTACACCTTTGCCATTTATTTCTACAAAATCACCAATTGCTGATGTGGTTGGAAGCGTAAAAGTAACTAACGAGGCCCCATCATCTGACGTATATCCTGTATTAGTAGCCATTGTTATTGGCGTTGTAGTTTGGTCAACCCATGCTGAACCGCCTGAAGCAGTTGATATAGTAATTGTTCCAGCACCATTCGTGATTGTTATACCGCCGCCTGCAGTTAAAGTTGCGGCTACTGGATCAAGCCCAGTTGAACCAATAAAAGTTTGACCGTTAAGGGTCAATTCTGGAGTATTAGTCGAATTATTTGTTGTCATTTTATACATCCTGTATAATTTTAATACTTAAGTCCATTTCCTTTTGCCCGTTTCTTGGTCAATAGTCCATGAGCGCCCTTTGAATCTTAACTTGTTTTCTTCTATATTTTTAGGTGTTTTCGCTTCTTTTAACTTTAACTTATGCGACTCACTTAAAGGCTTATTAATTTTAGCTTGTCTTAATTTTTCTTTATGCTCATCGGTAAATTTACTTCCTTTTGGCATTCCTGTACTTATTCCAGACAACCCTTTATTCCAAGGCGTAAATCCTTTTTTAAATCCCTTATCTTGCAATGAATAATGATGCTTCATATGACAACTTCTGCAAAGAGTCAGCCCATTACTTAATTCAAACCTAAGTGATTCACTATCATCCCATTCAATAATATGATGAGCTACCAATTTTTTATCAATTCCGCAGTGCTGACATTTATAATCATCACGCTTTATTACTGCTTTTATCCATTCTTTAGACTGCCTGCAATTTCTGTTGGTTCTATCTACCATTTTGCGAGCCTTTTTGCATTATTGGTAGTCAAGATAATATCAATTATTTATTGTCATATCAAACTATTGTTATATTTCCAATCGAGCCAATCACGTTCCATGTGGTATTTGCTACAGTACATAATAATTTTACATAATCGTTTTGATTCGTTGATGCTAGGCTTCCTGTTGTTACTGTTGTTGATAGCGCACCAAAATTAATTGATTG
>QGNH01001455.1_pt1 | contig 18241 bp, 28 predicted proteins | sample 1735481 | NCBI WGS metagenome assembly QGNH01 (sample SAMN09239004, study PRJNA386568) | Viral metagenome, whole genome shotgun sequencing project.
CTTTACGATATTAAGCACAAAACAGTTCCCCATAAATCTAGTATACAGGAATTACAAGTGATATCCAAAGAAGAGATAAAAGCAAAAAAACAAGCAACAATAAAACGCAACAAAGAAGAAGCCGAGCAAAAGAAAGCATCGGGAATAGATACTTGCCGAGGTTGCAATATAGAATTTCAAAAGATAGATACTAAGGCTGCTACTACTTGCTCTTGGGAATGTGCATTATCAGCCTCACAAACAGGAAACTTAAGTTATCTAGGTGGTGGAAAACCCTTTTGGACTAGAGATAATGGCAAATGTTGGACAAGCCATTTTCTTGAAACAGTTGTACACAAACATCAAGAGCGTGAGCTTAAAGACGTTGCTGATGACTTATATCTAGAAAAAGAACACCTCAAAGACGTTTGTTCTGCTTTAGGTTGTGAACGTATGAATAGAAAATGCGTTAACTGGCATCATTTTAAAGTATATTCTGATATAGAATGGTTATTGCGCGATTCTGAAAAGGAAGATATAGCTTTTTATCTGGAAAAAATGATTAAAAATTCAAAAGATATTATTATAGAATGCTTATCTTATACTCACGATGAAGGAAAAGATCTACCTGATAAATTTGATGAAATAGAAGAAGAAAATAAAAAGATTAAAGAATGCCGTGAGATATTAGAAAGAATAAAAGTACAAAGATAAGAAGGCGATACTTGAAAAATGATGCAAAAAATGCAACAAATCTTATGTGTAACCCTTTATGAACAGCCAACTTAAACGAGTATATAGACAAGAAATAGATGGAGCAGAGCGACATCACACCCAGGAACACACGAGTGTGGAAGAACAGCTTTACGATATTAAGCACAAAACAGTTCCCCAGCATGAATCATCAACCTGGAGAAATCCGTTGAACAATCAACAACCTTGGTACGAAAAAGCCCCCAAACAATATACAGAAGTCGAACACATTCAACACCAATTGATCTTCAAGGAAAATTATCACAAAAAGCTACCCTTTATGGCCGATGCCCTAGTAGTATTAAAAAAGATTATGGAAAGTGAGAAAAAAGAATGAAACAAAACTGTATCTTACCCTATGGTTTCGTTATCTGTATTCCAGGTAAACCCATACCCTGGCACAGAGTCGGCGGCCTAATCCATAGATACGATACCCAGAAAGCAGAAAAACTTGCCATCGGCCTACTATTTCGTAAACTACTCGGGAATACTCCCCCTTACAAAGGCCCTTGTCATTTAGAAATCAAATTCTATTTCAAACCCCCTAAAAAATTTAAACCCTCTTCTCCCTATGCTCTCGATTATTATATGCCTCACCGTCCAGATAAAGATAATTTAGAAAAATTTATCTACGACACCATGACCCAAGCTAATGTTTGGTTAGATGATTGCCAGGTTGTAGATTCTCATGTACAAAAAAGATACCTTAACTACAATTATGATAAAGAACCCTATACAGAAATCATATTCCAAGATTTATCTTTATTAGATCAGTATGTACAAGGAGATAGTTATGAGTCCAATAAAAGAAGGCACCAATAGAGAAAAAAACGCTATAAACGCCGTCGTAGCCGAGAATGGACACCAGGTATTACCTGAAACCCCCAATAATAGCACTAAATTAAAAAGAAGACCTAATAGAACTTCCCCCAGTGGCGTAGATAGCATACATGCTTTCTTTAACTGTAATACGGGATTTCCTGATAACATTTCTGATTCACAACTCTTACAACTTGGCAGAGAGTATATTAAATGGGCTAGAGAGTACAATATAGAACTAGGCGTACCTTTAAAGCAAACCTTTTGGTTAGACCACGGCATTTCTAGGTTTAACTTACAAACTTTTCGTAAGTCATTACCCGAACTAAATGAACTGGTAATAACTGGTGATGAATACTGCGGCGAAACTAGAGAGAAAATCATAAGAAAGTACTATCATGGTATATGGGCAAGACAAGCGGTTTATGTCTCTGACTATATGGCACATGATGAGCACATGATTGAAGTTCGCGAACGTATCAAACACCAAATAGACAAAGAAGAGGGACTAACACCTCAACAACAACAAACCTTGTTCTATTCCTTTATGGAACCATTTTTAAAAGACAAGAAGCCAGATATAGATAAGAAAAACGATGCAGGAAAATGAAGTACTGGACTATAATACTTATCAACCCCGCGATTATCAAGCCGAATTAACTCAAAGCATCTTATCTGGTAAAAAGAAAAGAGCTTTCCTTTGTTGGGCTAGAGGTGCAGGTAAAGATGTTGCTTGCTGGAACACGATTATAAGAGCAGCTATCCTAAAGCCAGGCAATTACTTTTATGCCCTGCCTACGGCTGTCCTAGCGCGTCAGGTTATATTTGATACGGTATTCGGAACTACAGGTAAAACGTTTATTGATTTCATACCCAAGGCCTACATAGCCAATCTGAACATATCTAGAATGCTGATTAAGTTTACCAATGGCTCAACCCTACAGTGTGTTGGCTCAGAAGAGACAGCAACTCGTTTGGTTGGTACTAACCCCACAGGTATTGTGTGGAGCGAATGGCAGGTGTCCAAAGAAGATAGCTATACCTATTTAAGGCCACGTTTGGCTCTTAATGATGGTTGGTGCATCTTCAATGGAACACCCCCGAGGTACTGCGAATCATTTCTATACTCTTTTTCAGATATCTAAGATTGATCCAGACTGGTATCATTCGTTTAAAACAGTGTACGATACTAAGCATATACGTGAAGACATACTGGCTAAAGAAAAAGCCTCTATGAGTATAGATAAATTCAATCAGGAGATGCTTTGCGATTTCAACTGTGGCTTTCAAGGCACATACTATGGTATTCAAATGGATAAGTGCAGAGCCGAAGGCCGTATAACTGATAAGTTATTTTATGATGCGTCATACCCAGTTTGGGTTTCCATTGATATCGGAGTCAGAGATCCGACAGCGGTAATATATTTCCAGAAAATTGGAAATGCTATCCATATCTTAGAGTGTGAAGAGTTCACTAACCAAGGAGTTGATTACCTCAAGAAGCAACTTGATGCTAAGGAATACATCTACGCCAAACCAATTTGGGCGCCACACGATGCAAAGGTCAGAGAATGGGGATCGGCTGGAGCGCTATCAAGAATTGAATCTGCGCTAAATTTGGGCCTAGAGTTGCAAGCCGTTGATAATCTACCATTGTCTGAAGGAATTGAAGCAGTTCGGATGCTACTAGGTAGATGCTGGTTTCACTCCACCAAAGCCAAACGCCTAGTGGATTCTTTAGAGAATTATCGCCGTATCTACAATGAAGAGCTAAAGGCGTATCAAGAACGTCCGTTGCATGACTGGACAAGTCATTTAGAATCTGCAATGAGATACTTAACGATAGCGCAGCCTCAATGCTCAGCCTCTACCTCACAAGAAGAGATAACCAGAATGTATCAAGAAGCTAAGTTTGGCCACAGTTCCAATATTCCCCCTGTCTTTAGGGATAATCAGTTCAACCAAGGCCATCGCTTCTAATTGAAAAGTATTGCATCAAAGGCTAGCGCCAACTACACTAGAAATGGAACCCTTTTGAAACTATGAATTTCTAAATTATAGTTGCTCTGTCATGGGCGCACAAATTGTGTACTGAAAGGCTAGTAAATGTTATTTCCTGATTCCTCTTTTTATGATAACTCAGACCGCTTTATGCAAGATAAGATATCTAAGTTTAAAAATGATAATCTTACATTCAACCGACTGCTATGGCAGGAGCAGCTTATTGATACTATGTACTGTGCTGGTGCATCACAAACTTTAATGTCCTCTTTTTACCAGCAGTTCCCCGCATCTTCCAGTTCTATGTTCAACTTCAATCATCTACGTTCTATTAAGAACGCAATTGGAGGCAGACAACGCCAACAACGCAAGTCTATGATAATGAAACCTATGGAGGGTGGCACACAAGAGACAGCCGATCAGTATACAGACCTTTTGATGCACGTAGGCGCTCAGCAAATGCTTGGGCATACAATCTCAGATGCATTTGATCAAGCTTTGGTTACAGGGTTGTCGCTGATACATGTTTATCAAGATTTTAGAAAAGATCCAGTTAATGGCGATATCAAAGTAGACGCCTTGACATACGATTCTTTTATCATGGATAGCCTATTTAGGAAGCGTGACCTATCAGATTGTAACGGAGTATGGCGTAGAACATTTGTTGCTGCTAATGAGTTACCCACTTTGTTGCCTGATGCTGCTAAAGATTTGATTCATCTTGGTAGTGGCTCTGATGCCAGCTTTAACTATATGCCAGAAGTTATATATGCATCTAAGACCCGCAATAGATTTGCTTACGATGAGTTCTATTATCGTATCTATAGAGATGCAACTATACTTACAGATCCCCAAACAGGACTGAAACAGGAATGGAAAGGAACTAAAGACCAACTCAGGGATTATATCTCATACTTTCCACAAATCTCAGTCAATCACACTCAAGTTCCTAGTGTAAATTTAGCTATATTAGTTAATGGTAAGTTGTTTTTTGATGATCGAGCTGTTGACGGCTGTGACGAATACCCATTTATTCCAGTTTTTGGGTACTTTGACCCATCTATTTCAGATTACCGCTGGAAGATACAGGGTATTATCCGTAACTTACGAGATTCAGCCTTTTTGGAGAACAGAGTGCAAACCATTCTGTTAAAGATGCTTGAATCCAAGATCAATACAGGCTGGATATACATTGATGGCAAGGTAATAAACCCAACAGATACATACAAGACAGGTGAAGGGCAGAACATTATCATGAAACCAGGCTCTGTCATAGGGCAAGATATTTCGCCTATACAAGCGCAGGAAATCCCCGCCTCGTACTTTCAACTACTTGAAGGATTATCGAAGAACCCAGAGCGAATTTCAGGGGTTAGCCAAGAAATGTTGGGATCAGCTACAGATACAAATAGTTCCGGCTTGCGGGATATGTTAAGACAGCGAGCGGGTACAACGACCATTGAGGAACTGTTTGACAACTTAGATCGTTCACAGTATCTAGTTGGTAAACGAATAGCCGAGATCATACAACATAACTGGACACCTGGTAAGGTTGAACGCATCTTGGGCAAGAAAGCCAGCCCATTCTTCTACAAGGTGGAGTTGGGAGAGTACGATGTAGCAATTGAAGACGGCGTAAATACGACTAGCCAGAAGCAACTTGTATACAGTCAGATCAGAGATCTACTTGATGCTGGAATACACATCCCTGAAAAGTATATCTTGAAGTATGTAACGATTTCCGACAAAGACGAACTACTTAAAGATATTGAAGAAGAGAAACAACAAGCTGCTCAACAACAACAGCAACAAATGCAAGTTCAAATGCAGCAGATGCAAATGCAGGCTAAGGCGTATGAAGCCAAGAGCATGGCGGATATTGGATTGTATGAAGAGCGCCATTCAAGAGTACCTGAAAACTTGGCTATGGCCGAAGAACGCAAAGCCGCATCGGTTAAAGATGAAGAAATAGCCTTGTTGAATATGGTCAAAGCTCTTAAAGAGATAGATGGTATTGACTTGGCCCACATGAAAGAAGCAATTGCCCTTATGGGATTGATAAAAGGCCAGGAGCAGCAACAAGAGTTGCATCAGCAGACAATGTCTCAGCCACAACAAGAAAATGGTCAAAAAACAGGGTTAAAAGATTCACTTCTTGGTCAAAAAACAGGGATAAGCAATGGAACAGAGTAAGTGTCATGGATGTGACAAAGAAGATTTTACAACTGCGATGTACTCTTTAGGTAAAAAATGGAAGCATAAACGCAAGATTTACGGTACATTTATTTATGTTTGTGAGAAATGTTATGCAACAGAATTAGAAGCATTTACTAGTGATATGGATAAGGCGGATGAGTTGATCGTCCGCCCACCAATACAATAACCCTTATAGGAACCAAATGAAACAAAAGAAACCTGATGAAAAATTACATTCTTGTGCTAATAGGTGGATATCTTGTTACATAAGTGATTTAGACGGATTGGTTATGAGAGTTGAAGGAGATTCGGAGATACTTATAGATTATTGTCCATTATGTGGATTTAAATTTGAAGAAGATGAAGAATAGGAATCAAATGAAACAGTCTATTGCAACCATGCAGGATAAAGAGAAGATCTTAGACAATAAAGAAATGTGTATGGTTTGTAATAAAGAAGAAATTAAAGTTCCAGTTATTCTTTCTGGTTGGATGACTTGTAATAAGTGTTTAGTTGGAATCTATACTATGGGAGCAAAACAGTATATGGAGACTTTGAAATGAGTATAACCAAGCGCATGGATCTACTAGAGAAACAGGTTAAGCAATTGGATGAAAAGATAACTGAATCTACCAGAGTTTTTAACATTGTATTAGCTCAAAATGATAGACTGCTTAAGGAGTTGGCCAATACTAAGGAGACTAAATGAAGTTATCTATAATCTTTGCCCCTCTTGTCTTTGCTGGAATGTTGGATTACACACCAACACTAAGAGCACAAGTGCAAACAACTAAGCCCACTATTATCGAAACAGTTAGTAAATGCAAACAAGAACCTGCGCACGCCTTACGCAAAGATATTCCTTTTTTGGGTAGACAGGAGACCTTTGCGTTAAACGTTGCGCATTTGATAGAATACATATATTCCCAAGGGTACTCGTGTACCTTTGGGGAAACATTCCGTACTAAGGCACAGGCTTTACTAGATGCGCATGCTGGTATCGGAATTCGAGACTCAAACCACTGTTACCGCCTAGCTATAGACTTAAATTTGTTTGATAAGAAGGGCAAGTATCTAACTACGGTAAAAGAATATCTTATCTTTGGTGAGTATTGGGAAAAGTTAAACCCTTTTAATGAATGGGGAGGTCGCTGGAGAAATGGCGACTGTGACCACTTCGAGGCGGATTAGAATGTTAAAAGAAAAAATAATGATTTGGTTTATTGATGGCGGATTTCAAGAATATTGGATTAATACTACTGAAATTGAACAATGGGATAATAATGGTCGTCAAATCGAAAGTAAGCCTGGAAGCACACAAGGAAGAGTTCTTTGGTCAGAGATATGTACGCTTGAACTTTTAACTTCTTTTCTTACCAAAGCAACAGTATTTACAAGGAATATTCAGCACATTATTTGGACTGGTGAATTTCAAGAGTTTAAAGAATGATGAAACCATTAACAGAATCAGAGAGGAGGCGGATTAATGGAAACTAAAAAATATCTAATTTGTCCTTCTTGTATGTTTGAACTACAACAAAAGTATCGTATGACTCATGAATTACCAATAAAGATGTTAACAAGACATTGTTCACAAAGTCCTAAATGTTTTGAAGTAGAAAGATTTAAAGCTTTAACAGAAGAAGAATGTTTTAAAAACCTTAATAGGATTGCATAATTATGAGAGAGTTACTGTTTATATTATTTCTATTTACAACCTGTTTAGCAATGGAAGAACAGCCCCCGCTAAGTGTTATTGCTACATTAACAACTGCTGCGCCATTAACACAAGTCGTTATCGACACAGACAAACTCAACATAGATATGCATTACAATATGGCCCTAAAGTGTCTAAATCTATCAGACATTACAATGGGTGACGAAGGTTTATTGCTGGTATTCGATCAGATTAAATTATTTGTTTTAACCAACAAAGTTGAGTCTCTTATATTAGAGAACACAGGACTAACAAAAATCCCCTACTTTGCAGTTAGTTTTGCTTTGATTACACCTACATTGCAGTATGTGTCTTTGATGCATAATGATTTTGGTATTCGTAGCGGCTCACCCAAATACGATCAGCAAGTATCTTATCTTGTTGAAGATGCCAGTATGCATTCAGATGACTCCAGGGCTAATTCACCACAAGCTTCTAGCGAGCCTATAACGCCTAGAGACAGTCGTCTGTCGACTCCTAGCGTACCACGCAGAATAACTCGTTCATCTACGGGTGCAGATATAGCGGTGTCTGTTGTTGAGGGTTTATGGGGTTCGATAGCAACTGATGTTCAGAAAGTAATAACTGAACAAAATACAGCATCTAACGCAATGAAGTTCTATAAGAAGATTATACTATTGGATAAGCATATACCGCCGATTACCGTTATAAATCAAACGACGTTGCCCGTAGCGATGACAACCAGAGGCAAGGTGTGTAAAGTCTTGGATCGTGTGTGTTTTGTCTCCATAGGGATGCTAGTTGCCTTGTTGCCTAGTTTGGTGCCATGGCTCCTAGAGAAATACGGCACTACGAATGGAAGTAATTAACTAGTTAGGAAAATTGGAGAAAGATGAGAATAAGTTATCTTGAGATTGTTATTTTGTTGGTGTTTATTTCTGGCGTAGCAATAGTCTGGGCAGATGTATATCGTTTACACGATCAAATTCAAACTCTACGCAACGAAAATGAATTAATGATCTCAGAGATCGAACACAATTATAAACTCATTGTGGCAATGGATAAAAAGTTATATCCCATTGTTTCAATGCCAGGAAAGTAATGGAACGTATTGAAGTTGACCCCAGTGTGAAAGTATTTGTTATACTTTTAGGGATAATGTTAAGTTGTTTTGGTGTCGCTTTATCTTTGACTTTATGGAATTTTGTTAAAAAGGTTTTACGATGAGTTGGTTTAACACTAGTGTTTTTAAGAGAAATTTACCAAATATGCCGCCCACAATTCCCTTAATGCATGACTCATGTACACCACCACCTTTTCGTATACCAATATTTGAAACCAGGGTCGCACAAGATGCCTTCTTTGATGAAATGAAATCTATAGACAAGTTGCCCAATCACATGAAAAAATCAGCTTATGCACTATCTGAGCAACATTGGTCAATATATCCAGGCAATCTAGTTTTTTGGAAAAATTCAGTTGTAGAAGAATATAATAAATCGAAAGATAAGAATATGAACGTAGCAGAAACAATGGTAGTTGCTTTGTTGAAGGATCTTCAAAAGAATCAGGCCAAGGTGCAGTCTTTTATAACAGCTAGATTTATCCCTGCTGATATGAAGAAGATTATTGAAGAAATCGAGAAGATACTAGGTTATTTGAAGCCTATTATTGACGAGATAGATTCACTTATACCAGCATCTATGCCAGAACTTAAATTAGTATTTGATTGGGCAGTAGCAATTATTAATGCTATGCCCTCGTAATTAGATCATAAAAGACCCTTTAAGACTAAACCCTTAAAGACCCAAAATCCCTAGAAGATGAAATAGTGCAAGCATCAAGTCTTGCACAAATGATATATGCTTCTAGGGATTATTTATTTGCAATAAAGAATTAATTAATGCTAAATTACTTCTAGGGTGGTATTAGATAAAACTTTTAATCAAAGGACTAGAGACTATGGCTCTAAAACATAAATCAGAAAACGGCAAATCTGAAGGCGAATTATCTGCAAAAGGTGGAAAATGCCCAGAAGGCGTTCATTTCAAACCTTATAGCAATCCACACGGTGCAGGTTGCCCAGATGGTTACGATGATACACTTTCAGGTGTTGACGGTGATATTTCAGACACAATGAAAGAAGTTCGCAAGGCTTTCAAAACAGGCCGTGCTTAAACACTTCGTGTTACAATCAGTTTAATAGGGGGAGAATCATATGCCAGGAATGTGTAGACCAAAAAAGGCAGAAAAGCTCTTTAGGGAGATAATGGGAGAACCTCAAAATGCCTCTAAAAAGTATTCTGTTAAACGTCGCGAGAAGGTTGAACCTTTCAATACAACATATGATCTCAACAATCAGGATCGCAGTTATGAAAACTACTAGCAAGAAGATGGATGAAAAGCGCAAAAAGCTTTTCTCGGAACATGGCCATAAATCCTTAAAGAAATATGAACATGAGTCATTAGCTGAACACAAGGCTGAAAAATCTGAACCTAAAAAGGGTAAAGCCAAGATAGCTAAAGTAATGACCGAATTTAAAGAAAAAAAGTTAAAATCAGGCAGTAAACATGGGCCTGTTGTGACTAATCCAGCTCAAGCCAAAGCGATAGCAATGAGTGAATCTGGGATGTCTAAAAAGAAGCATAAAAAATAGTTTCATTTGGTTCCGATATGTTGGTGGGGGATAGATTTTAGTTAGACTTTTTATCTATCCCCATTTCAGGAGAAAGAAGATGGGAGAACTAGATAAAACATCACTTACAGCAGGTCAAATGTCTGCTGCTGAGATTGATAAATATGTCGAAGTAGATGATGCTGCTGAACATGAGGCATCAGATTATTACTATCAATTAGAAGTCTGTATAAACAATCATCTCAATCGAGCTGTGTTCAAAGATCGACCTTATTTTTATGTATGTGTTCAATTCAAGAATGAAAAGTTACTTACAGCCCTAGGAAAGCCCACAATAAGACGTTGGTTTATTGGTTTGTTGGATTGTCCTAAGCCAAATTATCAAATGAATCTGTATAAGTATCACAAAGACCTTGATGCAATTGAAGAAATCTGGCTATTATCAAATAAACCAACTTGTAAATACCTAGAAGAACATAAAAATAACATCTCAGAAGGCGAGAAGAGATTGTTACACTACTATTTGGAGAAGAAAAACGGTAACCTTTTTAGGTTAATGAAAAAACTTAATGGTGAAAAAGACGATACCCCTGAACTAGTAAATAGGAGAAAAGACTAATGTCAGATGAATCAAGATTAGAAGAACAAATGATTAATGAAGCAATGCAAGAAGATGCAGCAAAGAAGAAAGCTGCAACACCAGTTCCAGCGACACAGGTTGAACCTACGCCTAGTGACCATACGAGTATGGACATTCCACTTGTTGCTAATGTTGAACCTGTACAAGTTGCCTCAGTACCACAACCAACGCAGGATAATTCCCCGCAGGAATCTTGGCGCTATTTACGAGAAGAGCGAGAGAGACTTGAGAAGAAGTTAGAGCAAGAACGTAATGAGAAACAAGAACTAATTAGGTATATGCAATCCCAACAAAACCAACAGCAACAAGTACAACAAACCCCAGAAGAAGAAGAATATCAGGCGCCACAAGACGAATACCTTGAGGGTAAACATCTCAACAAGTACCAACAACAAACGAAGCTTAGAATTGATCGTGAGACAAAAGCCAGACAAGAATCAGAAAAGAGAATGTATGAGATGATGGTTCAACAACAACTCATGATGGATCTTCCTGATTATAGACAGGTCTTTACGGCTGAGAATCTAGATAAACTTGAGAAGATGAACCCTGACCTGGCTAAAAGCATAATCTCCAATCCTGACCCATTATCTAAGCGTAAAGCTACATATGAAGCCATAAAGGCATTTGTCATACCTGCTAGAGCAAATGAAGCCAAAGAAGCAGATTTAAGAATGCAAGCAGAAAAGGTTACTAAGAATTTTAATAAACCCGTTCCTACCAGTTCAACAGCGTCATCACCTTTAAGTAAAGCTAATGCCTTTTCTGATGGTACCCTTACAGATGAACGCAAAACTGAACTGTTTGAGGACTGGCATAAGAAATCTACTGCAAGTTATAACTTCAAGAGATAAATCTCGTAGAGATAAATCTCGTAGAGATAAATCTCGTAGAGATAATTGAGAAGACTTCATTACTACTCTCCTTTCTCCTTTTTCCGTCATGTATTAAAACCACATGACGGTTTTTCTTGCATGTAAATTGAAAAAAGTATTAAGATATCTATGAGCGCAAATCTGGCGGGACATCGCTCCCCTGCCCCGGAGCGAACCGGTAATCAACTATCGACGCAATAGTGACTCGTCACCACATCTCTTAGACGCAAAAGCAATCTTTAAGTCTCGTCTAGCTTAAAACGTATAGTCGTACCGCTTGGTACAATGTTTACTATATTTTTTAAGGTATAATATCATGCAAATAGTTACGACAAGTAATTATAAACCCGCTATAACTGCGCAGGCTGCTGATACTCTATTATCCACACCTACAGCTAGAATGATTCATAAAATTCCAGCTCAGATGTCGGTAATGAAATCACGCGCCGGTACGGTACAGCGTAATGTTAGAATCAATAACTTTCCTCTGGCTACTGTAGAAATAGGTAACTCGGGCCAAAACCCAGCACCTATTATTGCTACAAAGATCAATATTGACGTAAAGCCACAACTCTACGGTTACACGGCCGTAGTAAAATCCTCTCTGATAGTCTTGAACGCCTAAGGTACATGAGTACTATGGTAACAAGGTGGAACCCTTTTATTGGTATAAATAATTGGGACCATGAACGCAGTAAGCGAGAGGACGTCTTAACAGACGATGCGGTACTCTGAACAACGATCGAAAGACGTTGAGGTAGGCTGAGAAGATCTACCCGCCCTTAGGGGTCATAAAGTAACAGATTGCAATTCATGTATGTCAATGAGCAAGTAGTTCTCCAGAACGAAGAAGACGTAATACACAATTACGCTATCCGTTTTGGTGTATCTATGAGGCTTTCAGAAGACAGATTGATGAGAGATCTTTTGGCCTCTTCAGCTTCGAGATTGAACTGTGTAGGCGGAGTGAATGGCGACACACCTAGTGAAATAACTGCTGCTGACTGCGTTGACGCAGAAACAACTCTAGCTAGCGCAGATGCACTAACGGTTTTGGACAGTATCGAAGGTGAAAATCGTTACGCTACTGCACCAATTCCTAATTCGTATTTCTGTTTATCGCATACGTCGATTATCAGAGATCTGATGGCTATTGGAGCTGCGGATTTCGTGAGAACGATCCGTTATCCAAGTCAGACAAACATTCTCAAGTCTGAACAAGGATCTGTAGGACGCTTACGATTCTTAACCTCGTCACAAGGTTCGTTAACTCTTAGCTCTAGTAAACTTGGCAGAACAGTTCTTAATAACTTCTTTGTTGGTATTGAAGCTATTGCGTGTATCTACGTAAATGAACTATCCAGTGAGTTTATCTATCTGCCTAAAGAGTTTAGCGGTGGGTTGTGTCAAAACGTTGTACTTGGTATGAAGTTCTTCGAAGCTCCAGCCATATATAACGATTTGTGGGTCGGTAATCTAGCTTCAACCCCATCAAGATAAGAACACGCGTGTTCGAAAGGAATATAATATGTCATATATGGACGTAGTTGGAGGTGTATTTACCTCCACAGGTGTTAGCAAAGTAATACCTATTAAGATTAATTTTGATTGGATGGAAACATACAATTGGACAGTAATTAATGCTCAGACCAATAATGCTGCTACAAGAACATATTGGCAGCGTGGAATGGCCGCTAATGACTGTATTTATACTTATTTTAATGCTGGTTCTACAGCTATTAATACCGGAACAGCATTGAACTTTCCAGGTGGAGCAATGCCTGGTTATACAGAATATAACTCAGGCAATGAAATATATGGTGCTACGAATTACACCAATCTATTACAGCCTATTGCTATTACAGCTATTTCTGGTGCTAATCCAGGCGTAGTTACTACAGCAGATATTGTAACACCTGCACTTGCTAATGGTGATATTGTTCGTTTTAGCAATACAAATCCACAAGTTGGTCAATTTGGCGGTATCGACTTTACAGTCGGTGCAGTAACAAGTACCGGTGGAAACGCTGGAACATTTACAATTGCTTTTGGCCCAGTAGTAGTTGCTGGTGCCGGTATGGCCGGATTCTATCGTAAATTGAAATATGATTCTACTTGGTCGCCAAGAAAGAGATACATCTCCAAGATTCGTTCTGTTGGTGTAACAACACAAATCACAATGACCGTAACACATAACTTATTGGTTGGTGAAATCGTAAGATTCCACATTCCATCAGTTCGTGGATCGGCTGCATTTGGAATGGTTGAATTAGACAATTTAACCGGAACTATTACAGCAATTAATACGGCAGACGTTGATGGTGTTCTAAATACTATCACAGTTGATATCAATTCATCTGCATTTACTGCATTCCAATGGCCATTAACTGCATTTGATAGATTTACAGCCCCAACAGTATGCCCAATTGGTGAAGATGCTACCGATACTTTCTCCAGTGACACAATCACTGACGATAAGATTATTAACGTAGCCTCTAAAGGTATCATTCTAGGTGGTAATACAACAGTTGTATCACCTGTTGGTGCCGCTGGGAACGTAATTTACTGGAAAGCCGGTAACTTCTGGACTCAGAACGGTTAATTAACTCTTCGAGTTGAAAACTCTTCGAGTTGAAAACTCTTCGAGTTATAAACTCGCATTGAGACAGTGGGGTGGGGAACTATCCGTTTTCCTGCCCCACATAAGAACGAATACACGGATACACACTTATAGTAGGAGAAAAAATGACCGAGATTTTAAAAGACACAAGTGTCAACGAGATAACAGGCAAGCCAACAGTAGGTGTAACAGATGGTAGTTCTGCTGCAATGACACCACCTGTACAACCAGCAACAGTAGTTAATACAGCGCCAGCACCTTTACGACCTGGTCAAGAAGTTAAAACACAGCGTGTATTTAAACGTAGACCTGTTGAGAAAGATGTAACTAAGCAAACCAAGGAAGAAGTTGAGTACATCTTGGATGAATACTCTGAGATAGTTTCAGGAACTATTATTAACCATGAACAACCTGGTAATCCAGTTGAGTTCTGGTTTAGAGGTAATGGTTGTCCTGATATAACCAAGTTTGAGTTTGCTGACAACAGTTATGTAAAGATGCCAGTTGGTGTAGCTGAGCATATAAATAAGAACTGCTGGATAGGCAAAGACCGTGATGGTGTAAATGAAGTTGGCAAGGCAATAATCGAAGTAGGACGCAAAGTACGCCGCTACTCGTTTATCCCTAGTGGGTACTTTGGATCTATTGATTTGAAGCCCGTGGGCGAAGCGATGTTGCCACTTTACAAACAGTAATAGGAAATAGGAAATGTTTTGCATAGAAGCGCCGGATCATCTTATTAGACCATGTACTAAATTGATACAAAATGTGACCAATGCGAATCCTGCATTGGTCACGACCATTAACCATCATCATTACAAATCAGGAATAATGGTTCGTTTAGTAATACCGGAGTCTTGTGGGATGCAACAAGCAAATGGATTAGATGGCGAGATTACTTTTGTAGATGATAACAACTTTACCATAGCTATAGACACCACTCATTTTGATGTATTTGCCATCCCTACGGTGTTTTTACCAACTCCTGGTGGTATTCCAACTTGGGTTAACACTTGTCCACAGGCCGTTCCTTGTGGCGATACCAGTACCGGAGAACATGCCAAAGAACCAAGCAAATTAGCCCCTAAGAACATTAATAGGATTCAGCAGGGGTATTATAATCAAGTACCTATGAAAGACTGGAGGTAGTCATGCCAATAATTGATACCGGATTTTCAACTCTGCAAAACATTATCCAAAAAGTTAGAACCATTACATTCAGACCATCTGTTAATCAGATATCAGATGACCAGATAAAACATTATATAAATGTTTTTACTCTTTATGGATTTCCTGAGGATATTAAGTTATTCAATTTAAAGAAGACTTTGACGTTTTATACCAATCCATACATCGATATTTATGATACTTCAAATCTGTTGCCTGATGATCCACTATATAACTTTTACAATACATATACCTTTACGGGTGATCCCGTATATGTAAATGGTTTACAGGCTACGTTTCTACAAGACAGAACGCAGTTCTTTAATCTATATCCATTTATCTACTCAACTGATACTATTGGCACCGGAGATGGAATTAATGTAAATTTTTCTGGTTTTTTACCCAATCATCCATGCTTGGAGAATAATGTCATTATAACTTCAACTGATAGTTATGGCGTAGGAATAGTTGTTCAAGATATACCGGATATTAATCCCATAACGGGATACTATTTGCCACATGGAACTCTAGTAGAACCTAATTTTAAATCTGTAGCTCTAGGAACTATAGATTATGTAACAGGTGCTTACACTGTAACATTACCAACTCCTCCTGGCCCTAATGAAAATATAACAGCAAAGACTAGTTACTATAATCCATCAATACCAAGAACAGTTCTATTTTTTGATAAACAATTCACCATACGGCCAGTACCCGACAGTGTTTATGCTATAAATGTTGAAGTTTATAAACGTCCTGATGCTTTATTGGATACGGCACAAATGCCTGAGTTGGCTCAGCATTGGATGTATATTGCTTATGGTGCTGCTCTTGAGATCTTTATGGATAATAGAGACATGGATAGTTATAACGAGAAACTAGGTCGGTTTAAAGAACTGGAGCAGGAAGTAAGGACTAAGGCAGCTATGCAGTTATCACAACAAAAGGTAACAACTATTTATGACATGCCTTACTACTATGGGAACTACAACAACCCATTCGGCTACAGGATTTAGAGATGATAGAACTAATATTATTTATAACATTCTTTATTGCAATTCTAGCTTCTATGTTTTACGTAATTAAAAGGGATTAAAAATGGCTTACCAGAGCGCGATTCCGCAATCTACAGATAAAATTTCAGTATCTCAAGGTGACTTATTGGGTAACTTTACAGAAGTTAATACGGCATGGAATTTAAACCATGTACCTTTCAATCTTAGTAATGAAGGGCAACACTGGTTTATCAGTATGCCTAATCAGCCAATTACGCCATCCGTAAATCCACCTGCAACAAATGGAACCACCATAGGCTTATATGCAACTGGTGGAAATCTATATTTCAGACCCGTCAGTCAAACTGCTGGAACAGTAACAAATGACGTAAATTTAACAAATACTACGGCGGGTAATGCTACAAATGGCTGGATGCAATTTCTTTCAAGGGTAAAACAGGCATGGGGCATAATTACAGTAGTACCGGCAGGTACTACAGGAACACCAGGACATCAAAAATTAACCTTAGATAATGCGACTATACCTGGAATACCTACATTCACTACAATTTATAATGCTCAAGTTTCATGTGTACAGCCAGGTGGTTTAGATAAAAATGTATGGTTGAAAGTTACACAACCAGTTGTTGCACCAGCTACAGCAGGATATGTAACAGTATATAATCCTAATAGTAGCGCCATTGCAGCTTATGTTTTTGTAGTAGGTAATTAGCCCTTAGGAGAAGAGATGGCAGATAAATTTCTCATAGCACCACTTGATTCAGGACTAACTTTAGATAAGAAGCCTTTCGCGATCCCAGATCAATCTTTCACTGAACTAAAGAATGCTTATGCCTGGCGAGGAAGAATTGTAAAAAGATTTGGTTCTGAACTTTCAGGACATGGAGCAGATAATAACATAGATCAAGGTCTGTATTCTAAAGGTGCTATAGATTTATCAAGTTATGCCGCTGCCTCTATAGGATACGGTATAGGTGTAACAGATGGTACTGGTTCTTTTACAGGAACATTTCCAAACTTTTTGGGTGTTCCAACATCAACATATTATACTGCGACTGGTTTCAAAGTAGGGCAATACTTTCAGGTCGGAACTTATACTTATACAATACCCTCATTGTCAACTTCAGTAACGTTGACTGCTAGTGGTGGAGCTGGATCAGCCGTATTAAATATGGTTACGGGTGTATTAACATTAACAAATTTAACCGATGGTGGTAGTCCGGCTAAACCTTTAGCTGGATTAACAATAACCTTTTATCCATATGTTGGTTATCCATATTATGGTAAAACAGATGGAGCTGGTGCTGATGCAGGAAGAGTTCCAGGCAATAAATTCAAGGTTGGTCAACAGTTCTCTATAGGTGATGCTGTATTTACAGTCGTTATTGCTGCGGGTGGAAATCAGAACATGCTTAGCACTATAACGTTACCCGTAGGAGACTATGCTACTTTTGATACAAATACCGGAATATACTACTTTCAGATAACTGCTTATCCAAATACAGCGATATTTTACTACCCTAGTGATCCCATAATGGGATTCTCTCAGTACGAAGTAGTCCCCATTAGTGATGAACCAGCATTTGCATATGACACACAATTTGCATATCAATTTAATGGTTCTAGATGGTTATATTCTGGGCCTGGGCCTGCGTCATACTTTCATGGTGATGACTCCCAGTTCTTTTGGTCATGTAACTACCAAGGAGTTGCCCCAGGTGACACGATAATGATTATCAGCAACTTTAACTATACTGTACCAACTCCTGTCGCTACAGATGATCCTATGTGGTATTACGATGGGAAGCAATGGAATATCTTTGCCCCCATTAGCATTCCAGGCACTTCAGGAACTCAAAA
>QGNH01000823.1_pt1 | contig 18237 bp, 35 predicted proteins | sample 1735481 | NCBI WGS metagenome assembly QGNH01 (sample SAMN09239004, study PRJNA386568) | Viral metagenome, whole genome shotgun sequencing project.
TTTGCTTTGGTGGGGAACTGACTCTTCAGGCCGATGCGCAGACGCGGGCGCCGCTGGTCCGGAGTCGTGAAGCGGATGTACCAGCACGGCCCCACGGCTGTGTCTTTTAGCTCCAGCGCGCCGTCCTGATAGCGTCTTGGCATTCGCGCCATCGTACATCAGGGACAGGATGTTTTTGCGGGAGAAACGCCAAAGAGTGCCGAACTGCACTCCAGGGATGACGCCGGCGGCGGCCTGGTTGGTGACGGTGCGCGTGGTGATGCGAAGGAATTCAGCGACCTCGTGGGTGGTCATCACATCGGGCTCGCCGCGCTCGTCGAAGGAGGGGAGCGGAGGCATTGGCGCTGGCTGTGCGGCGGTGGCCATGGGTTAGCTCACTTTCTCAAGCTCGGGCGGCTGCTCGGCGCGGAGAAACATGCTGCGCCAGAGCTGCTGCAGCTTCCAGTCCGACGTGCGCTCGAATTCGCGCGGANNGGGGGGGGGGGGGTGCGCTCTCAGGGTATTCTCGCTCGCAGAATCCACCCGGGGCTTCGAAGCATGTTGCCATCATGCCTTCTGGCAGCGAGCAGCGGCACCATCTGCAAATCGGCATGGGCGGAGGCACTGAGTGGGCGGCCATGGGCTAGCCTGCCGCCTGGAGCTGCCGCGCCGGCTTGCGGAGCGGCGCGGCGGCGTAGTCCTCTGGGTAGAGGATCTGGTCGCGCGTGATCGCGTTGCCGAAGTATTTCGCGATGCGGTTGGCAAGCTCGGGCGAGGCCTGGACCAGGGCCAGCTCGACGCGGCGGTAGTGGCTGGGGTCGATGCCCAAGGCAACGGCCACGTGGCGCTGCACCTGGCCAAGCTTCTCGCGGTGCGCCTGGAGCGGGGTAATCATTTACTAGACCCTCCTGCGTGGTTTATCGCACCCCTCCGGGTGTTTTGTCAAGGCCGAAAGTAGTATGGCGTAACAGACCACCCTTCGCCGACAATGGTTCTGATGGACATTGTTGCGGTCAATCTTAGGCGCTTGCGCCAGGAGAGCGGCCTACTCCAGAAGGAGTTGGCCGGCCGCGCCGAGATGAACCCGAGCAATCTCTCAAAACTTGAGCGCGGCGAATATACCTGGACGAAGGCGACACTGAACAAGCTCGCCTTGGTCTTGGGCGTCCCTGTGTCGGCATTCTTCGAGGAAGCCGATCAGGCCGCCGGTGTGCCCCGCGAGGTGCCTGCGGCTGGCGCGGACGCATTGCTGCGCCGGATCCTGCTGCTTTTGGAGAAGTGGGATCGGGCGGATGCGCGGCGGAGCTAAAACCCCCTTAGTTTATTGAACTATGCCCCAGAATTGGTGCATCCTATGAAGATGGTTTGACAAACCCCCAAGAGTGTCGTAAACCTGTAGGAGTCTAATTCCGATCCTTTCCTGGAAAGGCCCCCATGAAGAACCTGCTCGACGCACTCGCCATCCTGATTCCGTGCAACACCACCAAGACCTTCCACGCTGCCGCCCACCTGGTGGCTGCGCAGGTGGTGCGCCAAAACCCGCTGCCGCTGCTCGATGCGAGAGGCGAGGCGCTATGACGAAACAATGTGCGGCGGACGGTTGCGGGGCGATGTTTGAGGCGAAGGGCCCGGGAAAGTTCTGCGCGAAGCACCGGGGCGCGAAGTCCCACAAGGCCAAGAAAAAATCGGCCGAGCCGCCTGACGACGATGTGGGGATGGTGGTGCCTATCAACCTGAGCGCGCGCCAGCTGGACCGGATTTGGTCGACTTCGACCCTGGAAGAGAAGGGCCTGGCCATCCAGACCATCCTCGACGACCAGCGCAATTTCCCGTTCTAACAACCATTCGGAGAGGAAGGGAGGCCGCGGAGAATCGCCAGAGCTGAGCTGAGGGCCGGGAGCGACGACGTGCGAAATCGAAATGCTCCCGGCCTCGGCTGTAGACAAAGCGGGTACAGAGAAAATCCTAGCATCTGTCTGCCACAGAGACAGACCGCTTCTCAACCCCGCTGTTTGCGCGCACTTTGCAGGGCGACTGTCTGCCGCAGAGACAGATTTGAATAAGGGACTGAATGTCACACAAAGACAATGCCGATTTACGCAACACCGGGGACGGCGGCTGGTTCTACGCCGAGCATGAACTCTTCAGCGTTTTCGTTCCGCTGATCGGGCCCCTGGGAGGAATGGTGTACATGGCAATGTGCCGCCTGATCCCGCTAGCAGCCGTCGATCCCGACAAGCAGGTGACCCTGCGCCGGATCGAGGAGGAGTCCGGCGTCAACCGGCAGACGGCGAACAGGAAGAGAGTCGCGATCGTCGCCATGGGAATGGTGGAGGAGATGAAGCGTGGGACCAACCGCGTGTCGACCTACAAACTGGTCAGTTTGCGCAAGCTGGCGGCGGTTGGAGTCGAGGAGCTGAAGCGGCGGCTGGAGGGGCTCCCCGGTGTCAGTGTGGCTGACACCGAGAATGAAGGCGGAGGATCGGACCCCGTGACCCAGCAGGGGCATGCCGTCGCCGAGGGGCGGGTTGTGGGCGCAGATGCGATAGACCGGCCGACGCTGGTGTCGCTGTTGCTCCCGGACGCGCCTGCGGCCTCTGGTGGAAACGGTGTCAGCCAGCGTGACACCGACCCCAGCCTGTGTAAAAACGGGGTTTCGGCGGCCGATTCGGGCGAATCGGTGTCACAAAATCGGGCTTCGGTGTCACAAAATCGGGCTTCGGTGTCACAAAATCGGGCTTCGGTGTCACACTTTCGAGGCCCCTATAAGGAAGAAGAAGAAGAAGAAGACAAAACAAAGAACACCCCCCTGCCCCCCGCAAGCGGGGGGAGCGCGAGCTCGACTTTCACGCCTTGCGTCCAGGCGACAAACCACGGCAACGGCGAAAGCAAAAACTTCCCCGATGAAGGGCACGGCCAAGCGTCCGACATTGAGGCGCTTCTGCGAGGGGTGACGCCCTCGCAGAAGCTGGCGGCACAACTGGTGTGGGCGACTGCGCAGGTGATGCGGGCGCACAGCTTCACCCCGGACGCTCGGATGGAGGAGGCAATCTCCAAGGCGCTGGGGCTGTGGTGCTCGAAGACCCAGCGCACGCCCGGCGAAGCGGTCGCGCTCGAGGCTGCGAACTTTGGCGTGTACCGGGAGCACAGCGGCGCGATGAGTTACGGGTGGGGATGGCGTTGGTGGTTCAAGCGCGGGTACTGGTCGAAGCCGGAGCAGTGGCCCTACGACCGGGAAAAGCTGGCGCAGATGCGGCGCGCCGACGTCGGGCGAAACCCGAACCCGAGCCCGGGTCAGGAAGGCGCGTGATGGCGTGGATGCGAATTTGGCGGGAGTACTTGCGGCGATGGACGGAGGTTCTGTGATGGCGCTGACTAACAGGCAAATCGAGGCGGACAGACCGGAGACCCTGACTAGCGTGCTGACCAGGCCAGGCGAGCTGGCCAGATTTATGGAGACGGTTGCTGAGCAGACCGGCGATCCGAGTGGTGAGCGCATGAGCGAGCGAGGCGAGACGTTGATCCACAAGGAGAGCGACGACGCCAGGATGGCGCGGCTGACCAACGAGGCGCGGGTGATGCTGGAAGGCCGCGAGTCTCGTGCACGCGCCGACGCCTGGGCGCGCAGCGTGAAGGGCATGGCGTACGGCGGGACCGAGCCGGTGCTGGCGAAGGAGGCGAAGCGTGTTTGCTGACAACCTGAGTGGGGTGCATTTCAAGGGGACTTATATCGTTGAGTCCCTTGGAGGGAACGATGAACGCAAAGGTCTTTGAGTCGGCTCAGTGCTGCATCTGCGACGAGGTTTATAAGGGGAAATTCAGTGATCCGGTGATTTTCTGCTATCGCCATAAGCCGGATGAGGTTGATTTTCACCAATCGCTCCAGGCTGGGCCACTCACAAAGGATCAAAAAACACAGAAGCGGCTCTACGAGAAGAGATGGAAGGAGAGAATATGAGGACACGCTGCAATACCGTGTTTGCCGACAATCCGCAGATGACCTGTAGCAGACCAGCGGGGCATAGTGAGGCACACTTTTACCAGACAGATGAAGCCAGAGAAAATGATACGGGTGGAACTGGAGTCGTGCGTGATTCTGAATACTATCCGCTATATATCCAGAAGGCCCGCCAACTCGCGGGTTTGATCGTCAACGACGACGCGGCCTCGACTGAGCATGTGGCCCGTTTGCTTCAACGTGAAGATGCAACTGAGATCGAGGGCCGGTTTTTCTCGCCGGGAGAAGCCAGGGAACTGATAAGGGCGATTGACGACCGCACCATCAGAGACCCGCAACTGAGGGCGGCGGCGGCGAAATGCTGGGAGACCGATGCGGCTGGGCCGGCGAGCAAGGAGAACGACCATGGCTGACATCCGCTGCTGCAACATGTGCATCGACCGGCCGGAGCCAGGGGCGGGCATGCACTGGTGCCAGGGCTGCTGCCGGTTTGTCTGCACGCGGAAGCAGTGCGTCAGGCTGCACGGCAAGGAGTGCAAGCGCGCGCTGGGCGACCCCTACGCAGCCTGGCAGCCGCGTCCACCAGCCGAGGTGATCGAAATGGGTACTTCGTACGGTTCTCGACCGCTGCGCGGTGAAAGCGAGGCAAGCCGATGAGCAAAACGTGGCGTGATGATGTGACAGCCGCGGCCGACCTTCTGGCGGAAGTTAGTCAGTGCAGTTCGAGTTGGATGGATCTGATGATTGCCGACGCCAACCTCATGGGAGCGCAGGAAGCGATCGATTCGGCGCTCAGAGCGGCGATGAAGCGACTAGGCATCCGAGTTGCGCGTGAGGTTGCGGTGAAGACCGGCAGCCGCCAAGTCATCCTGCTCGCCTGGGACGGGACCCTGACCCACGTTGTCACTTATGGTGTGACGGCTGAGGACTGCGCGCAGGCGGCCGAGGGCGGCAACATGCTGGCGGCCAAGTGGGGATGGCCCGAGTGCAACGATCAGCCCTCACGCGTGAAAAAGCTCGAAAAAGAAATTGCCGAGATCCGCGCCAAGATGGCGGAGGAGCAGCGATGAGCCAGCACTATCCCAAGAACACGGTGAGCGCGGACGCCTGGTGCGTGAGATGCCGGGCGCAGACACAGCACCGGATCGATGACGGGCGGGTGGGGCCGTGCCTGGATTGCCTCAACCGGCCGCTTCCAGCGCGCGTGCAGGCTCTCGTTGATCAAATCCCGGAGCGGGGATTGTTCGATGAGACGGGAGGGGACCTATGAGGACCATGGGAATTTCACCGGGGGATGCGGTGCTGGTGGTGGAACACCGCGGCGAGCAGCAGATCGTCTACAACGGCGTTGTCAGCGGAATCACAATGCAGCCCGAGCTGCGCGCGGCCAATGGAGAGCCGGCGATCGAGGCCGCCTTCGCCACAAACTTGGTGGTCGAATCCCACCCCGTCCCGTTTATGGAACGGCGCGGAGTGCTGATCATCCGCGACATGGTGCACATCTCGCACCGCGACTGGATCGAGCGGCGCGCCAGCCTGGGATACGAGGAGCTGCCCGGCCATGTGCCCGGCGTGTGCCGGTATTGCAAATGCACGGAAGAGCGCGCGTGCCGGCTGGCGGACGGCGGCGCGTGCAGTTGGATATTCCCCGAGCACACGGTGTGCTCGAACCCGGAGTGCGAGCGGCGGTGGGTGGAGGACAACAAGCTGCGCACGGCAGCGAAAGGAACGACGGCGTATGACTAAGTGGAAAACGGGACTGCTGAAAGCGGCGGAGCACGTTGCAGCAGCGATCGACGAAACGAAGCATAGCCGCCCCGGATGGATGCCGATCTGCATCGCGTATTGTCGCGTCGAAGCGGCGCAGGCGGAACTTGAAAAAGTAATTGCCGAACTCGACCAGATGCAGGCGGTGCAGGACTCGCGAGCCAGCGGCGTGAGAATAACGCTGAATCCGGAGGCCAAGCCTTGAGCCGCGCCGGCTGGGTTGTTGTAGGAGGCAAAAGGGGGGAAGTGGGGCACTGCGAACGCTGCGGGATTGGGCTGCGGATGGAGCTGCCTATGCCGCTCTACCTGGCCGCTGCCATGATGAAGGCGTTTGCAGCGGAGCACGCAAAATGCCAGCCCGAGGCCAAGCCATGACGGAACGCGAGGCACTGCGGCAGATGTTCGACGCGAGGCCGGCGTTTGCGAGGCAGCTGCGGGAGCTCGTGGTGGCCGGGAAGATCAAAGTCGGATTTCCAGATTCGGAGCTGCGCGAGGTAGTCGTCTGCATCGGGCGAACGACGAACATCGATGGGTCGCGGCAGGAACGCTGCGGCTGCGGCGCGGTCGGCTGGATCGCGCCATCGACCCAGCAAATGGTTGCGCGCCGCGCTGTCCGATTTATTTGCATGGATTGTTTCTTCAAATTGACGGCGCCAGGCGGGAGACCACAATGAGGCCGGTGAAGGTGGTGCTGCTGGCGGGCGCGGATGAGCGAAGGCAATCGCTGCGGCGGTTCCTACTCACGACGTGGGGCTACAGCGTTGCCACGGCAGCGACCGCGGAAGAAGCGCTCACCCTCCTCTGGACCAAGCGGCGCGCCAGCCAGCGACAATCCCTCACTGCCAGGGATATCGCGCGGAGCGGAGACGAGGTGGATCTGCTGATCGTCGATCTTCCGCTGCCCGGGTTCGACGCGAAGTTCTTGACCGAGGCCAAGGGGCTGCATCCGTGGCTCCGCACAATGCTGACTAGCAACCATGTCTTCGAAGCCTACGACGCGTATGGCGCGGATGTCACGCTGGCGAGAGGCGCAGATTCGCCGGCGGTGCTGGTGGAGCGGGTGAGGATCCTGGTCGCGCGCAAACGTGGGCCGAGGCCGGGCTGGAAGCTGCCGGTCGGCGCGGTGCGGGCGATGGAGCACTCGCTGAAGAAAGGTGTGGCATGACCGAGCTGAGCCCGTGGACGCATACTTTGTGCGGCGAATGCTATGCGCGGCTGAACCCGGAAAGCGAGCCGCCGCGGGTGCTGGTGATGAACCCAGGCCGCGCGCACATCTGCTGTGAGTGCGGGAAGCAGAACAGCTTCGAGGGCGTCTATGTTCGGGCCGACCCGCGGAAGTTCGCCTGCCTGGGGAGGCATGCAGCATGAAGAAGCCGAAGGGCGCAGCGCAGTGGCAGAGCGCGGTCGACGCCGCGGCCGGCGCGCGCGCGCTCGCGGACTGCATGATGTATGGGCTCCTGACCGGGCCAAAGATCAATGTCGACCGATGCGACGAGCTGCTCGAAGCAGGAGCGGCGCGGGGCATCCGTCCATCGAAGCCGGCGGGCGAGCTGGCCGTCGAACTCGCGATGGGCCTCAATCGGGGAAGTTGAAGCTGCGCTGGACCTGGCGCAGCTTGCGGGCGAAGTACTCGTGCTGCCAGCCATCGCGGGGCGCGGCGCCGAGGATAAGCTCGACGCAGCGGTGACAGCACCAGTCGCGGCGGCCGAAGGTGGACTGGCAGCGGCGCGAGTGCTTGGAGGCGCCGGCCACAGTGAACTCAGGCGGATACATTGGATCCGCGTCGCGGAGCAGGCGATCGACCAGGGCGGGCAGGAGGGAGTGGGTTCCGGTGTCGCTCATCGCTGGACCTCCTGGAGGGCCTGGGCGACGGGGATGGGATCGTAGTTGGAAGTGTCGGGGTTGAAGCGGTAGGCGTTGCCGGCAGCGTCCAGGTTGAGGTAGGCGCGGGTGTCGCGGTTTTTGTAGAGGAAGACGCCCACGACGGTGCCCATGAACATGAAGTCTTCACACCCCAGCGACGTGGACCTCTGTCGCCGGGGACCCCGTCGGCGCACCTGGTGGGGGGGGAGCAGCTTCTCCAGGGGTGTCCAGTTGGGTGCGACGGCGGTGCGGAACGCGTCGATGAGCTGGGCTGCGTTATTCTTGGGCTGCGCGGATCGAGCAACACTTTCGCGAGTGTGCATGATTGGCTTCTCCAGGGGAGCCGGTGGTGCGGCTGGATCCGCGTATACCTTCGTTCGCGCGAAGGAGGCGGATGGGTGGACTTTCTGCTCAGCGCTTTTTGCGTGCTGGCTTGGCGACGGCGGCTGCGAGCGTTTCGAGGATCAGTGCGCGCATAGTGACGCCGGTTTCGGCGGCGTGGACCTTGAGTTCATAGTGCAGCTCGTCGGAGACGTTTTTGAGTACGATGCTTGCCATGTAACAAAGACTATACATACTGTATGTGCAGTGTCAAGCCTAAAATGAGCCGGGACGGAAGTCTACTCCGCGCGGGGTGTGACTTCCTATCGACCGAAAGGCGTAGGGAGATTTGCGCGGCGAACGCATCCAAGCGGCGCACAATGAAGCCATGCGCTGGGTGGCGCACTCTTCATAGGCGTGGTCAGAGATGGCGACGCCAAGCAGCTTGCGTGGGGTCACGGCCGACCAGATGTCGAGCGGGCCTAATCTCGCACATCTCCTGGCCCCAGGCAGGCTGCGAAGCACTTCCTCATAAAAACATACCGGTTTGCAGACGGGGTCCATGGGCCAGGTACGGGTTTTGGTGGCAGTAAACGAGTTTGGCCGGCGGATCGGCGAAACGCACCACAACGCGCTGATCTCGGACGCCATGGTCGACCAGATACGGGAACGGCATGAAGACCACCGCCGCGGCTACCTCGAGATCTCGCAGGAGTTCGATATCGCGCTGACCACGGTGCGGAAGATCTGCACCTACGAGCGGCGGGCGCAGACGCCGGAGCGGTGGAAGACGATCCGGACGCCGAAGGATACCCGTAACCGCTGAAGCTTCGAAGATCATGGGGCATGCAGAGGTAACAAAATGCGGAATCGATACGGTTTTTGATTGTGGAACACCTTTCAAACGACCAGCTGCACGCGCTTTTGAGCCACGCCAAGGCCTCTCGCACTCGCGACTGGCTGATGATCCTGGTCGGCTATTGGCACGGCCTGCGCGCGAGCGAAGTTGTTGGCATCACAGCCGGTTCGATCGCCGACGGGCACCTGACGGTGGCACGGCTGAAGGGCTCAATGAAGACGGTCCAGCCGCTGGTCGGGCACGCCGATCCGCTGCTCGATGAGGCTGGCGCGCTGTTTGATTACACCCTCGGGATGCACTCCAATCAAAAAATCTTCCCGGTTTCGCGGGTGCAGTTCTACCGGCTTTTTCATCGCTACGCGATCGCCGCGGGGATCGCGAAACGCAACGCGCATCCGCACATTTTGAAGCACTCGATCGCGATGCAAAGTATTGGCAGCGCTGGGATTGAGAACGTGCGCCAGTACCTCGGGCACAAGTCGCTCAGCTCCACCGGCGCGTACCTGATCGTCGACGATCTGACCGCCTCCGCGCGGGTGACCGCGGCCGCCGGCGCGACTGAAACCGTTTGATTGATTGATTTCCAGGAGTTGATTTCATGGCAGGACGCGGCGGAGCACGAACGGGAGCGGGGCGAAAGGCGAAGCCGACGCTGCCGGCTGCGGTGTCGAAGGGCGTGGCGGACGAGATCTTGCGCTTCCTGGCGCTGGAGAAGACGAAACACCCGAAGGCCTGCAGGTGCCTGTTGTGCCGCTGGCGCACGCTGTCCGACGCCGAGGATCTCCGGCTGCGCTTCCACGTAGAGAAGTCGCTACTGGACCGCACCCTGGGGCTGCCGGCGCAAACGGTGCTCAACAGGCTGTCGGGCAAGGTGACGCTGGAGCGGCTGATCTGCGGCGGAGGGGAAGAGGAGTAGTCGATGGTTCGAAGTGTGAAGATCAAACTGTTTCAACCGGGCAATAAGAAGTTTGTGGCCAGGCGGTGGGCCGCGGGGGCGGGGAAGTACTTCACCGAGGCGAACATCACGGCGATCCTCACCGAGTTCGCGGAGAAGGTCGAGAAGGCCATGCCTGACCGGTATCGCATGGTGCAGATCGGGCCGGGCGAGTTCAACTTCGTGCGGATCGCGCTGCCCGAGTGCGTGGCGCCGCTCATATCTCCGGAGCAGGTCGCGGCGGTCAAGGCGCAGCTCGAAGCGCAATGAGGTTCGGATCTGTGGGCTGCGGCAAGCAGGGCGTGCAGTGTGAGTTCTGCTGGCGCCGCGCCACGGCATATATCCGCGCGAATCGGGTCGGCGCGTTTCGTAGGGTCTGTGCGCTCTGTTACGGGCTGGTCAAGATACAGCACTTCAATCCATGGCCGCGAGCCGACAAACGCCGCGATCACCAAAGGGCAAGATGACCGAGGCCCAGCAAGCTCGCGCGAAGATCCAGGAGTGGCGGCTGGATCCGGTGAAGTTCGTGCGCGAGTGCCTGCACGCCGAGCCGGACGCGTGGCAGCTGGACGTGCTGGCGCTAATGGGCAGGCCTGGGCGCAAGCGCATCGCCATGAAGGCCTGCGCGGGGCCCGGCAAGACGGCTGTGCTGGCGTGGGCCGGCTGGCATCGCCTAGCATGCTTCGCTTCGCCCAACGAGCACCCCAAGGGCGCGGCTATCTCGATCACCGGCGACAACCTGCGCGACAACCTATGGTCGGAGCTGGCGCGCTGGCAGAATGAGTCTCCGTTCCTGCTGGATGCGTTCCAGTGGAACGCGCAGCGCATCACGGCCAGAGACCACGCCGAGACCTGGTTCCTGGCGGCGAAGAGCTGGGCTAAGACGTCGGACGTGGAAGCGATCGGCCGGACGCTGTCGGGCCAGCACTCGCGCTACCCGTTCTATCTGATCGATGAATCGGGCGACATTCCGCCCAACATGGTGAAGTCGGCCGAGCAGGGCCTGACCAGCTGCGAAGACGGCCTGATCATCACCGCCGGCAACACCACCTCGCAGACCGGCCTGCTGTACGACGTGACCACGCGCGGGCGCAGCCAGAGCGATGACCAGGGGAACCCGCTGTGGGAAGTCATTTCGATCACCGCAGATCCGGATGATCCGAAGCGCACGCCGCGGGTCGACATTGAGTGGGCGCGCCAGCAGATTGCGCTTTACGGCCGCGACAATCCCTGGGTGATGGCCTACATCCTCGGGCTATTCCCGCCGGGCTCGATCAACCAGCTGCTGTCGTCGGACGATGTCGAGCGCGCGATGAACCTGCACCCGCGGCCGGAGACCTACAGCTGGGCGCAGAAGCGGCTGGGCACCGACGTGGCCAGGTTCGGCGACGATCGCACGGTGACCTTCCCACGCCAGGGCATCGCGTCGTTTACGCCGAAGATCATGCGCCACGCGCGCGACTCCGCGGTGTCGGTGAACATAGCCGGCAGCGTGATGGCCAAGAAGATCGATTGGGCGGAGACCACCGCATTCGGCGAGGAGGAGATCCTGTGCTTCTTCGACGACACGGTGGGCTGGGCCCACGGCGCCGTCGACGTGATGCGAGCTGCAGGCCACAACGTCTACGCGATCCAGTTCAACGGGCCGGCGAACGATCCGCGCTACTTCAACCTGAGGGCGGAGATGTGGATGAAGATGGCGGATTGGGTGAAGGCCGGTGGATCGCTGCCCGAGATCCCCGAGCTGGTGCACGAGCTGTGCAGCCCCACCTACTTCTTCCACAACGGCAAATTCCAGATCGAGAGTAAGGACCAGATCAAGAAACGCCTGGGGCGGTCTCCGGATCTCGCGGACGCGCTGGCGCTGACATTCGCGATCCCGGACATGCCGGGCGGCATGACCACGCTGCCAGGCATGGGCGCGCGAGCGCAGCCGAAGGAATACGACCCTTACTCAAGGATCTAGGCTGGCTCGGGCGTCTTGGCTGCCTGCATCGCGGCCTGGCCAACCTGGTACGGCATCCACTCGCAGAAGGGGAACGTTGGGCGATCGCCTTCACCCTGGTACAGGCACACGCTCAGCTTGGGGGATAGTACGCCGTTGGCGTCGAACGTGACGAGGTTGACACAATCATCCCCCCACACCCAGGTGATCATGGCGGCCTGGGGCTGAGTCAATGGGTCGGAGGCGACACCCTCGGCGTCCAGCACCCTGCTGTCCGCTATATCGCTCGGGAGGAAGTACAGCGGCCAGAACCAAACTACGCGGCCGTTGGTTGGCTTGATCATTGTCGGAACCCCCTGTGGGGAGTTATCCTCACCCGCTCCGACGTCAGGCTGCGAAGCCACTAGCGCGGGTGAGGCTTATCCCCTTCACCCGAAAACGAGTGAAGCGTTCGAAGCAGCTTCGCCGTTGGCGTGGAAGCAGCGCCTCTCCTTGAGGATACCCGTAACGTATAAAGCCTGCCCTAGCCTCAGACCATGAGCACGCGGACTCTTATTCGGCGGGTCAGTCACTCGGAGATCCTCTGTGCTGCCAACGCACAAGAGCTGATCGACGAGTACGCCGCCGAGTGCTCAATCCCTCAAATCGGCAAGATCGACCAGCAGGGCGAGACCTACGCGCAGCTCGAGGCCGCGGGGCTGATGAGCTGCTTTGGCGTGTTTGATGGCGAGCGCCTGGTCGGGTTCGCTTCCGTGCTGATGAGCGTGCTACCCCATTACGGGCGCAAGGTGGCGACGGTCGAGAGTGTGTTCCTGGCTGCATCCCATCGCGCCGGCGGTACCGGGCGCGCCCTGATGGATGCGATTGAGGAGGAAGCAAAACAAGCAGAATGCGTGGCCATCCTCTACTCCGCACCGGCCTACAGCCGCTTCAACTATGTGCTGGCTGCGCTGCGCGCGTACAGCTGCACCGGCCTGGTTTATTGCCGGAGCTTCGCGTGAACGCGCTCGAATCGCTGAGGCCGTCGACGCCGCGGTACCAGGATTGTGAAACCTACGCAATGGTACCCGCGATCAGCCCGGAGCGGCTGGACCAGGTCAGGCGTTTTGAAGATGCGGCGATTCAGGCCCAGCAGCTGCCGATCGCTACCGAGCATGTGTTCCATGCCGGGATGTACGCGCGCACGGTGCGGCTGAAGCCGGGCACGCTGATCACCGGCGCCCTGATCCAGCGGGCGACGCTGCTGATAGTGAACGGCCGTGCGGACATGCTACTGAATGACGGATTTGCCGAACTGGACGGGTACAACGTGCTCCCAGCGTCGGCCGGGCGCAAGCAGGTATTTGCTGCGCGCGGAGATGTCGCTATGACGATGCTGTTCCCCACCACGGCCAAGACTGTGGAAGAGGCGGAAGCAGAGTTCACCAATGAGGCAGACCTTTTGCTCTCACGCCGGCAGGACAACGGCGACACAATCACGATCACCGGGGAGTAAGAGCATGAGCGACACAATCACGATCACCGGGGAGTAAGAGCATGAGCCGCATCAACAAGCTGGTCGTTTACACGAGCGAGACGGAACTGGCTGCGCACGCTGCCGGCTATCCGTGCCTGGTCAACTACAACCCGTTCACCAAGACCGGCGAGCTCGACGACGGTTGCGGCCACTACGCCGGCGTGACCTTCGTGGCTGTGGATCCGGAAAGCAGAAATCCCAAGGTGCCCGCGGGCGAGTTCGACAATGTCGAGTTCATCGGTTTCCCCATGTCGTCGGCCTTCGAGCAGGAATAGGAGACAAGCATGTCGGGACTCACCACAGCAATCGCGATCGCAGGTCTGGGCGTGGCCGGTCTGGGCACCGGACTCGCCGCGTACAACGGGATCAAGTCGAACAACAACCAGCAGGCAGCGCTGAAGAATCAGACCACGGCCACGCAGACGGCCGAGGCCGCGTCGCTGTCGACCGAGCGCAAGAACGAGACCGCCACCAACGCCGCCAACCAGCAGACTCCGGACATTTCCTCGATTCTGACCCAGGCCGCAAACGCTTCGAAGGTGGGCGTGGGGTCCACCATGCTGACCGGACCGGGCGGCGTGGGCGGCGGCTCACTCAGCCTGGGCAAACCTACGCTTTTGGGGTCATAAGACGATGGCAGACAACAAGCTTTTACGCCAGCAGGCACTCCTCCGCTGGGGGCAACTGAAGACCGAGCGCAGCAGCTGGTGGACGCATTGGGAGCAGATCACCACCTACATTCTTCCGCGCGCCGGCCGCTACTTCCGCCAGGACCGCAACAAGGGCGATCGGCGCAATAACAACATCTACGACAACACCGGGATCCGCGCGCTGCGCACCCTGGGCGCCGGGCTGATGGGCGGCGCTACTTCGCCGGCGCGGCCGTGGTTTCGGCTGGGCACACCCGACCCGGACATGAACGACTTTCAGCCGGTCAAGCTGTGGCTCGACGACGTGTCGAAGCGCATGCACATGATCTTCCAGAAATCGAATACCTACCGCGCGCTGCACCAGATGTACGAGGAGCTGGGGGCGTTCGGCACGGCCGCTTCCATCATCCTGCCCGACTTCCAGAACGTGATCCACCACTACCCGCTGACCTGCGGCGAGTACGCGATCGCGACCGATGCCCAGGGCAACACGTGCACGCTGTACCGCGAGTTTGAGATGCCGGTCTCATCGATGGTCAAAGAGTTCGGCTACACGAATTGCTCGCAGACGGTGAGAAGTTTGTACGACGGCGGCAAGGGCCTCGATACCTGGATCCCGCTGATCCACGCGATCGAGCCCAGGGCCGACCGCGACCCACGCATGAAGGACGCGAAGAACATGGCGTGGCGCTCGATCTACTTCGAGCTGGGCGGCAACGGCGAGCAGCTGCTGCGCGAGAGCGGCTTCAAACAGTTCCCCGCGGTGGTACCGCGCTGGGCGGTGGCCGGCGGCGACATCTACGGCAATTCGCCAGGCATGGAAGCCCTCGGCGACATCAAGCAGCTGCAGCACGAGCAGCTGCGCAAGGCCAACGCGATCGACTACAAGACCAACCCGCCGCTGCAGGCGCCGACGGCGCTGAAGAACCAGGACGTGAACCGGCTGCCCGGCGGAATCACTTACATGGACGGTGGCGCGAACGGCGCCGCCGTCACCAGCCTGTTCAAGGTCGACCTGGACCTGGGGCATCTGCTCGCCGACATCCAGGACTGCCGCTCGCGGATCAACGCCTCATTCTTCGCCGATATGTTCATGATGCTGGATAACAACACCAACCCGAACATGACCGCGACCGAGGTCGCGGAACGGCACGAAGAGAAGCTGCTGATGATCGGGCCAGTGCTTGAGCGGCTAAGCAACGAGCTGCTGTATCCACTGATCGAGACCACCTTTACCCACATGCTGGAGGCCGGTCTGGTACCGCCGGCGCCGCCTGACATGCAGGGCCAGTCGCTGAATGTCGAGCTGATCAGCATGTTGGCGCAGGCACAGCGCGCGATTGGCACCAACGGAATCGATCGCTTTGTGGCGTCGATCGCCACCGTCGCCGGCTTCAAACCGGAAGTGACAGACAACTTCGACCCGGACGCGTGGGCGGACGTGTACTCCGACATGCTGGGTGTGGATCCCAAGCTGATCGTTCCGCCGGACCAGGTGGCGGCGATCCGGGCCTCGCGGGCGAAGGCACAGGCGGCCCAGGCACAGGCCCAGGCCATGCAGCAGCAGTCGCAGACGGCCAAGAACCTCGCGGCGGCGCCCACCCAGGGCGGTCAGTCGAACGCCCTCCAGGACATGAGTAACTTTGCGCAGGTATAGGAGCCGCAATGGTCAGCATGAAGATGAGCAAGAAGGAAGCCAAGGAACAGAACGAGTGCCCGACGGTCGCGGACTCGCCACAGTATCCCTACGGCCTGTCGATCAACCTGGACAATGACGCGCTCGACAAGCTGGGCCTCGGCACCGGCGTCGAAGTAGGCGACGAGGTCTCGATCATCGCCAAGGCCAAGGTCACCAGCAAAAGCGGCTACGAGACCATGGTCGGCGGCGCCGAGAACTCGATCGGCCTGCAGATCACCGACATGGAAGTCTCGGGCGAAGCGACCAAGGCCGGCAAAACCCTCTACGACAAAAAGTAAAACGGTCAGCGCCACACGTAGGCAAGCGCTTTCATCGGCGCCAAGTCTTGCGCACGCTGCGCATCCCGCCAGTAATCAGGATCGAAGGAACCCCCCCACCGAATGACCGCGTGAGGATGCGCTGGGACGGTCCGAAGTTCCAGTCGCCCCTCGGGGCGAAAAAGTACGTGGGCGCCACTGCTGCCAGCGGGCCGGCGGCCACGAAGAGTCTGAGAAACCTACGGCGATCCATCGCGCCATTCTAGCGCGGATACCCGTAAGGCCGCGAGCTGGCCGGAGACTGAGCACTGTGAGTACCGCTTACGATCCAACCGACCTCGATGGGCAGCGGGTCAACCGGGAAGCTGAAGCAACCCGGAGACGCCTGACCAGCGAAGTTGAAGCGCTGGATGTGAAGTGGCTGATGGGTAGCAAACGTGGACGCAGGATCGTGTGGCGTCTGCTGGAACAGGCCGGCGTTTTCCGGCTTTCGTTTAACACCAATGCGATGCAAATGGCGTTCAACGAAGGCAACCGCAATTACGGAAACCGCACCCTCGACCTGATCCACCGGACGTGTGCCGACCTCTACACCGAGATGTTGAAAGAGAGTAACGATGCCCGCAGAAGCGACGGTAGCGACACCAATCCCAACTGAAGTCGCAGCCCCGCCGGTGGCGGCCGCTGAAGTGCCTGCAGTTCTCTTAGGCACGGAAGCGCCCGCTCCAACAGCAGACCAGGCAGCAGCAGCTGCAGCAGCAACAGCCAAGGCAGCAACCGACGCCCAGGCAGCAACCGACGCAACGGCGACCGCCGCGGCGAAGGTAGCAGCCGACGCGCTGGCAGCTCTAGGCGCACCGGAAAAGTACGAGTTCAAGGCGCCCGAAGGAACGGCGTACGACTCGACTTTGCTCTCTGCGTTTGAAGCTGGTGCCAAGGATGCGAACCTGCCACAGCTCGCGGCACAGAAGCTACTCGACTCAATGGCGCCGAAGATCGCGGAGCGCCAGATCGAGCAGGTTACGGCGATTCGCAAGGAATGGCTGGACGCGTCGCAGGCCGACAAGGAATTCGGCGGCGACAACCTCCAGGTGAACCTCGGAACCGCTAAGAAGGCACTCGACACGTTCGGGTCGCCTGAACTGAACAAGCTGCTGGTCTCGACTGGACTTGGGAACCATCCGGAGATGATCCGGCTGCTCTACAAGGCCGGTAAGGCACTCAGTGAGGACACGTTTGTCGCAGGCACAGCTCCAGCGAGCAAGGCCTCGGCTACCGCCGTTCTGTACGACAAGACCGCATAAAGGAGCACTAAACCGCCATGGCAAACCTTCCCCTGAATTCCGGGCACAACACTCTCATCGACATCGCAAAGAGCTTCGGCCCCGACGGCAAAGTAGCAGTCGTCGCCGAGCTTCTGAACCAGTCGAACGAACTCATCAAGTACATGAATTTCATCGAAGGCAACCTGCCCACCGGCCACAAGGCTGTGGTGCGCGTCGGCCTGCCCACGGTGAGCTTCCGCCAGTTCTACAAGGGCGTTGCGGTGTCGAAGTCCGGCCGCGCGACCATCGAAGACGTTTGCGCCATGCTCGAAGGCCGCAACGAGATCGACAAGGACCTGGCCGAGCTGAACGGCAACACCGCAGCGTTCCGTCTGTCGGAGGGCCTGGCGTTCATCGAAGCGATGAATGAGTCCTTCGCGCAGTCTGTGGTCTACGGCGACACGTCGACCACCAAAGACGGCGTGCTCGGCTTGACTCCGCGCTACAACCAGAAGTCGGCAACCTCGGGCGCGAACATCATCGACGCCGGCGGTACCGGCAACACCAACACCAGCATCTGGCTGGTGGTGTGGGGCGAGAACACCGTCACCGGCATCTACCCCAAGGGCTCGAAGGCCGGCCTGGTGCAGGAAGATCTCGGCATCATCGACGCGTTCGACGCCTCGAACAACCGCTTCCGCGCGTACGCCGAACTCTGGCAGTGGAAGTACGGGCTGCATGTGAAGGATTGGCGCTATGCGGTTCGCATCGCCAACGTCCTCGCAGCTGACCTGATCGGCCAGAGCGGCACCCAGGCCATCACCGCATCCACCTGGATCAACAAGCTGATGATCAAGGCGCTCGCGCGCATCCCCTCCATGGGTATGGGCACGCCGACCTTCATGTGCAGCCGCACGGTCAAGGAGATGCTGTCGATCGGCGCACTGGACAAGAGCCAGAACGCTTTGAGCTTCACCGAGGCAGTCAACCAGTACGGCACCGTCGGCGCCGGATCGGTGGCAGGCAGCGGTACCGGCATTCAGGGCGGGCAGCTCATGTTCATGGGCGTTCCGGTGTTGACCGTCGACCAGATCCTCGCGACTGAGAGCCAGGTCTCGTAAGCAGTCGAGACTCAGGTCTCGCAGGCGAACAAAGAAATCCAACGGCTGGGGCCGAAAGGCCCCGGCAGGAGAACAAAAAAATGGGAATGCTCGATTCTGAAAC
>QGNH01000773.1_pt1 | contig 18209 bp, 28 predicted proteins | sample 1735481 | NCBI WGS metagenome assembly QGNH01 (sample SAMN09239004, study PRJNA386568) | Viral metagenome, whole genome shotgun sequencing project.
TTAGAATCTGTTCCTGTCCAAACTGTTCCTGGAATAAATTCAGAAAACCCACCTCCAGTAAAATTATATGCATAGATGGTATCAAAAAATATGGTCGACTGAGTATTAATGGGACTTAAATCTATTGTTCGAATCCCCATTACAGGAAGGGATGGATAATAACTAAATGTCACAACAAAATTCGTATTACCTATTGCAGGAACAAAAGTAAGATTTACCGCTCCTGTAATATAATTAATAGTTCCTACATTGGAACTTGACGGAGATGTGACCAAGTTCCCATTCATGGTGGTGCTGTCAGAAAATGATAAACCCGATCCAGTCATCGTAAAAGATCCAGGCAAAATTTGAGCATTTGGCTGAGACGATCTGACATTGATTGATGCATCGTTAAGAATATCGGGATAAAAAGCTGAAGATCCAAAAGCTACAGTTGCTAAAGTGACATCCGTCAAATTTCTTTTAAGCCTTCCAGCCAGTTGATAGCCCAATTTCCTCTTCAATTGTTCTCTAAATATATAGGCATTCTCAAGAGTTGGATAAGCATCAGCGGGCAGGAGAAAATTTTGCCGATTCTGGACTAGACCAGTTGAGTTACCACCTATGAAAAGAGGCGTGTAAGCTGTCATTCTATATGTCCCCATGTTTTGTAATTCACGATTCCATTTATCGTGGCTTGAGAAACATTGAATTTTTTAGCTATAACTCTTTGAAACATTCCTTCTTTGTATAATTTTCTAATTTCCGAAACTTGACATTCGATTAACTTAGCTGATCCATTTTTACTTCCGTCTGGAGCTTTCCCTAAATGTCTGCCTTTTTCTACGCAATCTTTTGTATTATCACTGTGAGTCCCTAACCAAAGATGATCTGGATTGCAACATTTTCGATTGTCACATGTATGACATACGCACATACCTTTTGGGATTTCTCCTTTAAATAGAAAATATGAAAGTTGATGAACCATTATGTTTTTATTTTTTAGGTCATAGTTTTTTGTACTACAGTAACCATGAGTTTTAGCTCCTTTTCCTTTCCATTCTAAGCAACCATTAGGCATTAACATAGTGTTGTCCAATATTTTGCATTTATTTGAACAATATTTGTGACGTTTTCCTTCGCAAATATTCCCGCATTTCTTGCAAAATTTGAGATTCCTTTCCCGATAATATAACCTATGTTGTTCTCTACAACGATTACAAGTCGATTTACCATCAAAAAACATATCTTCAGTTTTTTTAACTTCACATGTAGTGCATTTTCGCATAAAAAACTCCTTTTTAAGAAGAGTTTACCAGAAAATATAGTTTTTGATAATAGCATTAATATCCCCAGTTCCCGAATCCAAACGCCCCATTACCTTGAGTAGCAGTGCTTGATGAAAAAATTGTTCTGTTGCGCTGATTGATCTCTTCTGTGCCTTGACGCTCTAGAACAAGCCCTTCCTGACGCTTGAATCCTTCCATTAAATTAGCCACACCAGCCATATCTTGCCTTCTGCGCAGTATCTCCAGGCTCACACCATACGCTAAATACTGNNTCGGATCATCAGTCGTTAGCATGAACTGTACAGGAGTTAAGTACGTTTCAACTTCAATCTTGTGAACGAGTCTGGGAACTGGGCGGATTTCAAAATAATTATTCCAGAAGAGCAAGCAATATGGCCTGCCAGTTTGATATTGAACCACCTCTAGATTGATCGTGGGATAAAGTTGCGTAGGTGCAGCGGGAATGTAACCAGTTGGGAACACGATTGCAAAAACACCAGTCACATAGTTCACTGTGCCAATATAGATTTGAGTGAGCAATCCTGGATTGGCTGTATTCTTGTTTAGCATGCCTGGGACTGGAAGTCCTGGAGCTGGAGAAATGGCAGGGTAATTTGGTACAGTTACAACCGGAGCTGGCACTTGCAGGAACAAATTACCCTTACCGTCGTCTGATACAGCAATGGGATTGCCATTGGTAGCTGTCCCGCCTAAAGTCACATTTCCTGCCAAGAATGGGCCTGGAATAGTGAAATTGAATATGGCTGTAACTCCATCGCCATTAATCGGTTTAAATAGAGTCGGCCATCTAGGATAAATGTTAAAGAACTCTTGCCTATCCTTGTAAAAAGTCCCTTGGACTCCATCAACGAAAACAGGAGCACGTACGCCTTGATTAAAATTAACATCAAGGGGATATTTATCTACATAGGGCTGAGTAAAGAAGGAGAAAACGGAGCGCATTTGGTCAAGCTTGATGGCGTATGGGAAGTCGCTTGAATAAAAACTATTTAGAACCGTATCGATATAAGGCGTAGATAACTGCTGCTCTCCAGGAGAAGCGGTTAATTCCCTCACCGTCTGTCTTATATATGCTACGTTTGAAGCTCCGGCAGTTACTGCGCTCATGTTATTTCCTTAGTTAGAATCCAATCGCTACGAACATCCATTCAGGCGATGTCTTTCTGTCTACCATGAGTGGTTGGCTGTTTTTGTCTAGTAGTCCGCTTCGTTCCATGTTAGTTCTGTTGTTGAAACTATCGACTAGTCCTTTAGGAACTTCATATTCATAGTTTGGGATCAGTTTGTAAGTCAAAATTGGATCTCCATCCCACATCATGTAAGGAACTGGATAGGGATCAGATTTGCCCTTAGTGTTGATGAATCTAGCTTTCACCATGCGCGATTGTTCATCTCTGAGTTTTTGCATAGCGACTCGATCTTTCTCTTTGAATCTCTTACCTTCGCTATTAGGAACTGAGTTGGATACAACGCCAATTAGGCCGTGTTCTTCGCCAGATTCTGTTCTTTGTGGCATTGGCTCTCGTATGCTTGATAGGCTCATTTGTGTAGTCATATTTGCTCCTAGTTTAGTTCCCCACCAATCCATTCAATGAATGAAAAGGACTAGTAGTGTTGTTATAGATATTATGCGCTCCTGAAGGCGAAAGCGATGCTGGTTGCTCTCCGCTAACAGGGACGGTAAATGCATCAAACTGTGTTGTGTCGATGTCCATAGTAAATATTAAGTTTGTCACATCCACTGTTTGGATGGTAGATGACAAGCTATTAATTTGAAACATGCCATATGTGAAGGGAACGCTAAAATAAACTCGCTGCCCGGCTATGTATGAGTTGGCTGTTGTTACTGTAACGACTGCATTGGTTGCTTGAGTGATGTTGGAGATGAGTAGGAATGGCGGTACCACAGGTGATGGGGGTAAATACTCGTTATTTCCGTATTGAATGCTCATGGTTGCACGTCCAATAGTTTACCGTGAATGTGATGATGGCAAACGTGACATACCCATTTGACCTCTAGCGGCTTTGAATAATCTTCGTGGTGTCCGTCTGGTTTACATTCTTTCATGCATACTTCACATTTTGATGGTCTTATTAAATGACCAATTTTTAGAGCATATTCAAGTATTTTATGAGCATTTGTCTGCATTCCATACTTTTCTTTTCGATATCTTCTCATGTAGTCAGCCATTTTCTTTTTTTTGGCTGGATCTTTTTTTAATTTATTTTGTTGTTCTCGTATTTCTGTGGCATTTTGGTGATATAATTTTTTACGATATTCTCTTTCTACAACTATAAAATCAGCATTTGATCTTTTGTTTTTTATCCATTCTTTTTTCTTTTCTTTTGTCTTGTCATGATTTTTGTAATACGACTTTAAAGCAACTTTCTTTACATGGTCTGGATTTTCTTCTCTGTATTTCTGCTTACGTTGAGAGAGACACTCCTTGCATTGCTTACATAATCCGTCTTTTCTTCTCGTCTCTTTACAAAATTCATTTTCAGTTTTTTCTTTTTTACATGTTTCACATGTTTTCATAAATGGCCTCCTGTTAAAGAGGCCATTGTAATATGTGTAGACTTACCAGTCAACTATTACACTGCTGTAGTTCCGTTAGCATATTGTGTAGCCTCAAATTTATAGGCTTGCCAGAGAACTGTATCCCCTGAAGCCCCGCCGGGAGACTGTGCCCCGCCAGAAATCAGCATATATGGGATAAAATTGCCACTATGAAATGGCGACAAACTGAACTCATACCCGGTATACAGTCCTGTTTGGACGTTATACTGTGTACTCGATCCAGCCGGAGCCAATGTAGCAAACAACGGAGCCGTTGGAGACAGAGTCGTTACAGGGAATGTGAACGCGGTAAACGCTGAGCTGTCGATATTGACAGTCACGTTGTATGCGCCAATATTCGCTGTTGCAGATACTGCGTTTACAGCCGTAATTGTTCCTGTCAGCTGATTCATTTGAGGCGTCCCAAAACCTGCTGGAATGTTGAAGTGAATCTTATTCCCAACTACATAATATTTCGATGGATCAACTGAAGTTGACACAACTGCTTGTGTAGCTGCTGAAATGTTCGTGATGAACAAGAACTGAGGATCAACCGCAAGATTGCTAGAAATACGACGTGTAAATCCAGCTGTTGCAGCTGCAAGTCCGTTACCTGCTACGTTAGCAAGTCCCAAAAGCGTATAACCAGATCCAGAAGCTGAAGAGATCTGAAAATTCATACCACCAATTGTGAGATCTCCAGTTGTATTATAAAGCTGGATGATATCGCCGTTATTGTAAGTATTTGTCTGGGTAACAACCGCGGGATTGGCTGCGCTGATAGCAGTAATCGCATTAGGTGCCTGCGCTTCAACTAATGGTGTATTCTGGGTCACGTATATGAACCCATTAGACGCAGTTGATGTTGCAAAAGTGTCAAGATTCATTGCACTCGTGCTAGTCGATTTCTTCCAACGAAGTCCGCTATTCGCAGCAATCAAACCACCACCAAACCATTCCGCCATAACAACTACAGCTGTTGCAGGAGCCAAAGGCATTTGGGTAAGGTTATACGTTTTGAAGTAGTCCGCTGAAGACGGTAGAGGGATCTTTACGTTCACTCCAGTAGAGAGGAACGATCCTTGAGTAATTAGGGTAAAAGCCATGTTATCTCCTTATAGCCGTGCTGTTACATTCAAACCACTAACCCAGTTTTGGTTAGTAATAGCTCTAGCGATAGCAAACTTAGCGTAAAGTTGGCTGTTCTGAGCAACTGATGAAACGACGTAAGGAGGACGATACCCCAGAATGGCCGTGTAGTTGTTTTGCTCAATTTTTGCAGCTGCTTCCAAACCATACATTGGGATGGTGTAGACAGTCTGTCCGCCTGGGCTAGAAATACCAGGAAGCTTCGCAGCTTTAGAAGAGACGAAGAATCGGAATCTAGACACTGAGCAATACTCTTCAGGACGCAGGCCCTCTTGCGATGGATAGGCGTTCTTAAGAATCACACCCTGGATGTTTTGTAGGTCAGGGGTAATATCGGTGCTTGCAAGGGCAATGAATGCGTCTCTTGTTGGAGCTGTTGAGAACTTGTCTTCAGCTTCAATAACTTCAAGCATTGTTCGTGCATCGTTGCCGAGCAAGATACGTTCGATGTTGTTAACGTCATTACGGGTTATCTCGCTAGGCTGTTGCCCGTTGATTCCCCCTACGGCGTTTAGATAACTGACGCTCGAGGCATACAGGTCTCTCATCAAAAGATCTTCCTTCTCTCTTAACCATTGTCCTAACAAAGCAGTAAACTTAGTTAATACTTTGTCATTTTCGTACAAAGTTACTTGCTCGTTAATTACAACAGTTTTCGCATAGATCTCCATAGTTGCATCGATATCAGTTCTAACGACAACTTCAGGAGCTGGATCAATCCCAGATCCGTCAAGTTGGCCGCCATCTGTAGATAGACGCTCATAACGAGACATACGTGTAGTCTTGCCGATGTGTGATTCGGCATAGTGGAGATCAGCCCCGAAGGAGTGGATCAAGTTGAATTGTTGGGTCGACAATAGGTCTTCGCTGAATTGCAGAGGCAATTCTGGAGCCATATTATTGATGTTTGTAATACCCGTTGTGGATACTGACATTGGATCACCAGTGGTTGATTTATTTTTATGACGGTTGCGATCCCGACTAAATCAGCGACACTGGCGAAGTGCATATCAGCCATGCTTAGCGAAAGCGATTTTCAGCTATTTTGAATAGTACAAAACTTTTTACTTTATAGCAATAGTCGCATCCTCTGTTTCTTTCAATATTCTATAAAAAGTACTCTCAGACATTCCCATTTTTTTATATATTTCAACGTCAGTCAGGCCATTACCCATATATTGTAAAATTTCCTTTATCAAAGAAGTGGGGAATTTTCTTTTATTGACTATTCTTTCTCCTCGCTTGATGCCATGCCTATTACAATATGCCGAGACACCATTGGGATTTACGCCCATAATTTCTCCAATCTCTGGGTATGTATGACCTAAATTCCTTAATTCTTTGATTTTTTTTAACTGCTGGAAAGAATATTTTCTCGCTCCCCAATTATTGTCCCTTTTTTTGTTTATCATATCCTGCATGTTGTCCCGTGCAGTTCCTAAAAATAAATGACTTTCTTTGAAACATCTTGGATTGTCACAATGATGACAAACATACATCCCTTCTGGGATATCTCCGTGATACCATCTATAAGCTTCTCTTGGAACACTCAATAATTTATTTTTGTGAGTAAAAAAAGCACACTTTCTTAATCTATGTACTTTATATGTCGATTCAAGACATTCACCATTTTGTTTGCTATTTTTTAGCAATTGATCGTAGATATCTATATACTTTTTAGGCATAAGCCTATTATATATCTGTGCAATATTTTAGGCAAAAACCTTATTTCGTGCCTTTCATAACTCGACACATTCGCTGCCAATTATCTTTCCTTCTCTGCTCTGTAAGCTCCGTAGGCGCATGATCCCCCGTCTGAGTTGATCCAGGAACACTCATCGATTGAGGCTTAGATAAGTTCTTTTCGATACGCGCCTGGTCTTTCCTGCTGTCTGGATTTGGAACGAATTTCTTCATAGCTTTATAGATGTTTGCCCATGTTTCAAATGTATCTGGCGCATGTTTATAGCCCGCTGCCACTTCCGGGTAATGGAATTTGAGATAATCCATGTTCTCATCGCTACAAACTTGGCTGAAATCTGAGAAAGTGGCCTGCAATTTCTGCGGAAGTTCTGCAATTTCTCGCTTATCTCTTTCGGTTTGGCGGATTCTTTCATTCTTTAGGATAGATTCTTGAACCAGACGCTCTACTCTCTGTTGTTCTGTCTCTTCAGTCTGCTCACCGTACGATTGACCTTGAGCTTGTGGCTGTGATTTATTCAATAGTGCTTCCATTGCCAGTTTAAGAGCACTCGCCTCAGCTTCTCTATCGGCAGCACGCTTCTCGGCAGCCTCTTTCTCTTTGCGTTCTCTATCCCTAGTCTCCCTGAATTTCTTCCAGTTTTCCTCTTGGATTGCTGCTGCATTATCAACTACTGGTTCAGTAGCTTGTTTGTTAACTATTGGATCAGCTACTTTAGTTTCAGATTCTAAAGATTGGGAAGGTTGCGTCATGGGTACTCCGGTTGAAAATAATGTTACTCTATCAGAAGATGAATTAAGAAAAAATTTAATGCATTATAGAAATGTTGTAAATTGCCTTGGGGCAAATGTTCCTATCGAATGTTTATGTTTGGGAACGAAGATCGAGAAAGCTCTACGCAAGGACGGGTTCATTCTGATTTATGATCTTCTCTACCGCGACTTTAGAGAAGTCAAAGGCATCGGAGCTAGGAGCTTCGAACTCATTGCATCCCGCCTTGATGAGTTCGGCACGATTAGCATCTAAGTATTCTCTTTCGGATAGGTGAGATATCTTGTGTTGCGCTCGAATGCTATTGAAAAATGTATGAGCAAAGAAAGCATCGCACCAATATTTAGTGTTAGTCCATTCAGGGGCGACATATGGCATCTCCGATATAATCGCCATCGTCTTAGCATTGGGTAAAGCCCATAAACGTTTGCATGATTGGTTGTTCTTATTGAATAGAAAGACCGTTTGCTGAGGCCTTGGCTGAGGCATATAAAGAAAAGCTGTATATTTGTGCCGACGGATTCCATGTATTAATGGATCACTAGCAATGACGAGTATGAGAAAGAACTCATCTTCGTCAAATATTTTAGAATGAGTATGAGCACAAATGCGCAATTGCTCGCAAATGTCATCTGTGAGCGCGTGAGCTACTTCGAGAGGATCGTAAACGGTATTGTCACTGGCTGCCCGGAGAGACATCTCTCCAGCGGTTTTGCGTTTTTTCATTTACCCATTTGTTTCAATTTCTTTATTTTTCTTGCACCAGCTTTAGCTTGCATTTTTACTTTTGGATCAGGATCTTTATAAAGTTTCATTTTTATTCTTAAGTCTGATTGTTCTTTTTCTTTTCGCTCTGGCTTAGATCGGCTTTTCATTTCAATGATCCTCTTCGTTTACTGGAACGTAAGTTTTAGTTCTGTCTTTAGATAACCTTGGATTCCATTCAAACCCGGCTACTTTATCATAATCTTTAGTGGCTCTAGGCTGATAGTTTCTTTCCCAATGTTCTCCTGGAACTGCCATCCCATTTCCTTTTCCTGGAACTGAATCGGTATTCCCATGAAAATCATGGTGTCTTTTCGGACCTTCCATGTTTACTTTAGACATAGCCGGATGACCAAGCTGCGCTTCACCTGCGCCTAATTTTTTAGCCATTTTTTACCATTTAGCTTTGTGTTTTTTTGCATAATCAACTAGAGCATCATTAGATTTTTTCATTTCTTCTGGTGCGCCCATTTCTGAAGCATATTTCATGTGACCTGCTTTATTGTCGCCCATTTCTTTCTCGAACTTCTCTTTAGGCATAGTTGCTGACTTCATTCCGGATTTTGCTTTCATAACGCCTCCTTAAGGCATGTTAAATATTTTTCTATGATACACATTCTTTCTTTATCCGCATCAAATTGCTTGGGGCTGGTTGGCAATTTTTATTGATTGAGCCAACTCGAAGGCATTTTTAATTTGATTGAATTGAACATCTTCTAATTCCATTGCAAGGCGCACGAGATTGAGATCTGATTCTGCGCGTAAATATTCAGCCTGAGCGTGGTCTTGATCGATCTTAGCGTATTTCTCTTGGGCAGAGGCTCGTAGTTCTTGTTCTTTAGCTAGATCAACCTTGGATTTAGTGAATGAGGCCATCACCTTGGAATTATCAACCTTAGCTTGCTGTTCAGCTTGAGCCGCTTGCTGTTGCTGCTGCTGCTTGGCTGTCTGCTCCATTTCTTCTATAATCTGCTTCTTATTCGTGATGAATGCAGCTTCCATGATCGATTTATCCGAGATCGGCATACCGATTTCTCGGAAGTGTAAAAGCTGTTGAAGTTCCATTTGACGTTGAGTGGTGGTATAGTTGCCCTCTTCGACAGCGACAGAATATTTAAGCGAATGAGAAGTAAAGAATCGTGGGTCAGCCTCATGTCCCAAGATGGACGCGACTTTCCCCTTGGAAAAGTTCTTCCTAATAGCTTGTAGCCTGATTTTTCCATATAGTCTTTGAGAATAATCAAGCTTATCGAAAATGCCTTGTAGCGTGGTAAGACCCGCCCCCTGGCGAAGCATTGACAGAATCCCAGACTTATCGTCCGTAGCAGCACCCAAAAGCTCTTCATTTACACCACTTATTTTTGTTATATCTTCCGAAAGAGAGCGAGACAAGTCAAGCATACTCTGAGGAATTGCTGGAGCTTCGATACGTTGTAATTCATTTGGTAGGTGTCCGGCCTTCAATGGGACTAGGAACCCTTGGCCGGACTGACGAAACGCTTTAGGATCTACTACTGCATCAACAGGATAAATCCAACCTGAATTAATCTGTGACTGCAAAATATCCATCTCTATGACTTTTCGCATATTGTAGAGGTATTGCGCATCGCGTAAATTGCGAACGATTCCCTGCAATCTCCACGCATATGATTGTATATCAGGCTCGTAATAACAAAGATTAGGAACAAAAGGATAACTATCAATATTGAGTAAATTTGGGCCATCATAAAATATTTTGTTACCAAAGCATATCCCAACCTTAACAGTTGGAACTTGTTGTTTTCTGATTCTTAACCATGGCTGTTGCTGCATTACTTGCTTGAGCAATGCTTCAGGATCTTCATCGTCTTCAGGCTCCCACTCGGTTGCTTCACCTGACTTGGGATCTATGATCATGGTAGCTTCGCGAGTAGCACGATAATGAAACTCGTCCATAGCAAATAGTTGTGATACGTTTAGATTGAGGAGTTCAGCTTGAAAAGGGAATCTACCATCTTTCGCTCCAACAGGCATCATCTTATCTATTTCTTTGGCATGACCAGGGAGTAGAGCTTTTGCAGCATTCCTAGTAACCCATCTACGCCGCCACAAACCATTACAGTCGGTAATATCCTGTTTGCGAAACTGACTATCAACCAACATATTGCAGTAAGCAACTTGATCAGTGAATAGATCGCCAGAAATGGGATCGAGAGTATAAGAAGGGTATAGATGAAGCCAATTTGAACCCGTATCACATGCGCCCTCAAAGCTTTGACTTAAGTATTCTTGAAATCCATCACGATCCTCGCACCACTTCATGACCTTGTTATAGTCATCAGATAAAGCATCTGTATTGTTTTGGTTGGGCATTGTGATGGTAGACTTGCGATTCTTTCGCTGAAAGCCACAGATCATATTGATATGGCGACGGATTAGGTTGAAGAAGAACCTTCGGGCTTGGTAATAGTTATTATCGCCGTAGATCATTGACCAAAGAGTTTGATCGCCTACCTTCAAACGCTTGTCTATCGATCCTTGCTGCCAATAAGACGCGTTTTGGGGGTAATTAGCCTGGTAGAAGTGATCCATAAACTGTTTCAGATGACCAGAGCCAACATCCGTTGGATCTACAGTGCCCCCGAGAGCATAAGAACCGTTATCATAGGAGCCGATATAGACCTCACAATCGTTAGATCTACATGCTATATTATCATTTATTTACTTGATAGCGATATTCATTCAGATTTGATATGATATTTTGCGAGCCATATACCCGTAACGGATCGTTATTTGTGATGTTACGTAGTCAATCCCAGTAGCGAGCATTGAAGAATAACCCACAACATGCAGACTATTTTTTGGACGCAAAAATATGGGGGACGTTGAAATCGTCCATGGCTCACCTTTTTAGGTTGCTTCGTCTAAAGTGGTTGATTCCGCGTAGCAGGACGCAGGGTGAAACAAACCTGAAATGCTAGTACAAGCCTAGCAGCGGTCGTTATCTTTTCAAACCCTTAAACCCATCTATAAATTGACGAAGCGATTCTGCCTCTTCTCTCTCTTTTATCTGTCTCTTGGTTGGATTCTCGGGTTCATTTTTCAAGAATTTTTCGAAAAGATCGCCCATAAGGCATTGGAATTTATCTCTCATTTCTTCCCCTCTAACCATTCTTCGTAAGCTTTTATTCCTGTAAGAGTAACTTTATAATACGACGTGCTTAAATTCCCGCCGAAACATCTACGACAATCTCTAACAAAAACTATATATCCCATATCTTTTATTGGAGGCGCGTATTTCTCAGGCAGGTCATAGTAATCATCATTGAGTATGTTACCCAATCTCCGCATCATGAATTCGTGTTTCAATCGACTAGCAACCCTTCTTAGCCATTTTCTTTTCCTTCTCAATCAAAGGATCTCTGATCTCACGATCAATCTTAGTGAGCTTTACGTTCTTCTTCTCCGCGCCTTTTAGGGCTTTTAGAGCGTCTGATTTCTTGCCTGATTTGATGTCGCGACCTGCTGTTTTCATAGCAGAAGTCACCTTAGCCATTTTCTTGTCCATTTAACCATCCTCCCCATCTATTTAAATAAACTATTGTTTCATATACCTGATCTATTCCATGTTCTTTGCATTTTGCAGAATCTTTTATAAAAGCTTCGTGTTCTCTTCTGCCTCTTACATCAATGGCTCTACGCTTAGGAATCCCACAAGGAGGATTTATTCCACCAAAAGGATCAATTATTTCTTCCATTATGAATATCCCCCAAACCCTTGATTAATTCCCAAAAGATCTTCTCCACCATAAACATTTCGTCTGATTTGTTCAATCGTAAGAGATTCATCAGGTGAATTGAATTGACCTTGGGGAAATGCTGAATAGCATAAGTACCTACATGCGTCATTTGCGTGATCTTGAATCTTCAATGGCTTATCAACCCCTCGTTCGATAGATTTTGGATCCCATTGATATGACTGCATTTGCTCTATAAGATTCTTGCAGCTTCTATGAATAACCAAATTCTTCCCGCACACAAACTTATTCACCACCTGAATACCTGGCAACACATCATTCTTCGCATCAATCACGGGCAAATCTAGATTCCTAAGCTCAACCTTCAAGCTCGCGGCTGCTGGATCAATGTAAAGCGCATTTACACGCCTCCAGCTTAAGAATCGCTTAATGTCTTGGGCAAGTTCAGCATCGGACTTCGTTCGCCCCGTTTTTTGGCTGTCATAGTAGTATTCTTCCTCAATCCTTATCTGAGGCCACCTAGTCGGAGATATCGCTCCCAAGAGGCAGCAAGTGGCGTTTATAGTGCCATAATCAATCGCTGCGACATAATAGCTAGGAGTGTCCATACGATCAGTAAAAAGATTATCCTCGTCGAAATCATCAAACACCATTCCGGTTGCAGCAGCCCAAAGTCCCTCAATGAATCGCTTATGCCAATGAGTGCCTTGGTATTCTTTCTTAAGATTCTCTTTGTATGCTTCATCTAGGGATGGATTATCATCTAACGTAAAATGCCAATGGATAAGATCTAGTTCGCCAGCTCGGTCAATGTACAACTTCTTTAGCCAATGCGAAGGTGTAGACGGATTACATGTACCTAATAATTGCGCTCCCTTTACTGATAACCGAGAGCCTAACATTCTCCAGAAAGGCTCGGGGAGGCACGTGATCTCGTCCACGTAAGCCAAAGAAAGGGTCACGCCCTGGATGGATCTAACACAGCTCTCATCATTAGCCCCTACAAAGTACACATTGCGCCCATACAGACGCGTCTCCATACACTTGCTAGTAGGAGCAGGTGCTCCAAGCAAGCCGTATAGTTCATTCAAGATGTTTCGTTGTATTGTAGCTCTAGACACCCCGATGATCATCACATCACCTTTAGGGCCATTCTTTAGAAGATCTAGTAACCTGCGAATGCTGGCATAAGTCTTACCTGACCTAACAGCTCCCACCCAAATGTTAAATCTCTTGGTGGATTCATTGATCGATCGGATTTGCTTGTCGCTTAAGTCCATCCAGCTCTTCTTTGAGTTTTTTGTTTTCCTCAGCCTTCAAGAGCAGCTCGTATTTGAGTTTTGTCTCGTTAGCTTCATGGGCGAGCTTTTCATCGTTGGGGTAAACGGTCTTCAAGTCGATTGCTTCTTTCTGTTCGAGCCTAATTTTCCCCAACCAGATAAGCATAGTATTATCTTTTTCTAAAGCTTTCTCATATTGAACTACTTTGATATAAGAATCACCCTCAGCCTTTCTTTCTGCTGAATACTCGGTAAAACTTACCCCATGTTCTGCTTTAACTCTGTCATAAAATGTATCAGGACATACATTAAATCTAGCAGCGCATTCAGTGCCATGACAATTGGCTTTAAGCATTAAATCAACAAGATCCCAATCAATTTCTTTTTTGGTTCTACCCATAGGAGCGGTTGGAAGTATTTTTTTTCTTGGCATGAAATTTATTTTTTCTTGCTCTTAGCTTTCTTCTTTGGAATTTTAGCTCCGGACTCTCTGGCTTCATTTAAAGAAGCGGCAATCGCTTGCTTAGCTGGATGGCCTGAACGCTCCATCTCTGCAATATTTTTAGATATGACTTTCTTAGATTTCCCTTTTTCGAGCGGCATATACTCTCCTTATTTGACTCAAATCTACCAAGTATACTTTATTTTAACCACAACGTCAGTAGCTTGGCCCTTAAATTTCTTAATCGTATCATCAACCATTTTGGTTAGCTCGGGATCATCGTGGGAAAGCCTCAAGCCTTCCTCGTGCACTAAGAACTTTTGCGTAAGTGTTTGGTCATCATCTTGAACCTTTACAGTCACTTCAATCATTTTTCCACCTGAGTTATTGGAGGCTTTCTGCCCCATCTTATAAATCCATAAATACAAAGACACATTGAAATAGTGCAGGAACAACCTTGAGAGTAAAGACCCCTTTTAATGTCCATCACGAGCCAATAGGACAAACAAATAAAATCTAGAATGAAACAGATTCTATTGCCCCTAGCATTCAGAAACTTTCCGCCTTTTCCAAGAACGAGAAAGCACGCATCGATTATGTTCGCAGTCAAACCAAAAAGGTTTTTATCCAATCACATATCCTGTTGCATATTAGAAATTTAACTTACTCATAAAATCTATATTTTAGAAGAAAAATATTTGTATTTACGAGTAAATATGGATGGAGTATTCCTAGCGATTTGTCTATAGGATTCCACTTTTTATTTGTGGAAAATCTACGAGTTGAGTATGATAAACTCGTAACAAACAAACGGGTTGATATGAAAACACCTAAAGAATATGAATATAAGTTCATGATGATTTACATAAAGTTTATGTTTCAAATGGGTGTTGCGCTGATTTCTTTCTTCGCCATCATTTGCCTTCTTTTTCTTGGAGGCGACTAATGGACGCTGCAATTAGATACGAGAGGTTTTTACATATGGAAATCGATAAACTGAGTTGCGTTAGACGCGAGTGCGATTGCTGCGATTGCTACTTTGACTATCATCTGATGCTAGATTATGATAGCAAAAAATTTTGCTGCGAAGAATGTCTTGAGCAATATGCTGAATCTAGAGACGAGGAATGATGAAAAAAGAAGAAATTGAAAACGCCAAGGAACAAGTTAAAAAAGCCATGGGGATCTTAAAAGAAATGATATCCATGAATCAATCGATTGCTACCGAAGCATGGCTATCAGCTTTCCAAATTTTCAACGCTAATGTCTTTTCTAGCTTGGGGTTTTCTTACAAAGAATTTGTTATCGTAATGAAAAATGGCATGAAAGAGTGCAAGCCAATGTTCCCGCCAGAAGATTAGGGGCCTTTAAAGCCCCTACAATCCTCGATCTTTCCTAAAAGGGACAATCGTTCAGGTCGGGCTGATATGTGCCCGGATATGGCCTAGAATTGGGCTGCTGAGCCTGTTGCGGTGCTGGCTGGGTTGGGCTTTGTGAAGGCTGTGAATATCCAGATGGCGGTCTTTGCTTAGTGAGGTATCCATGAAGAGCTAAGAGACATTCTCGCTTAAACTCTGTGTCCTCGTCCTTCGTCCATTCCCAGAACTGAATCCATCGCTTGCCACCTTTGCCATCATCCTCGCCATAAACTGGTAGATTGATAAAGTGATGGCCTTGCTTGGATAGCATGACTCGAATGCGTCGGTAAAAGATTCGCTTGTAATACACTTCGATTTCTGCAAGATACTTTGCGTCTAGAGGTGCTTCTTTGTAGCTGATAATTTCCATAAATTTTCCTTAAATTTTTTCGTTCAACATTTCTTCAGTTTTTTCGATAAATAAATTAAAATATTTTCTTCTTTCTTCTTTGCTTCCCATCATGGAAATCGCTGCTGAAAGATTTATCCCAAGTGCAACGAATCTGTCTTCAGGCGTGGGAAGTTTCGATGCAATAAAAAAACACAAATCAGCAGCTAATTGACTAGCTTCTTCAGTCATTTTCATAAAATTTCCTTAAGTTTCTTGGTTGGTATTTCCATCTATTTTACCATTTTCTTTATACAATTGCTGCAATAATTCGTTCGTTCTTACAAAAAATACCGCCAGTTGCTTGGTAGCTTCTTCCCGAGTATCCAGCATGTGAGCTGAGGAGGCTAGGATAATCTCAAAAGCTGTAAACACCTCGGCGATAGAAGCGTCAACTGTGTTCACCAGGTCTGTAATTCCGTCGCACATGAATGTAATTTTTTCTTTCGATTCCGTTTCCATTATTTTCTCCTGTCTGGTAGCGCACACATATCAATAATTAAATTGCTTTTATCAAAAAGTCTCGAATATGCTCGATCTCCATATGTGTCAAATATTGCTTTTTTTGTCATATTCGTTGTGATGACTGTTGGCTTTGTCGATTCATATCGAATATCAATAAAAGCTAAAATATTTTCCTCTCTAAACTTTCCTTGATTTGTTCCACATGCTCCAAGATCGTCATACATCACAAAAAAATCATCCATCATGTATTCAACTTCTTTACTATATTCGCCAGATTCATTTCCTATAACACTTCTCAGTCTGGAAAAAAAATCTCTTTCATGCCAGTACCTAAAAGAAGGAACTTCTTGATAAATCCATTCGATAATTGCTGAACAAAAATAAGTCTTCCCTACGCCTGGTGGCCCCATTAAAACTAAAAAGTTCTTCTTATTTTTGATCCATTCACTAACTTTTACGGTGTCGTTGGCTTCTTTAAAAGCGATGCTAGCGAGGGTTGCTCCTTCATATCGTTTCCCGATGATTTCACGTTGTAATTGTCGTATTTCATTATTTCTTCGTTCAGACATTTTTTTCCCTGCTTTTGTAAGTGTAAAGATTTTTTACTCATTCGTATGTTTTTGATGGTTCCTTCTATGAATTGCATGGGCGCATAGATTTTTCCCTCAAATTCAGAAAGTATTTTCCATGCTTCTTGAATTTCTTTGGTATCCCAGTCCTTTTTCGTTTTCAAAGAATGCAAAAACACATCATTGAGATTGATAGTTGTTTCTGCACCCTTGGGATTTGTGGTTTTGATAGATGAAGGAAGTTGGATAGCTTCATATGTCAATTCTGTAGAAGTTGGCTGTTTATCTAAATCTGAAGGTTTTTCTTTTTGAACATCAGCCCCTTTAGGGGTCTGATAACGAACAACTTCTTCAGAATCTTTATCTGGTGAACAGTCTGTCTTGTTAGTGCCTACTTTGTCGGGGCCGTCATTTATCGGGGCCGAGAAAACCGGTTCCGATAAAATATTTGAAATTTCCTCTTTTGTCATTCTTCTTTCAAAAATCCAATATTCGTACCCCGCAAATCTATTTGGGTAGTTTCCCGTAAGTCCATGTTGCCGCTTTTGTACCCGGGCAGCATATCCCTTTTCAATCAAACCTCTAATTATTTTATTGATGGTGTCGTCTGAAAGATCGCAAGATTTAGCTAATTCTGAAACATAGATTTTCCAATTGTCCGGCCTAGACAAAAGCCTTGCCCATAGGCCAACTTCTTGTAAGGATAAGTCTTTATCCCACAAGCCGTGCTTGTTTATCATGACAAATGGGTTTTTTTTATCGTGGTGAATTCTAAGAACTGTCACAGATTCTCCTAAGTTGAAGAACCTCTGAAAAAGCTTGCCCGAGGCTGATAGATTAAGGGTTATTGACCTTTAATCCTGGTATTTAATACAATCGGTGACAAGATCTTTCAAAAGTTCGTTTCTGTTCTTGAGTTTGGTCTTTGCAGTTTCATATCCTGCACCTTTTGTTTGTTAAGATTACCCAGCCTCTAGGAAATGCATCTTTCTAGGGGTTCTTTTATTTGTAAATACAGCTCTGATGATCGAGCATTTAACGATATTTCGTCAATGACTTAAGACATTGAGGCACCCAACGGCACCACCAAACGTGTCCGCATTCTAGGCATTCCAGGATATCTCGGAACACAACGACAACTCTATTAGTACAAAAAGGCATCATACACCAAGGGCAGCGGTCAGTTTTCTTGTAGGTCAACGACCATTGCCTTGCGTTTTTCTGTTGCTTTCTGGTACGTTCGATGCTCATCTTGTCATTTGGTAAATTTAAATTCAATATGCACAAAAGATTATATCTTTGCTGCTTCTGTTCTGGCGACGGCGAGCTGGCGGTTTTAAAGACCTCTGGAGGCTCTCAAATCTGCATGTGGTGTGTTCATTGCGATAGATCGATAACAGAGGCTCTTGCGCCAACTAAACGCCCTTCTCGAAAGAAAGTCGCGCGAGTTTCGATCTGATTCTGAGGTTTCGTTGAAAGTTCTTCTCTACGGTCGCTTGAGGAGAAATTTCTCGCCTATATATATAATTTATTTGCACACCATTTAAGGTTTTAATTAATTTCTCATGCTTAATGATAATTTTACTCATTTCCTTGCCAGTTAAATATATCTTCAACCTATCCCTGTGGCTTTTTTTGGTCAATTCAAAAATTGATGTTTAGGATATGCTGGCA
>QGNH01001545.1_pt1 | contig 18209 bp, 20 predicted proteins | sample 1735481 | NCBI WGS metagenome assembly QGNH01 (sample SAMN09239004, study PRJNA386568) | Viral metagenome, whole genome shotgun sequencing project.
TTCACCGTGCTGTTGGCGGTGCTGTTGGCGATGCTTCTATTAAAAAAACAGTCCTTGAGTGCATTCAGAAAGGGTGGAGCAACTATCTAGGGGGGCAATTTTGGTGTGGCGGATGGTATTGGGGTGGCGCTTACACATCTTTTTTTCGGGAGATCGGCAATCTTGATTTGAACGGGGATCTGTGGCGGCGTGGGATCGCTTATGAGGAAACAATCCAGTCCGCTTGCTGGTGGTACCCGCACCGTGATTTCCTCATGGTGTGCGAACGACCGCAGCAGATTCATCGTGAGTTGGTCGATCCGACTCGGCCTCGCGGCTGGGGGTCGCACCGCTTACATAGCGATACAGGTCCGGCGGTGTCATGGGGTGACGGCTGGGGAGTGTATTCGATCCATGGCACTCGAGTAACGCAGCAAATCGTCGAAGCGCCCGAGACGATCACTATTCATCAAATCGAGAAGGAGACGAACGCCGAAGTGCGGCGCGTGATGATTGATCGGTTCGGCGCAAAGCGCTACATGGAAGAGTCCGGTGCGCGCGTCGTGCAAGAGTTGCCGGCGGATCATTACCTCATCGGTCTGCGTACGGCGCGCCTGTTGCACAAAGCGGTACCGGGTGATGAGGATATCGTCATGATCGATCTGCTCAATTCGACGCCGGAACCGGATGGGACGACGAAGCGCTACTTGCTGCGCGTGCAGCCAGACGCATACGATGGAGAGGCTTCAAGGGACTGCCTAGCAGCGGTGGCCTCGACGTGGAGACTCCCAGGTGGGAAGCTGGCGTTCAAAGATTACCGTCAGTACGCTCCAGTGTTTGAATCCTAGATCATGGAAATTGAGCGGCTTCCTCAGCGAATGCAGATGCTCATCACCAGCAACCTGGTAGGAACTGGTTGTTGGCTGTGGAATGGGGGTCTGAATGAAGATGGGTACGGCACAACGACGTTAAATTCTAGAACGATGGGAGCGCATCGTGCCGTGACTTTGATTTTGACTGGGAGCGTAGGCCCTGAATTAGATCATTTGTGTCGCACTCGGAATTGCGTCAATCCATCGCATATGGAGTCTGTTACTCACCGAGTAAATGTGTTGCGCGGATTAGGTATAGCGGCCAAGTATGCGCAACGCACTCATTGCAAGCATGGTCACGAGTTCACGCCGGAAAATACATATAGAAAAGGTCACGCGCGCATTTGCGTTCTTTGCAAAAAAGAAAAAAATGAAAAATCTTATGTGAAGATCAATGGACCTAGAACCGGAAAAGCGGGTGGCTTTAATGGGAGGGCTAAAATAACAGACAATGATGTTCAATCTATTCGTCAAGACTCGCGTCGCCAGTGGATCATCGCTGAGCAATATGGAATACTCAAACGACAGTCAGTGCAATCAAGCGCGGCAAACTTTGGCCCCACGTTGCGTGCGAAATAGGGTATGCTCTCCAAGACTGACCTACACTCATGGATGAAATCTCAAGGATACGGGCCGGCTCAGGCGGCCCGCTATCTTCGGGTGCACGTGCGCACGGTGCAGCGGTGGCTTGCAGGGGATCGGCGGGTGCCGGGGTGGTTGGGGATGGTGATTGGGGATGGCACTGATGGCAATAATCGCCGAACTCGACAAAAAGGCGTGGAACCGATGGGTAAAATCGCGCCCAGTCGTCGTGCGCGAAATTTGTAGGCGGCTGCCGCCGGATCGTCTCTACCGCATGAAATCGACAGGGCAACGCGTCACGCTCTATTCGTATTCAGAAGAAGGCTCCGTGACCGTGAATATCACTGGCGAATATAACGCGATTGTGTTTGATCGGCAGGTTTTCGGGATCGATCCAAATGATCTCGAAGAGTGTGACCTACCGCCATCGGACGAGCCAATCGGCACGATGCTCACGGAAGAGAAAGACGTGAATGCGCTCATCGACTCGCGAATCGAAATGCTTCACCAGAATGGGGAGAAGCATAACCATGCTCGCTGTCGACTGTGCTCGGCGCGCCCTACTTCGGAATCGCAATCGCTTCAGAAGAGCGATTAATGGTCGGCTTCCTCGCATCGAACGCGCCGGCCGTCTCGCCCGCGAGCGAGGCTTCCTTATTCGTCACCTGCAAGCGCGCTTTGCGCGCCTCGCGCTCGTTCGCTTTATCGGTGATGAACTTCGGCCGTTCCATCAGCCGCATGCCGTGGCGCTCGATACTGTTGCCGGTCCAATCGTCGGGCATCAAGTTCGGATGCCGCTTGGCCGGGACTGCTTCCCAACCGTTGCCGGATAGCTCGACCTGATAGGACGGGTCTTGCTTGCCCCACACGGTCCACATTTTCCACTCGTAGGACCAGCCATCGGGGACGATCTTGGGGTCGAAGTAGAATTTGTCCGACGTGTCCGTGTCGGGCGGCAATTCGCCGCCCCAGTGACCTTGCAGTTCGGCCAAACGGCGCGCGGCGCGAGCGCGGGGGTCTTCAGATTCTTCCGTTGCGGGCGTGTGTGCCGCCAGCGGCGATTGGTTCATGTTGGTGGCCATTAGTGTATCTGCCCTTCGTCGATGAGTTCTTGCCGATATTTCGCGTATTCCTGATCCGTCATGCCCATGGACTGGGCCATCTCGCGCATATCTTTGGTTAGCGTCATGGTGCGCGGGCGTGCCGAGCCGTTGCCGGCACCTGAGCGTGAGACCGGAGCCGCGGCGGGCGCTGAGGTTCGGCCACCCGTGGCGCGCTGGGGTGCGGTGTCGAGATCGACGTCGGCGACTGTAGGGGTGCGTAGGTTTAATTTCGTCTCAATCGCCTCGAAATACGCATCCGTGTCGGGCGCAACGCCATCGTCCATTGCATCCTCATGCGCGCGGATCATATTGCGGTTCAAACGCGGATCACGCGCGTAATCGGGGTGGGCTCGCACCCAAGCGGCGGAGCGGGGAGAGAGACGGCCAGCGAGTTGCTCGACGGCATCGGGTGCGGTGGCCGGACGCGGCGTGACCTTCGGCGCTTGCTCGATATTCTGCTTCGCGGTCTCCAACTGCTGCAGCTTCGCCGCGCTGACGTTCATCTCACGATTGATTTTGGCAGCTCGGGCGTGATCCCCATCGGCGAGCGCCTGCGCATAGTCGCGCTCGCCCACGTCAAGCGACTGAGTGACCGAGGCGATGGCAGTCGTCACTAGGTGCAGTCGATTATCGGCAGCCTCGGTGCGGGCGGCGGTCTCGCCGGCTCGAGCTGCTGCGGCATCGGCAGCGGCGGTCGCGGCGCGTTGGTCGGACTGGGTGCGCGCAGCGCGCTCATCTTCGAGCTGCTTTTTGAGTTTCTCCAAGCCCTCTTCGGGCTCGAGGATTTTCGGGGTCGGCTTTGGTTTTGGCGCGGGCGCATCGGTGAGCGCGACCTCCGCGTCAGCCTTGACCGGCTCATCCGCCGGGATTTGGATCTCGAGGTCGGTGACTTCGGTGGCCATTTACCACACCGTGTTTGGGTTATCGATCACCATGCGCACCATGTCGTCATACATAAGGCGGCACGTCACGAAATCGTCGCGCTTCAACACTTTCGGGTCTGCGTTCACATCCATTGCAAGACCATCGGACGGCTTTACGACAATCCAGTCGTAAAGTTTGACGGGTATGCCATAGGTGGCGCCCGTCTTCGGATCAACTCTCTGGAAAAGACAGTGGTCGCTGATCTTTACCACTAATCCGACCTTGCCCTGGTATACGTCCTCCTTAACCGTCTTGTCCGTCAAATACAGGCCACTCGGCGAGCGATTCGAGCGCACGTAGATCGCCATCAGAAATTCATTCTGCGCGATCTTGACGTGGGACAAGTCACCCAGCTTGTCGAGGATCTGTTGGCGCTCGGAATCGGGCTGGGATTTTGGTTTCAAGGCCGTAGCGGGCATGCGTTTACCTTTCGTTTAATTTTTTGCGTATATCGGGGAAAAACTCATCGGACACCAGCCGCAGCGCGTGAATGCCGCCGACGGTGCGATCATATATGCGGATATCCAGGTGGCCGGCGATCATTTGATCCTTTAATCGTTCGATTTCGGCGCGGATCACCTTGTCGAGTTCGTCCTCGAAGATCATACAATCACTAGCGAATCAAAAGAATTAGTTGGGGCAAAAGATCGACTGAACTCATACCAATCGCGCCATCTCGCATTAGGGTTAGCCTGCCGCCACTCATCATGAAGTCGCTGGCGTTCGGCTTCCTGTGCTAACAACTGCGCGGTGCGTTGATCGGCTAATTTTCTCGACTCTTCCTGCGCAATCCGCAGTTCTTCGTCCTCGTAATAAACCGAAGCGACGACTGACCTTGGCTCGGTAATATAAGATTGCTTGGGTTGGTGCGGATCGTAGCCCTCTCTGAAATATTCCTTTGGGGCATGATTTTCAGGCGCGGCCCACCAATTCATCATTTCCGTCGCATCGTCGTAAGTCGCCTTTCCTTGCGCTATCTCAGCATTCCAGTAATGCTTGTCGGATGCGGGGATTATTAGGGATGCGTATGGGAGGTGCGGCCAGCCCATCGATGGAGGCAAAAATATCGAACGATGCGGCATGAGCAACACCGGCGCAGCTGCCGCGCCAAGCATCATCGATACGAATGCGCGTCTCGATGTCATCCGTAAGCCTTAGCCTTCTCCAGACGCCCCAATCCACTGCCCGCGCCCGCATCGATCGGATACGCGCGCCCGCCGCTCTTGCGCATCACAGGCGGCGCACCGGCTGCCGGTCCCATCGGTGCGGGAGCGCCGGCGCCAGGCGCCATGGCCGCCGGTGGGGGTGCTGGAATGCCCTTCGGGGGGCCCGCAGCCATGCCGGGAGGCAGCATGGGCATCGGTGAGGCGGCTTTCGGCGGCGCGATGATGATATTGACGTTCATGCCGGGCTTTTTGGACGTTTTGCCGCCCTCTTTGCGCGCCAACCGGCCGCCTTTCGGGCGCATTCCTTGGATTTCGCCGTCCAGAGAACCGCCAGCGGCCTTATGGGGCAGCTTTTTGAGCGTTTCGGCGAGCCGCGCGCGCGAGGCGAGCTTCGAATTCTTGCTGTGCTCGGCTTTATCGAGCTTTTTGACCGGGATTTTCTCACCCTGCTTGACGTGAAGCTCCTTATGCAGAGCTCCCGGATGTTTGATGGCCCCTGCGATCCAGTTTCCACCCCCCGAAGCGCGTTCGACGCGGCCACCTGCGCACTTGGCGCATTTGCAGCCTTTGTCGTGCTTGGCGATCTCGGATTTGATGAGCTTTTTGTCCTCTTTGGCATCCGGATGGTTCACTGCACCCCCAGCGCGCCGTCGACTATATATTGAATCGCTTTTGCCAACTTCAAAGTTCCTGTGCACTAAGGGGGTCCCGGGACTAAATCCTCGTGGTCCGGGTCCGCTTTTCACGGGATTCCCTGGTGCCGTAATACTTTTCGGAGTGTTTGTCCTTATCGAACCGTCAATGATTCCGCCGCTCGCAAATCCGCGATTCGGCACTTGACCGGGCTGAATGGCCGCTCCGGCGCCCCCGTTGCTTGCCACGTACGGACTTGCCGCGCCTTGCATGGGTCCGCCCATGAATTTATGCGCTCGAGCGCGCCCATCGCGGGCAATTCCGCCGCGCGCGAAGCCGCCATCGTGTTTGAGGCCGGCGCGCGATTCGTTGGCGTCGCGGACATTGCGATTCAGGTACTCATTGGCCGTCATGCCGCCGCTGGCGCGGGGTTTGCGGTCTGCTCTCGCGCGAGTTGGGGCGCCAGAGACACTGCCGCCAGAGCGAAAGCGGGCGCGAGTGACCGGGCGTTCGCCGGTTTGCACCATGCCGAGTTCGGGACCTGGTGGCCGGTAATTCGAGGCATCGACGGGCGTGGTGGGGTCAGCCAGCAATCGCTTGATCTTGGATTTGGCGTCCTCGCGGGACTGTTTCGACATCTCGCTCATAGCCCGATTTTCTCCGCAAGTAGCTTCATACGCTTCTCGCCAGCAGCGATTTTGGCCTCGGTTTCAGCCTTTAAAATCGCCTCTTCATTCGGCGAAAGAGTCGGCCCATCGTAGCCGGGTTTTTGTTCGAGGAATCGTCGGAACAATGGATCTAGGCCAAGGGATTGCTGACGCTTGAGGTCTTCGCTGATTTCGCTCATGATTCCTCGCCCAATTTTTTGACCACCCGGTTAGTCTTCGCCGCCACATCTTGCGCCCCTGGCGGTGCTCCAATCAAGTCTTTTGCGAGCCCGAGTTTGGCGTCGAGCATCTTAGCGTCCCGATCCTCATCGCGATTTTGATCCTCGATGGCCTGACTATGCTGACGCAATTCCAGGTCTGAGGCGTGGATTTTCGCCTCCATCTCGCGCGTGTGGGCATCGATCAGCTTCGCCTGGGCGCTGGCCACCTCGACGGAATTCGGCGGCGGCTCGGGCGCTTCGGCCGGCGCGCCAGCCGCGAGGCCGGCTTTCTTCTCCGCCGAGATCGCTTGCGCGGTGGTCATCTTCGCCTGCGCGTCGAGCATCTTGGCATCCGCCTCCTTGCCCTTGTTCTGCATCTCCGCTTGCGCTTGGATCAACTGCGGCGGCGGGGCGGCTTGGGCTGCCGGGGGCACCATGAACTCTTGCGGGTTGCTCCAGCCCATGGCTTTCAAGGCGGCCTTGTTGATCGCAATCGGATCGTAGAGCGTCGGGGACGCTTGCTGCAACTGGATCAGCCCCATGATCTTCATCATGCGCTGCCCGCTCGATGCCGTGTTCGGGTCCGCCTGGGGCACCAAGTTGTAATTATCGAGCGCCTGAATCAATCGCGCCTTATCGAGCGCGGGCTTGCCGGCTTTGGACTTGCCGCGCATGGCTTTTAGAAACGCATCCACGTTCTCGCGGATCAGATCCCTTAGAAGCTGGAATTCCTTCGCCTGCGCATCGTACATGCGCTTGTGCACGGCGTTCATGACCTTAATCGCCTGATCGATCATCGCCATCACCGTGCCCACGGGCACATCCGCGCGCCCCTCACCCACCTGCACCTCGGCCGTACCCCCGATGCGTCGGCCGGTTTCCGCCATGTTGTCGACCAACGTCATCAAAGGCGGCATCTGCGCGGTGTTGTAGGGCAGCGGCATCGCGAACTGGCCGATGGGCATGCCGCCAGTTTCGATTTGCGCGGAGCCACCGGGGGGAATCCTAAAAATATTCGTGTTCTGCCGGCTCGATGCCTTGGCGGTCAAGAAGCCGGGGAAGTTCGCGAACATGCCGTTATCGAGCATCAGTCGCCATGCCGCGGTGACGGCGTTCGTGGTATTGCCCAAAATGTGCAGCAAGCCGATATCGTAGAACCCGAAGCCCGGCACGAAGGGGAACTTGACGAAAATCTCCTTCGCCACCGGTAACTCGTCCTCGATGGGTTCGGGATAATTGCGCACCACGGCCAAGGCTTTGCGGTCTGATTTATCAATGGTGAACCGGTACGGCACGGGCAGCCCCGTGACTTTCCCCTTCGCATCCTTGTGCTCGAAGCCAGGAATATCCAGCTCGCAATAGCACTCATAGATCTCGCGCTCCTGATCCTTGGGGTTCCTCATGCTCTCCGGGCGCACGCCTTGCTGCTCGTTCTTTTCCTCCTTCAATGCATCCAGGGTGGGCGCGACCGCTTGGCCCAAATCTACATCCCGATAGGCACCTAAGATCTGCATGCGCTTAACGGTGGAGGGCTTCATCATCACGCGTTGCGTCACGCGTTGTGCGTTCGCTAAATCGGTCGCCGATTGGTTGACGATCAAATCATCGGCATCGACGGATTCGGAGACTTGTCGCGATCGCAGCGGGCACATGTAGACTTTTTTGAAGCCATCCCCACCGAATCCGGCCATCAGTAACATGCGATCCGTATCTGGGTAGTATTCGGTCGCCACTGCCGTGATGTAGTGGTTCATATCGCGCTCAAGCAAGTTCGCGAGGTCATCCTCGTCGCTTGTCGCGCTCACATCATCGTTCCTGATTTTCACCGGCCCGTCGGTGGGTAGGAACTCGGATCTCGCGTTCGCGTTGAAGCGAATCACCGCCTCTTGCAAGAGCGGGTGTCGCACCTTCGACATGCCTTCGACGGGCGCGCCGTCGCTTGCGCCTTGCGTGTTCGGGATCTCGATCTTAAGGCCTAGCAATTTCATGCCCTGGGCACGGTCCTCGATCCAGTCCTTGCGTGAATTCAAATCCTCATCAATGCCGAGCAGCAGATCCTCGGTGAGGTTTGAGAGAACATCATCGGGAATTCGATCGCACAGATTGCCGTACCACTCTTGCGGCCCCGAGTCGTCGTTCTGCGCCTCCTCGATGGGCTTGCCGTCCATGGAGACCGTGACCGAGCCGTCGCCGTGTTCGATCTTGACGACGGCACCCTTGTCGTCGAACTCTGGGACATCGTCCGGGTCGACGGCGAGATCGACGTGGATGTCGGGCAGATCGGGACTTGAGGGAACCAAGCCCATCGAGGAGGGGAGATTGTGCGGGGCGGCGGACATTTAGGCATCGCCCAACGCGGCGTCAATTCTCTCGTCTAGTTCCGCCATTTCGGCCTCAATGGACTTGGATGGGGCTATCTGCATGCCGACACCATGGGTGAAAGTGCTATCGAGATGAACCGTGATATTCGTCGGCTTCTGCGGCCCCGCTTTGCGCAATATGATCCGACCGCGTAGCCAGCGGTATCGCGCCGCATCGCGGGCGTCTGTCACCGCCCCAACCGATCGCTGGAGCGCCTGATCTCAATTTCTACTGTCTCCAGTGACTCTGGGTTTAGATCCGCCACAAGTTTAGGATGCCCGAGTTGCGCAGCCATAATTTCTATTTCTTGATCGAGCTTATCGATCTCGCGGTGCAGTTCGTAGATCGCCTCTCGCCAGGTGATGAGGTTGTCCTCTACCCTCTCGATGGTGGGGCGGCTCATGTCTCATCCCCTACTGGGATATCCCGCCACTCGCCTTCATCGCCGAGCATATAGGAGGGAACGTCGGGGGCGAACCACTGCTGCAGTATCCGCAGCTTCCAGCCTGGGGCGACTTCGGTTCCCGGTGGTGGCGATCGATTCACCAACCGCAACCGCGCCGTCGGCTTCCAGTCTTCGTTCATACCAGCGACCTCAGTTTTTCTAAGTACCAAAAATGCTTCTGCGAAACCCAGTTAAGCAGTCGCGCCTCGTTCATCGGCACCTGCCCCTCGATCTTGATGAGTCCATTGCGCATGCGGCTGCACTCCCCAAAAGGTCCCACCTCGATCGCGCGGTGCCGATGATAGCGGTACTCCTCCTCGGTCATCAGTTCTGCCCCCTCAAAAATATCTCCCTTGAGAAGCGCTCCATCCCTAACTGCGCGGCGGCCTGCTCATGGATGGTCTGGACCTCGTAGCGAGCGCGCTCACCTAAATGCGGCGCCTCGGTGGCCCAGACTTGCACCTCCCAGCGGTACGGGTGCACCAGCGTGGAGAGGAGTTTGCATACGCAATTGGCGCGGATGGTGGGCGTGGCGAGGTAGGGGTGGCCGTTGAGCATGGGTTGCAATATATCTGGTTTGGTGGTAGTTCGCTACACCGCATAGAGCGGCTGTTCGCGCCCGCCCGGATACACCTTCATCGCTTCCATTTCAATCTCATGTTCGATTGCCCGCTTGAGCATGCCGTTGTCGCGCAAGTAGCGCAGCCCCATAGAAGTCATATCCACATATTCATCGTGCGCACCGCGGGGGAATTGCCCCACCTGCGTGATGACAGCTTCGGCCCATGCGGTGTCCGGAGAGCACACCAGTCCTTCTTGGAAAATATTTTGTACCGATACCAATCGCGCGAATTTATCCTGGCTCTTCGGATCGAAGAATTGCACGCTGAATCGCTCGTTCGCATACAAGCGTCTTATCTCCTGGCCCACGGAAATACCCGCTGCTTTGTTCTCGATGAGCAGTAAATCTATTCGCATTTTGCGTGCGGTCTGCACGGTTTTCTCAACCAACTCGTGAAACTCGTATCGCTCGGTCCACGCGAACATGTTCATCGCATGCGGCGCGTTACCAGATTTGCCGGGCCCAACGGTCACTAGTTTTTTTGTGATTCGATCATAAATAGAATGGGACTGTGCAATTTCATCTGGCGTGAAAACACCCCACACGATCATGCCTGATGGATCGTTGATCCGATCTAGGGTGTACGCGGTATCAAGACAGCCGATAATAAAATCCATCGGCGGATATTTATCTCCTTCCCAAAGTTTCCAGTAGGCGCGCTTGATGACGCCGCCGCCTCGTGGTTCAGGGCGTTGCTGCAATTGTCCGCACGCCCGCCACTCGCCTAAGTCTTCTTTGAGGTAGGCAACTTCCTCCGGGCCGAATCGCTCGGGCCATAGCAACTCCCCTGGCTGCGTGCGTGGATCGCTCCACCCGAGCGGAGTCATGAACGATCGTTCAGGTTCATACTCCATGGGTAAGCATAAATGAACCCAATCGGCGCGTTTCTTGGAGAGTATGTGTCCCGTGACATCCTTCTCACCGACACGCTGCTGGATTTCAATCATGGCGCCGAGCTTTTGATTATTAAAACGCGTGCTCATCGTTCCGTCGAGCCAATCTAAAGTTGATTCAATAACAGCATCACTCTCGACTTGTTTCGCGGAATTGCAATCATCCAAAACGATGATGTCCGCGCCTTCGCCTGTCGCGCCCTTGTCTTCAACCGACGTCGTGAGCCGCTCGCCGCCTTTATCGTTCGTAAAACGTGACTTCGTGTTCGAGTCAGTCAAAATGCTGAAGCGGTCTCCCCAACGCGCTTTGTACCAATTCGATTCGATAACCTGACGACACTTGCGCGAATCGCGCGTGACGAGATTATCTTTGAACGCTGCGTATAAAAACGAAACACCGGGGCCCGACGTGTGGGATATTTTCGATTGCGCCCAGGTCCACGCGCACAGTGCGATGGAGCACAACGCGGAGTTATGAACGGCGAATCCGTTGGCGACGAAACTTTCGTCCTCTTCGACTGTAAGACACATACATTCAGTGCCGCCATGCGCAGTAATTTCTTCAACTACTTCGCCTCGCACGATATGATCGAAATCGAATCTCCGTTTCTTTGCCGCCTCGAGTTTTTCTCCCTTCGTATGATGAATGGTTATCCTAGTAGCAAATCTCCAGCAATTGTCTTGGTCGCTAATTACCAATGCGTAAGATGTATATTCATCTCCTTGTTTTTTTGTTTTTATTTTAGATATTTTTTTTCTAACTATAGAACTGATGCCAAGTCTTAGTAAGACAATCTGCATCTGATCCATGAATCCCTTGTTGACGCTATCACACCCAATTACCAGATCTTGCCGTTGCGTTCCGTCCCTCTTTGTTCCTTTCGTAGTGACATATCCATCGCAAGCCCAATAAGCACCGATGAAGTTTTTTACGATATCATCGTCGCCTTCCATTACGCACTTTGGAATTAATTTTGTGTATGAACTGTGAAGGTCTAACCCGTGTTCGGTCATAAATTTGCGAACCGGTCCACGAAATCCCTTCTTCGTTCTGCCAGCCATCTTGTCCATGCCATCTGATTTGATCGCGATTCTTCGAAGCAGATACCCGGTATTGGCTATGTGGTAGGACTGATCGCTATAGTTGAATCCCAAGGATCGAATGCAAGATCTGATATCTGCCGCCTCGATATCATCTGCGACGGTAATGTTGGGAGTTCCTTTGCAGTGCCCGTCGCCTACCAAATATCCCAACAATCTCGCGCATTCTAAGCTTACGGTTTTTGTGCCACAAGGTGTGTACTGAGGTATCGTGCCGACGACATCTTGTGATGAAATATTACCCAATTCCTGCCAGCCTAGCGGAGTTAAGAATGGATGATCCGAGGCTGCCACGATGGTCCTGCCCGTGCGCGTGGTCATTTTTAGCGTCGGAATTACCCCCTGACGATGGATCTCTGTGACGCGCCGAAAGCGTCCCTTGTGAGTCAGAACGTGTAGCCCGGTAAATACTTCTGACAAAGGTATCAATCCTCGCTCAAGGGTCGAAATAAGAGAGTCGTGCGCTACTGGCTTCGAGCACCGCGGCGGAATATTTATGATGAGCCGCCGAATTTCTCCGTCGATGATAGCCTGCAGGTGCTCGGCAATCGCCTCGATGCACCAACCATCGACCCATGGCGCTGAGTCATTGATATGCCACGACTGCTTTAAGAACTCATACAGCGACTCCTCGCACTCCGTCCGATCCAAATCAATGAGCTGCGCATGCGGATCGATCGACCGACCGCCGACATCGACCAACTGGTTCATGGGTGCGCGTTTGGCATAGTGACCTGTAGGATAGCACCGATGGCATCCGTCACAATCGGGGCGTATCCTTGCGGGCGATTCACCACCTCATCCCATTGGAGTTCCACGCTATGTCCACCACCAATCCGATCCCCACCGCCCCGTACCTGGTTCAGTTGACCGTCGCCTCGCTGCCGCTGCCCACGGGCAACACCGCTGAGGCGTCGATCAGCGTCGTTGTGACTGATACGACTGGCACCTCGCAGCCGGCCGTCGCCTTGCTCGGCACCGAGACGCCGCCTTGGAGTTTCACCGCGCAGCTGACCCCGTCGAGCACGCCGGGCTCTCTGGTGGCGACCGCCGTTGATACGACCGGTGCTGTCATTGGCACCGCACTGTCGGGTTCCTTCACGATCCTGCCGGCCGCGACCTTCTCCAGTCCGTCTGGGTTCACGGTGACCCCGGTGTCGAGCTCGGTCACGGCGGCTGCGGCCCATGTGGCGGCAGCTCGCGGCGCGTGACGCTCGAAACGCACATCGAGGAGGACGCAATCCGCCGGATCAAGATCATTGAGCGCAAGCTCGAAGAGTTGATTTTGATCTGTGCGGAAATCCTCGAAGAGGTGCGGCCGACGTATCGCGCGCCGACAGGATTTACAGTCACCCCGCTGTAAAATCCTGTATGATTCGAGTGGCCTAGACGCTATCAACGTCCGGGCCACTCTCGGTCTCCTCGAGTTCGGCGCCAGCAAGTCCCAACTTATCCTCATCCAGATCCGCTTGGGTGTACGGCGCATCGCTCACACTGTACTGCGTCGCAACCACCGTCGCATCGGCGAGGCCTGGCGCATCCGGCGCGGTCATCTTCAGCATCAACTCGCGCAGCTGCGCGCGCTCCTCCGGGGAGAGCTTGCGGCTGTCAATAATGGGCGGCCCCGCCGCCCCGCTCACGTTCTCCGTCTCGATGCGCTTGACCTCCTTCCAGCCCTCGACGTTGACCTCGAGCCACTTGCGCCCTGCGGCCACCACACCAGGGTGATTGGGGCTCGTCGCCACTTTGTGGAAGGTCGCCAGCACCTTGACATCTGCGCCCATGCGGCACGCCTCGTAGTCACGCCCGTAGTGCGACATGAACACGTCCAACTCGATGCGCATCGAGTGGGCGATCTTGCCCGCGGTGACGCCGACGGAGGCGAGTTTGCGCACCAGGCCCATGGTCGCCTTACTCACCACGTGCGTGCGCGTGACGGGGTCAAAATTCGGGTCGCGAGCGAGTTTCAATTCTTTCCTTAAAGCGGTGATCTTGCGTGCCAAGCGGGTATTCGCGGTCGCAATTCTAGAATACCGAAACTCGCGGCGCCACTCAGGCGATCCACGCTCAAGACCGGCTAGATGGTCGCCCCGCTCAAACGGTTTTCCCACTCACGGCACCGCCAGCAGCGCGAGCACCACCACGTTCCTCGAGGGCGGCAACGCCAAGCTCTTCGCCGTCTTCGCCGGGTTCAGCGGCAGGCTATACCCGTACAGCATCGCCGGGCCCGTGCCTGTGGCCCCGCTCGCGATGAGCCTCGCATCCGTGCTCGCCACAATCGACTCGCCCGCGTACTTCTGCGGGCTGAACCAGTCCGATAAGCTCTGCGTCACCGCGCTCGTGGTCCCATCGGTGTAGATCACGTTAAACACCTGCGCCGGCTGATTGCCGTTCACGCCCGTGGCGAGCAGCTTCAGTGAGCTGAAGTTCGCCTGCGGCAGGCTGAGCGTCACGTTCGCCGCCCCATTCAGCGCACCTGATGCCCCGAACACGAACGTCCCGGTCGTCAGGGCCGCGGCCTGCGCGCCTGCCGGCGTGAGCGACGTGCCTAGGTATGCCACCGAGTACACGTTGCCACTGCCATCGATGCCGCCGCCAGTGACCGCCACCGCAGGACTGCCGATCGCCACCACGTTGCCGCCACTCAAGGGCACGATGGTGATCGCTTTGCCTGCGGGCGGAGCGGCCGCGCCCGAGGATGCGCCTGCGGGTCCCGTGGGCCCGACTGGCCCTGTCGGACCGGCGACCCCTGGCGCGGGCTTCATCAGTGCGGCGACCATCGGGGCTAACGCCGCGGCGAGTGCGGTCAGGTCGGTGCTCACCGGGACCGCCGCCGTCCCCGTGACGGCTTCCGTGCGCGGGGCTAACGCCACGACTTGCGCCGGGATCACCACCGACTGGCCTGCCACCGTGATCGTCTGCGCGGGAATGGTGAGCGTACTCGCCGGTTCGGTCGCCGCGCCGGTCACGGGGGCTGGGATGCTCGTTGTGGTTGCCATGGAGCGCAATATGAACGATTCGCTACCCGGTGTCACGCGCAAAGGGGGGACCCCAAAAAGATATTGCACTGCGGAAAAGCGGTTTCGTGCCCTAGTGGCGTATGGCGATTTGCCACACAGTACCGGTACTTCGAGGGACCCGTTTTATGCAAAAGGGGCCCCACCCCCTCGCGAGGCCCTAATAGCCCAGCCGATTTATACCCCGCCAGGGCGACGCACAGCCGCTAAGGGACGACCTCGGCCGCTGCCGCACGGTGATGGAGCTTGCTCGCGCTCACGCGGCTCTCGTAGCCCGTGAGCCAGCGCACGCGCACGAGCCAGGCGTGGCGGCCACGCACCAGGCGCTGCACGATGCCAATGCAGCCGTTGCTGCTGATGACGCGGTCGAGGGGGCGGAAGGGTGGGCGCGTTGCGGCGATGCTTGACACTATGCCTCACATGTGATTCGACGAACTTCGCATAATACTCAGTATGTTACCTACAATAATACGAAATACGCTCTCAACTAATTGATTATTATGTGGTTTTAATTTAATACCAAAATACTGTGACAGCGCACTATAACATTTGACGCATTCAGGATACTGGCGGCGTCCCGAGTTGCGCAATATCAATGCTGCATTGCATCATATGCAACCACTACGCGGTCATCTCAACCGATCAGGTGAATCACGCCCGCGAGCGCCAGCCCACCCCAGAACAGCGCGCCGAGCGCCATGAGCAGCCGATCCGCGCGGCGTCCGACAGGGCCGCGCGCTAAGCGCCACAGTCCACCCCAATTGACCTCCTCGGCGAGCCATTTCAGACCCCACAAAATGACGCCTGCGACCACGATGTCAAGAATCATGCCATTCTCCAAATTGTTGCAATGCAAATTTTGTAACCGATATGTAACCCATTTTGTTACCCATATTTCCTCAATGAAATCATGGACGTGCCCCTGTAACCGCATTTTTGGTGTTTTTCAACACTTTCTAACACTTTTCTGTACGTATATACAGTACATTAATATATTCCACTATACTGTATACTCATACAGTATACTCTATAACTCTTATCAATTTAATATATATAGAGTAACAAGAGTAACATCAATGACTTACAGGGTAACAAAATGGGTTACGTAACCGGTTACAACACCAATAAAGATACCGCTCGGCCAGAATAACAGCAAAGCCGCTTTGTGATTAAAATCTTCTATCTGTGGATAACTTCAGCGCAAAGCCGCTTTGTGATATAATCGGTCGCATGGATTATGTAATGCGAAAATACCTCGCAAAGATCGGCCGCGAGGGGGGCAAGAAAGGCGGTAAAGCGTCGGGCGCAGCGAAGCGTCGGCCACCCGAACACTATGAGCGCTTGGCGGCGATGAGGCGCGACCCATTCAAGGTCTGCGACGGATGCTTCCGTACGCTTCTGAACGGTCATGCGCCGGACTGCCCGAAGAGGCGATCAGACTAGGGCTTGCGTTCCCACATGCGGCTCGGGCCACTGGCTTCGCGTTTAGTGGTGCGCCGATATCCCGCTTTTCTGAGAATTTTTCCGAGCCTGCGATGATTGATCGTCGTCATATCTACGGGCTTCATCGACAGGACATCGATCATAATGTCGGGAATTTTTACGATGTTGTGGTTGCGCAGATAGAACGCCGTCAAGTCCTCCCAAGGATCTGAATCTTGGCGCCCCTCGCGTTCAATATCCGCCGCCGCACTCGGTACATCCCACCAACAACCGCGCCCCTCGTCATAGAGGGCGACCGCTTCGGCGAAGAGCTGGTCGCGATTGACCCGCAGCCACTCCAAGTCAATATCCCCGCACATCACGGGCCAGAAGCGCCGAGCGCCGGTCTCATCCGTGTTCCAGTCATCGCGATTCGTGGTGCCGGAGAAAACCCCCTGCCGTGGATGATCGGTCGCCGTGCTCGCGTAAGGCGCGCGATAGCGGTCCGAGGTGGTGCTGATAATGCCTTTAATGCGCTCAATGTCAGCGGTCTTAAATGCCCCTAATTCGCTGATTTCGCAGAGCATCTTGCCGGCTAAAGAGATGACGAAGTCCTTCGACATGATGCTGTCATGCACTTCGGCGAAATACTCACCCCCAATGATACGCAGCGCGGAGGTTTTACCATTGCCCTGCGAGCCCTCGAACACGGGCATCGAATCGACCTGGCAGCCTGGTTGCAATATGCGCGCCACCATGCCGACCATAAAGCAGCGCCCGACGGCCTCAGAGTACTCATCGGTTGCCGTGCCCATGCCAACGGGGAGCATCTTATGCAGCCGCTTGTGGCCATCCCACTCGAGGGAAAGAAGCCACTCGCGCACCGGATTGCGCGGATGATCGAGCGCATAACTCGTCACCCCATCGCGCACGGTGCGGGGGCTAATATCGGCGAGCTCCAAGTTTTTCTGCAGCCAGCTCGCGAAGCGCACCGAGAGGCCGTCATTCCACTCCACAGGGCGCGCCCCGCCTAACATGATGCGCTGCGAGAATTCATCGAAATATACATCCCAGCCCCGAAAGAGGATGGCACGCTCCACGTTCTGCTCGTTGCAATAGGGACGGCCGTTCGTTTTACGCATGAATTCATAGCGCGCATAGATTTCATACAGTGAGTGCGCTGGCGCGGGGGCATCGATCACCGCCGCGCGCGGCGCGGGGCTCGTCTGCAACCGCGTCACTGGGGCACGTACATCAGGGGACAAGCGCGGGCGCGGCGCGATCACCTGCGGGATACTCACCGTAGCCACATGCGCCGCCGCATAGGCGCGCAGATCGTCCTCGGGGGTGGCGTCGGCCAGATCCCAGCCTTCAGGCCAGGCGGAGGGGTCCACGACCGATACCGTGGCTTTGAGCGCGAGCAGCAGCACGGTCGCTTGGGCCGCGGCGCGCCGGCCCGGCTCGTCATTATCGGGCCAGAGGGTCACGTTGCGCCCGGCGAGCGGCGCCCAGTCGGCATGCTTGACGGCCGAGGCCCCCCCGCACCAGGTGAGGCACGCGAACTCGGGGAACAGGCGTTGCGCCGCGTCGCACGTTTTCTCCCCCTCCACCAAGAGCACGGGGGAATTGCCGGGCGGCAAGTTCTCGAGGCCGTAGAGCGGGCGGGGTTTAGGGTACGCCCGAGCGCTCCACGTGGAACCATTCCAAGTCCAGGGGACTATTTGCTTAGTCCCTTCGGCGCCTGGCGGCGGGTCGTAGCGGGCGACGACGAAGAGCGGCTGCCCGTCGCTCGATCGGTACACCCAGAACGCGCTCGGCAGGCCGTGGCGGGAATGGCGGAAGAGCTCTGCGCGGTAGGGCTCGGGGGGGGCTGGCGGCGGCGCATCGGGCTCGTGCAGCGCTTGGGCCACCTCTTGGATGGCATGCCCATTGGTGTAGGTGCCGTTCGGGCGGTCGGTGGCACCGAGCTCGAGGGCCGCCTCACGCTGGCCTAAGCCGCGCACGGCGGCATAGAGCGCCACTAGATCGCCGCCCGTGGGACCACCCGCGAAGTCCGAGAACTTGCCGGTTTCTGAGTTCACACTGAAGGATTCACCCTCACCCCCCTGGATCGAGCCACAGACATACTCACGGCCGCGCCAGCGTCCTCCGGGGATGATGGAGGGAATCCACTCGCGCGCGCGCGCCAGCAGATCGGCGTTTAAGGCATCGAAGTCGATCA
>QGNH01001166.1_pt1 | contig 18197 bp, 21 predicted proteins | sample 1735481 | NCBI WGS metagenome assembly QGNH01 (sample SAMN09239004, study PRJNA386568) | Viral metagenome, whole genome shotgun sequencing project.
ATTCGCCGTAACCCACACAAAACAAAAGACCGAGATCATTTCTAATCGTATGAAAATCACTACCTTTACGGAGGCCAATAACGCGCTGAATCCAACTCAGGGACTCGCCCTCAGCGCCCTCGCCACGCTGGCGTCGCCTCCGCAACTGGTGGCCAATATCAACGCTCAAACTACTTTGATGGTGACGCCCATTTCCTTGGACACCGCTTCCTCGGCAGAGTTGAATATAAACCTCGCGCTTAGCGAACCCAGTTCGGCGATCTCAGCTACCGGTGGACCCGCAAACTCGTCGTTTGTTCGTCAGGATCTCGCCAACACTGTCGCCAATGCCAACGTACAAACCACCGTGCAGGTGGACTCGATGAAATTGTTTCAGGTCTCATCGCTTTCTATGGATATTACTCACGCCCAGCCCGCTGTTCCGGTACCCGTCGCCGGTTGGGTCTACGACTCGATTTTCGGCACCGTTCCCTGGATGAATGACCATCTGCTGGCAATCCAACGGCAACCCAAGACCGTTCAGAATCGCGCAGTCGTGGTGGTGAGGGCTGTCGTCGTGCCGACGGCGATGGATCTTGGCTTAAGCATTCCATTCCGGTCGGAACAAATCAGCGATCCAATCACGTCAAGCAGTCTGAGGCTGAGTACGTTAAGCGAGACTGATAATAAGTGGACCGAGTTTCACCAGCAGCTTATGAATTGTATATTGAGAGGCGAAAATCAATGCATGACCAAAATCCGCCTGAGTAAGATTCTGGATCAGGAATGACACGAATCTGATCGTGAACTAAATGCCTTAGAAGATTTCCATCAAATTAGCCTCCGCAGCTTGTGCGCCGCTCGGGCCAGCGTAGACCACGGGCATGGACGCGATTCCCGCTGGCTGGCTATCAAACAAGGGCGATTGCCCTCCGGTGACCCACTTCTCAACAACGCGAAAGTGGCGTAAACTGCTTTTAATCATTCAGCGGTGAGCGTAGCTCAGTTGGTAGAGCATCGGTCTGTGGCGTAGAAGTTGCAGTCACCTAAAGCGTTGGATCGGACTCGCTTACGCCACTATAGGCCGCGCTGGAATGACCCTCTGTTTGACCCAAAGCCGCGACGACGAAACTGCCCAGAGCAATTGGGACGAAACCATCCATCGTGCTTCCCTTCAAAATGGGATCGAAAAGGTTGCGCTCTTCGCTTTACGGGCAGGCGCTGTGTTGGTTCCGAGACATGCCGCGCTTCAACTCGAATCAGGAATATGGACTAGCAAGATGGGTGCTCTTGAAGACATCACTCACAGAACATATGACGCTGTGAACGGACCCATGTATGGCGAAGCTGTTGAATTTCTCGCTCGACCGAGATCACGTTGATGACACTCAGGCTCGCAGGTCCAATCGGCAGCGATTTATTCACCGCTGTTTTTTTCTCCACTTACGACCGTGTTTGTTCCACGAAGCTAGCTTTTGCTTGTTCCGGTGTTGGTGGGAGCAGGCATCGCTACAGAAAATCCGCTTTGGATGATCGGCGACATACCGTTTGCCACATTCCCTGCAATAGCGCGCCCGCCATTTTTGCTCGCCAAGAAAAATAACCGCCTTCTGGTACGGATAGCTGTCTTCCCTCATTTCGTTAAGACTCGCAAACGCGGGCCGGTTCTGAAGAGTCGGCACCATGCTTAACGGCATCGCAAAATCTTCCTCGGGGTCGAAAACCGATGTTACCAAGCGCATCAAACCATACAAGCCTAGTTCAAATCCTTCTTTCCACGCTTCCCTAAGCCACTCCTGATTTCTCTTCCAGTGCAATGGTCTGTTCGCGTCCGTTCTGTAATCCCACCATGCTTGAGGGACAAAATCCCGATGTTTCGCTCGGAACTCTCCAACCCGTTCTTCATCAAGGTTTGAAAATTCCGCCAGTACTTCGGCGTCCCATAGTTTTTGCTTGCTAGACATATCGCTCTCTTCTGCTAGACACAAGAGATAGTACCATTTGACTAGCGCACGCGTCAAGAACACAATTGCTGGCGTGATGAGGCAACAGATTACTGAGAGAAACAGTACGGAAGCGAAAGAGCCAGCATGACTGAAAAATACGTCACGAAGTTTGCGCAGATCGAGACGCCTCCGGTGAAACGTGGGCGTGGCAGACCCCGGCTTAACGAGAAGCGACCGCGAACAGGTGCAGAACGTACGGCACATTGGCGCGCGAAGCAATTTCGTCACACCGCTCCTATATATGGGAAACGGGGGAAGCCCGCTCCGATCCCGCCTCCGACCGACAACTGCAAGGACTGCACCGAAATCAAGCCGTGCGCGAACTGTTTGTACCTCTGGAATCGTTATCTTGCGCATTCCCGTCTACCAGCGCCGAACGCCAAGAACTTCTTTATTTCTGGCGCGCCGCAAGGATGCGGACGCTTCATTACCGGTGGATACGACGGGGCTAAATTCGAAGCCATCGAAGGCGCAAAGATTCGCACGGCAACCGGCAACGTGCCCATTCGTGGCGGCACGTATCTCGATGAACACGCTAAAGCTGCTGACCGGAAAGACCGTGATGAGGAAATCCGAAACAAATTGATTCCGGCCGCTGGTTCGACTTGGAAGGCAATGAAGATGACGGCCGAACAGATTCGCGACGTACTCAAGCCTTTGTACGAGAACGGCGGACTGGACTTGGAATATCGCTGGTATTACGAACGTTGGTTTAAGGGGTTGAAATGAAAATTCCGAAGGAAGATAAAATTCAAGTCTACCAATCCGGTCCTGCTCGCGGAATGCCGGTGCTGTCGTACTTTTTTCGTTGCGGCTTGCTCGACAGCGATGCTCGCGAATTTGTTGGAGAACGTATTTACAAATTGCTTGACCAAGCGCATCCGGCCAGACACGAATGGACCGTAGAACAGCAGCCCTATGTGAGCGCAGCAGCACTTCGCGATTCTCTCGGTGGCGAGTTCTTCAGTACCGCGCAGAAGTTCGTTGACCTTTTAGAGGACATGGACAGGCGCGGCCTCATTGACGTTTTGCGTGATAAGTCGGCTGTAGCTTGGGTAAAAAATGCGTGTGGCAGAACGGAAGCAGCACTAACAGAGGGGCGACAATCATGAATGGATGGAGCAACACGAAAACTGGTGGTCTTGTCTACACCTGCACGAATCACGGAAGTGTACAAACAACTGAGTATGACGAGCGCGACCGACACGACACTATCAAGGCTCCGAATTGCTGTCCAAGTCCAAAGCCTCCGGTGCCGGAAGACATGCTGGCTACTTTCCGCGCCGCGCACCAAAAATATATTCAACAAACGATGAACGGCGGACCAGCTAGGCAGTGAATCGTGAAGGATTACAGCCGACGTTCCAGAAGACCGGAGCGCGGTCAAGTGAAGGAAGCAAACACGTGGCAAAACCAAAGCGAGTGCGGTGCGAAGCCTTCGTTAACTACGACCAGAGCATTCGGTGCAGAAAGCAGGCGGTTGCAACGCTGCCTGTGCCTACTGATTGGCTCATGTTCAATTTCGGCGACGGCAAGAAGGTACCAGTGAAGCGTACGGACTTTGGGCAAAAGGAACTTTGCCCAAAACACATTCCAAGAATTGCCTCTGAACTTGTACGAATTTTTTCGAGACCTAACGAATAAGGTGCATCGTGAAAAAAGAAATTCAAGCGGTTGAACCTATACCGGCGTCAACTTGGGGCGTGATCTCAACAGCCAAACCGGAGCCGGTTCCAGCGCCACCTAAGAAGATTAAGGTCCGGCGACGGCGTAGGAGAACAGCCTAACGAGTTTTGTAGAAGTAAACCTAGACCAGACCATACGGAGCAAACACCATGTTACCTGAACGCGTACCGCTCACACCAAGTGAGAAGATTCTAGTCGGCGGAATCTATAAACGCATGGCCGAAATCCTTGTTAACAAAAGTGACGAACGCGGCAACCCCGGCAAGTACGTACTCGCGAACAATCGGTACGTGGAACTTGAACTCGCGAACTGTCTTGATGATGTCAGCGGAAACGGCGATCTGCTCATTGAGATTTGGCGACTGTGGGTTAAGGGCCGCGAATTGGAGGGTCTTCGCTACCCTGTCACAAAGTTCAGAACGGAGATGTCCGGCTTAGTCAGCACGGCAGCGGAAGAACTCAGGTTCAAACGTATCGAAGATGAGCGCACCGCACGCGAAGCGAAGCGTAAGGTAGGTCGCTCATGAAATGGTTTGAACATCCATCTAATTTTCGCGATATGACAGAATTCAAAGACTTACTCAGACACGCTGGAATTGTCGGATACGGTTGCGCACTGATCGTGTTTGAAGTTCTGGCCGAACACCAACCCGAGAAAAGCACAGCATTCGAACTATCGCTTGATGACAAGCGATACGGTCTAGCTTTTTGGCGGCGCGAACTGCGGCTCAACAACAGCAGCGGTGCGGCGATGCAGATTCTAATCACTCTTGCAAGCTGTGGCGTGATTGATGAAGACGCATTGCTACAGCGTCGTGTTGTTGCTGCTCCGATGCTTCAGAACTTGTTAGACGACTGGTCTAAGAGAAAAAAGAAATAGTACCGCAATCCGTATCCGTGGCCGATCCGCATCCATGCCCGGCCACAACCCCAACCCATTACTACGGAGTCCTACGGAGATGCTCCGTAGAACTACAGAGTTGCGTATCTGTGAAGATACTACGTAGAGCTACGGAGTCACTCCGTAGTCTGTGGTGTGGATGTGGTGTGGGTGTGGTGTTGGTTGTGGTGTATTTGTGATTTGAATGTGATGTGAATGCGGGGAAATTTCGAATTTTGTGAAAGCCTACCGTCCACGTATCGCGTTGTAAACACAGCAACCACGAAACCGCGCGCAAAGTCCAGTACACATTTCCCCGATTGAATTGGGGAACTCAGCGTTCATTGCAGCACGTGCAGGAGCCATTCCGATATGCCCAGACCCCGATTAACAGTCGCGCAGCTTGTCGCCACCGGTAAGGCGCGGCACATGAGCAGGGCCGATCTGGACCTACGGCGTGCGCAGGAGGCTCTTGCAGCCGTCCAAGCCAAAACCACAAGGAGTCGCCCGGCCAGCGCAGCGACGCCAGCGGCTACCGGCAAGGCGTCGAAACCACAAACGATCCCAGCCGCGCCACCAACAAACGCGGAAGAAAGTTCACTGGAACGTTTCCTGATGCAAGTCCAGCAGTCGCGCGATTCCTTCGGTGCCCGCCTCATGCCCGGCCAGACAGTTGCGCTTGACGTGGACGGCCAGCCGTTCGATTGGCGGCCCGAGCATCCATTGTCAACGATGCGCCGGTTCGCGCAAGAGATCGTCCAAGGCGGACAGGTGGCCGGTGCTCTGTGGATTCGTGGTTGTGCTCGATTCCTTCGCGACCTTGAGACTGGACACGAGCGCGGTTTGTTCGTGGACCCGGTTGCAATTCAAAATCTGTACGATTGGTTTACGAAATTCGGCGAAGCTGGCTTCACTCCGCTGCCGTGGGAGTTGCTTGTCTGCGGTCAACTGTTTGGTTGGAAGAAACCTTCGGGACTTCGGCGATTCCGTGAATGCTGGTTATCGGTCGCCAAGAAACAAGGCAAGACTTACCTGCAAGGTTCGCTCGCGCTCTACTTGCTGGTGGCCGACGAACGCAACGGAGAAATTGTTGTTGCTGCCAACAGCCGCGAGCAAGCGAAGATTTGTTTCCGCGCAGCAACGCGTATATGGAACGGTAACGAGGCGTTACACTGCGCCATTTCAAAATATCAGAACTCATTCACGTTCGGGAACAGTGTGTTTCAAATCGTTTCATCCGAGACGCGCTCCGCTGACGGTCCCAACATTTCAGGATTGTTTTTAGATGAAATCCACGAGTTTCCAGACGGAGAGTTAGTCGAGAAGTACAGCGCCGGTACGATTGCCCGGCCACAACCAATTACCTTCTACGCGACGACTGCCGGAGATCGGAAGGAATCATACGGCGGACAGAAAAATGAATACTTTGAAAAGTTGCTCACTGGTCTTTTCGAATCGGACGATCAGCTAGCGTTTATTGCATCGCTCGACACCGAAGACAATTTCAAAGATGAATCAGTCTGGGGCAAGGCGAACGTGTCTCTTGGTACGACCGTTCAAGTGGATGCGCTCCGCGCTCAGATTAAGGAAATCGAGCAGGACCAATCGCTACAAACGAAGTTCGAGAGATATTTCTGCAACAGATGGCTTTCGGCCAGCGCCAGCCATACGTTTCCAATCAACAAAATTGAACTGTGCGGCGGCCCGATGCCGGAATTAAATCCACACGAGCTACGCGAATGGTTCATAGGCAACTACTGTACCGAGAAATGCTACGGAGGTTTTGACCTTGGTCTAGTTGATGACCTTTGCGCATGGGTTAGTTTGTACCCGTTGATTCGCTGGCCGAATCAGGAATTAGGAACACCGTCGTACGCGGTGGTGGTGCCGTATTTCTGGATGCCAGCCGACAAAGTTGTAGAGCGAGAAAAACAATGGCGTGTCCCTGTTCGCCAGTGGGTCAAGGAAGGCTGGATTCAAACCATGCCGGGCGACATTCTCGACATGGCACTGTTGAAAGATGACTTGCGGAAAATCTGTTCCGGCTCGCGATTCATTTCGGTTGGGTTCGATGCTTGGCACACAGAAACACTTTGCAGTGAACTCATGGAAGAGAAGGCCGCCCGATTCGTTGCAGTGCCGAAACAAGAGGCGCATACAACGCAAGCCAGCGTCGAATTCAAGCACGCGGTGTTGTCCGGGGCGCTCTGCTTCCTTCGCAATCCCGTTTACCGTTGGATGTTGCAAAACGTTGTGCTCGACGAAAACAAACGGGGCGGATTGATTCCTGCGAAGATTAGTAGGTCAGAGAAAATCGACGGAATCGACGCAACAATCTACGGATGGAATCAGAGCCTAGACCCGGAAAACCGCAAGCTGTATTCAGGAAATTATCCACAATACTTTTTTATAGGAAACTCGAAATGAACTTTATTCAAAAACAGTTGAACAAATTTATAACGATGGCGTCCGGTGAAATCGCAGCCGACTTAATCGCAGCTAGCGAACCGGCAGCCGATACGGGATGGTCCGCCATTTTGGATCGTGCTGGCCGTGTTATCGCGATGCGGTACAACTGCGAGGGTCGTCTGTTGCCGAATGGCGTCAGGGTCGCGTGCAAGTTCGTGTCAAACGAGATTATCCCCGGCGTGAAACTCGCGGTGTGTTCGTGCAAGAAAAAGCACGTGGCCTATAGCTGTGAAATCATCTGTCCGATGTGCTCTAACACAAGTGTCCTTCTTGACTGGATGGCCGCTAAGAAGTTCGTCACAAAAGGCGACCTACCGGATTTTTCTAAATTGCCTCAGCGTTACGGCGTTCCTGCCGGTGCTCGCGGCCCGCAGTTCATCAAGACCGGCCCGGATATGTCCGCTGGAGATTTTACGTTCGAGCCTGAGCAGATCGCTAGCGTGGGTTGGATGAAATGAATAGATGTCCAACAGCAAAACGCATGATGCCCGGACCCGACATCAAACAAACTAGAAAGTCATACGACGAACACCGAAAAGATTCTCCGGTGCGCCAGCGATACGCGAGCTACGCATGGGGCAGCTTGGCGCGTTTAATTCGTGTGCTCAACCCGGTGTGTCAGAAGATACGAACGGACGGCCCGTACGCGCCCGGCGAACGTTGTCATAACTTCGCGACGCTCACGCACCATCTAATTTCACCAATCGAGCGGCCAGACCTAATGTTCACGGCGACAAATTTGGTAGCACTCTGCGCAGCCTGTCATCCCGACAGCCCCGGCACACCTGATTGGATCGAAGTAAAAGATTTCGTGAAAACAAATCTCCCGAGACACACATGCTGAAACTATCCGAAGTCCATTGCCTAGCCTGCAAGCTGTACACACTGTCGGAAACCGGAAGCCCGGCGTGCGGACGTTGCAAGAGTCCCGATGTAGAACTCCTGCACCATTACGACCATTTACTGTGTGCGGCCATTGCCGCGAAAAGGGAAACACGATGAACGCCATTCAGACCGAAATATGTGAAGCACGCGACCGCGTGGCTTTGCTAGAGAACCGGCAGCAAGAATTGGTAGCAGAGCAACGAAACGCGGAAGCTGCAAATTTGCTGGACGACGTTGAAGCAGCGCGGCGAATGTTGGCGACGCTCGAATACAACGCCGAAGAACGCCCCGGCTCGCACTACGCACACATTTTCTAAGGATTCTTTTGCGTGGGTCGCGAATGCTCCGTGCTTTCGCTGCCCTGCTACGCAGTAGAAGTGTAGGTGTTGGGAACACCGACGCAATTGCTCAACAGGGCGATTCTCACGCCCCTGCCCCGATTGCGTCAAATTTTCTAAAAGTTCGGTTCAACGGTGCACAAGTCTAACCGAAGGTTCGGAGCTAATTCGATGCCGCGAGTGCCGACTGGCTCCGAATCCATTTCAAGTTTCACGCGGTGTAGCTCGCCGTGGGAAAGGCGGTAAGTATGAATCTACCAATCGAGAGGCGTGATGTTCGCGCTTTTCTATCAGGTGCTCAACCGACATTCTGGCCGGAGATTCCTGCCGGATGCCCTGAGCACGCACAGAAGTTGATAATCGCAACGCGCGCGCGTCAGTTCAATAAATTGACGAACACGAACACCTTCGCTATTCCCGATGGGAATGAAGGCGCTGTTGGATTAGAGGAAGCACGCAAAGCTACCCGCTGGGAAGATTTAGCGTGGAACCGACTGTTGGCTGCACAAAATGAAATGATAATGGACGGCTCCGCAGTAAAAAAGTAAAACGCTCGCGCAGCGAGTGAGTAAAGCCAAGTTTTGAGTTTGTATTCCGCGCAGTGCCGCAAGGCAGATTGTCCGCAGGACATTCCAACGGAAACAAAAACGGAAAGACGCGTCCAGCGTGGACGTGTGCCCGAAATCAATTCAGGTAACAATCGAATGTCAGTTAAATCGAAAGAACTCCGCGAACAACGCGGAGCACTTGTCACAAAGGCGCAAGCCATTTTGAGACAGGACAAAATCAGCATCGAAGACCGCGCTACATACGATTCAACAATGAGTGCGGCCGAGGCGCTGGTGCCCCAGATTCAGGCCGAAGAGAGAACCGAGGCCGAGTCCCTTTACGAGACCCGGAGTATTCGCGACTCCTACGGTGCCCGGCACGAGTCCAAACGCGAGCAGGAATATCGGATGGCATTTTTCCGACACTGCCGCGTAGGAATGGACCGGCTTTCTAACGCAGATCGCTCGCTTCTCGTGGAACACCGAGACACGGACAACAGTGGACAGTTTGCCGGAACGCAGAGCATTTCATACACGGAAGGTTCTGCCGGTGGCTTTCTGGATCCGGCTGGCTTTCAGTACGAAGTTGACCAGCGCACTAAATACTACGCTCCGGTGTTGGACGGCAACATCTGCCGCGTAGTCACTACGGCGTCCGGCGCAATCATGCCTTGGCCGACCGGCGACGACACTTCGAATATCGGCAGTATTCTTGCCGAAAACACGCAGGTGTCGGAAGTTCCAGTGGTTCTCGGGACGATCAATTTCGGTGCTTTCAAGTTCACCACGAACGTGATTCGTGTCTCCGTGGAATTGCTTCAGGATTCCGCTTTCGGACTCGATGCGTACTTGATGGACAGATTCGCCGAACGGATTGGCCGCGCAATGGAACTTTACGCGACGACAGGAAACGGCAGCGGACAGCCTACCGGTATTATCACGGCGGCGCTGGCCAATGGTTCGCCGGTCGTTGTCGGTGCAGGTTCAAATGCGAACGACGGTCTCGGTCAGGCGGCCTACAGCACGATTGGCACGAATGATATTTACTCGCTAATCGGAGCAGTGGACCCGTCCTACCGGCAGGCTGGAAAATTCATGCTCAACGATACGACTCTAACAGTCATTAAGAAGCTGTTGGACAAGTACGGTCGCCCGATTTGGCAGGATTCGCTATCGGAATCTTCGCCCGGTACGATTGCCGGATACAAGTACGTCGTTAATCAAAGTATGGCGGTCCCTGCCGCATCAACAAATCCTGTTTCGGTGGTCTTCGGAGATTTGAACCACTTCGTTATCCGTCGCGTCAAGGATTTGTCCGTTGTGCGGTTGAGTGAGCGCTACGCCGATTATGGGCAGGTTGGCTTCCTTGGTTTTAGTCGGATGGATAGCAACTTGGTTCGCCCGCAAGCGGTCGCTTTGCTGCAACAGCACTCGTAATACAAAACCAAAACAATTCAACCGAGGGGAGGGGGCCGCTGGCTCTCTCCCATTCGTTCTTAGAATCAAACTTTTCTCCGCTGGGGAAATAGAATGCCGAACGAAATACAAGTTGCCGAAGTGCGCAGCACGTTAGAAAACCCGCAGACACCACTGCAATTTCCTACTGAGTGGATGCTGGATATGTTCAACGGCGGAAGCACAGACGCGGGGATGCGCGTCAGTGAGCTAATCGCCTTACAGTACCCGGCAGTTCTCGCGTGTGTATCTATCATTGCGAACGCAGTTGCTACGCTTCCGCTGCACGTGATGAAGATCGACTACGTGAACGGTCGCGAGAGCAAGACGAAAGATTTTGCACATGCGCTCTATAACCGGCTCCTGAAAAACCCGAACAACGAAATGACTGCGCACGTGTGGAAGGCAACGATGATGCTGCACGCGCTGTTGTGGGGAAATTCGTACAACGAAATTCGCCGTAACGATGCCGGGGACGTGGTTGCTTTCTTGCCGCTGAATCCATCGCAGACGCGACCGGTGCGCAGCCCGCGAGTTGAAATTGTTCAAGACAAACCGCTCCCAGCTTTCACCATGTTTTACGAAACGCAATTCCCCGATGTTGGACGACCGGACCTTGACGAAGACGGAATTCCAACTGAGAAGACCGGACATTTGCGGCTGATACGACCGGAGAACATGCTTCATATTCGCGGGCTGTCAATGGATGGTCGCATTGGCCTACAAACAATTTATATGTGTCGCCAGATCGTCGGACTCGCGCTCGCGCAGGAAAAGTTAGCTGCGCAGTTCTTCGGCAATGGTGCCGTGCCCGGTGGCATCGTGACTTTCGCAGAGCAACTAGAGAGCAAGGCACAGGAAGAATTCAAACGTCAATTCGCAGAAGCGTACGGTGGCGAGTCAGCGCAAAAAACTGCTGTACTCGGACCCGGCATTAAGTTCACACAGCTTGCGACTGACTTCGACAAATCACAGTTTATTCAGGCGCGAGAATTCCAGCGTGTTGAAATCGCCAGCGTGTTCCAAGTTCCGCCACACATGATTGGAGACCGAGAAGCGAAGGGAAGGCAGACCAGCGAACAGAACGGAATCGAATTCCTCAATTTCTGTTTGCAGTCGTGGCTTGTGGCAATCGAGCAAGAGCTAACCGTCAAGTTATTCCTAAACGTTCGCGGCCAAAAGCGCGTGGCGCTGTTCAACACAAATTCGCTGCGCTATCCCGACTCCGCTTCGCGCGCGGGATTTTACAACGGCGGTCGCAACTACGGCTATTTGTCAACGAACGACATCAACGAATTTGAGGGGCGCAATCACATCCCCGAGGCTTGGGCTGACGCCTACTTGATGCCGCGTGAATATTGTTTCACCGACGATCCGCCAGCCAGTGTGAAGGGTCCGAAGGCGCTGGCCGCATTTGCTGCCCTGCATCCCGAGGCAGTCGTAGAAGAAATTACGACACCAACGAAGACGGACGGCGCTCCGGGTTTGATTTCTCCGAACGGCGGCAGACCGGCAGGCCAGCATGGGATGCGTTCCGTTTCGCGGCTCGTGGTGAACGATGCCGGAGACGGATACGAAACTAGAGACGTGCTGGAATATCGTGACGCAATCACAGACGACGCGCTAGCAACCGGCCAAATTGATGTGCCATTCGATTCGTGGACCGGCCTAATGCTGGACCATCTGCAACGAATGACTGACCGCAAAAACTTGACGTTCACGAAGTGGGACGCGCCGCTGCGCCCGCTTGCGGAAGCGATTCTCGCGGCTGACGGTCGCGAAGGGAATGACACCGTTCGCACAATCACGGAATCGTATGATCGGTGGAAGGATTATAGCGGTGGACGCGTAACAGACGTGCAAGCACTGGCAGAGTTACACGAAACGGTGGCTTCGCTGCGAAGGGACAAGTAACAATGCTCGGTACCGTCAAATCATTTCATCGTGACTGGGGGTTTCTAATCTGCGAGAACGGGGACGAAGTTTTCGTGCACGGGTGTCACATCGTCAAATCATACCCTGACGAACAGCCGAGTCTTTGGCAACGCCAGAAAGTCGAATTTGGAGTCGTGCTAGACCACAAGACGGGCCGGTGGTACGCGTGTGGTGTGAAGAGGCTCGACTAGTCAACGAAGACAATTTGCGGGATACGTCTGCGCTTCCGCAAGCAATTCAGGCGTTTTATTTTCAGAACGGATCAACAGATTGAAGACAACCCACGACCGCACAAACTCCGGCGACGGTACGAAGAGGTTCTCAGGTGCTCCCGGAATTTTGTGCGGCAGTTTCATCGAAGACACAGCGTACACTGGGCGCATCGAGACGCGCAAGCGTACGGTCGTACTGCGCGGAGCAGTCACGTCGGATTTCGTAGTGCAGCTGCGGCAACGACGGTTGCAAGTCTAGACCGACTGTACCGTTGTTTTTCTGAGCCTTATCATATAGAGTCGCCGGTAGAAATATGTCAATTGTCGCGAGCGTGAAGGTTTACGACGGGATTGTTATCGGCGCGGAGAGCATGACGCAAGTTTTCGCAAATGCCGGTGGACAGCCCCAGTATATCAAGTCGTATACCCATGCTCAGAAGATATTCCAGATTGCCAGCTTGCCCGTGGGCGTGCTCACCTATGGAGGCGGCAACATCGGCAACCGTTCAATGGAGAGCTTCGCACATGAGTTTAGCCAATTGGAGCGTCTAGATGTCGGGAACCTCGAAAAGACCGTAGAAGCAATCAGCGGGCGGCTGCTAGTTTTTTTACGGCGCTTCTACGATCAAGCCTTTGGTGCCTTGCAAGTGGATCAGCGCCCGGTGGTAGGGTTCTATCTTGGCGGTTACTCTCCTGATGAGCCGCTCGCTTCAGAGTGGGAGTTCGTTCTTCCGCAAGCGGTGGCCCCAACCCGCGTGCGTCCTGATGCAATGGTTGGTGCAAGCTGGCGCGGAGTTGGCATTCCCTTTACTCGGTTGTTCGTCGGTGTCGATCCACGGGTGGATCAAATATTGGCTGGTTTAGGAGTGCCTCAAGCGACGATACAGGCACTCAGGCAGGCGATAACGAATCAACTTACCAGCAAGGTGGCGTTTGAGGGTATGCCGATACAAGATGCGATAGCATTTTGTAAACATATTATAGATACTACGATTTCTGTGGCAACCTTTGAGATAGGAGCAGCGAGTTGTGGCGGTCCGGTAAACATTGCGGTGATCACCCGGAATGGCTTCGAGTGGGTTTCCAAGCCTAAATTCACACTTTCGACAGCACAGGGGTAAAGTTACTATGACGAAAATGTTTGAAATCAGCGTGCACAACGCGTATCAGGATGCGTCGCAAGGGAACTACACGGATTTTTCGAATAATCTCTCGTTTGAACCTACTGTAGACGAACTGAATCGCAACACCTCACATCCCGGTGGGGTTTCAGAAGGTCAAGAGATCGGCGGCGAGCCTCTTTTCGGCGAGCACATTCGGGAAGCCGCAACAACGGTTAAGAAACTCTTCGGCTCTCGATAGCGGTCTGTGTCCGTTATGCCTCAACTGACGCGTCAAGATTGGCTGGTCCTTGCGCGAATCGGCTTTTCGGGCGCGGTTCTTTTGATTGCGGCAGTTATCATCTTAACGAACGCCTACCCGGATTCGCATCTAAAGTGGGCATTCGGCGTCGTCGGCGTAGTCTTGGGCTATTGGCTGAAATAGCGTTGAAAACCCGCCGTGCTTACAATTTCAGGCATTATGAACCCTCCAGTCGGCTGGTTTCAAATTTTGCACGCGACTTTTGAACTCCTATACTTTGCTGCTGGGATCGTCATTGCGGTCGCCGCCGTTCTGGGTCTCCAACAACTAAGGCTTACGAGGCAAATCGCCCGAACAAATGCGAAGCGCGAAGCTATTAAATTTGCCGCAGAACGTTGCCAATACTTCGCAGAGCGCGCGGTACCGGCGTCCGGCGCGATGGGCGCAAATTACCAGCGACTAGGGCTGAAATTCCTCACAACACCGTTCAAATGGAAAATTCAAAATGGAGAGATTGTCGAGCAAGATTTCGACCTGAAACTGTTAGATACAGAAGTGCCGAAAACGGTCAATGTCCTTGTGGCTTATCTAAACACGCTAGAGGCTTTCGCCATTCCTTTCGTAGCAGGCGCGGCTGACGATGATCTGGGATACCAAGAAACGGCTATCGCGTTTTGCGCCGCCGTAAAGCTATTCATGCCTGCTTTCTTCCAAATGAGACGAACGGGTGCTGCCCGATTCGAGAGCACAATCAAGCTTTTCGAGTTGTGGAATAAGAGACTCGTTGCTAATGCGCTAGCTCCCGCTATGAAACCGATAGAAGAATTATTTAAGTCCGTCGAAAAAGAGAGAATCAAGCCGATTGGTGCTGATGAGCATTAGCCATTCCAAGTGGCTGGCGATTCAATCGTGGCACGCCAGTTCTATCCTCCGCGCTCTGCGGTAAGCCTAGTGTCCAAAATGCCGTTCGCAAGCCGACCGAAGATTTCTGCGGTTACTCACGCGGTTTCGGCTTAATATTTTTCAGTGCCAGCAATATGAAATGGACACCCGCAATGATCTTAACCGCGAGTAGGACCAAAGCGTCAAACAACGATCCGAGGTATTGAAGAATTTCAAAAGGCAGGTTGTGAGCCGGTACCACGGAAATCTCTCCCCCGCGTAAAGTTTGCCTGCTCGCCGGTTGCAGGCAATCGCGGGTTCAATTCCCGTGTCGTCCAAACTTCTTCACCGCGTCCCGGCGAAACGCATACGCGGCGCTAACTTCCCCTGTGAACGCTGTTCATCGGCCCGGACCCTACTGGCCCACGGCTAGTGCGGAATTCACAGTGACCGTCAGGATAGCAAACGCCATAGTCGAGTTCAATATTCTCTTTGATATCGCTCGTCGCGCGCCCAATCAATTCGTACATGGAACTTTAGGCGCTGCCTAGTGGGGAGAGGCGTTGATGCTATGTGCCACCACGCGTCTTTGTAGGTCTTCGCTCTAACCGCAGTAGAGAATCCGTCTAATAAGAGGAATCGTTCCATGTCTACTAAACCGTGCGTCGAAGTGTCTTCAAAATTGAATCTGGTAGTACTGCCTGCGCCCCATGCTAATCTGCCAGTGGCGAGTTCCGATTCAACGAGACGGAGAAAATCTATGTCTCGGAGAATTGGACAGGATGGAACAATCGAAGTGAGAAACGGAGCGTATCGGGGTAGATGGCTTGAAGACGTTCCCGGTCAAGTGGACCGCGTGAGGCGATCTGTCGTGCTTGGCTTCGTCAGAGAAATGACGAGGACCCAAGCCCGTCGAAAGCTACGGGACATCATCGCGGCTCAGGGAGTCAATTCCCCGAGTTACGTGATTCCCTCTGCGGACAGCGTTGCGAAGCGAATTGCTTGGTGGGAAGAAAACTATCTCTCTCGACAGAAACCTTCGACGCAGCGAACGATGGCCTACCATGTTCGGAAGTATTTGCTTCCGAAGTGGGGTAAGACTCCCGTTGACTTTGTTACATCGGAAAAGGTCAACGAATGGCTTGGAGAATTGCAGCATCTTTCGCCGATGTCGATGAAGCACATTGTTGCAACGCTGTGCCTCATTCTGGGGCGACGGTTCGGGCGCAAGGTAATTCACTATCCGTCGCAAGTCGAGGCTCAAGTTGACGCGGTGTGCTACACGCCAGATCAAATGTCCAAGATCGTTGCCGACGCAAAAGGAATGTACCGCGTCCTGTTTGCGACGGCAGCGGAAACCGGAATGAGATCGGGCGAGTTGTACGCTCTTGAAGTGCCGGATATTGACTTTGCCCGGTGCATCATCCACGTTCGGCGTTCGGTATGGGAAGGGGTCAAGCAATCCCCGAAGAGTAGGAATGCCTACCGCGCGATAGATGTGAAACCGTCTGTCATTGAATTGCTGAAAGAGCACGTCAACGGACGCACCGAGGGTTTGTTGTTTAGCTCACGGAACGGTCGCCCGTTACGGAACACAAATGTTCTGAGACGACAGCTACACCCGGTCTTGCAGAAACTCGGAATTCCCGTTGGCGGGATGCACGGATTTCGGCACGGTCGTGTGTCGTTTCTCGTTGAGAACAACGCGCCGGTTGAAGTCATAAAGGCGTGGATCGGTCACGGCTCTGAAGCGATGATTAGGCGCTACACGCATCTTCGCCCGCAGTATCGGCGGAATGTTTTGGATGCAATTCCCGCTGCGTTTGGCAATCAAACGAGCGCGATTGCCCCAGTTGACCCACTTTTCAACAGCGCGAAAGTGGCGTAAACTACTTCTAATCTTTCAGTGGTGAGCGTAGCTCAGTTGGTAGAGCATCGGTCTGTGGCACCGAGGGTCGTGGGTTCAAATCCCATCGCTCACCCCAACTTCTCCTCAATGTTTATGCGGCTTGCGGAAGTTTTCTTGGATTTCCTGCTACGAGACTGTACCCAAGGTTGTACCTAAAGAATGATGCTGCACACAAATCTTGGGTACAGGTGCACATGCTATTTGCGTCTCCGAGCCTGCTGACGCTTGTTCAAAGCCCGCTCGTATCTTTCCAAGGCCGCTTGCCCCGCCGCCTCGAAATTCGGAGAACATTACGCTGTATTCTGGTTCGCTTTGCCCACCGGTGTTCCCAACCAGATGTAGACTGCCTTCGCGATTCATATCAACCTCCTCAATAAACCGGCTTAGAGACGCCCAAAAAACCAAAAGCCGGAACCTTTCGGCTCCGGCGTAGGAAATGTAAACGGCTTAGATGATACCACAAGATGCTACAATCGCGACCGTCATGGCGAACGGTGAAGACGAGCTTTGTCTAATCTGTGAGCATCCAAAGTTAGAGCACGAGACAGGCGGTTGTAACCACCTGACGGATTTAGAGCCGCAGCCGCACGGCAATCCAGAAAGACAAATTTGCACCTGTCCGGGATTCAGGGACATGGGCCGCGGATAGAAATATGGCGCTGGCGCGCCATTTATTTCAGCCGGGAAGATTCCACATAACGAACACAACAGCGAAGAAAACGCCACCTGCGAACAACCATGTGGCATCCCTGATGCCCTTCCGAGAACTGCGCCACAACGTATCAAACCTGCCCTCCATGTCGCTTGGCATAGATGCATTGGGATAGTGTTGCCTCATACTATCGACTTCGTCTCTCATAGGGTCTAAGTCCAGCATAAGTGTGGCCGCAGCAACGCAATAGAAAAGACTCGCCAACAAAAGAAGAACGCTGGTCGCGAGGGCAATTTTGCTCCAACGGTATTTGATGATGTGTTCTTGTCCGTAGATCAATAATCCGGCGAGTCCCGTATCGAGAGATAGAAGAAGTTTGATGAAACCCCATTCGGATGCACGTTCACTCATCGCTGTTCGTCTGTTCTAGTCGCTCGTGATTGTGTGGGTTCTTCCGGCATTCTCCATTTCGCTCGCGTGCCCAGAAGCCGACAGTCTCAACTTAACGTTCCTTAGCCCTTTTCCGTTTCGAGGCTTTGGCCCCGATTGCTGCCATGAATTCCTGTCGGTCTCGGATTTTTAGAATATCTTCACTAAATCTCTTGATGCGGCCATCAACTTCCTCGCGTGACAGTTCCCGGTGTGCGACTGTGCGAAATATCGGCGCGAAGGCTGCATCGAGACTTAGGAACCAAGATTCTACTTCATGCACCGGACTGCCAACTAAAACTTCGTGTTTCCCATTCGCGTAATAGACCATGAGCAGAGTCTCGTCGTCACATCCCGCGATTGACTGCTTGACCTGATAAAGTACGGCGATGGCAGCCCTAACTACCTCCTCCGTTTTCGCGTTGTATATTGATCCGCGCGGATAAATTCGCCCGATAAGGTAATCTGCCAAATAGCTTCCAACTCCAATTGTTTGGAACTCACGGACAGGCAAAACCACGCTGTTGCTCGTTACGAAGAGGCTTCGTAGAGGCGGGTCATCTCTCTGGA
>QGNH01001334.1_pt4 | contig 18176 bp, 20 predicted proteins | sample 1735481 | NCBI WGS metagenome assembly QGNH01 (sample SAMN09239004, study PRJNA386568) | Viral metagenome, whole genome shotgun sequencing project.
GATGATGAGAGCTATTTCAATTCCGTCATCCCGGGTGGCTACCGGCAGCTCGACGTCACGGTCGCCGCCTCGACGAATCTGGTCGATGAGTTTGCGCCGTACACGGACGAGGACCTCGAGGATTTCTGGCACGACCATTTCGCCCAGGAGGAGGAGCCGGATAACCAGCTCACCGACCCCTGGGACCCATTCGTCGGACTCGATGACGACGCATTTGACGATGCGATCGTTCTCGATGACTTCCAAGTCGTCGATTATTTCCCGCCGGGGCCGCAGTTTCTCGACGAGCCGTTCGAGCAGGATGCCCAGGACGAGGATTCGACGTGGATCGAGGAGGCCTCGCAGAGCGCGGCCGTCGGCCCCGACAATCAGCCCTATGTCCAGGTTTTTGACGATCCGTGGAATTGGGACGACGAGCCGCTCGACGATGACCTGCAGACATTCACCGTCGAGCCGGTCGGCCCGGACTTCGTCCCGCCGCCGATCTTCGACGATCCTTGGGACTTCTACGGCGAGCTCGAGGACGACGAGGAATGGATCAACGAGGCCTCGCAGTCGGGCCCGGTGGGTGTCGATTACATCCCGCCGCCCTCGCAACTGTTTGAGGACCCGTTCAACTTCGACGACGAGACGGGCGACGATGACCTGACGCCGTTCATCGGCCTCGAACCCGTCGGCCAGGATGGGGTACGGCTCATCCCGATCGTCGACCCGCTGCCGATCCCGATCGTCGGGGGCGCCGGCGCGAATTACATATGGGACAAGAAGCGGCGAATCTTCGTCCCGTTCGATCAATGGCTGAAAAATAAGCGCCGCGCCGAGCTCCTCGCGAAAGTGGCGGAGCTGCAGGCCGAGCTCGCCGGTCAGCGCACGCGCGAGCAAATTGCAGACCAGCTCACCGAGGAGGACGACGAGGAAGCGGTCGCCTTTTTGATCGAGCAATACGAATCGGACCTGCGCAGCGTGCTCGCGGCGCTGTTAGAGATTTTGGGTGAGGAGGATTAATGCCCCTATACGGATGGCGCTGCCCGCACTGCCAGGCCGCACGCGACGTCGTGCGCCCGGTCGCAAACTGCATGCAGCCGGAGTTCTGCGACTGCGGCGTGCCGATGGACCGTGAGCTTACCGCGGCGCATGTCACGCCGGATATCGCCCCATATCGCGCGACGACCGGCGACCGCGCCGGCCAGTTCATTACCTCGAGGCGCGCGCACCGCGAGTTCCTGAAACGCAACCGATTGATCGAGGTCGGCACCGATTCGCCGAAAGATACGTCGAAATTCCGAAAAACGGTGAGCCGCGCGGAGATTCGCGAGGAGCTCAAGAAAGTGGTTCCCGAGATTCGTCGAAAACACAAGCGAGCTTAAGTCAATGGCAAATGCAGCAGCGGCGAGAGTGGTCGATGAAACACCGAACGAGGACGAGACCGGTCAAGAAAATGTCGCCGAACCGAGCCTGCGCGAAACCCTCGAGGCCGCGCGCGATGAGGTCGTCGAGCGGGAAAGCGGCGCTCAAACTGCGGATTCGCGCGGCGGTTCGGGCCGTGATGAATCGGGCCGATTCGCCAAACGAGAAGGCGCTGCGGGCGCTGATCCTAAGGGCGGCAAGGTCGCAGGCGCGCCGGCGAGCGCTGGCGCTGCGGAACCCGCTGCTGCCCAGGCCGCCCGCGATCAACCCCGAGCCGAGGCCGGCCAGCAGCCCGCGGCGGTCGCCGCGCCCCCCGGCCAGCTCGCCCCGCAAGGCTGGTCCCAGGCCGGAAAAGCCCTGTGGTCGACGCTCCCCGAGGCCGCGCGCGCCGAGATAAGCCGACGCGAGGCCGATATGCATCGGGCCTTGACGGCGCAGGACAACGAGCGCCAGTTCGGCCGCGAGCTGCAGCAGGTATTCACGCAGCATCAGGGCGTGCTGCAGCGGACCGGCGTCACGCCGACCGCGCTTGTATCGGAGTTCATGCAACGGGCGGCGGTGCTACAGGGCGCCGACGTCAATGCGAAAGCGGCGATGCTGCGCGAGATTGCGCAGCGGCATGGCATCGACGCCCGCACCCTTTTGGGCATCCCGCCGCAAGCGGGCGGCCCGCAACCGGCTGGTGCGCCTCCGGCCCCGTCACTCGTTCCGCTCCCTCCCGCGCTCGCAGAGATGCAGCGCCAGGTCGCGGATATGCGGTCACGGTGGGATGCGCAGCAGCAGGAGCAGCAACGCGCGGCGCAGGAGCGCCAGCAGCGCGAGGAGCAGGAGGCACTTAACGACATTATGGCTTTTCGCTCGCAGCCGGAAATCCGCTTTTTCGACGAGGTCAGGGATCACATGATTCTCCTGCTCAACGGGAACGCGGCGACGACGCTCGAGGAGGCCTATAACCAGGCGATTTGGGCACGCCCGGATATTCGCGCCGTTCTCCAAAAGGAGGAGGCGGATAAACAGCGCGCTCAAGTCCAGCAACGGCAACGAGTGCAGGCCGCCCGCGCCAAAAGTGGCAGCGTGCGCGGCGGCGCCGGCAGCAGCTCGACCGCTGCGAATGCACCGAACAACCGAACCGTGCGGGAGGAGCTGCAGGCGGCGCTCGCCGAGGCCAATTCCCGCGTCTAACCACATTTTTTGGAGTAATTCCCCATGGCATTGACAAATCCGTCCTCGACGGTCACTGAAATCGTGACGACGACCCTGCGCAACCGCACAGGCAAGCTCGCCGACAACGTGACGAAAAATAACGCGCTGCTGTATCGGCTGCGCGCCCGCAACCGCGTCAAGACCGTTACCGGCGGTCGGACGATCGTGCAGGAGCTCAACTACCAGGAAAACGGCACGTACAAGCGGTATTCGGGCTATGAGGTCCTGAATATCAGCCCGTCGGACGTATTCACGGGGGCCGAGTACAATTACGCGCAGGCGGCGGTCGCGGTCTCGATCTCCGGCCTCGAGATGCTGCAAAATTCGGGCGACGAGGCCATCATTGACTTGCTCGAGGGCCGGATCGAGAACGCCGAGCAGACGCTCACGAACAACGTCGCGCTTGACGCCTATTCCAATGGCACGGCCGACGGCGGTCGGCAGATCGGCGGCATTCAACTCCTCGTCTCGACGACGCCGACCTCCGGCATCACCGGCGGGATTGACCCCTCAGTTTGGGCGTTTTGGCGCAATGTCGCGTTCTCGGGCGTGACAAACGGTGGCGCGGCGGTCTCGACCGCGACGATTCAGACCTACATGAATCGAGTTTACCTGCAGCTCGTTCGCGGTGCAGACGCTCCCGACCTCGTCGTCGCCGACAATAATTATTACCGGTATTACCTCGAGTCCATGCAAGCACTGCAGCGGGTGCAGAGCGAGGAGCTCGCCGAGCTCGGCTTCCAAACGTTGAAATATATGAATTGCGACGTCGTGCTCGACGGCGGATTCGGCGGCGGTGCGCCGATCAATTCAATGTACTTCCTCAATACGAAGTACCTTTTCTTTCGCCCGCACGTCGATCGCAATTTCGCGCCCTTGGGCGACGAGCGTTTCGCCGTCAATCAGGACGCGATGGTCAAGCTCATCGGCTTCGCCGGCAACCTCACCACGTCGAACCGGTTTCTGCAGGGCGTGCTCTCGGCCTAACGGTCGCGCACGTCTCGCAGTCCTCAGTCAATTTCAGGAGATCATTTCAATGGCAAAGGTCACTTTCAACGCGGCGCAGGTGCCCGCGAATCCGGTCTATAACTGGTCGCCGGTCGACGCGACGGTCGGCATGCTCGATATCGGGTACGTCTCTACCGACGCGCCCGGTCCCGGCCCGAGCTCGACGGGGCTGCAGAACGTCGCAACCTCGGTGCTTCCGAAAGCGATTTTCGAGCCGCAGCTCGGACAGATCATCCGCGCGTGGGAGCCGACGCTCGGTTTCGGCGAATTTATCTATCTCGCCGTGCCGACCTCGACCGCCGTTCCGTTGGGAACGCTCGTCTCGTGGGATTTCGGCGCGGCAGGGCCCTACCAGGTCGTCGCGGCGCCTGCGGGCGGCACCAGCCTCAACAGCGGCGCGCCGCTCGCCATCTGCGTCTCATCGACCGTGCAAACCAATTCGAGCCCACCGTCGCCGTATACGTCGAGCTCGAACATCGGCAGCGGCCTCGGCATCTCGTCAAATTCGTCGTCCATTCAATATGCATGGTTCCAAATCGGCGGCACTGCGCAGGTCTTGAAAACGGCCGTGCAGGTCGCGCCGGTGACGACGGAACAGGGCGCCGGCGTCTACCTGTCTGGCACCGCGGGCCGGATCTACCTCACGGCATCGTCCGGTAAGCAGATCCTCGGCGCGCGCCTGGGCAATCAGTCGACTGTCACGTCGACCTCGTCCTGCGTGCTCGTGTATTTGAACGGGCGGCCGGTGGTCGAGGGCAAGTAATGCTGCACGTCGTCTGTGTCCGTTTCGGGGAGGCGTTCGGGATCGAGTATGTCGAGCGCCTTCACGACATGGTCAGGCGCAATCTGCCCGCGGGGTTCGCCGGTCGGTTCGTGTGTTTAACGGACCGGCCGGCCGACCTTTCTCACCTTGCGGGAATTGATATCCTTGATGGCAGGCTCGCGCTGCCGCCGCTGGTCGGATGGTGGGCGAAACTCGGCCTATTCCTGCCCGGGGCGTTCCCGGCCGGCGATCGAGTTTGGTATTTCGATTTGGATACGGTTATCACCGGCCCGCTCGAGAGTCTTTTTGAGTATGCAGGCGCGTTCGCCATTCTCGAGGACGTCTATCGTCCCGGCGGTTTTCAAAGCGCCGTCATGAGTTGGATCGCGGGGCCCGCGAGCGATGCCATTTGGGACGAGTGGTGCGACCACGGGCGACCCGAGCCCGAGGGCGGCGACCAGGCGGTGATCGAGCAGCATTGGCGCGACTGGCTCCCGGCGCGCATTGGGGGCCGTCCTTGGGGCCCGGATTTCCTGCAGACGCTCTATCCCGGGCGCCTGCGTTCCTACAAGGTCGATTGTGTATGGGGTATCCCGCATGGCACGTCGGTCGTCTTTTTCCATGGCCGGCCGCGACCGCACGAGGTCCTCACCGGATGGGTGCCGGCCGTCTGGCAGGTCGGCGGCGGCAGCGTGGCCGAGCTCGTCGTCGTCGGCACCGTTCCCCAGGAGCGGGTGCTTGCCAATATCGCGGCGAATATGCAGCGCCACTATGCGCAGCTCGCCGCCTCCCCGGCACATGAGCAAATTGCGCTCATCGTCGGCGGGGGCCCGTCGTTACCCGAGCAGCTCATGCTCATCGCGCAGCTCCAGCGCGGGGGGGCGATCGTCATCGCGACGAATAACACCGACCGTTTCTTACGCGAGCGCGGGATTACTCCGAATTTTCACGTCATGATCGACGCGCGGCCCGAGGTCGCGGAGTTCATCCGTCCGGGCGGAATCAAACTCTATGCATCCATGTGCGACCCGACGACCCTTGAGCGCGCCGCGGCCGCCGGGGATCTCACCATCTGGCACGCGCTCACCGACAACGTCGACCAGGTGCTCGGGCGCGCGATGCTCATCGGCGGCGGCACGACGGTCGGAACGCGCGCGATGGCACTCGCCTATGTAATGGGATTCCGCCGGCTGATGCTATTCGGCATGGATTCGTGCTATCGCGAGGACGCGCATCACGCTTACCCGCAGGCCTTGAACGACGGCGAGCGAATACTCGATGCGGTCGTGGGCGGCGAGCGTTTCCGCGCCGCGCCATGGATGGTGAAACAGGCGGACGATTTCAAGGAAATGGCCGTGGCGCTCACCGGCATGGGCGTGCAAATCACCGTGATGGGCGGCGGCCTCCTCGCTGCCGTGGCGCGCAGCATGGGGCAGGAGACCGTTCTCGTCGACGGGTTCGCCTGGCCGTCGGGCGATATCGACGGGCGTCCCGCCGTGTTCGAGACATTGAAGGACCTAGATGCATATATCGAGCTCTGCCCGCAGCGGCGCGTCGCGGTGCAGGCCGGCGGAAACGTCGGCATTTGGGCGCTCGAGCTCGCTCGGCAATTCGAGCAAGTCATCACGTTCGAGCCCGACCCGGTCAATTTCGCCTGTCTCGAGCACAATACCGCCAAGGCCGGGAACGTCTATATCTATCATGCCGGCCTCGGGCATTACATTTGCGAACGCGGCCTCATCCGCGAGGCGCGCAACTGCGGCGCGTCGCGACTTTCCATGGCCGAGAAGGGCACCGGTCCGCTCGTATCAATCATGACGATTGACAGCCTCGAGCTCCCGGTGCTTGACCTGCTGCAGCTCGACGTGGAAGGGTTCGAGCTCTATGCACTCCTCGGCGCCGAGGAGACGATTCGCCGCTGCCGGCCGCTCATCGTGCTCGAGATGAAGGGCCATGGCCGCGAATACGGCTATACCGACGCCGAGCTCGAGGACTACGTTCGCGGATTGGGATATGAGCGCTGCGCGGTCGCGCATCGCGACTGCGTTTTTCAACCGAGGAGGATGATTCCCTATGAGTGATGCACCCGACTTCGCCGCGCCCGTGACACTCACGACGCGCGAGAGTCTCGTTCGCCCGGGCCAGCAGAACGAGCGCCACAGCGCCGGCGGGATGACCGTTCAATACGGCATGGACGCCGGGATGATGGTCACGTTTTTCGAGGAGCCCGAGCACATGGAGTTCCTCTCGAAGCAGTGCGGGCACCCGATCTATCGGATGCGGATCATGACGCGGATCGTGATGCCCGGGAACCGCACGACCGTATGGGTGCATGCGACCAAGGGAATCAAATACGAGATGGTAATCGACCCGCAGAGCGGCGAATATCACACCGATTGGGAGATCATGGAGGCCTGCGAGAACGGCGATCCGCCGGAGCCCGTGAAGTACCCGAACGCCTGGCGCGCGTTCGAGAGAAAGGGCATCTCGAGCGACTCGGGGCATCCGATCGAGCAGTGGGGCACCGTGACGCGCTCCTATGCGGAGTCGCTGAAATCGCAGCATATTCATACGGTCGAGGCGCTCGCGGGGCTCACCGACCAGGCCGCGCAGTCGATCATGGGCGGCATCAAATACCGCGACCTCGCCCGCGCCTACCTCGACGAGCGCGCCTCGCTCGAGATCGTCTCGAAAGAGCAAGAGCGCGCGGCCCGGGCCGAGGAGCGCAATCGCCATCTCGAGGAGCAGGTCTCGGCCATGCAGGCGCATATCATGAATTTGAATGCGCGCTTAAATTCCTCGGGCGCGATGACCCCGGAACCGGCCGGGCGCATGGTGGGCTCGCAGCCGACGAACACCGCCGAGCTCGCCGCCGCGGGCCAGGTGCAGCAGCGCAGCGTCGAGGAGTCGAAGCGCAAGCACAAGATTCCGCCGCGCGAGGCCGCGGCCTGATTCCATGTCGCTCCTTACGATCGTGCAGCAGGCGCTCGGCGAGATCGGCTTAGGCATGCCGATGCAGGTCGTCGGGAGTGGCGATGCGAACGTGGCGCAGGCGCTCTCCCTCGCCAATCGCGCGGGGATCGAGCTGCGCGACGCGACTAAAGCGGCCGACTATTGGCAGGTCCTCCGCAAGCAGTTTCTATTCAACCTGCTCGGGATCGGCCCGTTCAATGGGACTTTCACTTACAACTCGGACGTGATAACCGGCGTGAGTTTCACCGGCTCCGGCACCGGGCTCTCCGGCGTCGCGGCCGGCTGGCAGGTCTCGAGTCAGTATGCCTTGAACGATACCGAGGTCGTCTCGGTCAACGTGGGCGCCGGGACCGTCACCATGAATCAGGTGAGCTCGCTCTCGAGCAGCTCCTCCCCCGCGACCGACTCCTATCTCGCATTCGGGCAAGAGGCCTACCCGCTCCCGGCGGATCTCAACTACTGGATTTCGCAAACCGGATGGGACCGCAATTTCCGATGGCAGCTCTTGGGGCCGGTCGACGCGCAGGAGTGGCAGGTTTTGAAATCCGGCATCTCGCCAGTCGGCCCGCGCCTGCGCTACCGGCTGATGGAGGGCATGATTTACGTGAATCCCGCGCCCTACGTGCCGACGGGGCAGAGCTCGCCGATCTCGGACCTGATTGTGATGGAATACGCGAGTACCTATTGGGCGGCTCCCTCGGGCGCCTCGGGCCAGCCAACGCAGGCGGCGTTCCAACTCGACAGCGATATCTGTCTCGCGTTTCCTGAGGACCTCATCACGCTCTCTCTCAAGTGGCGCATGCTGAAAGCCAAGGGCATGGCATTTGGCGACGAGTTCGACGAATACGAGGACGCGCTCGAGCGGCGCACCGGCCGCGAGACGATGCCGCGCAATCTCCCCTTGAATGCGCGCGCCTCGGGGATCCGGCTTCTCAATTCGCAGAACGTGCCCGACACCGGTTTCGGCAAATGAGACGACGCTCCGCCGCGCAGCGCGCGCAGGAGCAGCGGACGCCCGTCGGCATCCCACATGCCGCACCCGCGCCGGTCGGCGGCCTCAATTTCCGCGACGCGCTCGCCGCAATGCCGGAGACCGACGCGACGGTCCTCGACAATATGAGCTGTCAACCGACGTGGATCGAGTTTCGCGGCGGATCCTTGACCATCGCAAAATTTACCGGCTACGCAGAGACGCTCATGGCCTATAACGGGCTCTCGAGCGAGACGTCGGCCCTTTATGCGGCATGCACTAATGGCACAGTTCGCTCGATCTACCGCGTCGACAATGTCGCCGGCGGCAACGTGGGCTCGCCCGTCGTCGGGGGCGGCTCGAACACCGTCCAGCAAATCACTAATTCAAACTACGATTACAACCAGTTCGGCAGCTCCGCGGCGGAGGTCCTGATACTGCTCAACGGTGTCGATCCGCCGCTAATCTTCGATGGCTCGAGCTGGACCTATATTGCTTCGACCGGCACGACCTATACATGGACCGGTGGCCCGACACTCTCGAGCCTGCGCTACTCCGCCGTCTATAAGCAGCGGCTTTGGTTCATCCAGGCCGGCACGATGAACGTCTATTATTTGCCGCAGACGGATTTTGCCGGCGCGCTCACCCTTCTCAACATGGGCGCGAATTTCAACCTGGGCGGCTATCTCGTCGGGATGATTACGGTCTCGATCGACAATTCCGCCGGGACGAACGACTACATCGCCTTCGTCTCGAACATGGGCGAGATCGTGATGTTTCAGGGATACGATCCCTCCTCGGTGAGCACATGGAGCGAGGCCGCACACTTTCGCGTCGGGCTCCCGATCGGCACCGGCCGCAATATGTGGCAGAAGGTCGGCATGGACGCGATGCTGCTCACGACCGACGGGCTCATCCTGCTCTCGGAGGCGATGCTTACCGACCGTGCGCAGGGCGAGCGGAACACCGTCACCGACAAAATCCGCTATCAGATCAATCAGGCGATCCAGTCCTACGCGACTAACCCGGGCTGGCAGATTCTCCTCTACCCGCTCGGCAAGAAACTGCTGCTAAACGTACCGACGACGGCGAGCCGTCTGAGCTCCTATCAGTTCGTGCAGTCGGAAATCTCGGGCGCCTGGTCGACGTGGGGATTGCTCGCGACGCCGCTCAATGCGTTCTGTTGGGAGAATTGGAATAATGCGCTTTACGAGGGAACCACCGGCGCGATCAAGCAAGCCGACATGCCCGCGCTCATCTCGGACGATGGGAATCCGCTTACGATCGCGATCCGCCCCGCATACAACTACATGGGCGAACCGACGAAGCAGAAGATTTTTAAGCAGGTACTCGTGCAGATTTCGACGAACGGGAACCTCTCGCTAGCGCTCTCGACGTCCGTCGATTTCAGTCAAACCGCACCGACCGCGGCCGTACCGCTTTCGCAAAACACCGCCTCGAAATGGGGCTCTGCCGTGTGGAACGTCGCGCCATGGGGCGATGCGCAGCAGGTCGTAAAAAAGTGGCTAGGCATGCAGGGCGAGGGGTACTGCGCGGCGCCGTACATCCAAGCGAGCATCGGCGGCATCATCGGGCAGCTTCAATCTCTGACCTACATATACGAGCCCGGATCGGTGTTCTATGGTTAAGTTCATCGCCGAGGGAATGGACGACCGCGTTTGCGAGTGGGTGATCGCGCACGTCCCCGGCATGGTGGATTTAGGCGAGCAGCCTTTTTCCGCAATCGGCCAGATGGACGGCGCCGGCGAGCTCGTGGGCGGCGTGGTATTTCACAACTTCACCGGCCGCGACGTGCATGTGCATGTGGCAGGCCTCGGCCCCCACTGGCTGACCCGCCGGTTCCTGGGCGAGTGTTTTCGCTACGTGTTTTTCCAGCTTGGGTGCCGCCGCTGCACCGGGCTCGTCGCGCGCTCGAACCTCGCCGCGCAGCGATTCGATCTTGGGCTCGGCTTCAAATACGAGGGCGTGCTGCGCGCGTATCTTCCCGAGGACGAGGATTGTTATATCTACGGCATGCTCCGCGAGGAATGCCGGTGGCTCAACGCTGGACGGAGAACGCATCATGCCAAAGGGAACACCGCCCCGACCATTGCCCGGCTACGTCCAGGGCGGCGTGCAGGGACCGGGTAGTTTGGGCGCCGCCTCGCCGATCCTGGCGCCCGGCGCGGGCGGCCAGGTCGTCGGCTCCATGCCGCCGTCGGGCGCCGCGCCGCCCAATGGCATGCCGATGCCGCCGCGCGGACCGATGCCCGGGGGCGGCGGAGCCCTGGGTGCCGCACAGCCAATTACCGCGCCCGCGGGGCCGAACGCCGCGCTCGTGAATGCGCTGCGCGGCAGCGTCGGCGCGCCCAATACGCCGGATGCATCGACGCCGCAGATTCAGCCGCGCGTCGGGATTCCGGCGCAGCCGCAGCCCGCGCCGATGATGCAGCCGCAGCCGGTGCAGGCGCGGCCCATCATGGAGTCGCCGATGATCGGACGGAATATGCAATGAGCAAGGGCAGCGCGCCATCAGCCCCGGACCCGTACACGACTGCGCAGGCGCAATATCAATATGGCACCGAGGCCGCGGACTACTCGGCGGCATTAAATCGCGTCAATACGACGGGCCCCACCGGCTCGACGACGTATGCGATCTCAGGGTATGACCCGACCACCGGGGCGCCGATCTACTCGCAGAACACGACGCTCTCCCCGCAGGAGCAGACCATTCTCGGCCAGTCCGAGGGGCTGCAGTCGGGGCAGCTCTCGAGCGCGCAAAATTCGCTCTCGCAGTTCAACTCACTCTCGGGGCAGGGCGAGCCGAACATTCTCCCGGTGCAGTACGGCGTGAACCCGAGCCCGATCTCCGAGCTCAATACGAGCGGCGTGCAGGGTGTGCAGGGTTCGATCAATACCGCAGGCGTGCCGGGGATTGCGAACGTCGGCGGCCTCGAGCAATACGGCCAGAACACGGCGCTCGCGGGCGAGGAGGCCGCGATCATGCCCGGCATGCAGCAGCAGGAGGAGCAGCTCAAGGCGCAGCTCATCAATTCGGGTTCCCATCCAGGCGATCCCGCCTATGACAACGCGATGGCCGCGTTTGATGCGAACATGAACAACGCGCAGACTCAGGCCGCCGGCGCCGCGATCACGGCAGGCACCGGCTTGCAGTCGACCAATTACGGCGAGAGCGCGAACACGAACCAGCAGCTATTCGGCGAGGCGGCGACTCAGCAGCTCCAATCAAATACGGCCGAGCAGCAGGAGCTCGCGACCGCCGAGGCCGAACAGCAGGCAGCAAACCAGGCGCAGCAGCAGCAGTTCACCGAGGGCACGACGAACGCGCAGCTCAATAACTCCGCCGGCACGACCGCGCTCGCCGACTACGCACAGCAGCTCGGGATCCCGCTTTCGGACTTGAATCAAATCTTGGGTAATTCGACCGTGCAGACGCCCACCGCGAACGCGCCCGGGACCGCCTCGGTGAGTGCGCCGGATATCATGTCGGCGTTCCAAAACCAATATAACTCCGAGCTCGCGCAGTACAACGCGAACGTGAGCTCGCAGAACGCGCTGCTCGGCGATGCGACGACGCTCGGCGGCCTTGCGCTCTTGGGCGCCGCCTCTTGAGGAGAAACGGAACATGGCACTGACCCAACAGCAAATCACGCCGATGATGAACGTCGCGCCCGCGCCGGCGCCGATCGGTATTTCGCCAAACCAGCTCATCAGCCCTAACGGCGTCGCCTCGGCGCAGTCGATCGGCAACAATCCCGGCATGCAGCAGCTCATGCTCGCGCTGCTGCAGGCGCGGCGGAAAAAGGTTATGGGGCTGCCGCAGGGCACCCCGCAGGGAACCGCTGCGTCTGACCTTGCCACCGGGCCGCAGTCGGTAGCACCCGACGGCAGCGGCGGCGCCCTCTCGTCGATCATGGATGCGTGAGCCGTGCCCGACGCGACCTCATTCCTCTCCGCGGCTCCGCCGGGCGTGGACCCCGCCGACTATGCAAAGCTCATGCGCCAGCAGGCAATCGCGCAGATGCTCACCGAGAGCAGCATCACGCCGCCCGCCGTGCAGCAGCCGCAGGCGACGAAAGGCGTCTATATCCAGCCGCGCATCTCGCCGCTCTCCGGGCTCGCGAAGCTCGCCGAAGCCTACATGGGCAGGAAAGCACTCGACAGCTCGAATACCGGCCTGGCTCAAGCCTACGCGCGCGGATTGCAAGCGATGGGCGGAGGTCAGCAGCAACAGGCACCGCAGGGCGCCCCGGCGCCGCCCCCTGGCCCCCTGCAGGGCAACGCCGGCGGCGCGGGCGCAATGGATGCCGGTCAGCCACAGTCCGTGCAGCCGGCGCCTAATTACTTCCCGAATGCGCCCTCGAGCGGCGGATCGGGGGGTTCGAGCCTCAACCCCATGGGACTCGACCCGCGGGCGATGCTGACCCTCTACATGCAGAAGCCAGACGAGTATCTGAAAATGATTCAGGGCACGCCGGAATGGCAGAACGCGCTGCGCGCGAGCGGCGGCAACCCCGCGCAGGCCATGCAGCTCATGCACGCGAAGATGGTCAAGGACGCGACGCTCGAGCTGCGCCAGGGCGGCGAGGCGCTCATTCCTCAGGCCGACGGCAGCATGCAGTCGATCAAGTCGCCGAACCTGCCCTCGGGCATGGATTTTACGCGCGACGCGCAGGGCAACCCGCAGCCCTACGTCCTGCCGGGCGTTCTCTCTTACGAGCAGGAGCAGGAGCGGCGGCACAAGCTCGGCGAGACCCAGGGCGAGATCAATACCGTGCCGAACAAGGCGGGCGGAACGGACGTCTATTTCCCGCGCGACTTTAGTCCCGGCTACGGCGGCGGCCAGCCCCCCGCGCCTGGCGCTGCGACCGCGCCAGGAGGCGCAGGAGCGGCGCCGTCGTCGGGCGCGCCAATGGCATCCCCCGCGGGAGCGCCCGGCGCTGGCGTGACGGCGGGGCCGGTATCCGCGCAAAATCCGCAATCGCAAAAGTGGGCCGGGCTCCCGGTCCGAAAGCAGCCTATGGGAAGCGGCGCCCCGGGCATTTATGACAAGGTGGTTATGGACAAACAGGCCGACGCCCAAATCGAGCTCAATGCGCGCTATGGCAATGAGGCCGACATGGCGGACCAGCGGCTCGCGTTCAACAATCTCGCCTTGAACATGCTCCCGCAGGCCGAAACCGGCCCGCTTGCCGAGCATATCAACGCGCTCCGGTCCCAGGCGCAGGAGCTCGGGATCCCCGAGCGCGCAATCCCCGGATGGGCGAAAGTCGCGCCAAGCCAAGAGCTGCGCAAGGCGCTCGTCAGGAACGCGATCGTCTCGCTCAAACCCTCGTTCGGCGGCCGGCCGGCGGCGTCCGAGTTCAACGTGCTGAAAGAGGAGGCGAACCCGTCCGATAAGATGGTGTCGCTCGCAATCAAGCGGCTGCTCCAAGTCGATTCGCTGAATGCTGGCTACCAGAAGCAGCGCGCCGCGGATTTCGGCGAGGCAATGGACCGGGGAGGGGATCCGACCCGCTTTGAGACTTGGTACGCCAACCGGCACCCGTTCAATTCGCAGATGGAAAACTACCTGCATCCGCCCACCGCCGCCGAGCTCGCCGCGGAGGCGAAGCGCCGAGGCCTGACCCCATGAGCGACCTGTCCGCCCTTTCGGATGCCGACCTCCTCGCGCAAATCAAGGCCGCGCAAAAGGCCGGCAGCAACGCCGCCTCGAGCCATACCGGGACCGGCGGCTACGATCCGGGCAATACCGAATGGAGCCGTGTGTACGGGCCGACCGTCGGAATGTCGGCGCCCGCGCGGTATGGCGCAGGCGTGGCGTCGGGCGTCCTGAATGTCGCCAAGCACGCCGGGAACCTCATCGGATACCCCTCGGATGCGGAGCTGCAAGCCTGGGAGGCAACCCAAGCCCCCTTGAGCGCCGATACGGCCGGTAAGATCGGCCAGTTCACCGGCGAATCGGCCGCGATGCTGCCGGCGGCAATGGGCGGCGAGGCGGCGCTCGGCGGCGTGCTCGCGAAACCGCTCGTCCGGGGAATGCTCTCCGGCGCCGGCCAGGGTTACGTCATGGGCGATCCGGGCGAGAAGGGCATCGCCGCGACGGTGGGAGCCATGGGAGGCTCTGTGCCGCCAGCGCTGGCCGGCGCCGCAGGAAAGCTCGCCAATGGCCTGAAGCGCACGCCCACCGCGCAGGAGCTCATCGACAAGGGCGTGCGCCTGACGCCCGGCCAAATGAATCCGGACTCTTGGGTGAACAAAATCGAGGAGAACATCCGCGGCTTTCCGGTCGTTGGCAACGCGATCGAGCATGCGCGCGGTCAATCGTGGAACGATGTACAGCGAGGCGTCATTCAAGACGCGGCCGCTCCCGGGACCGTGCTCCCGAAAGACGTGACTGACGTCAATCAACTGTTCGGGATCGCGCGTGACTCTTACAAGCCGCTCTATGACCAGGCGCGCAATTATACGAAATTCCAGCCGGCCATCGTCCGCAATCAGCAGAATCTTCCGCTTCTGCCGGCCATGCAGCAGCAGGCGAGCCGGCCGGGCGTCGGGGCGACGCGGGCGACTCGAGATGCGGCAAACGATTTCGTCAAGGATCAATACCAGGCGTTCGCCGATCAGGCGAAGAAAGGCGGCTGGAAGTCCGACCATTTGATCGACCTGCGCTCGGCTATCAGCGAAGAAATGCGCAACGCCAATCCGGACCAGGACGGCATGAAATATCGCAAGCTCCTCGCGGGAGCCCGGGACCAGGTCACGGCGGCGCTGCAATCACAATTGCAGCCGGAGGATTTCGCTGCACTGCAGACGGCGAACAACGCATACCCGAAACTCGCCATCATCCGCGAAGCGATCAAGGCCGGCGGCGACAAGCCGACCGGGTTCACCCCGTTTCAGCTCTCCCAGGCCGTGAAGAAGGCCACCGATACCGGCGAGTACGCGGCGGGCGGTGGCCTGCTGCGCGATTGGTCGGGCGCAGGATCGGAGATTTTTACCGATCGTAATCCGCGCACCGGCATGAGCCTGGAAACACTGGCGCCGCTCGCGGGTGCCGCGACCGCATTATGGTCCCATCCCGGCGTCGCAATTCCAGTCGGGGCCGCCGGCGCCGGCCTATTCGGCACCGAGGCAGGGCGCTCGGCGCTGCGCGGCACGACGCCGCCGCAGAGAATCGCGCAGGCGCTCGGCAAGAAGGTATCAGCCGCAGTCCCACTCTCGTCCGATGCGACGCGGCTCCTTGGGGCCTCAAGTCGCGTCAGCGGCGCGACACTGGCACGGGCGCTCGCCCTCTCGAAAGAGAAACAGGACGGGCGAGCGCCCGCTTTATCCGCCCCTCCGGCAGCAAACGCAGAATGAAGTGGCCGAGGAGTTCGATGGCTACGAAGAAAGCCATCAGGGCGGCGGTACGCAGCATGATGCTAAAGAACCAATGGGCTATTGAGTGCATGAGGAGCAACTAGGTATGGGCTGGACAAACGGAGTTTACACCCGCGGTTATCCGTCATGGGCGGCCGATGCGGCGTCGAATTTACCAATATCCTCGACCAAATTTGACACCGAGGACAACGATTTCGCCGCCGGCCTCAACAATTGCCTGACGAAAGACGGGCTCAATACCCCGTCCGCCGGCATGACTTGGGGCCTGACCTCGGCGCAGGTGCTTGCATTGACGCGGGGCAGCGATGGGGCGGTTTTCTCGGTCGCGCGCACCGGGGGCACCAATAACCCTGGGATTACCCTCACCGTCACCGACGCGCAGGGCGGTTCGATCAATACGAGCGGCACCGGCAATCTCGAGCTCGGCGCCGGCGGGTTCGTGAACGGCGTCGCCTGGGGCACGGCGAACGAGCAGCAACTCGGCCTGTTCACGAGCGGCGGGAGCACCACGGCCGAGACCTTGGGCTATCCCGCGCTCTTGATCGGCGCGGGCACGAACCAATCGGCCGGCCTCGTGATGGTGTCGGGCCTGACAAATTCCCTCTACACCGCGCCGGTGAGTTGCGCTCTTTCCTCGAGCAGCGCCGGTTTTCAGATTTACAACGAGTTCACCGACAGCGATTGCGTCATCAACTGCGCCACCGGCGGCGTGTTCCGGTTGAAACAGCTCGGCAACGACGTCTTTTTGACGAACGGCGACTCGATCAACGTCAAATTCATGGGCGCGCATTCGATGTTCGGCGCGGCGCCGACGTTCTCGCAGTCGACCGGATGGGGCACGCCCACCGGCGCCGCGGTCGAGAACAATTACTCGGGATCCGCGGCGACCCTCGCGCAGACGAGCGCGGCGGTCGCGAAAATCATCAGCATGTTGCAATCGTTCGGGCTCCTGGGCGCATGATGGACCTGAAGAAAATGAAGCCAGGGACCCGAGTCACGGTGACGCTCTCGGCGCAGGACCTCCTCGTCATTTGCTCGTCCCTCGAGCCCGGCCGCTACGATCTCGTGCGCCCGGTGATGCAGTCGCTCGAGGCGCAGATTTTCCCGCAGATCGAGCAACGCGACCAGCAGGAGCAGCTTCAGGAGCAGCTTGAGGCCGAGCGCGTGCGCAAGCACGCCGAGCCCATCTATCCGCAGATCGAGTGATGTTCACGGCAGCGCCCACCGCCCTCGAGCTCGCCGTCGAGCGGATGCTCGAGCGCCAGGAGGGCCTCGAGATATTCCCGTATGACGACGCGACCGGAAAGCGCGTGCGAGCGCCAGTCGGGAACATTTCGTGGGGATTCGGTTTCAACCTCGAGGAGTGCGGGGCGCGGGATTTATTCGAGGACATGCTCACAAGTCTCATCCGCAAAATTGAGACACAGCTACAGGCCTTTGCATGGTACGCGCCGCTACCCTCCGCGGTGCAATCGGCCGTGCTCGATATTGCGTACAACGCAGGAGTCGGGGGGCTGTTGCACTACCCGCGAATGATCGCGGCCCTCGAGGCAAAGGACTACGCAGGAGCGGCGGCCCAATGTCAGACCAGCAACCCGGAATTGCAAACTCGCTACGCGCAGCTCCGCGCATTGATCGCGTCCGCGGCTGGTTCGCCCGCCAGCGCGCCGCCGCCGGCCGCGGCCTAGCGCTTGTCCATGCACACCGCACGCAGGCGCTCTCCTACGTCTGCATGACGGCGGGATGGATCGAGGGGCATCACGAGGAGCTCGCGCAGTACATCCCCCGCGGCGCCCTGACGTTCCTATTCGGCGCGGCCTTCTTCACGATCGCGATCTACAATACCTTTATCGCGCCCGCGAACCGGCCGCCACCGTAGCGCGCGGCCGTGCCGCACGATTTCTCGATCACCCAAAAGGTTCGGACGGCGCTGCGCGAGGCGGGGCGCGACGACCTGGTCGACGAGCAGATCGTCGCCGCGATCCGCGCGCTCGAGGGCGAGCTGCGGGCCGAGCTGCAGGAGCTCCGGGCGAAGATCCACGGCGTAGAAAACATGGCGCGCGAGCGGGCGACCATAACGGGCGTGCATCGCGCGATCAGTGAGGCGGGCGGCAAACAGGCGGTCGATTGGTTGAAGTGGGGCAAGCGGGCCGGCCTCGCTGCAGCATTGGGGGTACTCATCAAGCTAGCCATACGAGGCCTGACGACATGACGACTCGTGAACAGTGGATTTTGTTCGTCGGCCTCGCGACGCTCGCCGTGACGCTCGCAATCCTCGCGCTCCTCGTCTACCGCGGCGGCAGGAGCCTCGAGACGAAAAAGGTGCTCGACGCGATCGAGGGAACCCGCCAGCAGGTCGATACGCTGGAGCAGACGATCGCGCCGAACCTGCGCATCATCCGCGAGAAGGTGAAAATCTTGCTCGTGCGCTTTGGATTCTTGAAGGAG
>QGNH01001547.1_pt1 | contig 18170 bp, 24 predicted proteins | sample 1735481 | NCBI WGS metagenome assembly QGNH01 (sample SAMN09239004, study PRJNA386568) | Viral metagenome, whole genome shotgun sequencing project.
CGTGATTGAGACATCGGTCTTGAACTCACCGGTGTAATCGAGATAGCCAGTGGCTATCGAAGCCGGAATAGTCGCCACGGTCCAGGTGTTCGTGCCATCGGAGACCTCAATAGCTGCGGCTAGAGTCGTGGTCGAGGTCGCGTTGACCATACGCAGGTGCCACTTGCCGGAGGTCGGAGCCGGGCCCCCGTTGAGGTTGAATGCCGTGCCGCCGGTCGAAGGCGTGGTAGCCGTTGCGCCGATAGTGATAGTAACAGCGGCTGTGGTGGTCGGGGTCTGAGTCGCCGCGCCATAGAACGATGGCGAACCGAACCCCGGCATGCACTGAGAAACTGGATTTGCAAAAGGTAATGCCATGGTTATTCTCCTTGGGGTGGTGGGGGAGGAAGGTTGAATCTAGGCCGAGCCTAGTCTGCCTTCCCCCTCCCAGCTCAGTCCTACGTGATGTTAGTGAACGCTACGTTCATGCGCGGCGAGATGCACGACAGGTTCCATGTCAGGTACATGCACGACACCAAAACGCGCTGGTTCGAGGGCTTGAGGAACGGATCTACGTTGAAGTAGTCCGCCTCGTGGAAAACGGGGAAGATGTACTTCGAGTTCAACAGCAGGGCTTGGTTCGCGGTTGCGAAGAAGTCGGCCACGGTGACAGCGTTGTTGAACAGGAAGTGATTGCGGAAGCCGACCTGCAAGGCTTCGTCGTCCTGCATTCCCTGACCGTAGCGGATGTTCGAGACGAAATTGCCTTTGAACGCGGCATAGGAGGCCCGGTTCATCAGGAACAAGTCTGGCTCGTCGTAGCCCCAGGTAACTGATTGGTAGCCGGGTTCTGCGACGGTCGAGGTCAGAGCGGCAGAGCCGCCGGAGACGGCGGTTGCGGGCATCCACCAGGCGTTTGCCGAGGATGCCCGAGCGATTCCGGCGATGGTGTTGGTGGTCGACACGACCCAGGCATTCAGATCGTCCACGTCCAGGGAAGTGTTCTGCGGCGAGGTGTGCCAGAGCGCGCGGGAGAGCTTTTGGAGGAAGGAGCCGCTGGCTGTCTGGAACTTGGCCTTGATAATGTCCAGGTTGTTCGACCCGCCGCGGTTGAGAATGATGTCGGTGATGGGAATGACTACCGGCTGACGGTAGGGCTTCCACTGTTGGTTCGCTGGCTGCACCGAGTCGACTACAGACGTGTCGAGCAACTGGTCGCCGTAGTAGGCGCCGCCGGGAAGCTCTTCCTGATAGATTTCAGGGAAGATCAGTTCGCCGGCCCCAAACCGCTTGCCCTCGCGCGTGAGACCCCAAAATGCAGGCGAGGGCTTAAACACGTTGTCGCCGAGGACGGGGACGATAAATTTCTGGGAGATTGCATTGACGGTGTTTGAGAGCTGTACCGGCGGCGATGCGAGTCCCAGTCCAACCACGCTTTGTGCCATGAGAGGTTCTCCTGGTGTCGGGCCGGGAGGGGGGAGTTCCGCGCCGACGGGGTTAAGGGTTGAGGTTAAGGGAGCGGGACTGGCCCGGCTCCCAGGGCGTTGCTACGTTGCTGTACTACTGCACCCGTACTACTGCACCTGCACTACTGCACTACTGCACTACACCAAAACTTGCGGCTCCGAGGGCTGACTTGAGAACTTCGTCGTCCGACATTGCTTCCGACATTGCCTCGTCGAAAGACTTGACGGCGCGTACCTTATTGCCCTTGGCATCGGTACGCTCGTTGTAGGGGTTGAACTCGCCTTCCTTGACAGGAGCGGTGTGCAAGAGGTTGCGCGACTGGGGAGGAGTCAGGGAGGCGAGCTTGGACTTCTCTTCCAGGTCTTTGGTGGTCTTGGAGATCAGGTCGGCCTTGGCCGCGTCGAGTTCAGCCTTCTTGCGCGCGTCCCAGGTCAGGCGGTCCACAGCCTCGGCAACCTGGAGAAAGCCGTCCTTGTCCTTAAGCTGATGGTCGTGAGCGTATTTGTAGGCTGTCTCGTAGTCCACAGTCACGCCCTTGGGCAGGTCTTTGGTGGCACTGGCGAACTGCAATTGGTACTGGTCGTTTAGGTAGTGGCCGATAGAGGTGTTCACGACTCCGGTGACCTTGGTCAGGCTGTCGGTCAGGACGGTTCTCAGGCTGTCCACGGTGCCGGGGATTTTGGCCATCTCGGCGCGAATGTCAGCGAGGGTCTGGTCACGCTTGGCCAGTTCCTGCTTCATTGCCTTGACGACCGGGCCGAGCAGGGGGTCATCGTCGGAGAGACCGAATTCGGTCTGGGCAGCGGCACGAAGTTCGGCGGCGGTAGGGGTGGCGGAGGCAGTGGCCGTGGCCGCTGTCTGCCGCGGCGCGACAATCTTGCCATCCTGCGCCAGCCAGCCAGCCTGCACCGCTTCCTGAAACTTGGTTGCGAAGGCGAGTTCAGCCTGGCCAAGCGTGTTCTGGCGCTGTTCGATCTGGGCGGTCAGGGCCTGACGCTCGGCAACCGGCAGGGAGCGGATTTCGCCAACAGTGACAGTGGTATTGTCGGGAAGGTTCAGCACCATATCGTCGGCGTACTTGGCGTTCGAGAGAATGTCTTTGAGGGCCATGGGGGAGGACTCCTTCTTCTTTCTTCCTCAGCTACTGAGGTCCGGGCTGGCTAGGCTGCGAGGCCATTCCCGCCGGGTTGGGAATGGCTGCATTGTTGGCGATGGGTCCAGCGGCGGCGGTGGTTGCCGCGGCTTTTTCCGCTTCCTGAATTGCGTTGTCGAGATACTTGACGACGTTAGAGAGATTACGCGTGACACCCGGCATACCAAAGGCAGCACGCGTCCATAACTGAGTTGCTATGGACTTGATCGAGTTCAGGGACTTAACCATCGCGTCAGGGTCGGCGCCTTGAAGCTCGGCCAGTTGCTGAGAGAGCTGGAGACCGGCGGGGGTGGTGGGAGGAGAGTTGGGGCCGGGGCCAGGGCCAGGTCCACCGGGACCGCCTGCACCGCCCGCACCGCCAACACCCATCATTCCAGGCGGCGGAGGCATCGGGCCGCCAGGTCCAGCAGGAAGACCGCCGGCAGGCGCACCCCCGCCAGCACCGGCGAGCTTGCTAATCAGTTGCCGGGCCATCATCTGCGCTAAGGCTGGATTGGAGGCCGTTGCCATCTAGGTTCCCCTTTTGCTCGTGCTTGTTGGCTGCTGGCTGTCGGCTGTCGACCGTTGGCCAGTTCTACTTGTCTGACCAGTGCGGCTTCGGACCGCCTTCAGGAATCAGGCCAAGCGGGTCTTTGGGCTGGGCGATTGGATTGTTGTTGACATCGGGGCCGGGCTCGTTGCCAGTGCGACCGACGGTCAGGGGGGACTTCAAAATTTCGGAGTTGAAGGTATTGCCCATCGCTTCCTTGATCTTTGCCATTGCGCTACTCCTCTGAATCTGAATTCGTTGTGCCTGGTTAACTTGCTTGCTGGCTCGGCTGCTGGCTCGGCTGCTGGCTCGGATGGCTTGCTTCCTGCCTAGCCTACTTCCGCTTGCCTACACGCCGGTCCACCTTATACGTCATTCGCGCGATCTTGCTGCACTTGCCTGTTGACTTCATAACCAAATCTCCTTTGGGAATTGGGCCGGGTGGTAGGTTACCGCTACTGCCCAGCCCGCTTCCTGTCTTGCGCATCGAACGCCTTCGGCGGGGAGGATGAGGTCTAGTCCCCCACCAGTTCCCATCCGCCGCCGAACGCAGAACAGAACGAAACGGTTACGACCCGCCGGTCCTGTCTGCTACTTGCGAGCGGCGGTGCGCCGACGCCGAACGGATCGTCTTCCTCCGCGAGAAGCCATCTGCGTACCTCCTTCGCTCCGGGTCGCGCGAGCGGACCAGTCAGACGGTTTAGTCCGGTCTGGTGTCGCGCTGTTAAGAAGACGGGGCGCGAAGGCCAGCAGCGCCGTCTCCGGGGTGAGTCAGGACCGTTTACCGCTGACCCGATGCTTTGGATTACGGGCGATCTTGGCACGCATGTCACGCAGGAACTTCCGAGGTTGGCCAAAGTCCTTAATGACACGGGAATGGGATTTCGAGGGTGTTCCGGCCATGGGGACGGTCTCCTTCCAGGGAGGTTCGAGTACATGACTAATCACATAACGGAGAAACAGAAACGGGGGACGAATCCCCCGGCCTGATTACTTCCGCTTTTTTTCCTTGCGAGCGTGACGCTTTGCCATGATATTTCTCCTTTGCACGAGCCGAGGCCGAAGCCTAAGAAGGTGCGATTAGGGCGATGGTAACGCGGGCGGGAAGGGAATACTAGATAGCCATCACAACACTAATTGCAGGCAAGCGATGGCAAGCGCAGGCAACGGAAGGAATTAGGTAGTGGGTCAGGTGTTTTGCACAGGGGCATCAATAAGAGACAGTGAAGAACGGCAGCTTTCCGTTATAGAAGAGAATACATTTTGCTAAAATATCGCGTCCAATTAGCGCGTGAAATCCCTGCCCCACAAATAATTCGCTTGCACTCACTGCTAGGGTCGGAAAAATCAACGGTGTTTCTTGTCCGTTTGGGATTAAAATGCCCACGTCATAGGTCTCTGTGTCTTGGGGAACAGGGCCAGTGGACGGGGTTAGCATAGTACCCATTCCCGTGGGTTGTAGACCCAGAGCCGTGAAAATCATCGGATCAACACACGTGCAACTTGCTCCTGTATCGATCAGGCCACGAGCTGTTTGGACTGGTGGCGCAGCCTGCCCTGCGGTTGATAGAGCCTGCATTCGAGGACCGCTGACCATGACGAAGAGATCAATCAAGGGTCTACCCTGAGATAGGTCAAGCGTGAAGTGGGGCAAGTCTTAAGCGGTCCTCGCGCTCGAATAGGGCAGAATGTTCCGGGTTATGTGTTGAACGGTCTCTATTGCGCTGACCCGCTTCACGAGAAACGGCCCAAGCTGGAATTGCTGGTATCCTGCCTTAATAGCATCCTCGTAGGCTGCGAAGAAATCCACAATTTGATCGTCATGAATGAGGACGTACTTCCCCTCATGCTCCTTCAATTCTGGTAGCTTGGCGTGATATGTTGCCATCTCTTTTTCGAGTGCCATAATGGGGTCTCCAACAGTATAGCGGGGAAATCCCGCTGTCAATTGGAACTCTCTAAAGCAATTATGGCACCGTCTGCTGCCCTGTCTAGCAAAGAATTTATTAAGATGCTAGGCATAGCCCGTCGAGAATCGACCGTTCGTCCAATAGTTTCACCATTTCTTCGATGGTCCAGACGTGGTTTGCAATTCCAGCTTCCATTGCAGGAGTGACTCTCAGTGTTTGATGAACCCGACAGAAATTATAGTAAAGAAAGTAGATAGCCAGCATGTGTTCGTGATTCTCAAGCTTTTTGCCCAAGGGCCTGTGGAAATCACTTGACCCACTACCAAGAATTAGTAGACATTTTTAATAAAAGTTCGGCCAGAGTGCGGCCTGCCATAACGGAACTGGCAAACAGGAATCCCAAACTCAGCCAGCGTGCCATTTCTAATCCACGATTGTACGGTCCACGGGCTGCGGCCCATCATCTCGGCAAATTCGGTAGTGGTCAGCCAGTGTGCACGCCATGAGTAGAAGGGAATGCTGGGGGCGGAGAAAGCGTGGGAGACAGATGGTGATGGTTGCTTGGTTGCGGCTGGGGTTGCGACTGAAGTTGCCACGTCTTTTTCCTTCCTCCTCATTTGCGCCCTGACCGGACTTTGGCCAGCGCGGCCAGCGCCTGCGCGGTTTGTTGTTCCCGTGCGATTCCCTCGGGATCAGGATAACCCAAGGTCCGCAGTCCGCGCTCCGGCCCCACCACGCCACTCTTCATCAGATCGGGTGTGATCTTGCGGACAGTGGCTTCGGAGAGCGGCCGGACGGAAGCTTCGTCCAGCGCCACGTCGTAGGTCGAGGGATCAACCTGGCCGTTCCACGCAGCGAGGGTAATCCCCTCGGGTCCGTGATAAGGCAGGGTGGTCTTGGTCTGATACTTGCACATCGTATCGAAGAAGAATTCGCCGGCCATTTGCGCGGTTTCGCTCAGGAACCGTCCGGCCAGCTGAAGGAGTCCCGAAGATTGCAGAACCGCCGAGTCGAACAAGTCCGTCGAGATATTGCCAGCGCCGGGTTCGCCCTGGCGCGAAGCTGAGAATCCAAGACAGTCATTCTGGAGAGCAAGGAGTTTCTCCGCGCCCTGGAGCGCGCCGTTGCCGAGAGCGTTAGGGGTTATGGCTTGAGGCGCTTTGGTTCCCGGCTTGATTGTCACTACCTCGCCAGGAAGTCCGCCAAATCCATCAATATCAATCCCGGTGTTCTCGTCGATCACCCAGAGAGCGTTGTTCATGCGCAGGCCGTTCTCGAAGATCTGCGAGTAGAACCGCTGCGCCAGGCGCTGCATGTTTTCAGTCATGCGGGTGACGGGAATCCCCCACGGGCCAAAGAGCGGAGGCAGGACATAGTTAGGAAACAAGGGGAATCGAGGAGCGGCCAGGTCGCGGCGCAGCGGGTAGGGATTGTCTCCGTCCTGCAGGATCACGCCTTCGCATTCCACGAGCCAGCGGCCTTGAGGGTACTTAAGCCGGACTTCAGGCTCGATCAGCGAGGTCTGGGGGATATCTTCCTTCTCGACTGTTTGCCGGGTGTAGTCGCGGCAGAAGCAATGCCGGACCAGTACGCGCCATTCCGAGGACTGCGTGCGTGCGTTCTGACCGGGAGTGCCAGGCATCGTAGACATAGGGCCAGGAGGCTGCGAGATCCCGTAGCCGGAGTCGCCAGAGAATGGCTGGAAGCCGCCGGAGGTGTGGCGGGGGGAGATAGCGCGCGATGTCTCCGGCCACTTCAGCCGCACGTCTTCAAGGTTCATCCACGTTCCCCAGCCGGCGTAGGAAGGATTCCAGGTGTAGTCGGCACCGGGGTCAAAGAAGACCAGGCGCGGGTCGATGGACCTGGCCCACATGCCGCCGCGGGCGCGCGAGAGGTCTGGGTCGAACCCAGCCACGATCCATCCCGCCCCGCAGTAACGCGCGGTGAGCCCGGCCATGAGCAGGTGTAGGTTCATCTTGCTGATCTGCCACTGAGCTTGGAGAGAGACTTCGCGGGCAAGGTCGCGGGGAGTGGTGGGAGCGAGGGAGGAGTCGGCTTGCTGCGCGCCGGAGTAGGAAGGATCGGTCGCACCAGCAGTCGGGAACACATACATGCGAGGGGAGAGCGAGGAGACCTGGTTGGCCTCTTCGAGCATGATCCGCTGCAGCATGGGGATGGAGAGAGAAGGCCGGTACACGGGGCCGGGAGTCATCGCGTCTTGGAGGTTGTAAAGGTCTTCGGCAGACTTGGCGAAGTTCTCGCCGAGGGCGCGGTTCCGCGCCGAGTCGGAGGCTTCGATCCACTCGGTTATGTGACGCGCACGGGGGTCAATCGACTCTTGCTTTTGCGACTTGCGCGCAGCGCCAATGAATACGAGATTACTAATTGGATACCTCCTCTAAGCGCGCGAACGGCTGCGGCGGCGCGTGGCTTTCCTTGGTCCAGTACGCGGCTTAAACTTATGCGCCTGAGCATTCAAGGCAAACACGCCCTTGCCGCGAATCGTCGGGTCGGACGAACGTTCGTCGTGTTCGGCCTGTGCGTGCAGGGACCGGCCCGCACGACGAGCACGCTCAGTCTCGCTTCCTGGCTTCTTGACTGGGTTCCATTCTCCACGCGCGAACTTGTGTTTAGGCTTCTCGGCCATTGGATTTACCTCCTGTCAGAATAACACCACTTTCAACTTCTTCGTCGCGAACGTTTGGATTGGGATTTCTTCACCGCTGCGTTGGCCCCGCGGATGGCGCGTGCGTCCGAGCCGGTTCGAGCGAGGATGGAGTTGGCGACATCGCGCCATTGACGCTTGCGCTTGGGCGACTTCGCACGGTGGTTGTGCCGGGAAACGTCACGCTGGGTCCAAGGCACTTGGCTACCTCCGTTTCGTCACTACGCGCGCAGGCACCCGCGACGGCGTTCTCGACAGCACCCGCCTGACAGGTTTTCTGGCCGCTGCCTGCTCCTCCGCCGCCTGTCTCTGAAATCCCGCCTGCGCCTTTCGCACCATCGTGTCATGCCAAGCGGTGTCAGGCCGGCGCGAGGGAGTGGGGATAGAACTAAGCCAGCCTCGCACGGTGTCAGCAGACCGCTGCGCGCCCTGAGTCAGCCCGCTCGCGTCTGTCTGGGCCGGGGTCATGGCTGGTCAGCTCCGCTTCCGGGTTGAGCGGCGAGAGGATGGCTTCCGCTCGGCCAGCCGCGCGGCCTTGCGCAGGAAAGCGGGAGAGTGGGAACGGGATTCCTGTTCAGGAGTTTCCTGGCTCTCAGGCGTGCAACTGGGCGTGCGGCTAGGCGAGCGACGACCCTGCTTCATCTCCGACCTCCAACTCTGCGCAGGCGACGGCGGCCAGGGTTGCGCGACGGACGGCGGGAAGCATGGTGGGCAGGACTGTGGGCAGCGGGGGAGGAGGTCGCGGCTGCGGAACCTGACTCCCCCTCGGCAACGGACATGCCGGAGCCAGTTTGCCCATCTCGGCGGGTGGAGGAGGATTTCTTCTTGGAACGATTGGCGCCACCCATGGCGGTTCGAGCGTGTTCAAGAGCTTCATCATCGGTCGAGGCGACACGACGGATAGTACGACCAGGCTCATCCTTCTTGCTGGAGCGTTGATGGTGCCGAACCACCCAGCCATTGTCAGCGGGTTCGAGGGTAATTTCGGGCTGTTCCTGAGGTGCTGGCTGGTCCATCATGACCGACGGCTCGCTTTCTTCCCCCGGCGCGAGGACGAGACGCGGTGTGGAGTGGAAACAGCAGGACCGCCGCCGGAGCGACCGGAGGGCCGGGCGGAGGGGGAGTTGTAATCCTTGCGCGGGTTCTCAGGGAGGGCAGAAGAGAACTGGGCAGGAGAGGTTGTTGAGTATTTGGGGCGCGCGGAAATCATAGAGGTGGGTATCCTCCGGCACGGGGGCGGTGCTACGGGAATGGTAGCGCAAGGTGGAAGAGGGAGGGGGAAGGAGACACAACACTAATGGGAGTGGGAGGGAGAGAACGATTATTCATTGGAGTCAGCAAGGTTAACTTCTTCCTCGTTATCTCCCTCTAGGCTGTCACCCTCCGCTTCCTCCATCCCCGCCGCCCCCTGCTCCAGTTCCGCCACTTCCCCCGGCGCTATCCTCAGCCACCTTCCCAGCACCATCACCGGCGTCTCCGTCGCCTCGGTCTCAGTCTCCTTGGTCAGCAGTTCGAGGTTAGTGATCACGGTTGTGACTTCCTTCAGGTCAATCGCTCCGCCCATAATCAGCGTGTCAAGGTTGGCCATCAGGTCGTGGCGGTAGGCGGCGTAGGCAGCGGTTTTCGACTTCTTCCGGTTGAGGTTGAACCGCTCGCCGATCTCGCGGAACAGGCGGTGGGCATCGGCGCGGGCGGCTTCGGTGGGGACAAGGCGGGCGAGGTTGGCGGGGCTAGCAGGGTCGGCGTGGTCAACGCGCACTCCAGAGTCCTGCGGCAGCAGCTTGGCTATTTCTCTGGGGAGGACAGGGGCATCGGCACCGGCCTGAGTTGACTTCTCCCCCGCCGCTCCGCCTCCGGCCACACTCCCGGCGCGCCGTCCGCGAACCCGCCCTCCTGCTGGGCTCGAAGCCGCGGCGACGGTTGGCCCGAGGGCGGCGGGGGTTGGCCCGGCCGCGAGAACGGCAGCACTCCGTCTCGCAGGGTTGTCTGGGCACGGAGCAGGCGCTGATGGGCGGTCTGGCCGCTCTGGCGCTGGTTGAAGAGTTGGTCCTGACGCTCGGGGGTCAAGAGGACGTGGCGCGAACGGGTGGTGGGCGGGGCTGGGGGCGGGGGCGGGGTCGAGGATGGAGGTGCTGGTAGGTTCGCGGTCAGGTCCAGGTCCGCCGCTGGCCTGGTCTCCGGGTATGGCTCGGAAGGTAGAGAGGAGATTGCGCCGGCGGGCGGGCTGGACAGCGGGCTCGACTGGGGCAGAGTCGTCAGGAACCGGGCGAAGGCCGCCGCCGCCTCGGGCGAAGGAAAGGTCAGGGTTAGCTGGTTGCTGTGCTGCTCGATCATTGTCTGTCACCTTACTTGCGTCGCTTGCCTCGCTCATGTTCGCCTCCTAGATCCACTCCAGCCGGTTCGGCTTGTTCTTTCTCTTGTTGTATATTTCCAGTTTTTTGAGATGGTCGTTACCAGTCGTGATCAGCATTCCCGCCCCTGTAACCGTCGGGTCGCGCAACCACTGCGGCATCTGGCCCCGCTCCGGAGTGAACCCGGCGGTCTCGATCTCTTCCTTGGTAAGCATGACGTTTTTCGAGGGGCGGGTCTGGCAGGGGGTGGGGTGGTACTGCTCCTTGGCTATCCAGCCGAGGAATCCTGCGAATAATACATCATCGTGCCCGACCGCTACTGTCCACCGCCAGTTCATCTCCAGCTTGGCCTTCTTCATCTGATCAACAAACACACGGTCCTTAGGCACAACTTCCTTGTTATGCAGCGCGGTGCGAAAGAGAGTAAACATCATCTTGCGATAGCGGTCGCTGGTCTCGAACCCGTAAGCCATACCCTGCTTGGACCTGTCCGCCCGATCATCGCGGCCTTTCCAGAGATATTGGTTGGGATAGTAGTAGGTATCGCGCAGGGCCTTCATCGTCACGTATCCGATGTTGTTCAGTTCAACGTTGAGCATGGCGGAGTTAAAGTAGTAGCCGATGGCCGCCGAAACTGGGGCCAGTTCTTCAGGCGACACGCGGGACATGTACCGTGCGGCCAAGTCTCCAGTCTCCGCGTTCCAGACTACAACTGCCGCATAGTCGCCGGGAGCCATGGTTGATTCCTCTCCGCGCGCCGAGTCTACTCCTGCAAAGTAGTGATGGCCTTTTTGGGGAGTCTCGTAAATCACAAGCGGGCCGTCGGTTCCTTTTTGAATCTCACCGTGCTTTTGGTCGGCGGTGAGCACACAACGTCCCTGCCACGGAGCATTACGAATCACGGCGTTCTCCGCAAACTGCATCTCCTCGATGGTGAAGGCAGGGTTGCCGGTGGCGACAAAGGCTTCTTCTGCAGTAGAAGGCATCTCCTGCCGCCACTTCTCGATGATTCCTTCACACTTGGTTGAGAGAGTTTCGCGGAACCATGCAATCTGCGACTTGGTGATCCTGACCCGCTTACCGGTCTTCCAGTGCTTTACGTCGTTCATCAGGAATTTTTCGTACTCGTCGCGCGGTGCGTCGAGCGCGAATTCCTCAGGAAGCTGGTAGGCAGGATCTTCCCACCAGGGCAGGAAGATAGGCAGGAACTCGTTGTCACCTGCCATTGCAGCTTCCCACGCCTGGTAGTAAGCCTCGCCGGGGCCTTCCATGCCATTCGCCGTCGTCTCGATGATGACTATGTTGTTGGGATCTTTGCTGACTGTGTTCATGAGCGAGGTAAAGGCACCTTCGTATGGGTAGAAGGCCGCCTCAGTCAGATGAAGAAACGAGGAAGTAAGACCGCGCTGACCGTGAACCGTAGCAGCGGTATGATGAGTGAACTGAGAGTCCGGGCCGTCGAAATGCGGCCAGATAAGAGTTTTCTTGGTCGGCTTTATCGCGCCGGGATATAACTCGCGGCAGTCCTCGCGAAAGCTGCAGGCCATAGCAAAGTTGGCGGCAGCGACTTCGGCGTTCTGCGCGATGCAGCGGGCGAGAGAGCCGGGATGCGCGATGCAGTGGGCTTGGCCGATTCCAGTAGCAAGAGTAGAAATCCCCAGACGCCTTGCCTTTAGAAAAATAATAAACAGGCGGCGACGGCGCGCGAGATGCGCCTGGGCGAACCGAAAAACGTCTCGCTGTTGTGCACGAAGGCGGAAAGGAATAAAAGTGCCCTCATCCCGATCACGAATGTTCAAGCGCGAGAAGAACCGCTCTACGTGATTGAGGTCGAGGGGCATGGGAGGACTCCTACTGAATCTTCTTGAGGTAGGGGCATAGAGAGGTCAGTGATGATGCGGCTGGCCTGCTCAGTCTGCTGGTCAATGACCGAGAGAGCCTCCAGTAAATCCTGCCGAGTCGCCTTCTCTAGCCCACCGCGGACGAGCAGAACTGGGTTGGCATAGCGCGAGAAGCCAACGCCTTGCTTGGTTAGTTCGAGGAAGGTTGACATATCGGCCTCGTCGCGGACAATTATGAGGTCGTACGGGCCGAGGGAGAGTTTGGAGATACGGTCACGCATCCGGTCGATGTGGGAGGTTGGGCGGAGGGAAGTTTTGGCGGACTTGGCTGGCTTAGCTGTCATCGAATATCTCCTTCCTCCTGCCCATCAAATCTCTTTTTATTCCGCTCTTCTGGCGGTAGCATTTTTTCTCTGTTACGCGCGCGAACGCACTGTACGCCGCAATATCTGTAAGGCATGGGAACGCCGGTGTCGGGATCGACTTCACTGCCGGTCATGATCCACTGGGTCTTGTGAACCTGTTCCAAGGTCTTGCCGCAGCCCGTACACCGCTCCGTGTTCCCCTCGTCCATGCGCTGCTGCAGGGTCTCGGCGGCGAGGTCGCACTGCTTGCGCATTTTGGCGAGCAGTTCCAGCCCCGAGGCGACAGCGATGCGGCGGAAGTATCGCCGGACCTCGATCTCCTTGGCGTCAAGGGTCAGCCATGCAGCGGTGGTGACGGCGCGCGCGGCTGAGTAGGGGTCGCGGGAGGAGAGGGGGACAGGAGCCAGGGCAGGAGTGGCAAAGTCGTCTCCGGGCAGAACGCCGGCGGCCTCGGCCTCGGCGCGCTGGGCTTCGAGGGGAGAGGCAAACTGGCGGGCAGATACTGACTTGGCAGCGGGACGAGCAGCAGGCACTGTGCCCATCCCTTGCGTGGGCTGTCCGGTAGTTACAGCGGCGAGTCGAGACATTGGGGTTCCTTTCGGTTCGGCCAGCAGGCTGGCTGGTTGGTCGTGCTGGTTGATTGGTTAGTACATCTGTTGTTCGCGTTGCGCCGATTCTTCCGGCGACAGCGGCGCGCGCGGATCGCCATAAAGGTGCAGCATCAGTTCTGAGGCTCGTGCCACACGGGTCCAGTAGGCTTCCTCCGACCTGAACTCCTCCCGGCTGGCCAAGTGGTCGTCCATCTGCGGACAGAGCTTGCCGCCGACCGCCATCTGAATCTGAAGGTTGCCGTTGGGGAGCGGCTCGTAGCGGACCAGTTCGTATTTGCCGTCACGGGAACGGCGGGTGGATGAATCCCAACCGATCGTAGTCGGCTGGGTGCGGTACATCTGAGGGTGGCGCACGGGGGGAGGCGCGGTCAGGAGCCGTCCTTCGCTGGCTAGCGTGCGCCGGACCTCGCGCCGGTAGAACTCGTCGGTCATCACGCGGACGGAGAGCTTGTGGTTCACGTTGCGGCAGGCTTGGCAGCCGAAGACATGAGCGTGGTCCTTGGTTTGGAGAAAAATCATGCGCCGGGGGAGGGCAGGCGGGTGCTGCGGGTTGGTGCAAAGGGGCAAGGCGGAGTCGGGAAGGATGGCCATCGGGTTCTCTTATCACCTTTCCTTGGTTGACAACTTTACGGTATCACAACATCGCCGCGGCAGGCGCGGCTGGCGCGCCTGTCACACTGACCTACCTCACCTTCAGCGACCGGTCCCACGTCTTGACCTGGCCCTCGCCGTGGCACACTGGACAGGCCCCCGCGAATCCCGCCTCGCCCACGATCTGCCCGCCACCGCCACAGCGGCCGCAAGGTCGGCCTGTTGTGGCAAGGACTCGGGGTTCGCGGTGGCGCGGGGAGGGTTTGGCGGCGGGGTTGGCGGGGTCGGCGGGGTCAGCAGCTGGCGGCTCTACCCCGGCCTGCACGGCTTGCTGCGCCTGAAACCGCTGGTCCTCAGCCACTCGCGCGGCATCACGCTCAGCGGCGGCGGATTCCTCGACCAGGCGCGCCATCTCGGCTTCGGCCAGTTCGGGGGCAGGCGGTGCCGCGCCGTCTTGAAAGATCTGAGGCTTGCGGCGGGCGGGCCGGGCTGGGGTAGCGGGGATGGCCACGGGGTCCGATGGACCCGGGGTAGGAGAGGGGGTTTCGCCCATGGCCTGCTCACCCGTAACTCCTGCTGCGAGGTCAGCGGCGAACTGGTCCTGGATGTCGGGCGAGGGAGGCTGGGCGGGCGAGGCGGACGGCGCGGGTCTCCGGGCAGGAGTCACATCAACCATGTCCGGCACCTGCTTGGCCTGATTCTCCGCCGAACTGTTTCGCTTCATTACACGCATCTCGCCGTCAGAAATTACTACGACCTTTCGAGCGCCATCAGCCATCGCAAGTATGGCTTGAGCCATTTTCTTTCCGCGCGGACCTGTTGAATTGAAGACCAGATCGCCCTCGTCGTCAATCACGGTCAGAATGGGTTTTACCGATTCGATTTCCTGGCTCATCGCTTGCCTCTCCGCAGATACTCCTGCAATCTCTTTTCAACTTCCGCGTCCCCGGTCCCGTCGAGCACGAGGTCCGGCGCCTGCTCTCCCGCCTCGCCATGGCTAACCTGTTCTGCAATCTCATAAGTCCCAGCGTCCCGGTTTAGGTCCAGCAACTCTTCGGTCAGGCGGCGGCCATCCTCGGCAACTTCCAGAATCTCAAACTCGGCATCGGCGCGGCTCCAGTGCAGGTCGGCCTGCTTCAGCGCCTCGCCTTTCCTCGTTCCCTGCGCGAACGACCCCGGCTTGCCATCGCGGCCGGCCCCAGCGAACAGCACCCGGCTGACCTCGCTGCCGTCTGCCGCGTGGTAGGTCACGCGGCCCTCATCGTCCATGCGCGTTTCGAGAGGGTTGCCGTCCGCGTCTACCGGTTCCGGCAGACCCTCGCGGCGACGCAGGGAGAGGAGGTTGGCAAGACGGTACTGCTTGCGCTGCTCCCACCAGTTTTCCACGCGCTGCACGGCGTGATGCGGATTGAAAATGTCGTCAAGCATTGGACTGGACCTCCTCTGCCTTCCTCTTGTCTGTCTCGCTCGGTTGCCCCGCTGCTCGCTCCGTCGCCCCCGCCCGTCCCACTGCCGCTGCCGTCACATTCTGCTTCCTGATCTGCTCGATCAACTCGTCCAGCGTGTGATCGTTCGGCTTGTGCACACCGGGATCATGAATGGTCAGCGGGCGCTCGGGCTCGTCGTTCAAAAAAAGTTGCGTGTCCTCGAACACCGATATTCCATTTCGAGTATAGGCTTCCCACGGCTGGCCGCGCAGAGGATCGTCGTAGGCGAGATTGCCTTGCAGGACTTCTCCAAAGAAATGGTCGTCCCAATACCACGGCGGTTTAGGGAACTGAATCCCAAATCCAACATCAATCTTCTCCGGCCACGCATCCAGATAATGCTCATCCCATTTAGTATCCACAATCATCTGCATCGCCTTGCGGGAAAACCACACGCCACAGCCGCCATGTGCATAGTTTATGTAACGGAAGGGAAGCGAGAATGTGCCGCCGAGTTTCAACTTGCAAGGAAAATGCCCAGCGTAGTCGAAAGGTTCCAAACCCGCTTTGACGATGCGATCCGGGTAAACCCACGTATCGCAACAGCCCCGGAGACAGTAATCAAATCCTTCTTCCAGCGCGTAGCGGAACAGGGTTTGTGACTTCAGATGAAGATGTTTTTTGGTATCCGGGCCGGGTGCGTAGAGGATTTCGTCATCAGGAATTCCACAGCGTTTACGGTCGCCTGGAAAAGGCTCATCCCCGAAAACAAACTTGTAGGGAAGCGGAGAATTTTTCAAGCATTGTTCGCGAAGAATCTGCCGCCGGTGCCAGCGGGAGGGATGGTAGGCTGTGACTATTCCAAGCAGAATTTTGGCTTCAGACATGCTGTTTCTCCTTCGCTGCTTCCTTCGCTGCTTCCAATTCCAGTCTCCTTTGAAACTCCGGCAGGTACCGCTGAATACTGTCCTCGCCCCGGTCGTCGAGGTCTGTTGCCTGCCGGTCCCAGTACCACTTGGGGTCGATTTCCAAGGTCGCGCGGTCGGGCTTGCCGAGCCTGCTGCGCTCCACCCACTCGTCGTAGGATTTGGAGCAATAGTGGTTGATGCGCAACAGGTCGCCAGTGTAGGTCGAGAAAGGCCCACCGATCCACTCGCCGCGCTCGTTCGCAGTCCCGCGCTCGACCATGAAAAAGTGTGGGTCGCCGCCAACCGCGACGCGCTGGTTCATTTGCACGATGGACTTGATGTGCGCGTTGATGGGGTTTGAGTCGGCCAGCCGCCAGGTGAACCGCGCGATGACAGGAGCAGGAGAGTAGTGCTGCTGGCCGCCGGAGCCGAAGCAGCACCAGTTTACGCCGAGCGCACCGAGGGAGGGGTGGTCGGCGAGAATGGACTCTAAGGCCTCTAGCAAAGTATTGTACTTTGGGGAAAAACAAAACTCATCGCAATCAAAAAATCCAATCCACACACGCTGTCCTTTATACCTATAAATACAATCCTGATATGCCGCAAACTGCGACGGATTGGGCATAGGCCACTCCACAAGTTCGACAACACCCCGCTCTATGTATGAATCGAGGACAGCGTGGTAATCGTCGCTGGAGTTGTTTTGGTAAAGGATAAACTTTTCGACACCAACAATAAGATGAAACTCCAGCCACTCTTTGAGATAACAGGACTCATTGCGAAAAATAGCACAGATGTAGATAGGCATGCTCATGCAAACCTCGCGAACTTGCCGTGAAGATTTTCCGCCGCTTTGCAGTATGCTTCATGTGCCTTTTCAGGCAGCACCCCCAGCCCATGGCAGTGCGGGTAGTTCCAGAACTCACGTCCAGTCTTCTCGGCAATGCGCAGGACGGCGGGAGCGACCTCGGGCCAGGCGAGAGTGTCGTGGAAGAGGATCACGGGCGCGTGGCTGGCCGCCCACAGTCCGGCTCGGTACGTGGTCTCGTCGTCATGCAGCATGTCAACGTGGATCAGGTCGTAGGTCTGACGGTCATCATGCGCAATCCAGCGGCGGTAGTCCTCCTGAACCAGAGTCACGTTTGCACGGTGAGCGAGGTTGGATCGGGCGATGGCGTAGTAATCTTCCCTGACACCGGAATGTTCGTCGCCCACGAACCAGTCCACTGCGGTCACGTGAGAGAAAAGTTGTGCGAGGACGGAGGTCGAGTAGCCATACTCGCAGCCGAACTCCAGCGCCGAACCTCGCCATGGACAGAACTGAGCCACAAGCGCAGGCATCACCCGCTCCAGCCCGGTCCAGCCGGACGGCACAGTCGGAGACACGGGCAGCGGCCCGTCGAGCCACGAGTCGTTGAGAGGGAGGTCGAGAAGGATGGGGGTGGAGTGGATAGCTTTCATTGCACGGAACCCCCGTCGGCTGGGCTAGCCTGGCTGGCTAGGTCGGCTGCGCTGACAGGCCACTTCAACATCGCCGCGTCGAACAGCGGCGGCTCGAATCCGCGCTCGCGTTGCGCGTGGGGGATGTCCCGGCCCGACTGCCCAAGGCACCAGTTGCAGGCTTCGAGCGGGTGGTTGCGAGCGAGGAACGCGGCAAGGTCGGCGGCGAGGGTAGGGGAGTCGAGCGGGACGGAATCCTCCGACCAGTCCTCCAGCCGAGCCAGCGCCGCAGCATCCTCCGGTCTGACTCCAACCTCGGCCAGGAACTTCGGCTTGCGGTAAGTCTGCACGCAGCGCACGAACCGGCCCTGGTAGATCGCGTTGCAGTTTTTCATCCCACACTCAGACCAGATCCGCTCGACCACGGCGCCGTCGGGGATGCGGCTGCGAAAGTCCTCGTACCAGAAATGCGAAGGGGACATGGGGTGAACTTCGAGCCGGGGGTAGGCGAGGCGAATCAGACCGATGTTGTCCAGAACGCGCTCGCGAAAAGGCGTAGGGTAGACCAGCACGTCGAGGAAGTCGAGCTCGTCGAACAGGGCGGGGGAGGTTTGGTCCGCGCGGTCGAGCAGGATTCCGTTGGTGCACAGGCCAAGCCGCGGGGCGAGGTCGGCGGAGCGCAGGCAGCGCGCGTACTCGGCGACGAGCGGGTTTAGCAAAGGTTCGCCGCCCATAATGCGGACTGAGGTCTGGACGCGGGCGGCGGCGGCGAGGTGGGCCACGTCGCGGCGGAACTGATCGAGCGGATAGAAACCAGGGTCCATGTACGGCGAGTGGTGGGTGCAGTGGGCGCAGCGCAGGTTACAGTGGTCGGTGATCTCGACTTCGAGGTAGGGGATGGAGGCGAGGGCGGGGGCGGGGGCGGGGGCGGGG
>QGNH01000825.1_pt1 | contig 18167 bp, 22 predicted proteins | sample 1735481 | NCBI WGS metagenome assembly QGNH01 (sample SAMN09239004, study PRJNA386568) | Viral metagenome, whole genome shotgun sequencing project.
GCAGGCATAGATGGGTGTGTTGGCTGGCGAATCGCTCGGCCCGGTCGTACCAACTTTGATTGCGACCCAGCAAATCTGATTGGCTGGAATGGGGTATTGCCCGGCAGTTAAAAACCGATCCGGCTGGTTGATGATGAGACACGCGCCACCGGTGTAGAACCCACCGCCCGATGGTGGGCTTGTCGGCAATGCGCCTGCGGGGATCGTCCCGTTGGCTACCGTAGTGGCGCTGCCGAGGATGATCAGGCCGTTGTACCAGCCCTGGACGGAATAGGCGGAGCCGAACTGGACGGGTCCGACTATGTTATTGGGCTGAACCCTCGCCCTGAATCTTGTACCCGCTGGTGTGCTGGCTATCGAAACACCAGCGCCAGCCGTAACACGCGCCGCTTGGCCTAGCAGCGCATTCTTGTAGTTGTAGACGGGTACGGAGTCGATGACCCCTGCGGCACCCTCCTGCGCATCGGGAAGTGATACAGCTTTAGATCCCATGGGTTAGAAGCTCGCAGACGGCCCACATAACGCCGGGATGTTTCCGCCCGTGTCTAACTTGAACGGAGGATTACCAGCGTGATCTGAAATTGGTGTGAAGGTATCAGTACCACCCAAAGCGTGAGGAAAAAAAACATTGTTCCAACCAAAAGGATTATTGACCAGCACAACCGTTTGATCCCACATTTCAGCGCCAGTCTGGCCCATTCTGCGATTGGTTTTTACGCCCATCAGACGGAGATTGCCTACGCTGGTTCCAAACAAGCCTGAGTTATCAATCGGTGTAGCACAGGCCGCTTCTATGGTGGAAGTGGGGATGGAGGCCAGGTTGAATTTTGTCCATGTAAAGCTGGTAAACGTTGCCTCTTGCGCAGGTACTTGGCTGGAATCGACCGGAGTTGAAGATGATCCATTAAAAAAGTAACTGTTGATATTTGTCGGCAATTCCAAATCCTGAATCGCAAAGTCGATCGACAAAACGCCCTGATCTATTTCTAGATATGGTGGTGATGCGAATGTTATTCGCATCCGTGCCAACCCGTAACCCACCATCCCATTAGGACCGATGGTTGTGCCGGTCGGTAGCGTTGCCAGCCCCTCCGTTTCAAGACTATCAAACCCTAGAAAACCTGGTGCGTCGGGGTAGCTGATTGCCGGAACGTAGAATGGCTGGAACGCAACGTTGATCCCCGCATACGCTCCAACCGCATTGATGAACGGCACACGATCCAGCCAAGACATCAGCACTTGCCGGAAAGCGGTAGATTTTCCGAAACGGTTTATTTTCGTCTCACCGCAAGCCTCGTCCCATACTTGAATTCCCAAGTAAGTGACGGAAAAAGGTTGCATAAACGCCGGAAGGCTCACGACTTTTTCTCCTGTTGTTTCTGCCCCGCCACAAGATTTTCCCCATGCTGGATTGCTATTTGCCGTTTGACGTGCTGGTTAAATTCATGCAGCGTCATCTTGGGCTTCTTGAAATCGGGATGGTTTATCCGCGCCGCATGAAAATCTTTGGCCTCATCTTCGGACCATTGATCTTTCGGGTAGGTATGCCAGACGGCGGTATGGTGGCCGTGACAGTAAATCAGGTTGTAGATTGCCCGGCGTCGGCCCTTGTAATCTTCCAGGCTATGGAAACGAAACAAAGAACGTAGTTGGCGGTTCTCAACCTTGTCCAGTTCATCAGCCTTGGCAATCATCTCTTTAGCCTTTTCGGCATAGCGTGGTAGCTTAGCGTCACCCCTCAATGTGTTCGCGTGTCCGTTAGGATGGTGAGTGTGGGCGCGACCGGGAAAAATCCACTCTACTTCTGGTACTGTAATATTCGGTAATTCCGGATCAACAAGGTTGGGATTTTCGGCACGAGCCTTGGCTAGAGAATCAGCCGCGGCTAGAAGATATTTAGCCTCCTGCTCCTGTGCTGCTTTCTTTTCGTCGTCTGTCATAATCAGTTGGGTTGCATGATGAGGATATGGGGCGCGGACTTCTCTAAAATTCTGGCGGCGTTGTTGAGCGATTGTGCGGTTGACGCCGCAATGGATGGATGCCCAGCGGCATCGCCCGGCGCATATGCCGGGCCGCTGCCCAATCGTTCTCCGTGCGGACCAAACTGCATTGACGGTGGGCTGATGTGCGCATGATCCAATAGTCCAGCATCAAATTCGTGCGCGTGCTTTATCCGGTCCTGTACGCCCTTTTCCTGTGCGTCATGCACCCTTCCCATCGCCGCGTCGTGCTGTCGCTTTGATTCTGTCTCCCACGAATCGCGATGGGCCGATGCGTAGCCTAGTCCGTGATCGTGGATGCTCTGCTCCTGTCCGGCGGTTAGACCATGCAGATATTTGTGGGTGGCTTCATTCTGCGCGTGCATGTTCAAAAAGGCGTCGGGGTGAGGTCCGGAAATTCCTGGGTGATGCGCCGCGTTCGTTTCGCGGATGTGCTTCTGTGTCTCCCACTCCTGATACGCTTTCGTGCCGGGCTTGTGCGGGTTGGTTTCCGCTGTGGCGGCGTGTGCTGGGTGTGACATCATCGCGGAGTGCTGCATACCCAGCCATGCCTGCATGGGGGATTCAAGGCGGATGCCAGCATGTAGATGTTGTTCCTCTGCCGCGCCCTCGCCACGAATCGCCGCCGCTCTGGATTTACCGGATGGCGTTCCATCATCCGCATCCTCTGCCGCCTTGTTGGTTTGATACTCAATCCGTTGTCGCTCGGCCGCCAAAATATTGCCGCTGTTTTCCAGAGTTAATTCACTCGTGCGCTCGTTAATATACTTGGTGCTTTGGTTGATGCTGTTATTGAAGGCTGTTATATCCGCAGGCCATGTTCTGTCGAGTGCGCCCAGACGGCTCTCGGCTGAATTCAATTGATCGCGCGTTGCCCCCGAATTGGGCATCTTCATTCGCTCAATATCATTCACCAATTTTTCGCGTTCCTCATTGTGCTTTATCTCAAATTCTGCACGATTGGCTGATCCGCCACGTCCGACGCTGCGAAGCAGATCGATATCAGACCTCATATTTGTATCAACGTCGCTCTGGATGTCTTCTTTGGTGGAAAGAAAACTTATTCCCTGTTGACGAGCGGTCTGCGCGGAGAGCATTTCTTGGCCGATGGTTGATGCAAAGGTATCTCCAGAACGTGCATGAATAGCGTTCATTTCCTCCTGCCGGGCGTTGATATTAATCTGTAATTCTAGGTGCTTGGCCAAAGCCTCATTGCCCTCGAAATGGGCCTTTGTAAGTTCGTTTTCGAGTTGAATGCGCCTTTCCTTTTGCTGGTCAACATTCATCTCCGCATTCGATCCAGCGGCTTCCGCTTCTCCAATCTTTTCCTTCCGAACCCCCTGATCCAGTTCATAGAATTTAAGCCCCGATATCAATCCGCCGTGTTGAATTGATTCCTTGAGATATCCCATGAACCCTTCATTCTCATCAATCTCGGCCTGATTGGTCTTGATGATTTGCGCAGACTTTGAAGCCCGTTGGGATTCCGTTCTCTCCGGCATGTTTTCTGCTTTGAATTCAGATTCCTGCATGTCAGCGTCTTTTACATAAAACTCCTCTGCTGATCTTGCCGCCCGCAACAGCATGAATGCCGACAGCATCCGATTCATGCTCCCAAGCCCCATGATGCCACTACCACCCTCATCCTGATTCATGTCAAATCCGGGAGGGAGGCGCGAACCAGCGCCACCGCCCCCAATGGAATCCAAACCAACCGATCCGAATGGGCTGTAAGCCATCTCAGGAACTCCACCACCTAACGCCATCCCTTCCGACACCCCAGCCCCAACAGCGGCAGCCACCGTCTGCTGTATCGCTGGCGCAGCCTCAGACACCCCAGCCGTAACGGCGGCGCTGATCGGAATGGACATGCCTTCAAACGCCGCCACCAGCTTTGATTGCAAAGCCTCGATATCGGCGTCAAAATTCTGGCTATTTCCGATCCTGAATTCTGCGAGGATGCTTACTGCCGATGGCGCAGCCGACATTATTTATCTCCGTTAATAAAGTTTATAAGGATTTGTTCTAGCTGATGTGTCAGGACAAAAACGCCTTCCGCTTCAAGTTGCGAAATAACGTCTTGGGTGGGTAGAGACAGGAGTTGATAGGGGAGAATGTTCAATCGCTTTGCTATTTTCATGAGCGCCGTGTTGCGATGCTCATTCAAGAAATCAAACACGTCTGGTTCAGGATCGCCGCCCAGGGCGTGACGAATCTGAGCCAGTGACATTGAGTTTACTTGATCGTAGGAGTAGCCGCGTCCGACTGGGGCTGGCTCGCAGAGTCGATAGGCGATTGTCCAGCTTGTGGGTTGTTCTGTACCGGCGCGGCTACGGGTTTTGGGAAGTTGTAGCCCGCCATAGACAGAATAGCACTACGGTTGCTCCACCCCATCTTACTGCAAATTTCCGTCGCCTGACCGAACGTCATCTTCGGTTCAGTCTTGCGAAAGCTGAGCCACGCGAGAAAGAACAAGCCGGCGCTGGACTTCGCCCATGAATCAAAATTAGGATAGCCGATGGTGAAGGTGTTTTTCACGTTATCAGCAGCGCGAACGCGGTATACTTCCGCCACTTCCGGAGAGAACAAAGACACCGCCTCTTCCATCCTCTGTATGTACTGATTGGCTGATTGCCGTTCAGCCAATGCCAGGTCTGGCAACGTCAGTGGTGAAAGCGTGTGGCCCGGAAAGGAATCAATATCCGTGCCAGCTAAATCTTGTAATTCTGCCAAGCGATCCTCCAATTAGTACGGGGTAGTTATGACGCCGTAACATTGCACAATCATCGAATACCTCTGGATTGCCGTTCCCGCTACGTTGACACCATCGGTAATATCCAGCACGGTCCCAAGGGTTGCCGTCCAGCCGGGGTTTGTATTGCTGCTCGGAGTAGTGATCGTTCCCAGCGCCCCGCGTCCACCAGCCTGCAACTGGTAGAAGTTCAGGTTTGTCAGCACCGTTTGAACGCCGATGGTAGGCCCACCAGAAAATGTTGGGTTGGAAAAATCCGTGTTAAACACCATCGTAGCCATGAAGCCAAGATAGGTTGTCAGCGGGATAGGATAGATGCCGCTTTTTGAACTGGTTGAATCGACCTTCTGCGTTGTCTGGCGGATCGTCCAACTGATCGTATCAAGCTCGTTTGTGCCGACCGCGAAGGTGGCAAGAAAACCTGTTTTTGGGTTTGAAGCCATGTTGTTATGCCTCGGTTAGATTACTGATGGATGAGGGACAGCTTGGCGCGAATCGACGCAATCGAATTAGCGGCCTGCTCTCCGCGTTTGCGCGCGTCTTCGCTGGCGGTGTCGGCTTTAGCCTTATCGGCGATTGCCTTCATCTCCGCATGGATTGCATCGACAAGTTCTTTTTCGAGAGCGGGGATTTCTTCTTCGGTGGGTGGAATCTGTGTAGCCATTTCAGGTCTCCAAAAAAGTATTAGGTGGTTCGGCCAAGGGCGATCAATGTTCCGGATACAGATGTTCCAGAAGCAACCGTGATTGTTATGGTGTCGTTTGTTGCACCCACGAGCGGACCATAGCCGGGGTTGGGGTTGTACCAATAGACGCAACCGCCGTTCGCCTGCGCCGTTCCCTGGTCACTGCCCATCGCCGGATGAGTGCCAGCGCCTACAGTAAAAATCTGTGCGGTAGTCGCGGAATTATTGATGAATAAAAGGGCGCACAAATGCACCATCGCAACAGCATTTCCATATTGATCGTTTCCGCTCAAAAGGTTGAACGTAAAAGGAGTTCCGCTGGTGACGGAAATATTGGCGGAATATCCGCAATTCACCTGACCTGCTGACGAGCCAACCGTCAAGCTATCGGCCTGCTGAACCGTCGGTGCTGCGGAGGCCGGTATTCCCGTGGCGAATATGAATGAAGCGAAAGTAGCGCCGACTGTAGGGTTTACGACATTGGGGGCTGAAAGGGTTGTTGCCATTTTTACTCCGTGTTATAGGTTGCTGGCGATCGCGTCGATTTGGGCCTGCAAACCTTTTTCAAGATCGAACTTCATATCATCGAGAGTCGTTGGCGGCATGGACGGATCATCGGGTTGAACCAATATCGGTCGGGCCGGCATCTTGCGTGTTCCGTACTGATGGAAATGTGCCTTGGGATCGTCCGTGCCGACAACGATCCCATCCGGCAAAGGTAGCTTGACGTTGTTCAGTTGACCGGGATACAGACTGAGATTCAAATCCCCGGTGTAGAATAGAAGCGTGGCGTAACCCAGCTTCTTCATCTTACGTGCGGCATACTTCGGTGAGAGGGGCGGCCAGTCTCCACCGCCATGCTTAAACGTATCAAATCGGCTTTGGACTCCCCGCATGTAGGAATCACCGGCCTCACTGAACGCCGTACCCATGATTCCGCCGCTGACATCTTGAAGGCTGTATTTCAGGCTATCGAAAAACTGACGAGTACCAGATAGGTCAACATCGACCGTCAATGTGAGGCCGATATTCGATTGGATGGTGGACATTACGGGATCGACATGAAAACCGAATTGGGAAGTTGGAAATAAACCGTAATCGGCCAGACCGCATACCAGACCTTGACACCCATAGACTCGCCATCCTCATTCATCGGATCGGCATCTCTTTCAAGTGCGGCGCCTAAGGTGAACATGCGAACAAGCCCATCGAGTCCCAAGGTAGGGTTAACTTGCCTGGATTTCTCTAACGCAACCAATGTCAGAAACTTCAACTGATTGAGCGGCGCTAAATCCTGCAAAAGCGTAGATGTGCCAAGCTGGATAAGGAACGTCTGTATAAAACCGACGTTCTTACCGCTGGTTCCAGAATCATCCTGTGCGAAGTTGCGCTGCGCTATCCGAACTTCCGGGGTGTCCGCAGGTTCTACCGCCGCTTCCTTGATGTAATTGGGTTGGGCGCTGATTCCATTGATGGTGTTACCCATCTGTGACATCGACGCTGGTTGACCCGCTATCGCCGATACACGGTTGCCGATTGGAACGAACGCCGACCATGTTTGGTTTGACGTTAAAGCACTCCAGATAGCCCCATGGATCTGCGTGAATGGGTCTTGGTTGATGGTGTAGGGCATTACTTGACCTTGGATGGGTCAATCGCGCCTTTTTCACGCACAATGGGTTCCATTGACGCCGATTTGGCCTCCTCGGAAGTCTGGCCAGCCGCAACGCGAGCCGCGACAAGATCGACCTGTCCGACAGACGATTCGATCTTGCGGGCGTCGATGATGCTTTGGGTGGACTCCGCAATACCAGCGTTCTTCATCGTGGGAGCAGTCGTGTTCTCTGGCCCAACAGGCGTCGGCTTGGGTTGCAATTCAGGAGCTTCCACAATGATCCCCAGCGCCTTGCGACTGTTAATTAGATCGTTATGGAAGGTTTCGGGGTCTATTGATCCCGAATCAACCGCTGCTTTGGGGATAAGAACGACTTTTCGGAACTCCGATTCGGTAAACACCGCCGGATTCTCCTTGGTTCCGAACCATGGCCCAAAATGCTGATGCGTTTTGAAAATACGCTCATTTTTCAGGGCTGTCGGTGAAACAAAATGCGTGTTTATGGGTTTAGCTTGCGCTATGGTCGGCGCAGGCGCGTCAATCTCTGGTTTGTCCTGTACCCCGGTATGTCTTTCAGTTTGCGTTGCCATATAGTTTATCCTTGTGGGTGAAAGTTAGATGCCCGTAACAGACACGATAGCGCTTGGGAATTCCAGAATCGGACCACCGTTGAATCCACGGTGAACCTGAATCTTGCCCGGAACTTCCTTGGGGGCATTGAGGCCACTGGCTGAATCTTTCACGAAAGAGTACGGACCTGATCCACGACCGGGGTTTGCGAGATTGATCGTGTTCATGAAATGGCCGACTGGAGAACCGTCGCTGCGGACGCCGACAAGGACACCCTTGCCGGTTGGGATGAACTGTGTGTACTGTGACAGCGAAGTCTCAACACCAGATACAGCCTGATTCTGGAAGCCAAGATCGTGAATCAAAATCTGCGGAAGATTCTGGCTGGCGAAGTAGCTATTGGCCGCTTCAATGTTGTTGATCGTGTTGCCCCACATCATGCGCCGACCGCCGAAGTCATTGGGGTTGGAGTTGTTGAGCAAGAAATTGGCCTCTTGCTGATTGATGTAAAACTTAGCCTTGGCTCCGAAGTCAACCGAGTGACCGATCCACTTCTGTTGCATGGACTGGAGATTCGCAATCGGCGTAGCCGTAGTCGTCGCTGACCATGGAATCACCGGCGAATACGTCTGCACCGGATAAGTATCGGTGTAGATCATTACGCCATTCGGACCCGGACCCGGAACAGAATATGTTCCGTTCAGAAGCAGTTGCCACACCGAGAATTCCTTACGCTCGCTCTGGCGCTGGATGATCTGGTTGTTGGCTTTGAAGATAAGCTCATCAATCGGGATGGGCTTGGTGATATCACTGATGGCCGCCCGCTCGGTAAGCTCCTGCTCCTCAATTTCCTGAAACTCACCATACACGCCCGGTTCCTGCTCGAACACGTTCGTGCCGAGCCGATTGACCTTGGTAGGCCGACCATTCAGGCCACGGAAAGCCATCAGGCCGTAGTTGTTATCGTCTTGCGACCAGCGAATTTTGAAGGTGGGCGCGTCCTTATTGGGGAGGATTTTCAGGCCCGCGCGGCTTGCTTCGTCGCGCGGCATCAAATCCTGTTGAATCTCGAAGAACTGTAGCGCTTCGGGATATACAAAGTTGAATATAGCCATTTGTTAATTCCTAGGAATCGCGCAACAGAATTCGCGGGGTTAAACAGATGTGAATAGCACTTTAGCCGTGGGCGGGGTTGCGTCTGTTTTCGCAACCCACACGGGAGCTACCCGGCCCACGCCGTATCGGTTAATTACTCACGGAATGATCCAGAAACCCGTTGCCTGATCCTGATAAGCACCAGGACGGCCATTGGCTTGAATGTCCGCAATGTTTCGGCCAAGCGCGGGAGTCGTGATCGCTTTCGCAATCGTGGTGCTGGCGCTGGTGGTGATCATCGCCACATTCATCGCGCTACCAGCATTCGCACTGGTCAGGACAACGGTTGTTGCCGTGCTGGTAGCCACAGCGTAGGCCGATGCGCCAGTGCTGGGATAGGTTCCCGTGTTATTGGCATTCCACGCGGCCGCGAGTCCCGCCGTGACCGCCGCTACCGTCTGTGTAGCGCCTACTGTAAACGTCACCGCAGCCGTTGAGAGGCCGGGATAGGTGATCGTCATGGTAAACACATCGCCAGTTGACGGGGCCGTCGTGAGCGTCCATGTATCCACCTCGGCAGTCTGAGCGGAAACTGCTGGGGTGGTAATAACCAGCGTCAAAGTACCCACGCCCTCGCAATAAGCGGTTAGGTTCATCGGAACGCCCGATGTCTTAGCCGTCAGAATAAGTGTTGCGGTTCCAGTCGCCGTAGCGAGAGCGTTCGCAATCGGGTTAGCCGCCCAAGCTGTTTTCAAGCCGGTGACGATGTTGGTGGGAGTAACCGAACCGGATACCGCGACGAAATTAACTTCCGTGTCGGGTCCAACTCCGGTACTGGGAACCGCAATGACAAAATTGTCAGCCGCGGTGATTGTCCCCGCTGGAGTCAACGTATCCACTTCCGCTGTCAATGTTCCGGTCGGCGACGCGGTGAAAACATCATTCGGGATAAAGATTCCACCCGTCCAGAACGAACCGTACAGGCTTTGCGGAACCCATACATTCCACTGCGCGGTAGTAGTACCCGCAACGTAGAAGACGTTTCCACTGGCATCGGTGCCCAACGACTGAGCGTTAAAGCCAGCCCAGGTGTTAGTGCCATCGGTAGCCAGCGGGTTAAAAGCATACATCTTCCCATCGCTGGTTTTACGGCCAAGAGACTGACCCTTCGCCAGTGTGAGATTCGCACCGAAGGGGGATGGAGTCAGACGCCCATACATGCTCGGTTGAGCGGGCTGTAGGATCAGCGCCGGGTCCATACGTGCAACATTTGTAGCCATTGTTAAATACTCCTGTGGTTGATTGTGTGAATGAATTAGGCCGTCTTACGCATGTATCCGGCCTTCTTGGCGAGCTCGTCGATCCTTGCATCGGTAAGCCTGTTGGCCGTCGCGTCGAATGCCACGGGGAAAGTCGCGTCACGCCCGGTCGGCATTTCAAGCCCAATCGGCATCGTCGCGTTAGCCAGAATGCGAGCCACGTTGAATTCCAACGGATGACCGTTTTCGGCGGAAGCTGACAGAGCGATGCGATTGGGCTTCTCGCCGGTACGGAACAAGTCTTTCAGTGCCTTGACCGTGCCGGCTGGTACGCCTTTCTTCGCCGCCAAGTCCCACAATGCCGCTGAGTTGAACTCATGCGCCGCGAGGTTGGATGGCGTGAGACTTGTCGGATCATCGGCAGACAAAGCGATGATGCGCTTGTCTTGATCCTTGATCTTTTGGGCAAGCTCAATTGCCTTCTGTGCAACGGCGTCGTCGAGCTTGTCGTCTGGAATATCGGCACTGAGTCCGAATACGGTACGGGCCTGCGCGGCAATTGCCGGAGTCATGTTTGATCCTTTCCGGTCTGTTGCCGGAGTTGAAGCGGATGGCATTGTGTAAACTGGAATCTCCATCGTCGCGCCATCCGCTGATGCGGCGATCTTGGCCATGCCTCCCAAATCGGATAATGCCGGGTTGGGCCGCAAGGCGAGATGGTGAATGCTCTCACCAAAATATTGTTTTCCCTTCTCATCAATCGCGTTACTGACAACTCCTACCGAACGCCCATTCTTCGCGGCGATCTTTAAGGCTTCTAATCCATGTAGGGCGACCACGGCGTAGACCTTCTGGCCGTCGTGTTCCACGCTCTTGATGAATCCGTAGTTGTGTTTGGCTGGAATGGGGTTCTTAAAGTCGTATTTGAAATCGTGAATTCCCGGAATGAAAGGTTGAACGCCAGCCGCATTCAGCGCCGTGGTATTTTGCACCCACTCATCGGCGCGCTTGGGAGTGATGACCAGATCATTGCCAGTCCCACGATGCTTCCAATTACCCACCTTGGCGATCGCCATCTTGCGGTAGTAAATCGGTTCGCCAGCATCGTTCTTCGTCGGCAGGTTGCCCGGCGCTACTTCTGAGATATCAGCATCATCCAATTGCAGAATAAACGCTGGTGTACATGCACTCATGCCGGTGGTGGTGCCAACCGAGCAATCAGTGCTGTATCCCATCCCTTTCGCGTAGGAATCATGCTGAGCTAGATGCCCGAGGTGCGGTTGTGTTCCGCTGGGGGTTAATGGTTGGCCGCCGACCTGCTCCAACTTTGGTTCGACGTTATCTCCACCAGGCTGCTTCTCATGCGCCTTGACGTGGAATTTCATTTCACCGTTGGGACCGCCGATGTGTTTAATCATCGAACCGACCGGAACTTTTTTGGCGTCTTCTTTTGACATCGAACCGCTGGGCTTATGAACTGAAACTTCATCGTTGCCCATCTTGAGTTTTGAGAATCCAGCCCCCGCATCGGCGGCTACTGTTGGCTCTGGCATATTTGCTCCTGTGTTAGTGGCGTCTGCCGCCGTTTTGCCTTCTACGTCTATGTTCGGGAATTTACGCTTGACTGCCGCGCGGACTTTTGCTTTTTCTTCTTCGCTTCCAAATTGAGATATTCTGGCGAGGGCATTTCTGGCGTGGGATTCATCTGGAATTGGGTAGCGACGATTTGGAAGCGCAAAGCTTTCGTCACTAAGATCGTCCCGCGCTTCCGAATCCAGTTTTGGCATAATTTGTTCCTTGCAAATCCGTGACGAGATTTGGGGTTGTCAAGTAAAATCGACCCCAAATAAAGTTTTTTTTTAAATCAACCAGCATCAACCAACGTCAAATTCCATCTACCGCTATATGGCTCGGTAAAACAGGGTGATTGTCCGGGGTTGTCCGGGGTTGTCCTGATGTGTCCTAGGTCACACCAACGACTTATGATTAAGCACTGATGGGCTTGTGCCTTGCGGTGGAATTTTGGGCGAAACCGAAACCAACCGCATCGCCTCCACAAACTCCCCCTGCGTCGTCTCCCCCGCAATCCACGACTGCCACTGCTCCGCTACATCTGGCCGATTTCCATGACGGCGCGGGTTCAGCCCGGCTTGCTCCATCGCGCTCATGATGATGGTTGCGGATTGCTCCTCGATTGGGAGGGAGGGAAAGCGGCTAGGTTGGCTTGTCTTTAGGAGCAATGCGGAATATCAGATGACAACGACACATAGGGCCACAGGATCGCAGGCCAACATCCGGGAGGCTTCCAATAGCTGTCCATCCCGCCGCGGTGCATTGTGGACAACTCAGCGTGAACGACCCAGCCCGGCAATGGGCCGCCCCATCGTCTAATACGTTCAATTCCTGTAGGTTTAACCCCTTTGCGGCAGCCATGCGTTGATGCGAATCACGCCTGATGGTTTCAAAAACCCCATATCCTGGCTCGGCATACATCCCAGCCCTATGCACAATCTCAGCTTCACTCCCAGCCGTACCAGCCTCAATTTTCGAGGCGAAGTCTTTTAGGCGTACCTCAGCGTCTAAAACTCCAGCCCCCGGCGTCTTGGGTGTGGTAGGGTGGCCCGCTACAACGTCCAGATCAGATTGATTGATATGCGATCCTCCACCGGCGCCCAGCATGGACAATAGGAGATATTCATCCTCTGCTTTTCGCTGTTGCTCAGCCTTCCACTCGGCCACTGATTCGGGGTTGATGCCGTCGTTAAGCATCTTGACGGCACTATCCCGCATTTCGCCTGATACACCGCCGATAAAATGGATTGCGAGGCTGCGTAGTTCATCATCGGATAGCTTGTGGTTGGTGTCGCTGATATAGAATTGTGAGCTTGGATCAAACGTCCACCCGTCGCCCGTCAGTAAGCCCTTGTACTGGCTTCCAACATGAGCAGCCCACAACAATAATAGCGCATCGTCATCATCTCGCTTGCGCTGTTGTTCAAGAATGGCTGATTCATCTGGCAATCTGTATACCGCCAATGGCCTTCTGTATTTGCGCTGCTCGCATCGCCATTTGTTGCTGCGCAATCTGGTTCTGCTGGATGGCCATAGACTGCTGCTGCAAAACCTTGACGTGCAAATTAATGGCTTCTTGTGCCGCCGCGAACGCTTCATCGAACGTCTTGCAGTTGTTGATTGGAAACTCGATGTTCATGGCCTGAACACCTTGCGGGGTTTCCATGTTCAGAACGCCAGTACCGTGGAAGTCTTTCAACTCACCGGTTTCAATGTCACGCCACGCCCCGATAAGGTGCCCGTTGCGACGGCGCTTGACTAACTCTTCTTCACGGATAAGCGCCACGAGTTTTTCGGTTGTTTGATCCATGAATTTATCCTACCCATCAATGCCGCCCATTACCATTCACCCGCCGCGATAATCTTGCCATAACCGCAGTCTTATCTATCCCCATCTGCTCAAACCGATCCGCGCTGGCCGATACCTTCTGATTGGCTTGCTGCGTCTGTTGCTCCTGCTGTTGCTGGGCCTTGATCTCAGCTTCCTCAACCTGTTGTTCCTCTGGCGTGTTCTGCGGTATCTCAACCCGTTCAAGCAGCTTAGGTTTGTTGATGTACGTTTGCGTCAGTGGCCCCGTGTTCCGATCCACAATTAGCGCATCAGCGACACCCTGTAAAAACTCCTGTTGCTGGTCGGCTAGAGGTGCCGCCACACATTTTATCGTCGGCGCATCCTTGCTGTAGTTCGTCAGCCGCCACGTCGCAGTTACCTGATCGTCCCATTGCTGGCATAGTCTCGCATGAGTTGCTTCACAATCTCTCACGCCGATGGCCTGGCCTTGCGTTCCGCTCTCCGCTTTCGTGCCGAACTTGCCTTCCGTGCTTTCTCGTTCAGGATGCAGCCATGATCGGATCATGTTCTTATAACAGTGATCCAGGCGGGAGAGCATGGACAGGATGAACGGACCCATGTCACCCCAATTAAACTCTTTAACGTCCACCATATTGATCTTGGCAAGCTCTGGATTTCGCTCAATCGCTTCCAATGAACAAGCGAACCTTGGAACAGTGAAGACATTGCAGGATGCCGCAATATTAGCCATGTGGTTAGCGATCATCGGTGCCGTCATTGGCTGTCCGTTCGGACCCTCCAGTGTCATCCCCTTGGGAATCGACATCATCATGTGGATTCCGCTTGCCTTGATCGCTGCTTTATCGCCGCTGATGTCAGTCTGTAACGCCCGCCACCAATCGTTCTTCGCGGCTTCGTTACGCCCATAGCCCAGAACGGGATGTATATGCGGTTGTTCAACAGCCAGAAATCCATACCGCTTGTCACGATACTCAGTCCCAATCTGATAACCCGCGAACTGGCGCTGCCTGTCACAATGCAACGTTGCCTCGGTTGGAAGCACTGAGTTGAGGCCGATGGGCACCGTTTGATCGTCAACTGTCCCCCATACCACTTCTTGAAGCCACTGGCCGAAGTTCATCGACTCTGTGGCCGGGCGGATCGCACGATTGAGCCATGCCAACAGATGCTTATTGGCATCATCCGCCATCTGCTTGGCCAGTTTGGGCTGGCCCTTGTCATCGTCAATCTCATATTTTCGTGTTGATGCCAAGAACGGCAATGTTGAAGCCGCATGAGCCAGCACGATCGCCGGATGTTTTCGCATCCACCAGAATAGCCATGGGCTGGACGGGGGCGACGGATCGTACGACAATCCAAATGCACTGGTGAATCCAAACCCATACCCAGCCATCAAATCCATCGTGTACGGTGTGGATACCGATAACGACCTGTCTAATGGCGCCGCAATCTTGGCTAGCTTCGGCTGTACAGGTGGCTGATCCATCGCCACGCCCTGATACATCCCCCAGCCAGCGCCGGGGAATCCGCCGAAGTACCAATCGCCCACGAAGCCGAGTTGATTCACACCGCCGAATTGACTCATTTTTCAGAATTTCCTATTTCGACTATTTCAACGTCTCGATTATGTAAATCATCAACAATTTCATTCCAAACCGTTTTGCATCCTTTAACCATTGCCGATTGACCCGGCGATAGTTCCACAAATGATCCATTCATCCAAATAATTTTGTCGCATGGCTTTTTTGATTCATTTGCGGCCAGCCATTTTCTTAATGCCCTCGGAACCGCAACGCCCTCCACGATCCACGGCCCTGGCTCATTGAACCATTCAGAGGCTATTTGACTAGCCTCGCTCCAACTGTGATTTTCTATCAAATCATCCGTGTGATAAATGACATCTGTACTAAGTTGCATCGCATATGTCGTTTTTCCTGCCGATGGACCACCAGCAATGCAAATTCTTTCAGTGTTCATTTCGCCTTCGCCAGCATTCCTGAAAAGTTCAAGTCCATCGCGTATTTTGGTTCTTCCATCTGCCGAACAGCCAGTCCCAACGCGCACACGCCGTCGTCGTGAAGTCCTTCGGGCGCTGAATACTTCACGCCACGCCCCGTAAATTCATACTCAAATGTTTCAAGCTCATCGATAAGCAATTCGTCCGCGAATCTCACTCGCCCCTGTTGTATCGCGGCCGCCAAACCCTCCATCAATTGCTGTTTGCTGTTGGATGAGAACTTGAAGCCCTGAATACTCATCTTGGCCCGGCACAAATCCTCAACGATGGGATCGCCCACGCCCGTACTATCAACCAGTGTTGGAACCGATCCGGTGTCGTCTATGATCCGTGTTCGTGTCTGGCCCCAATCTGATTTCCAGCGATTAGACGCGCACTCAACACCATCCCGATCCAACCCGATCATCCATGTCCAATCCACGCTTTTAGCCAAGTCGATACCGTAACAGACGGGCGGAGCTATGGATTGCTTATCTATCCGGCAAGCATTTATGGCTTTCAAACCAAATGGATTACCGCCGTCATCAGATGGCTCGGCCAAATACAATTCTTGGAATACACCAGCGGGCAGCATACGCTTGGCATCTTCGATTTCTGCCTGGCTGAATATGCCGCCGTCAACCGCATCTTGCGCGGTTAACTTGAAGTAAGCCATGTCGCGTTCGCCCGACTCTGCTTTACGGGCAAGCTGATAGGCCCAATTCTTTCGACCTCGCACGTTGCCGATGATCTTGACCGGACCCTTTGTCGCCGTGAGCGTTGACCGTAGCGCATGCCACGCGGTTTCCTTGCACCGACTTGCTTCATCAACGACCGCGGCTTGAACATCTTCACCGTACAAGCTGTCGGGGTCATCAGCGCCTTTGAAGTCGATATATCGCCCCCCGATTTCTATCTGCTGCTTTGTTTCGTTGGCTCTCCAAACTTCGCGACCCAGTCCCGAATCGTTCAGCCATTTCTTTAGTCGCTCGTAAGCAATATGGGCCTGCGGAAAGATCGGAGCTATCCACCAGAAATGTTGACCGCGCTTCCCCTTAATGGCCATCTCGAAAAGCCACACGAGGCAAGCCACGGTCTTGCCAGCTTTTGTACTGGCCTCAACGATTGTGTATCTCGCTTCGCAGTCTACGAATTTTCGTTGAGCTTCGTAGAGTTTGGGACGGCTATATTGGATCGCTTCCACTGTCTCGATTACCGATGTTCAAGGTGAAATTAACTGGCTTGCCGCCGCTGGTCATGTCCACGTTGTGCTTGAACTTTTGCGGGCGCTCGCCATTGAGCAGGAACATCAGCAGCGTGTCGCTGTATTCATGTTCGACGTATGGCTGATTCGTTCGCGGATCAATGATCGCAGCGCCCTGATAGAATTTCATCCTGAGCAAGCCATCATGCGCACGTCGGCGAGCTTCACTCTCCAATTTATCGTTGGCTTCGTCGTGCGCCTCTGCAAATGCGATCGCGTATTCCCCATCTTCCTCAAGCCAGCGAACGTGATTGCGGCGACTGCATTTTGATTCTGTTGCTGCGCGAGAGATAACGCCGCATTCGGCAAACGCCGCGAGGAACGCCCTTTTTCTATGGGATAAACTGGGAAACTTCATGCCCACCACCCAAATCCAGCCCCCCACCATTGACCTAATGCGAAGGTTCCAAAGCTCCATCCAAACGGATATAGCGGTGCGCCATTCGGAGCAATCCTTCGTCCAACCGGATCAACCGTCTGGAATCCACCAGTTGGCGCAGTACATACCGAAGTTGTGGCAGCCCCTGGTAATGATACATCACCATTCGCCACGCTACGCAGCCACTTGATTGCCCGGTCACGGATATTACCCCACGGAACCGATGATTTCTTGGATGAGCTTACCAGCATTCGCTTGTCGTACAGATCCGCTCCAGCCAGTTGGCATAACACGCGCTGTAGCGCCGCGTTGATTGAATTGGTTCCAAAATTTAGCGGCACGTTGTACTCACACATTCTACCGTTTGGACTGGGGCTGATTATTCCGTCGCACTCATCTTCGGCGCCCATGATGCACTGCTGTATGGCGAGCGAGTTGGACTGACCCGTGCTGTCTGCATCGCTTTGGATAGCTACGTTGATCGAGCCGAGATATTGATTGAGAATCGTGCTGTTGATGTAACGACCTTGATAGCCAACCACACCCTGGGTTGTTCCCGAGAAGACGCCTATTCCAATTCCACCGCTTGTAGTGAGGGCATAGGTGAAGTTATAACTTACGCTTGTTCCGGCGAACGCATATTGCCAGTTATTCCCACCTATATTTGCGAAGTCGGCCGGCGAGATGAAGCCGGATGGCGTGTTGCCGAAAATATCAGCGAGCGAGTTTAACGACACCGCTGATATTGACCCCATGGATGGATTGATAGTGAGGTTGATGGTCATTTAGGTGCTGCCGAAAACGAGAGCCGTTTCGCCGCTGGCGTTGCCGCCAGTTAGCTTGAAAGCATAGAGCGGCATGGGAGGCAACCCCTTGAAATTATATATAATCTCCGCTGATGGAGAGATTGGGCTATTGGCCGTACTGGTTGATTCCAAGATTTCCGCTTGCGGGGTTGATGCGTCGGTACGCAATACCACCCCAGTATCCCCGCTCTGATTCCTTCCGATCAGCTGCCAAGAAAGAGTTCCATTCCCCGGAGCAGCGATGGTCGCCGTCATCGTTCCACTGTTGTTTTGAGTGACAATATCCGCAGTCGTTGTGGCAACCGTGCTTACCGTGGGAGTGAAGCTGAAAGGTACGGTCGTCATGTTCGCTCCGTTGCTT